>Ga0210385_10000121_pt1 | contig 86088 bp, 73 predicted proteins | sample IncBWH26OmetaG_FD_160107 | JGI IMG/M metagenome (GOLD analysis project Ga0210385, IMG submission 160107) | Forest soil microbial communities from Barre Woods Harvard Forest LTER site, Petersham, Massachusetts, United States - Inc-BW-H-26-O ... | reverse complement strand
ATCGCATCAGCAAGGCGGCCCTGAACAGCGCGATGCGTCTGCTGAGCGCGCAGTTCAAGGCCGACGGAGTGATTGTCGTGATGTTCCATCCCGGCGGTGTGCAGGTGGAGAGTTTTGGGGAGGACAAGCTGCCGGGCTTCGTGCCGCCCCCGGAGGCCGTGGGCAAGATGATCAGGACCATCGATGGGTTGACCCTCAAGGACAGCGGGCGATTCATGGACAACGATGGCAAGGATCATCCGTGGTAGGGCTGCCAAAGGCCGCTGTGGCTGCTTTGCTGTGGTCCACTACCACTGTGGCCCAGCAGCCGGGCGTTGCGCCCGGAGAACACGCAGGAACCGATGGCATGTGTATTCCCGCCGAATCCCGCGCGGGTCGCACGCAGGGTTGTTTCGTAATCGCCGCCGTGCCCCTCGGCAGGCTGCGCGGCGAGCAGCTTTACTGGCACATCGACCGCTATCCTGATCGAGCGGCGGCTGAGAAGGAGCAAGCGGCGCGGTCTACCGTCCTGCAGGCGTATGGGACAATCTGGCTGTTCTCGATAGCCGACCGGGATTTCCAGAGCGTTCACGGCACGCATGTGGCCACCGTCGGCCCGTTGCCCCTTGGGAAGGCTGCGAGCTATACGGCTTGGTATATGGAAGCGACCTTCATGCCCGGCATGCAGTCGGCCGTGCATCGACACACGGGCCCTGAAGCCTGGTATGTCCTCTCAGGTGAGCAATGTCTGGAAACACCGGGCGGTAAATCGGTGATCCGAACGGGCCAGAGCGGCCTGGTAGCCGGCGGACAGCCGATGATCCTCACCGCCACGGGCGCCGCTGAACGTCGCTCCCTGGTCCTGATTCTGGGGGACTCCTCGCTGCCGAATGTATTGCCCGAGAAGGACTGGAAACCGAAAGGACTGTGCCTGGCACCTTGAGGTGGCCGCGGCGCGGCGGCAGTCATCGCCGGTAGGACGAAGCCGCGCGGGTGGTCAAGACCGCGCCGTTCTCCACAGCTGCCAGGAAGGTGCTCATCAAGGACGACGAACTTTGCGAGGCAATCGCAGAGGCGCTGGCAGGCCAATGCGATGCTCCGGGCGGGGGCGTTTATAAGAAACGGCTCAACAAAAACAGACATCGAAGCATCGTGCTCGCGAAAGGTGGTCGGCTCTGGAATTACACCTATCTCTTCGCCAAGAAGGATCGAGATAACATCGATGTTAAGGAGCTCGAGGGGTTTCGAAAGCTGGCCAAGGCGTATGACGCGGCCACGGATAGGCAGCTTTCAAAACTGCTTGCAGACAAGGATCTCACGGAGATTTGCAATGGCGACAAAGCGAAAGTTCAAGAGCGACGCGTTCGAGGCGATTGATTCGTCCGCGGCCGCATTGCATCGGGTCGGCGCCATAGGTAAGGCGACGATGAAAGACTTCGATGCTACCTGTATCGAGGATCTCGCCGATGAGGCCCGCGCAAATCAAATCGCTGCGCGAGCGGAATAAGGTGCGCCAACCGGTGTTTGCGCGTTACCTGAACACCAGCGAGAGCGCAGTGGAGAAGTGGGAGACGGGCGCCAAGAAGCCAAGTGGCATGGCGCTCAAGTTACTCAAAATCGTCGAAAAGCATGGGCTCGAAGTATTGGCCTAGCACGGCTCACACGCTGCTACGGTGGTCCGAGGTAAGGTGTTCGCAAGGTGAGCGGGGTCACATGCGTAGTAACACACGGATGAAAAAAAGGCCGCTGGTTCACAGCGGCCTTGCCCCTCTCCCTTGCTCCGGTCTTGTGCTTATTTCAAGTGCGCCGTCAGCTGCAGATACCACTCGGCCGGCTCGTTGTAGGTGCCACCCAGCTCGCCCGCACCGATGTTCGGCGAGCCGGTGGTGATGAACCGGTCGTTGGTGATGTTGGTGCCGCCCAGCGCCAGGTCATAACGCTCGTCCGAGGTGATGTAGTGCACCGAGGCACCCAGCATGCGCGTCGCGGGGTCACGCAGCTCGGGGGTGTTCAACGAGTCGTTGAACATCTCGGCCGTATAGGTGAAGTCGACGATGAAGCGCAGTGACGACTCGTTGGGCAGCAGGTAGGTGTACTCCGGATAGAAGGTCAGTTTGTACTTCGGCGTCTTCGGCAGCCGCGCATCCAGGGGATTGCCGCCCACGATGTCGCAGACCGGTCCGCCCGTGGCCGGGTTGATCGCGGTCGTGGGACATTCGTTGAGGCCGACCCCGGGGAGGATTTCCTGCGGAATGTTGGCGCTCGGATTGACGTAGGTGTAATACGCGTCGATGTACGAACCGGAGAAATTCAGGGACAGTCCGCCCCCGATCACCGACTGCACCTCAAGTTCCGCGCCCTTGATCTTGGCATTGCCGGCGTTGGTGTATACCGGTGAGATGCCCTGCTGGATATCCAGCTGGATGCCGGTGTAGTCGGTGTAGAACAGCGCGGCATTCACCTTCAGATGGTGATTGAGCCACTCGGATTTTTCTCCCAGCTCCCAGGTCTTGGTGTACTCAGGAGAGAACTGCGCGTCGGTGGCGCTGGGGATGTTTGCCGACAGGCGCGTGGTCCAGCCACCGGCCTTGAAGCCCTTGCCCCAGCTCAGGTACGCCATGGCGTCATCGCTGAAGTGCCACTGTGCCGCCAGGGTGGGATCGAACACATTCCAGGTCTGCTTGTTGTCCCCCACCGGGAAATAGCGATCGACATACCCGCCACCCAGGGGATAGGAATACCCCTGCGGACCCAGCACCACATTGCACAGCGCCGAGCCGTACGGGAAGCAGTTCAGATCGCCCTGGCCGCCGATGAACTCTTCGGTCACGCGGGTGAAGCGGCCGCCGGCGGTGAAGCTCAGCTGATCAGTGACCTTGTAATCCCCGTGCACGAACACCGCCGCGTTCTTGTTGTTCGCGTCGTTCTGGATGTCGTACACGTACAGCAGGCTCTCGAAGGGCACGTAGTCGTGCACGAAACCCGCCTCTTCGAAGTAATACAGGCCGGTGACGTAATTCAACGCATCGTTGAAGGCCTTGCCGTTCAGCTGGAACTCCTGGGAGACCTGCCACTGGTGCTGGTGGTCGGTGACTTCCTGCAGGGTTTCCGGGGTGCCATCCAGGTCAGTGCCGATCGACCAGGTGATCTGCCGGTAGCCGCTGATCGACTTGAAGGACAGGTCGTCGTTGAACTCGTGCTGTGCCGTCAGTGAAAACCCGAAATAATCATTGTCGGCGAAGTCAGGCCCATTCGCGTAGGTGGTGTCGATATCGCCGGTCTGGTTGGCACCCGGGTAGTCGTACAGTCGCGGGCTGTTGGAGCCGAGGTAGGGCAGACCCGCCGCAACGTTGGCAGCGTTGAACGGTCCTGCCGGACCCCCGACGTAGCCGGCGCCCAGCAGCGCCGCACCGCCGGTGGACAGTCCCGGCACCTGTGCCCGGGGAGATGCGCACAGGCCCGCCAGTCCCGCATTCCCGGCTGAGCCTATGGGGAACGCATAGATCCCAGGTCCCACCGCCGAGGCATTCTGGATGTTGGTGTTGATGTTCGCAGCGTTGCTGCTGATGCAGGTGTTGTACAGGGTGGCGAAGGTCGAGGTGGTCAGATTGCCCTGGTACGTCTGCAGAATGGTGTAAGGCAGAGACTCCTGGGCCTGATGGTTCAGGTCCGCCGTCAAGGTCACCGTGGTCTTGTCGGAGGTCAGCCACAACAGCTTGCCGCGTATGGTCTGAACATCGTAGCCGCCGTAAGCGTCCCCGGTCTGGTAGCCCGCCTTCGGATAGGCGTCCTGCGGGTCGACGACGAACGCGGTCTCACCCTGCGGAGAATTGCCCGGATAGGGAATGACTCTCTGGTAACCGTCCCGATTCTGGGTGGACACGGTGATGGAGGAGAGCAGGGTGTCCTTGATGAGAGGTATATCCGTCGTGAATCCGAAGTCGCGGCGGTTCAGGCTGCCGGTTGTGGCCTGGGCGGTGAACTTCTCTTCGTTGCCCGGCGTGTGGGTGATGATGCTGATGGCGCCGCCTTCGGTATTGGCACCGAACAGGGTGCCCTGAGGTCCCTTCAGGATCTCGACACGGTCCACGTCCAGCAGATCCTGGTTGGCACCGATGGTGCGGGCCAGGTAGACGCCGTCCAGGTACACGCCCACCGCAGGATTGAGGTTGAACGCGAAGTCGTCCTGTCCGACGCCGCGAATGGAGGCGGAGAGCACCGAACGGTCGCCGGAGAAGGGTGAGCCGGCCTGGAGATTCACGCTGGGCGTCAGATTACCCAGGGCATCGACGCTGACCAGATTGCGCTGCTGCAGGGAATCCGCGGTGAAGGCCGTGATGGCAATGGGCACCGTCTGTACGTTTTCCTGGCGACGCTCGGCGGTGACGACGACCTCCTGCAGAGTGCCGCTATCGTTGGCCGCGGCGGGCGTCGGCGGTGCGGTCTGCGCGTAGGCTCCCCCGGTGCCGACTGCCAGCCCCGCAATCGCCCAGAATGCGATCGGACGGCTGCGCCGTGTCCTGGTTGCGGGTCCCTTTGAGCCTGCTGCGTCTTTCATCCTGCGTCCCCTTAAAACAACATCCTGAATATGGGAGGGTGGATCGGACCACCGCAGTGCGCAGCCCCTGAGCTTCGAGTTCCAGGACCGCTATATTTCTGCGGTTCCGACGCCTCCCAGCGACGCGGAAGCCTATCGCGGCGCTTTACCGTGGTGCGCGGACCACAGTGCAAAGGGATGCTGACAGCGCACCATCATCTGTAATACTGTGGCATGTAACGTACAGTCTGGGGAATAAAGGCGAAATTGCCTGCGGTAATGTGTCTAAGGTGTTGATCGGTCAAATGCGCCTTGCGTACATTTCCGCCTCTGTGCCACATTCATGAGGCTCGACGCCAAGCGAGCTTTCGGAGGCTAGAAAATGGGGGTTAGCCTGGACCAAGGGCGTCCCGGACACTGGTCGACGGATGGCGTCGATCAGCGCCGGGCACTGGCCTACTGGGTGGACACGGTCTGTGACCGTTTCCTGGAGCTCGACATCGACACTCCGGTGCGCAGTCACTTCCGGGCCTGTCTGGACCAGATCGATTTCGGTCCGGCGACCTTGAGTTTCGTGGGCGCCGCCAGTCAGCACATCCGACGCACCCCGGCCAAGATCTCGCGCACCCGCTATGCCACTTACTGCCTGGTGCAGTTCCGGGTGGGATATGGAACCTTGCGGCAGCGCGGCAAGGAGCTGCAGGCCCGCGCCGGAGAATGCGTGTTGATCGATGGCACCGAGCCCTATGACCTGGATTGTCCGCAGGCCACCACGGCGGCGATTCTGCGCATGCCAGAGGACTGGCTGCGGCGCTGGCTGCCAAACCCGGAAGTGTCCTCACCGACGCTGTTCGCACACGGTGACTGGAGTGCGGCGCTGTGTTCGGCCATGAGCAGCCTGCGCCTGGAGACCTGCAGTGATCTGGCCTTGCCGCGCAGTACGGTTGCCGAGCAGATTGCCTCGCTGCTGACACTGGCTGTGGGTCGGGGGGCCGAAGGGGAGAGCCCGCGGTCGTTATTGTCAGACCTGGTGGTGACGCTGCGCGACCGGCTGGAGGAAACTGACCTGTCACCGCTGGCTGTTGCGGCGCAACATGACATTTCCAAGCGCACCCTGCACTACGCCTTTGCGGCTGCGGGCACCACCTTCGTGGAACAGCTGATGAAGATGCGCCTGGAACGCGCCCGGGAAATACTCGCCGACCCGCGGCAGGCCGCGCCGCGCATCGAGGATGTCGCCACCCGCTGCGGCTTTACCGACCCCAGTCACTTTGCGCGCCGCTTCCGTCAGATGTATGGCCACGCCCCACTGCAGTACCGTCGCGCCGTGCTCTAGCGCCGGGTTTCGCGCTGCCAGCGCAATCGGGTCAGCTGTGGGTGCAATCGACCGCCCTGCTGATTGCACCTCCTGATCCGCTGCCGCATGCTGAGCCGATGTCACAGTCCAAACCCAAGCAGTTCCCGCTGCCCAGCTCGCTGAAAGTCGTAGCGGGGACCGAGAGCGCCCAGGCCGCATATCCGTACTACACCCAGTTCGAGCCGGCCGACGACCAGCGCTTCTGGTTCTACAACTCGATGCACTTCCCTGAGCCCATGTCCGCGTTCGACATGGTCACGGCCGAAGCGGCGTATTGCGCGCTGGGTGCCTCCAATACCCGGGTTCATTGTCTGCCGACGACGCTGGGAATCGATCACCGGATCATCAACGGCCGGGTCTATATCGGCGGCAACGCGGTCACGGATCCCCAGGAGATCGCGCGCCGGCTCGAGGAGTTCAAGCAGCGCGCGTTCTACTACTACGCGAACTGGGAGCGGCTCTACAGCCAATGGCGCGAGAAGATGATGGCGCTGATCAACCAGGCGCAGCAGCTTCCCAAGCCCGAACTGCCCGAATTCGAGCCGCTTGCCAATGTGCATGCGGGTCTGGGAGTGGCCGCCAACCACCGGCTGCTTGATACCTACCAGAAGACCCTCGAAGGCTACTACCGGATGTGGCACCACCACTTCGAGTTCCTGCTGCTGGGGTATGGCGCGTATCTGACCTTCTTCGACTTCTGCAAGAAGGCCTTTCCGGAAATCACCGATCAGACCATCGCTCGCATGGTGGCCGGCATCGAGGCCGAGATCTTCAGGCCCGATGATGAACTGCGGCGTCTGGCCCGGTGTGCCGTGGAGCTGGGCGTGGATTCCCAATTCAACGGCAAGCTCAGCGCCGATCAGCTCATCGACACGCTGCGGATGAGCGGGGAACCTGGCCACGCCTGGCTCAAGGAGCTTGAGACCTCACGTCACCCCTGGTTCAACATCAACGTGGGCGATGGGTTCTACCACTACCACCGCGCCTGGAACGATGACCTCTCGATGCCCTTCGCGAGCCTGCCGGACTACATCGAGCGGGTGAAGGCGGGCGAGTCCCTGGAACGCCCCGTGGGCAAGCTGCTGGCGGAGCGCCAGCAGCTGATCGAAGACTACCGGGAGCTGTTGACCACGGATGATGAACGGGCCGCGTATGACCAGATGATCACGCTGGCGCATCGCGTATTCCCCTACGTGGAGGGCCACAAGTTCTACTGCGAGCACTGGTACACCAATCTGTTCTTCAACAAGATCCGCGAGTTCGGTGCATTGCTGGCGCAAAATGGTTTCTTCCCCGACACCGAGGATGTCTTCCATCTCACCCATTACGAGCTCGAATCCGCCATCATTGATCTCATGACCGCGTGGTCCAACGGCTCTGCGCCACGCGGCCCGGCGCGCTGGCCGCAGGTGGTCGCGCAGCGTCGTGCCGCGATCCGCGAGTGGGCCAAGCATGAGACTCCCCCCGCGCTGGGCGCGGTCCCGGATGTCATCGATGATCCGGCCATCGTGATGCTGTGGGGCATCACGCGCGAGACGCTGGATTCGTGGCTCTCCGGTAGCGAACAGGATCCCAACGAACTGCGCGGTTTTGCCGCCTGCCGCGGCGTCGTCGAGGGCACGGCGCGTATCGTGAAAAGTGTCGACGAGATCTCACGGCTGCAGAAGGGCGACATCCTCGTCTGTCAGGTCACCAATCCCACCTGGGCGCCGATCTTCGGCAAGATCTCGGCAGCGGTCTCCGACATCGGTGGTTCGATGAGCCATGCGGCCATCGTGGCGCGCGAGTACGGTCTGCCCGCCGTGGTGGGCACCGGCAATGGCACCTCAAGGATCAAGGACGGACAGCGAATCCGCGTCGACGGTGGACGCGGTGTCGTGACCATTCTCCACTAGCGGGCGAGCGCAAGCGTGAGTGATTCGGGGTTTGTCGGCTGGTTTGCCGAGCTGGGTCTGGCTGATCGACCGCAAGTCGGCGGCAAGGGCGGCAGTCTTGGGGAACTGCAACGGGCCGGAATCGCCGTGCCGCCGGGATTTGTCATCAAGACCGCGGCCTTCGAGCAGTTTCTGGCCGCCCTGGAGCGTGAGGCACCCTTGCGCGCGCGCGTCGCCGCTGTCGACCCGGATGACCTGGCCGCCGTCACCGAACTGTCGCAGCAGTTGCGCGCCAGAGTCCACGGCACAGCCTTGCCAGCGCCGCTCAGCGCGGCCATCGCACGCGCCTACGGGCAGCTCAATGCCCGGCAGCAGGCCGCCGTCGCGGTGCGCTCCTCGGCTACCACCGAGGACGCCGCGGATGCCAGTTTCGCGGGCCTGCAGGACACCTATCTGTGGGTGCAGAGCCTCGAGCAAACCCTGGACAGGGTTCGCAGCTGCTGGGGCAGCCTGTATTCGGTTGAATCCATGACCTACCGGCGCCGTCACGGCTTTGCCGAGACCGATGTCGCCATGGCCGTGGTGGTGCAGACCATGGTGGACGCCAGAACCGCCGGGGTCATGTTCACGCGCAGCCCGCTCACCGGGGACCGTTCCGTCATGGCCATCGAGGGTTCCTGGGGCCTGGGTTCGGCGGTGGTGGGCGGGGATGTGACGCCGGATCGCTGGGTGATCGGCAAGATCACCGGGGAGATCTCGGTACGGGAGATCTCGGACAAGCAGATCTGTCACGCGCCGCGCAGCGGGGGCGGTATTGAGAGCGTGGCGGTGCCGCAGGCGCGCCGGCAGGCCGCGTGCATGAGCGATGAGGAGCTGCAGGCGCTGCGGATGATCGGCCGCAAGGTGGAGCGGCACTATGGCCGGCCGCAGGACATAGAGTGGGCGGTCGACCGGCACAGTGGGGCGATCCTGCTGCTGCAAAGCCGGCCGGAAACGGTTTGGTCAGCGAAGGAGGCCGTGCCGGTGGACCGCGCGGTCGCCGATCCTTCCTTGCACGTGTTGAAGATATTCGGGGGCGGAAATCGATGAGTCTGACGGCTGCGGAAGTTGCGGAAATCATGCGGCTGGTGGAGCAATCCGGTTTCGATGAACTGAATCTGGAGATCGACGGCACCAAGATCAGCCTGCGACGCGGCTCGGCGGCGCCCGCAAGCCCCGCACCGCCCTTGCCGGTGGCACCGGCCAGGTCGCCACCCGCCCAAGTGGCGCTCCCCGCCACCCAGGCCGCGGCAGATCCTGATGTTCAGGATCTGCCAGCGCCCCTGCTGGGCACCTTCTACCGTGCTCCCAAGCCGGGGGCGGCGTCCTTCGTAGAAGTGGGCGCGCCGGTGAGCGACGACACCATCATCGGCATCATCGAAGTCATGAAGCTCATGAATACCGTGCGCGCCGGCGTACGCGGCACGGTCACCGAAATCATCGCCGCGGACGGCGCGCTGGTCGAGTTCGGTGAGACGCTGATGCGCGTTCGCAAGTCAGGCTGAAGCACCGCCGTGCGCCGCATCCTGATCGCCAATCGCGGAGAAATTGCCGTGCGGATCATCCGCACCTGCCGCGACCTGGGCATCCAAACGGTGCTGGCTGCCTCGGCCGCGGATCTGGACAGCGTGCCGGCGCAGCTTGCAGACCGCACGGTGTGCATCGGCCCCGGGCGCCCGGCCGACAGCTACCTGAAGGTGCAGACCATCGTGCATGCCGCACGCGCGACCCATTCGGATGCCATTCATCCCGGCTATGGATTTCTCTCGGAACGCGCGGCGCTGGCGCGGCTGTGCGAATCCTCGGGCGTCGTGTTCATAGGCCCCACTGCGGCGCAGATCGAGGCGGTCGGCGACAAGCTGCGGGCCCGCTCCGCAGCCATGGCGGCCCAGGTTCCGGTGGTTCCCGGCGGCCCGGTCAGCTCGGTGGCGGAGGCGCTGGCGCTCGCCGGCAGCATCGGTGTGCCGCTTTTGGTCAAGGCGGTGGGCGGCGGCGGCGGGCGCGGCATGAAGCGGGTCGATGTGCTGGCCGAACTGCCCGCGACGCTGGAACTGGCCGCCGCTGAGGCCGGTGCCGCATTCGGCGATGCCCGGGTATACCTGGAGCGCTACGTCACCAGCGGCCGGCATGTGGAAGTACAGGTCCTGGGTGATGGGCAGGGAGGCGTCATTCATCTGGGCGAACGTGATTGCTCGGCGCAGCGGCGCTACCAGAAGCTGGTGGAGGAAACCCCGGCTCCGGCACTGCCGCAGAAACTGCGTGCGGCGCTGCATGCGGCAGCGGTGCGCTTCGCCCAGCGTCTGGCCTATCGCGGCGCCGGAACGGTGGAGTTTCTGGTCGATACGGAGCGCGACAGCTTTTACTTTCTGGAGATGAACGCCCGCATCCAGGTGGAACACCCGGTGACCGAAGCGGTGACCGGGGTGGACCTGGTGGCCGAGCAGATCGCCATCGCCGATGGTGCCGGCATGCGCCTGACCCAGGCGGACCTGCGCAGCAGCGGCTGCGCCATCGAATGCCGGATCAACGCCGAGGATCCCGCCCATGATTTTCGCCCCAGTCCGGGGCAGGTCCTGGAGGCGGCTTGGCCACAACTGCCCGGGGTCAGGGTGGATACGCATATCACCTCGGGCTCGCACATCCCGCCGTACTATGATTCGCTGATGGCCAAAATCATTGCCTATGCGCCGGACCGGGCCGCTGCGCTGGCCCGGCTGCGCCAGGGGCTCGCGGTGACCCGGGTGAGCGGGGTTCACACCAACCTCGCCTTCCAGGAGCGCCTGCTGGCGAGCGCGGAATTCCAGGCCGGGGGATTTGATACCGGATTCATCACGCGCCTGCTGGAGCGTCCCGCATGAGCGAACTTAAGCTGGTTGAGACCTCACTGCGCGATGGCAATCAGTCGCTGTGGGCGGCGCTGGGCGTGGATACCGCCAATACCCTGACCATTGCTCCGGTGATGGATCGCGTGGGCTACAAGGCCATCGATTTCACGACCTCCACGCACATGGGCGTGGCGGTGCGTTTCAAGAAGGAGGATCCCTGGGAGCGTATCCGGCTGATGGCCGCTGCGACACCGAATACGCCGTTGCAGTTCATGTCCACGGGATTCCGCTTCATCTCCTGGGAGACCGCCCATCCGCAGTTCATGGCGCTGGTGTTCGAGGTGCTGGCGCGCAACGGTATCCGACGCTTCTGCCTCGCCGATCCGATGAACGATGCGGACTCGAACGTCGCCTGTGCGCGACTGGTGAAGCAGGGCGGGGGCGAGTACGTGATCGCGGCCCTGGTTTTTACCCTGAGCCCGGTCCACGACGACGCCCATTACGCGGCCGCGGCCCGCAAGCTTGCAGCCTGTGCCGACATCGATGCCATCTATATCAAGGATCCCGGTGGCCTGCTGTCGCCCAAGCGCGCGCAGACCCTGATTCCGGCGGTGAAGGCGCAGATCGGCAACAAGCCATTGGAGCTTCACGCCCATTGCACCATCGGGCTCGCCGAACACACCTATATGGACGCGCCGGACTACGGGGTGAGCGTACTGCAGTGCGCGTCCGGGGCGGCCGCGGATGGCACCTCGAATCCTCCGGCGGAGCGCATCGTGGCGAACCTGCGGGCGCTGGGTCACACCGTGAACGTGGATGATGAAGCCTTGCAGGCAGTCGGTCGCTATTTCACCCGGCTGGCCGCGGCGGAGGGGCTGCCGGTGGGACGGCCGCAGGGATTTGATGCGGCGTATCTGCAGCATCAGCTGCCCGGCGGCATGGTCGGCACCATGCGTCGGCAGCTGGCCGAAAGCCGCCTGTCGCACCTGGAACAGGCGGTGATCGAGGAGATCGGGCGGGTGCGCGAGGAACTCGGCTGGCCCATCGTCATGACGCCCTTTGCGCAGATTGTCATGATGCAGGCGGTGATGAACGTCACCACCAAGGAGCGCTACAAGGTGATACCGGATGAGGCGATCCGCTATGCCATCGGCCGCTTCGGCCGGCCGAATGTGCCGATCAGCGGCATGGTGATGGATCGCATCGACGCTCTGGCGCGCACCCGCGAGCTGCGCGCAGAACCCGGCATGCCCGCCATTGGCGAGCTGCGCCTGCGTCTGGGTGCCGATCTGTCCGATGAGGAATTCCTGTTGCGTGCCACCATGCCTGCGGGCCAGGTCGACGCAATGCTGGCGGCCGGGCCCGCGCCGCGCCACTACAATCCGGAACTGAAACCGGTCCTGGCGCTGCTGCGGCAACTGTCCACGCGCACGGATGTCGCGGAACTGGATGTCACCAAGCCCGGATTCAAACTGGAACTGCGCCGACATGCGCGCTGAGGTGATGCCCGCCATCAAGGGCTTCATGTTCGATCTGGATGGCACGCTGTTGCTCAGCGACCGCTCCCTGGGCGGATACGAGGTTCTGCCCGGTGCGGTTGAAGTGCTGGCCGCTCTGGCCGCGAGATCCATTCCCTACGTGGTGCTCACCAACGGCAGTGCCTATCCGCCACCGGAGCAGGCCAAGCGCCTGCGCGATCTGGGACTTGCCGTCGCGGATGACCGGATGTTCACCCCTTCAAGCGTCGCGGCCGATGTGATGGTGCGCCATGGCATCCGGCGCGTCCTGGTGCTGGGCAGCCGCGGTGTGGGCTATGCGCTGAGCCAATCAGGCATGCAGACGGTGTTCACCGGTGAGCCCGGGGCCAGTGAGGTCGATGCGGTGTTCGTCGGCTGGCATCCCGAGTGCCACATGAAGGACATCGAAGCGGCCTGTCAGGCCATCTGGGGCGGCGCGAAACTGTATGTGGCCTCCGATGTGCCCTTTTTCGCCACCCGGCACGGCCGCAGCATGGGCTATTCCTATGCCATCGTGGGCGCCATCAGGCGCATGACCAAGGCGCGCATGATCCTCACCGGCAAGCCCTCACTGCATGCGTTGCGCTTCATCGCCCGCAAGCTTGGCATAGCGGTGCGCGAGGTCGGCGTGGTGGGGGATGATCCGGCGGTGGAGATCATCATGGCGCGGCGCGGAGGCGCCACGGCCTTCGGTGTCACGACCGGCGTGATGAAGCAGGCGGACTGGGAGCGTGAGACCGGCAAGCGCCGGCCCCACTTTGTGATCCATGACCTGCGCGAGCTGCTGCGCAATGGCGCCATCCGGCAAGACTGAGCGGTGCGTGCCTTACCAGGGTTCCGTCATTCCGTCGTAGCGCAGGAACCGCCCGGAATCGGCGAGGGTCAGCTTGCCGATGGTTTGGATCATGTTCTGGACGGTGAATGAGGTCTTGAGCATGCCCTGGTACTTGCCCTCCAGGTACGCCTGATGCTCGGTGAGGGTCGGCCCGGGATTGAACATCACGACCGTCACGCCATCTTTTTTGGTTGAGGCCGCGACAATCTGCATTTCCCGGTTCAATGCCGCCTTGCTCATGCGGTAGAACATCGCCCCCGGGCGCGGTACTGCCTCACCGGTCAGCGTGCCGTTGCTGGAGCTGACGGCGATGATCTTCTTCTGGGTGCTGGCGAGTACATTCTTGTAGAAGGTTTCGGAGACGATCAGCGGGCCCTTGATGTTGACCGCCATCATGGTGTCCAGCAGCGAATACTTGAGGTTGCCGAAGCCCTCAACGCTCCAGTCCCCCGGGCAGCCCTCATCATCACCGGCGCACTTGGCACGATCGTTGTAAACGCCTGCGTTGTTGATCAGTACATCTACCGGCACGCCTGCGAGTTTCGCGGCCAGGGCGCGCGCCTGATCCAGGTCGGTGACATCCAGGCTTTCAATGCGCACCTTGGGATACCTTGCCGCCAGGTCGGTCAGCGACTTGGGCGGCATGGCGCGCCGATGTGTCGCGATGACCGTCCAGCCTTTTTCAGCGTACTGCTTTGCGAACTCCAGTCCGATACCGGAATTGGCGCCGGTGATCATGACGGTGTCGGCGGCGGCGCTCAGGGGACACAGGGCCGAGGAGCCCACCAGCAGCAGCACGAGCAGGCGCGGGCCAAGATATCGAAGGTGCGAGGTGAGCATTAGCGCAACACCCAGAAATCCGGCCCCAGGCGTGCTTCCAGTTTGCTCAGCTGCTCGCGATGTATCTCGCGCACCCGCGCCGGCGTGATGGCATCACCGCGGTCCACTTCCTCGATGCGCAGGCTGGTCTTGTCCTCGTACAGATGCTCGCCGGCCAGGCGGGCCCGGGAGTCGTATGGCCAGATGAAGGCCTGGCGGCTGGCGACGTGGTACAGCCGGTCGGTGCGTTCGACCGCATAGCCAAGCTGTTTGAGAATCGCGCCCTCTGCCAGCTGGTGAAAGGTGATTTCATCGCAGATGCCCCAATCGGCCACGGCCAGACGGTCATCGGAGTGCCACAGCACTGCCTCGCCGACGCTATTGTAAAACGCCAGGACGGCGGCCTTGCCTTCGATGACGCCGGGATTTGCGCCCCAGGTCACCCGGTAAACCGGATGCTCCACTTCCATGTCGGGGGCCAGGATCTTCTGATATTCCCCGGCGCCTTCCAGGTGCACATGCCGCCAGAAATTAAGGAGAATGGCCCGGTGCCGGGGGTTGGTGGTCTTTTCCAGCAGTTTTTCGGTCGGGTGCATGCATTCATACACCTGCTTTTCGAAGCGGTTCATGGCGATTCCCCCCGATGGCCGTGCGTTCTGCCAGCATATCCGGGTATACAGGGGAATTGGAGGAGGAAATGTGGCAACGACTTTTGATCTCTCGGGCAAATCCATCCTGATCACCGGCGCCGGACGGGGACTGGGCCGGGCGCTGGCCCTGGGCGCGGTACAGGCCGGTGCCCGCGTGACTGCCTTTGACATCGATGCGCCGGCGCTGGAGGAGCTGCGCCAGAGCGCGCAATCGATCGCCACACACGTGGTGGATGTGGTCGACCGCAAGGCGTTCATGGCGGCCGCCGAGCGCATCGGCCGGATCGATGCCGTGGTCAACAACGCCATGCTGATCCGCTACGACCCCATCGAAGCGGTTGATGATGCGATCCTCGACCGGATGCTGGCCATCGGCATCAAGGGGGCGGTCTGGGGAGTTCAGGCCCTGTTGCGGCACATGGATCCACAGCTGGGCGGCGTCATCCTCAACCTGGCCTCGCCGGTCGCCGAGCGCGGCTTTCCCAGAACCGCGATCTACAGCATGGTCAAGGGCGCGATGGGCACCTTCACGCGCACCCTGGCGGCCGAGCTCGGACCCCGCAAGGTGCGCGTCAATGCCCTGGCGCCCGGCTCCATTCCGACCCCGGGGGCCGTCGCCATCACACCGCAGGCCGAGTATGAGCGGCGCGCGGTCAGCATTCCGCTGCGCCGTCTGGGGCGGGACGAGGACGCCACCAACGCGTCGCTGTTCCTGTTGAGCGATGCCGCCTCCTTCATCAACGGCGACATCCTGCACGTCGATGGTGGAGTCCTGGCCTCCGCATGAGCAATCGCATCTATGCCGTGCGCTACGGCCATCTGGACCGGCTCAGCGACCTGAACTTCCTGGGCGGCGACGATCATGCGCAGCCCATGCCACTGGACTACTACGTATGGGTGATCCGCTCGCAGGAGCGCATCATCGTGGTGGATACCGGATTTGATGCCGCCGCTGCCACCAAGCGCCGGCGCACGCTGCTGCGCCCGGTGGCCGAGGGGCTCGCCGCCCTGGGCATTGAGCCCGATGCGGTGCGTGACGTCGTGATCACCCACATGCACTACGACCACGCGGGCAATGTGCCGCTGTTTCCCGCGGCGCGCTTCCACGTTCAGGATGCGGAGCTGGCCTATTGCACGGGCCGCGCCATGACCCATGGCCACCTTGCGGGGCCATTTGATGCCGAAAATGTCGTCGACATGGTCCGGCGCACCTTCGACGGCCGCGTCGTATTTCACGCCGGTGATGAGGCGCTGTGCCCGGGAGTGACCTTGCATCATCTGCCCGGGCACACCCCGGGGCTGCAGGTGGTGCGGGTGCAAACCGATCGCGGCCCGGTGGTTCTGGCTTCCGATGCCATTCACTTCTGGGCCAATCTGGAACACGCGACGCCGTTTCCGGTGGTGGCCGATGTGGTCGCCTATCTTGAGGCTCTGCGCAAGCTGCGCACCCTGGCCCCCTCCATCGACCACATCATTCCGGGGCACGATCCGGGGGTGCTTGAGAGGTTTCCAGCCGAAGGCAACCTGCGGGACATCGTGCGCCTGGATCTGGCCCCTGTTGTGCGAGGATCATCATGAGCGAGTGTGGTTTCATCGGCTTAGGGAGGATGGGGGGCGCGATGGCGCGGCGCCTGCTGCAGGCGGGCCACCGCGTCACCGTGTACGACCCCTCGGCCAGCGCCGCGGCCGCGCTGGCCGCCCACGGCGCCCAGGTCGCACCCGGCGCGAAGGCCGTCGCCGAGGCAGTGCCCGTGGTGTTTCTGAGTCTGCCCACGCCGCAGATCGTGCAGGAGGTGGTGCTGGGCGCACAGGGGATCCGCGAGGGCCGGGGCCTCAAGGTCTGTGTCGACCTGTCGACCTCAGGGCCTGAAACCGCAGTGAAGCTCGCGGCCGGGCTGGCCGAATGGCAGATCGCCTCCCTGGAGGCGCCCGTTTCCGGGGGCATCAAGGGTGCGCGCGAGGGCACCTTGTCATTGATGGTCGCGGGGCCGGTGGCCATCTGGGAACAGGTCAGGCCGCTGCTGGAGGTGTTCGGCAAACCCTTCTTCATGGGCGAGAAACCCGGCGCCGGTCAGATCATGAAGCTGGTCAACAACCTGCTGGGCGCCTGTGCCATCGCCATCACGGCCGAGGGCATGACCCTGGGGATCAAGGCGGGGCTCGATCCGGCGCGCATGATCGAAGTGCTGAATGTGTCCACGGGCCGCAGCAGCGCCACCCAGGACAAGTGGCCGCGCTCGGTGCTGCCGCGCACCTTTGATTTCGGCTTTGCCGCCGGGTTGTGCCTGAAGGATGTGAAGCTGGGCCTGTCGGCGGCACAATCCCTCGGCGTGCCGCTGGGGGTGGGTTCGGCGGTCTGCGATCTGTTGCAGCGCACCGTCACGACCCTGGGGCCGGACTCGGACTTCACCGCCATGGCCAAAATCGTCGAGTCCGACGCGGGCCTCGATCCGGACCGGTCCGCCTGAGCCAAACCGTTTTCCTGAGGGATCAACATGAGCAGTGAACTTTTCGACAAGGGTCTGAAGATTCGTACCGAAGTGCTGGGGGAGGCTTACGTCAAGAAGGCACTGGCCAGCATGGATGATTTCAACAAACCACTGCAGGAACTCGTGACCGAGTACTGCTGGGGCGCGGTGTGGGGGCGTGAAGGTCTGAAGCGCAGTGAGCGCAGCATGCTGAACCTGGCCATGATCAGCATCCTGAACCGTCCTCACGAGCTCAAGGCGCATATCCGCGGCGCGCTGACCAATGGCGTGACCCGTGAGCAGATCTGCGAAGTGTTCCTGCAGGTGGCCATCTATGCAGGCGTGCCGGCGGCGGTGGACAGTTTCCGCATTGCCCGTGAAACCTTTGCGGAACTCGACGCCGCCTGACGGACAGCGTCCCGGCCGGCCCATGTTGCAATGCCCTGGGGCCGGGAATACCCTCGTCGGCCGGTTACGCGACGGTTCAATTGAAGGTGGGGGTATCGTGACAGCACATCCCGGGTTCGACGCCAAGCGTCTTGATTTTCTGACCGCCGCAGTGGAGCGCGACATCGCCGCGGGCGAGTATTTCGGCGGTGTCATCAGTGTGAAGCGCGGTGGCCAGCCGGCCTACCACCGGGTGTTCGGCCACAGCAGCGAGAGCAAGGAGCGCGCCGTGGCTGATGATTCGGTGTACAGCCTGTTCTCGGTCACCAAGGCGTTTACCAATATCCTGGTGTTCCAGGCCATTGAGCGCGGCCTGATGACCCTGACCACCCCGCTGTGCAAGATCATCCCGGAGTTCTGCGGTGGGCTGCGTGAGCGGATCACGATTTTCCACCTGCTGACCCACAGCACCGGCCTGCCGACCATGTTCGAGGCACGCCCGGGCATGTACATCGATGTGCTGGCGGACACCATCGCCGCCATCGTGGCGGTGGCCTTCCCGGTCGAGGCCGCGGGCCTCAGCGTGGCCTATGCGCCATTGTTCAATCACGCGCTGCTGGGCGAGGCGGTGCGGCGCGTTGACCCGAAGAAGCGCTCCTACAAGGAAATTCTGCACCAGGATCTGTTTGATCCCATGGGCATGAAGGACACGGCCATGGGGGTGCGCCGTGACCTCAAGGCGCGGCACCTGGTGCCGGAGTTCCGTAACAACTATCCCATCAAGCATCTGGGGCACAGCAACCTCGGTCCCAACGGGGCCTTCGAGGAAGAGCACGTGGAGATGCCCTGGGTGGGCTGTGTGTCCACCGCGCAGGACATGATGAGATTCGCGGAAATGCTGCGCTGTGGCGGCTCGCTGGAGGGTCGCAGCATCGTCTCGCGCGCCATGGTGAAGCAGGCGAGCACCATCTGGACCGGCGACAAGCCCAATGAGTTCTATGCCAGTGGCATTCGCGCGGCCGGCGGCATCGCCCCGCCGGCCAACATCGGCCTGGGATTTTCCATGCGCGGGCCGCAGATGGGCACCAGCATGTTCGGCACCCTGGGCTCGCCCGGCACCTTCGGCGCCCACGGCGCCGGCACCACGATTTTCTGGGTCGATCCGGATCGTGACATCAGCTTTGTCGGTCTCATGACCGGCCTGATGAAGACCATCGACAACCTGTGGCGCTGGCAGAAACTGGCGGACATCCTGCTCGCGGCCGCGCTGTAGACGATGCCAGCCGCCGCTGACTCGTTTGACTACGTCATCGTCGGTGCGGGCACCGCCGGTTGCGTTCTGGCGGGGCGCCTGGCGGAGGATCCCGCCGCGCGGGTGTGCCTGATCGAGGCCGGCGGCAACGACGCGCATCCCTTCATCCGCACTCCGGCGCTGGTGGCCGCGGCCATCGCCAACCGCCGCTTCAACTGGCGTTTTGAGACCGTGCCGCAGGCGCAGCTGAAAGGCCGGCGCATCCCGCAGCCGCGCGGCCGGGTGGTCGGTGGGTCAGGCTCCATCAACGGCATGGTCTATTCGCGCGGCAATCCGCGTGACTATGAGGATTGGGTTGCCGCCGGTGCCAGCGGCTGGAGCTACGCGGAGGTGCTGCCGTATTTTCTGCGTTCGGAGAACAACCAGGATCTGCCGGTCTCGCGCTACCACGCGCATGGCGGACCCATGAATGTGATGCGACCGCGGCGCCCGAACCGACTCAACACTGATTTCATCCAGGCCACCCGCAGTCTGGGCTTCCCCGGCACCGAGGATTTCACCGCGGCGACCAATGAGGGCGTGGGTTTTCGCCAGGGTGTGATACGCGCGGGCCGGCGCGAGACCACCGCGCGCGCCTTCCTGCGCCCCGCGCTGGCGCGCGGCAATGTCACGCTCTATACCGATTCGCTGGCGCTGCGGGTGGTGGTGGAGGCGGCCCGGGCGGTCGGAGTATCGTTTGAGCGTGCCGGCCAATCGCAGCAGGTGCGCGCGACCCGCGAGGTGATTCTCAGCGCCGGGACCCTGCAGTCACCGCAGATTCTGCTGCTTTCGGGCATCGGGCCCGCCGCGCAGCTGCAAGCCCAGGGAATCCAGACGGTGCACGATCTGGCAGGTGTGGGACGCAATCTTCAGGATCACCTGGCCTGCCCGGTGCTGATGAGCACCACGAACCCAACTTCATACGGAATCTCGGGCCGTGCGCTGCCGCGTGGCGCGTGGAACGTACTGCAGTACCTGTTCGGACGAACCGGCCCCTTTGCCAGCAATGTATTCGAGTCGGTGGGTTTCCTGAAGACTCTGCCGGATCTGGATCGGCCGGATGTGCAGTTCGTATTCCAGCCGGCGGCGCGGCCGCGTCCGACATTTCCGCTGCCCATCGGCCATGGCTATGCGATCAGTCCGGTATCGCTGTATCCGAAGAGTCGTGGCACCGTGACGCTGCAAAGTCCCGATCCGCATGCGGCGCCGGCGATTGATCCGGCGCTGTTGAGCGTCGCCGAGGACATACAGCCGCTGATCCGCGCCATCAAACTGGCGCGCCGCATCCTGGCCGCGCCGAACTTTGCCCACTACCACGGCACCGAGATGGCACCCGGCGTGGCCGTGCAGAGCGATGAGGCGATCGCGGAGTTCATCCGGGCGAGTTCTTACACGGTTCATCACCAGGTAGGCACCTGCCGCATGGGCGAGCACGCCGATGCGGTGGTGGATTCACAGCTGCGGGTTCGCGGGCTGGAGGGGCTGCGCGTGGTGGACGCCTCGGTCATGCCGCGGCTCATCGGTGGCAATACCAATGCCGTGGTGGTGATGATCGCCGAGAAAGCCGCAGACCTGATCCGGCAACGGCCGTTGCTTGCACCCGCACAGGAGGCCTGATGGCCATTGAACACATGAAAACCTGGACGGTCGGGCGGGTCGAGATCACCCGTCTGGTGGAGGTGTGGAAGTGGGAGGACGACATCTGGATGGTGCTGGAAGACAGCAAGCCGTCCATCTGCCAGACCCAGCCCTGGCTCTTGCCCAGCCACGTGACTCCCGATGGGCGGATGTTCATCAACTTCCAGGCCTTCGTGGTGAAGGCCGGCGAGCGGCGCATCATGATCGACACCTGCATCGGCGCCGACCGCGAGCGGCAGTTCCCGGTCTTCACCAGGATGCGCACCAGCTTCATGGAGGATCTGGCATCCCTGGGAATCAAGCCCACGGACATCGACACGGTGCTGTGCACCCATCTGCACTTCGACCATGTGGGCTGGAACACGCACCTGGTGAATGGCCGCTGGGTGCCGACCTTTCCCCAGGCGCGCTACCTGTTCAGCCGCAAGGAATACGATCATTGGCAGATGCTGCGCGACACCGGCGGCTACCACGGCATCAATCACCTGGATGATGCCGTGGACCCGGTGGTGCAGGCCGGACTGGTGGACTTCATTTCCCACGACCATGCCATCAGCGATGAAATCCGCCTGCTGCCCACGCCCGGCCACACCCCCGGTCATGTCAGCGTGCACATCAGATCCCAGGGCCAGGAGGCCGTGATCACCGGCGACATGATGCATCATCCCATTCAGGTCGCGATGCCCGAGCATGCGGCGACCTTTGACATGGACAAGCCCGCCGGGGCCAGGACCCGCGTCGAATTCGTTAACAATTTCCAGGGCAAACCGGTGCTCATCATCGGCAGCCATTTCGCTGACCCGGGTGCGGGTTATATCGTGCGCAACGGCGCCACCTGCAAACTGCACTCGCCGGACTGAGGGTTCCATGGGCAAACCGATTCCAGAATACCCGGTCGATCTCTTCAATCACGAGTCGGTGCGCAACGCACGTGCCGTTGATGACACCTTGCGCGAGTTCTCACCGGTGGTGCGGCTGGCCGATGGCACGGTGATGATCACCCGTCACGCCGATGTGACCGCCGGCCTGCAGGACTGGCAGACATTCTCCAACAAGTCCCGGCCCTGGCATGACCCCAACTCGCTGCGCCCGGAGATTTTGCTGACGGATGACCCGCCGCGCCATACCCATGTGCGGCAGGCCATCGCCCGGGCCCTGTCCACCCAGGTGCTCGGCAGCCTGCGGCCCTCGTTCGAACGTGATGCGGTGGCGCTGCTCGACGGCCTCATGGCCCACCCCGGGGAGCCGGTCGATGCGGTTCGCGAGATCACCCAGCGCTTCGTGTACAAGGCGCTGCCGGATGCCATCGGCCTGCGGGTCGAAGGACGCGAACACATGTACGCCTTCAGCCATATGGTGTGGGCGACCATGGGGCCGGAGAACGAGCTGTTCCGCGAAGCGATGGTGAACATCGAACCGGTGCTGGCCTGGCTTGAGCAATGCTGTGACCGGGACAACCTCGCCGCGGGCGGCATCGGCATGGTGCTGTACGGCATGGCCGACGATGGGGTCATTACCCAGGCTGAGGCCAAACTGCTGTTGCAGACGGTGCTGGCCGCCGGTGCCGATACCACCATCCTGACCATGGCCAATGCGATGTACGCCTTTGCGAAATTCCCCACCCAGTATCAGAAGCTGCGGGCCGATCCCACCCTGGTACGCGCGGCCTTCGACGAAAGTCTGCGCTGGGATTCGCCCTCCCGCATGGCCGGACGCATCACCACGCGCGCGGTGGATATCGGCGGCTACACCGTGCCGGCCGGACAGCGGGTGGGTCTGATGTTTGCCGCGGCCAATCGCGACCCGCGGGCCTGGGAGCGGCCCAATGACTACGACATGGGTCGCGACCTCAAGAAGCAGGTGGGTTGGGGATACGGCATCCATGCCTGCGTCGGCCGGGTGCTGGCGCAGCTTGAGGCCCATGTGCTGCTGACCGAGGTGGCGCGACGCGTCGCGCGCTTCGAGATCGCCGCCGAGCCGACACCCTGGATGACCACCATCGGCCACGGTCCGGCCAAACTGCCGGTCCGCCTGTACGCCAATTGAATCCGACGCAGCGTTCAGGTGGCGCCGAACAGCCGCACGATGTAGTAGCTGTCCAGATACTCGCGCAGTACGGCAATCTTCTCGCCGCGCAGTTCGAAGGCCCAGGCGTAGCGGTTGTCGTAGGTCCGGCCATCCTGCAGATGTCCGGTGCCATGGGTTTCAGCCAACACCAAAGATCCGTTTGAGGCCATGGACAGGATGCGGTTAGAGGGACTGCCGGGGGCGAACATGCCGCGGATGGGTCGCAGGAATTCATCCACGATGACATTGCGTCCGCGGTATTCGCCGGCGCCGGGCATGTCGCGGGCCTGCGGCAGCCAGGCGGCGTCCTCGGTCAGCAGCGCGCGCACGCCCTCGAGATCTTCCGCATTGAGCAGCTCAAAGAACTTCCTGACGATGGCCTCGCCCTGCGCATTGGACTGACTCATGGACCCATCCTTCGCAAACTGTTGTAACGTGCTCATATGATCAGCCAAAAAGACTTCGATGTCATCGCCGTCGGCAGTGGCCACAACGGTCTGGTGGCCGCCGCCTACCTGGCCAAGGCCGGCAAACGCGTGCTGGTGCTGGAACGCAACGCCTGGTTGGGCGGCGGCGTGGTATCGCGCGAACTGACCCGGCCGGGATTTCGTCACGACCAGCATTCCATGACGCATATCTTCATCCAGGCCAATCCGCTGCTGCAGCGGGATGAACTCGGATTGAAGAGCCGCTATGGCTTGCGCTACCTGTTTCCCGAATCGCCGATGATGTCGGTGTTCGAGGACGGCTCGACACTGGCCCTGTACCGGGACCCGGCGAAGTCCGCGGCGCAGATCGCCAAGTTCTCCAAGCACGACGCGGAGGCCTTTTTGCGCCTTTCGGCGCAGGCGGCGGCGTGGCTGCCGATGCTGGTGTCGACGCTCTACACACCGCCGATGCCGCAGGGTGCGGGGTTTGCCTTCCTGGATCAGAGTCGCGAAGGGCAGCAGTTCTGGCGCGCCATGCAGATGAGCAGCCACGACGTGCTGGTGGAGTACTTCGAGCACGATCGCGTGCGGGCGCATTTCGCGCGGGTCGCCGGCGAGAACCTGGTGTCGCCGGATGAGAAGGCCACGGGATTGGGAATATTCGTGTTCCTGGGTTTCCTGGAGGCCTATGGATTTGGCGTTCCGGTCGGCGGCAGCGGCAAGCTGACCGAGGCCCTGGTCCGTTGCATCGAGGATCGTGGTGGTACGGTGCTCGCCAACCAGGAGGTGCGCGAGGTGGTCGTTGCCAACGGTCGCGCGTCCGGGGTTCTGAGCGCAGATGGCAGCCGCTACAACGCTCGGGATGCGGTCATAGGCGCCATCCATCCGCACCTGCTGTCCTCGATGGTGGCGGGACTGGACCCCCAGGTACGCAAGGCGGCCGAGGCTACCCAAATCACCGAGGCCGCCTGTGTCACCGTGCATGCCGCCCTGGATGGTCCGCTGCGCTTTCGCAGCAAGGATCCGGTGCAGTCGGTGATGATCGAGCTCATGCCTGGATCGTATCGCGTGCTGCGCGAATGCTTCGATGACCTGCGCTATGGCGGCTTCATGCGCACCCATCTGCTGGGCCTGGGGTCGCTGTCGATGTTCGACGCTACCCGCACGCCAGCCGGCAAGGGCATCGCGCACCTGTGGGATTACGCGCCCTATGAGCGTCCGGATGGCATGTCCTGGGATGACGCCAAGGAATCATTCGCGCGCAGCATGCTGGAGCGCCTGCAGGCATATGTCGCGAACCTCGATGAAGTGATGCTGGATTTTCATTGCGACAGCCCCGTGGACATGGAGCGCACCTCGCCTAGTTTCATGCGCGGCGATCTGCATGGCATCGCGACCACCAGCTATCAAAGCGGGGCACACCGGCCGACCCCGGATCTGGGACAGTATCGGGTGCCGGGCATCGAGCGGTTGTACCTGGTGGGCCCCTTCCAGTATCCGGGTGGCGGCGTGTTCGGCGCCGGTCGCGCGACCGCGCAGGTCATGTGCGATGACCTGAAGATCGATTTCGCAACGCTGGAAACGCCGGCGTGAAGCTCTACGGGCCGGATCGCCGCGAGCTCATGACCGTCAGCAGCATTGAGCGCAGCGGCCATCAACTGCTCATCAAGGGCAAGGTGTTCGGCACCATGCCGCTGAGCGCCAGCCTCACGCCGGCGCAGGCGCGTGCGGGCCTGAAGCTGCTGGGGCTGCGCGGCCTCTTCTTCGTATTCACCATGCTGTTTCGGGGCGGCCAATGACTCCATCAATGCAAGGCAAGGCGGTCGTGATCACCGGTGGGGCCGGCATGATCGGGCATGCGGCGGCCATGACCCTCGCCAGGGCCGGCGCCGATGTGATGCTGGTGGACATCAACGGTGCTGCGCTCGCGGCGCGCCGCGGTGCCGTGGAGGCCCTCGGCCGGCGCGTCGAGACCATGGTGGCCGATGTCAGCCAATGGGGCGATGTCCAGGCCTATGTGGCGCGGGCCCTGGAAGTGTTCGGACGCATCGATGGCTTCTTCAACAATGCCGGCATGGAAGGCAAGCTTGGCCCGATCTATGAGTATGAGGAAGCCGAGTACGACCGGATCGTCGCGGTGAATCAGAAGGGCATGTTCCTCGGCCTGCGCCATGTTCTGCCGGTGATGTTGCGGCAGGGTCAGGGTGCGGTGGTCAATACCGGATCGATTGCCAGTGAACGTGGCCTGGCAGGGGCCTGTGCCTACAACGCAACCAAGCACGCCGTCATCGGGCTTACCCGTACCGCCGCCAGTGAAGTCGGGGCGCAGGGGGTGAGGGTCAATGCGGTGATGCCGGGCGTCATCGACACGCCGCTCCTGGAGGCCATGCTGCGGATGATGTTCAAGGGCGATGTCGCCGCGGGCAAGAAGGTGCTGGGCAAAGTCGCCACCATGGATCGCATCGGAACGCCGGAGGAAGTGGGCGAGGTCGTGACCTTCCTGCTGTCCGAGGCCGCGAGCTTCGTCAATGGCGCGGCCTGGGCCGTCGATGGCGGGGCACTGGCGACTATCCGGCACTGACCCGCGCGGTGGGGGAAGCGCCATTGTCACGGGCAGGTCAGCTGCATCCCTCGTCGGGACCAGATGCGGACTGGCTTTGTCTTATATTTACCCAACCCTTTGGTATGCTGAATTTCCCAGGTTGTTGGCTCGCCCCATCCGTATCAATGGACCGCACGAAAATCTTCGGTCGTGGGCCGCCGATCGCAATGCTGCTGCTTCTGGTGGCCTGCGGCGGATCCCAGAATGTGGCTCAGGCACCGCCCGTTGCATCGATCAGTGCCGCGGCGACCACGGTTGGCAGCGGCGGAACGACCACCCTGACATGGACTTCGACCAACGCCACGGCCTGCACGGGCTCGGACGGTTGGACGGGCGCTTTGTCACCCAGCGGCAGCCAGATGACGGCTGCTCTGACGACGAGCACAACCTTTTCCCTCACCTGTAGCGGGCCGGGTGGCACGAGCTCGCCTGCTGCCGTCACGGTTGTCGTCGCACCTGCTGCCACTGTTACCTTGATGGCCAATCCGCAAACCGTCGTCGCGGGAGGTACCAGTACCCTCACATGGACCTCGACGAATGCCACCTCCTGCACCGCCTCGGGAGGATGGAGCGGTGCCCAGGCGACGGGCGGCACCCAGGCGACGGCCGCGCTGACAACCAGTACAACCTATTCCCTGACCTGCACCGGTCCGGGTGGCGCGAGCGCCCCTGCTGCCGTGACGATTGCCGTCGGCGCCGTGACGCCCCCCGCCACTGTCAGCCTGACGGCCAATCCGCAGTCGGTTGTCGTGGGAGCTACCAGCACCCTCACATGGACCTCGACGAATGCCACCTCCTGCACTGCCTCGGGAGGATGGACCGGTGCCCAGGCGACGAGCGGCACCCAGGTGACGGCCGCGCTGACAACCAGTACAACCTATTCCCTGACCTGCACGGGTGCGGGCGGCGCGAGCGCCCCTGCTGCCGTGACGATTGCCGTCGGTGCCGTGGCGCCGCCCGCCACTGTCAGCCTGGCGGCCAATCCGCAGACGGTCGCCGCGGGGGCTACCAGTACCCTCACATGGACCTCGACCAATGCCACTTCCTGCACCGCCTCGGGAGGATGGACCGGTGCCCAGGCGACGAGCGGCACCCAGGTGACGGCGGGGCTGACAGCCAGTACAACCTATTCCCTGACCTGCACGGGTGCGGGCGGCGCGAGCACCCCTGCCGCTGTGACGGTTGTCGTCGCACCCGTTGCCACCGTCACCTTGATGGCCAGTCCGCAGTCGGTCGCCGCCGGGGCGACCAGTACCCTCACATGGACCTCGACCAATGCCACTTCCTGCACCGCCTCGGGAGGATGGACCGGTACCGAGCCGACGGGCGGTACCCAAGTGACGGCGGCGCTGACGACCAGTACCTCCTATTCCCTGACCTGCACGGGTCCGGGCGGCCTCAGCGCGCCTTCCGCCGTCACCGTTGCCGTGGTGCCCGTGCCCACCGTCACGCTGGCGGCCAATCCGCAGTTGGTCGCGGCGGGCGGCACTTCGACGTTGACGTGGACCTCGACCAATGCCACCTCCTGCACCGCCTCCGGTGCATGGAGCGGCGCTGAGCCGACGAGCGGTACCGCGGGTACCGGTGCCCTCTCGGCGAACGCCACCTATTCGCTCGTATGCAGCGGCATCGGCGGTACCAGCAATACGGCATCCGCGACCGTGACCATCGGGTACAGCGGCCCGCTCACCTTATCTCCCCAAACGGCAGCGATCACGCAGTCGCAGACGCTGCAATTCGCAACCGTGCCGACAGGCGCCGCGGTCACGTGGACGGTGGACGGGATCAGCAATGGCAATGCCACCGTGGGCTCCGTGAACGCAAGTGGCCTTTACACTCCGGGAACCGCCGCCGGGGTCCACGCCGTGATTGCCACGGATGCTGTCAATTCTGCGCAGTCCGCAAATGCCTCCGTGGCCGTCACTGATCTCACCGGCGTGTACACCGCTCACAATGATGTCAGCCGCGACGGCACCAACAGCCACGAGTTCGCGCTGACCACCGCCAACGTCAACACGACCAGCTTCGGCAAGCTCTTTTCATGTGTAGCCGATGGCGCTATCTACGCACAACCGCTCTGGGTCGCGAACCTAACCGTGAACGGCGCCCAACACAATGTAGTGTTCGTGGCCACGGCTCATGACGGCCTGTTTGCATTCGACGCCGATGCCAGCCCGTGCGTAACCCTATGGTCGGTCAACCTCATCGATACCGCCCATGGCGGATCGGCCGGCGAAACCACCGTGCCGTCGGGGACCTCTGGCAACATCGTGGGACAGAGTTTCGGTGACATCACCCCGGAGGTCGGGGTCATTGGTACACCCGTCATAGATCCGGCCAGCAATACGCTCTACGTGATCAGCAAGTCGGTCAATTCCGCGCACACGGTTTTCTATCAGCGACTCCATGCCATCAACCTGACTACAGGGCAGGAAAGGACTGCTTCGCCAATCACCGTCGCGGCCGGCTATACCGGCAGCGGCGGTACGGTGACCACATTCAATTCCCAGACGGAGGCGCAACGCAGTGGCCTTGCGCTGGTGAATGGTGTCGTCTATGTCGCCTGGGCCTCGCATGAGGACACGGGACCCTATTTTGGATGGATCGCGGGCTACACCTACAATGGCAGTGCATTCAATCTCACGCAGGTGCTGAACGTCACGCCCGACGGCACGGAGGGCGGCATCTGGATGAGTGGCGGCGCACCAGCGGCTGATTCAAATAATCAACTGTACGTCATCACGGGTAACGGCACGTTCGATGCCACGAACAGCGGCGCACCGAATGATGACTACGGCGACTCGCTGCTGAAGCTGTCTTCTTCACTGACCGTTGCGCAGTACTTCACACCCTCGGACCAGTTGACGGATGAGCAGAATGACCAGGACTTCGGTGCCGGCGGGGCAGTCGTGCTGGTTGATTTGCCCGCCGGCAGCCCCGTCACCCACCTGGTAATGGGCGGCGGCAAGGACAGCAGCCTGTACGTCCTGAATCGCGACAACCTGGGAGGGTTTGGTGATGGTGCGGCGGTCCAGCAGGTTTCAATGGGCCACGGCATCTTCTGCACGGGCGCATTCTGGAATAATACCTTCTACCTTGCCGCAGCGAGCGGCGCGCTGCGCGCCTATTCGCTGAACCCAGCGATTCCACAATTTACCCTCAGCTCCTCGTCTCCCACTTCGTATCCCTGGCCTGGCACCACGCCTTCGGTGTCGGCCGCAGGCACACAGCAGGGCATCGTCTGGGCACTCGACAACCATCTGTATTGTACGAATCAATCCCCCGGCTGCGGTCCGACCGTGCTGCACGCCTACGACGCCACCAACGTAGCAACGGAGTTGTGGAACAGCGCAATCACCGGCAACGACGCGGCTGGCAATGCCGTCAAGTTCACCGTGCCCACGACTGCCAACGGCAAGGTCTATGTCGGGACTCGGGGTAACAATACCGGCGGCGCTTATGGTTCAACCAGCTCCTCCGGTGAACTAGATGTCTACGGTCTCAAGCCGATGTAAAGGCAGTAGTGCGTTCGCAGACGGGCATTTTATTCATTGCGGCGCGCACGCTTAGGCACGAACGCCAGGAAGCGCAGCGGATTGTCCACCGTGATCTTATGCAGCGTCGCATCATCGACGCCTGCGGCCTTGAGCTTGGGTGCGAACACCGTGATGGGCCGCGCGTAACCGCGGGACGCATCACCTGAAATCAGGATGTGATCCGTGAACCCCGCCTCGATCAGGCCCATGACCAGCGGCACCACCGCGGCGTCGCGCGGGCTGCCCTGACGGTCGAAACCCACATAACCGCCGCGACGGCAGATGGCCTTGTGCACATACAGCGCCGGATCGGTCAGATTGCCCAGATGGCCGATCGCAACCCGGCGCGGATCCACTCCGGCATCCTCCAGGATATCCAGCTGCTCCAAGGCGGATTTTCCGGGAATGCCGGTATGGGTGAAGATGGACAGATTGGTGGCCAGATGCGCCTTGCCCACGGCACGGAAGACCCGGCGCTCCAGCGCCGTGATGTCATCCCAGGAGCCGATTTCCCCATAGGCGCCGGCGGGATATTCGTCGGCCTGACGGATCAGGGCCTGTGTGATCTGCGCCTCACTCATGCCCGCCAGTTCCTTCGGATAGAAGGGCTGAGTGTAGAAGCCGGCACCCTTGACCACCGGCAGGCCCGACATTCTCGCCGCTTCGCGAATGAACTTCAGGTCCATGCCGGCGCCTTCGAGGCTGGCATCCACGATGCAGGCCACGCCATCGTGCTGCGCATCGCGCAGTTCCTGCGCCATGAGCTCGACATTGCGCATCGGGTCCGGGCCCGGCGGCGCCGGCGGCGGACCGCTTGCGGCTTGGGGCAGGCTGATGCCCTGAGCGGCGAGAACAGCCTGGGAGGCTGCGCGGAATCGCGCATTGAAATCTTCGCCCAGCGACAGATGTTCGTGGAACAGGGTCGCACCGCCGGCGAGGTCTTCGGGCCGATAGTCCTTGAACAAGGTGCGGATGATGGCACCCTTGGGATAGGCCGGGGTCTGGGCCCGGGCGGCCAGCGGCTCCAGGCCCAAGGCCACTGCACCGATTCCCAGAAGCTCCAATGCCTCGCGACGAGTCAGGCCTGCCATGCGAACCTCACGAGCCGGTGAATCCAGCCGGCCGAGCATACACCGGCAGCCGCCGCTTGCACTCTCAGGCGCGCGGATCCTGGCGCGGCGTTGCATGATTGGGGCATCAAGGGGGACCGTTGATCATGCTTACGATCTACCACTGGGAGCCCAATGCCAACTCGGGCAAACCCATTCTGGCAGCCTTCGAGAAGGGCGTGGAGTTCGAGAGCCGCTATATCGACATGCTGGCCTTCGAGCAGCACGCGCCGGAGTACCTGAAGATCAATCCCAACGGTACTGTGCCGGCCATGATTCACGACGGCGTGCTGGTGCCGGAGTCCACGGTGATGATGGAGTACATCGATGGCACCTTCGAAGGACCCAGGCTGCGGCCCGAGGACCCCTTCGAACGCTGGCGCATGCGCTGGTGGTGCCGCTATTTCGATCAGGTCGTCGGGCCTTCGATCAGCATGTTCGGCTGGAGCTTTTTCGTGGGACCGGCCATGCGGCAGCGGGATCCGGAGGAATTGCGGGCGCGCATCGAGCGTATTCCCCTGAAGGAGCGCCGCATCGCCTGGTCCAAGGCCATCTACGGCACTTTTTCACCTGAAGAGATGACCGAGTCCGGCCGGCGCATCGCCGCGGGCGTCAGAGAGCTGGAAGCGGCCCTGAGCGAGCGTCCCTGGGTGGCTGGAAATTCCTACTCGCTTGCGGATATCGCCGGTTTCAACATGTTGGCCGGGTTGCCGCTGATGAATCCGCAGGTGGCCAATGACGCGGTCACGCCGCACATCCTGGAGTGGCTGCGCAAGATCAACGAGCGGCCGGCCATCCGCCGCAGCTTCGCGCTCGGCCGCACCGAACTGGTACGCCGCTACGCGCATCTTGATCGCAAGGCTGCGACCGGCGCGGGAGGCCAGCATGCTTGAGCTGTATCACTGGGAGCCCAATGGCAGCTGGCTCAAGCCGCTGATCGCCCTGCATGAGAAGGGACTGGAATTTCGCAGCCGCTACGTCGAGGTGCTGTCCTTCGAGCAGCATCGGCCGGATTTTCTGCAGCCGGCGCGCGAGACAGCGCTGCCGCTGGAGGGTGAGGGACCGATCCTCGTCCATGAGGGAAGGCAGATCACCGAGTCGTTGTTCATCATGGAGTATCTCGAGGACGCCTATCCGCAACGGCCGCTGCGCCCGGCGCAACCCCTCCTGCATGCGAGAATTCTCGCCTGGGGGCGTTTCATCAACGAGGTGCTCATGCCGGCGGTGAGTACCCTGGGCTGCCATGCCTTTCTTGGGCCGCAGCTCAAGGCGCAGTCCTCGACCGCGCTTCCGGCACGGGTCGCGCAGCTGCCGAGCGGCTACCTGCGCGAGGGCTGGCAGAGTGCTCTCGCCAACGACTATCCACAGGATCTACTAGAGGATTCCCGGCGCAAGGTGGCACTGGGGGTGCGGCGCCTGGAGGATGCCCTGGCGAGCACGCCGTGGCTGCTGGGGACCAGCTATACCCTGGCTGATATCGATGCCTTTTCGATCTGCAATGCCCTGCCGACACTGACACCGGAGCTGGTGAGTGCGAACGCCACGCCGCAGCTACTGCGCTGGCTGACGCGCATTCGCGAGCGGCCCGCGGTGCGTGCCGCCCTGGGGACCAGCCGCACGGGCCGGCCGGAACAGGCCTTTGCACCCGGGCCTGAGCATTCACGCTGGGGTTAATGAGGAGTGTCGCGCCATGATTGATTTGTATACCGCCGAAACACCCAACGGCTGGAAGATCTCCATCACCCTGGAAGAGCTTGCCATGCCCTACACGGTGCACGCTGTGGCGTTGTCCAAGAATGAACAGAAGGCGCCGGATTACCTGAAGATCAATCCCAACGGCCGCATCCCGACCATCATCGACCGGGACAACGGCGACTTTGCGGTGTTCGAATCCGGCGCCATCATGATTTATCTCGCCGAAAAGGCCGGGAGGCTGCTGCCAACGGACGTCAAGGGCCGCTCGCGGGTCATTCAGTGGCTGATGTTCCAGATGGGCGGCATCGGCCCGATGATGGGCCAGGCCAATGTCTTCCTGCGCTATGCGCCGGAGAAGATTCCCTACGCCATCGACCGCTACCAGCGCGAGGTGCGGCGACTGCTGGAGGTTCTCAACGGGCGGCTTGCCGACAACGAGTTTCTGGCCGGCGAGTATTCGATTGCCGATATCGCGAACTGGTCCTGGGTCAGCGGTTACGCCTGGTCGGGCGTCACGATTGACGGGCTCACCCACCTGCAGCGCTGGATCGAGACCCTCGCAGCCCGTCCGGCCGTCAAGCGCGGGCGTGCAGTGCCGCCACCCGCGGACCTGGGTGCGCAGGATGCCAGGACGGTGGAGGGTGCGCGCAAGTTCCTCGCCTGAGCCCAGGCTCTTCAGTCCTTGACCGGCAGCGTGCGGCTCGCGGCAACCAGCGCGCGCCGCCGCTCCTCGAAACCACCACGGCCCGGCGGCACGTCCTGATCTTGCGGAAAGGCCGCGTCCAGCATGGCGTGGAGTTCGCGGACTTCGTCGCGAAATTCCATATGGGTGAGAATGTAGGGGGCGTTGTGGCGGATGCCCTCCACGACTCTCGCGCCCAGTTCCTCCGGGTCCATCCAGGAGGCCGTCATTTCCCTGGCCGCGGCCCGCGCCGCCTCATTCGGCGCGCCGGCCTCGATGATCCGCGTTCGGGTGCCCCCCGGAAACAGACAGGATACCCCGATGCCATGCGGTGCCATCGACATGCGCAGGGACTCGGTGAAGCCGCGCACCGCGAATTTCGCCGTCTGATAGGCGCCCAGGCCGACGAGCGGCAGCGGGACCAGCCCTGCCATCGAGGAGGTATTGACGATGTGGCCGCCTTCGCCATGGCCGATGATCAGCGGCGCAATGATCTTGGTGCAGTTCACGACGCCACCCAGATTGACACGCAGCGCCTTATCCCAGGCATCGAAGTCCGCATCGTGAGTGTCGCCGCCGCCGCCAATGCCGGCGTTGTTGCACAGTACATGGATCCTGCCGAACATCCGGATGGCCTCCTGGGCGGCGGCGCGGACCTGGTCGCGATCCCCGACATCCGCCTGCACCAGGTGCACGTCCGCCCGTGCGCGCAGCGTGTCGCGCAGCTCATCCAGATAGGCTGGATTGAAGTCGACGATCACACACTTCATGTCCAGCTTCAGAAAATTCTGCACCAGCCCAAGGCCGATGCCGCTGGCACCGCCGGTCACCAGTGCCACCCGGTCCTTGAATAGCTTCATGGCGGGTCAGTGCGCTTCGCCGGTGAAGGTACGAAACGCAGGGTTGGTGCGATCCGGCATGGCAAAGGCCGCCTTGACGCCCGGGCGCTCGAACATGCGCTGCACCCAGCCGCTCAGGTGCGGTGCACGTGATTCGACCTTCATCTGTGGAAACAGGCGCTGCAGGGCCATGCCGCCGATGGCAAAGAAATTGATATCGGCCAGTGTGTACATGTCACCCGCGAGCCACGGACTGTGCTGCAGCTGCTGTTCGATTTTGTCCACCGCCACCTCGATCTTGCGGGTGGCATTGGCCAGATCCGACTCGCTGAAGCCGGAGCGGGCGGTCCGCCATTTCTCGCGCTGTTCGTACAGCGGGATGCGCGCCATCAGCCGTTCGAACTCGCCGGCTTCGACCGAGCGCGCGATGGCGCCGACCAGGCGATGCCAGCCATGCATGGAGACGTAATTCATGACGTGTTCGTCGCAGAACTTGTTCCAGCAACGCATGCGCGCCTTGCCCAGGGGGTCGGCCGGACGCAGTGGCGCTGCCTCGGGAAACGCATCCTCCAGGTATTCCCCGATCACGGTGGTGTGCGTGATGATCTGTCCGTCATGATCCAATACCGGCACCTGGCCTTCCGGATTGATGGCCACGAACCAGGGCTCGTGCTGCTCGAACTTGTGCAGGTCGATGTAGACGCTTTCAAAGGGCAGGCCCTTCTCCTTGATGGTGATCAGTGCCTTCAGGGAATTGGCCGCCGGTTCGGCATGATATAGCTTCAGCATGGTCGGGTTCCTTATTGACGTCCCTTCAGCATGGCAAGCAGAGCGGGGTCGAGTTGGTCCGGCATGGCGGCGAGCAGGGCCGTGTGGCGGCGCTGCGCCGCGGCCTTCCACTCTCCGTGGGTGATGATGTAGAGCTCATCATTCAAAACGGCCTTCAGCACCAGCTCCCCGGCGCTGGATGGTTCCATGATGCTCGGGAAATGAACCTGCGCGCCGCCGGCCGCTTCGGCCGCACGAAACGCATCGCCGACGCCAAACTGCGCCGGGCGATTCTGCGACAGCTCATGGATATTGGTGCGCACCGGACCCGGGCAGAGCACCGAGACCCCGATGTTCTCCTGCCCGAGTTCCTCGCGGATTCCTTCAGACAGCGTCACCACCGCGGCCTTCGCCGTCTGGTAAATGACGAACTGTGCCGGCATCGGCACCAGCGCGGCGAGAGAGGCCGTGTTGATGATGTGTCCGCCCTCGCCATGGGCACGGATGCGGGGCAGCAGTATCTGCAGTCCATTGATCACACCGCCGAGATTCACGGCCAGGCCGAAATCCCAGTCGGCGAAGGTGATGCCCTTGAACGGACCTTGGATTCCGACGCCGGCATTGTTGGCGAGAATGTGCAGCTTGCCGAATAGGCGTTCGGTTTCCACCGCCGCCGCGGCCATCGCCGCCCGGTCGGTGACGTCCAGGCGAATGGCATGGACCTGAGCGGCATGGCCGGCGCGCGCGAACTCACCCAGTGCTGCCTCGATGTGATCCTGGCGAAGATCGGCGAGCACCACCTTCATGCCGGCCCTGACGAAGGCGTGAGCCATGCCAAGACCGATGCCGCTGGCGCCGCCGGTGATGAATGCGGTTTTGCCCGCTACGATTTTCACCGCGTCATTATCGCGCGCAAATGCGCGGAGGGGCTACAATTGCCGCAACCGATGGTGGGCGGGGGGATGCGTGATGTCGGAACTGCTGAGCGCCGTGGAGCGCATGGAAATCGAAAGGGCCTGCGAGCGCTTGACGTTTGCCTATGGACGGGCGTTGGACCTGGGCGACATGAATGCCGCGGCAGAGTGCTTTGCGGAGAATGGTTCCTTCGCGCGGCCCATGAATCCCGGTCAGATCATCCAGGGTCGCGAGGCCATCCGGGCATCATTGCTGACGCGACCGAAGACGCTGCTGACAAAACATCTGACCACCAGCGTGATGATTAATGTGGAGAGCCGCGATTCGGCCAGTGGTCTGTCCTATCTCACCATGATCGCGACTACGCCGCCCGAGGGCACAGCGCCGCCCTTTGTGTCCAGTGGCCCGATGTATTTCGGGGAAATGCGCGACCGCTTCGTACGTGAGCAGGGCGTTTGGAAATTCCTCGAGCGCCGCGGCTCGATCCAGATGAAGTTTTCCGGCGCAGCGGCAGGCTAGCCCGTGCGGATCAGGGCCATCTGGCTGGAGCCGGCGCCCTCCAGGGCCAGCAGCTGCGCCTTGATGGCCAATCCCCCGCCAAAGCCGGTGAGGGTGCCATTCGCTCCGATCACCCGGTGGCAGGGGACAATGATGGGAATGGGATTTGCGCCGTTGGCGGCACCGACGGCGCGGACTGCCTTGCGGCTGCCGATCTGATCCGCGATCTGCCCGTAGCTTCGGGTCTGCCCGAAGGGTATGGTCCGCAGCGCATTCCAGACCTTGGTCTGGAACTGCGTGCCGCTCGGGTCGAGCTTTACCGAGAAGCTACGGCGCTGGCCGGCAAAGTATTCCTCCAGCTGCTGTTGCGTCTGGCGCAGCAGCGGATGCCGCAGATCCTCGAGCGGCGCGCCCGGTGCGCGGGTCGGATCGTCATCTTCCCAAAGCACGGCGGCCAGGCCGCGCTCACTGCCCACCAGCGTCAGTGTGCCCACGGGCGACTTCATGGTTCGGTAAACGTAGCTCATGCTGCCCTCCTCGGCCCGCATTGGCACTGATCACGGGGGTGATTGTGACTGTCCCCGCCGGGCCCCGCTGGCGGATTTCGGACATGATTGTCGGTCGGGCCGGCGGCTACATCGATGGCCGAAAACCGCTAGTGAGTCGCGGCTCACGGTGCGAATATGCCGCCATGGACCTGGACCACGATGCCTGTTACCGGGCAGTGAAATTGCGCGATGCGCGCTTCGACGGGCGGTTCTTCACCGCTGTGAGAACCACCGGCATCTATTGTCGCCCGGTGTGCCCGGCGCGCACGCCGAAGTCCGGCAACGTCACGTTCTTTCCCACGGCGGCCGCTGCCCAGGAGGCGGGTTTTCGTCCCTGCCTGCGCTGCCGCCCGGAGACCGCACCGGACATGCCGGCCTGGCGCGGGACTTCCACCACCGTGACCCGCGGTCTGGCGCTGATCGAGCTTGGGGCCCTGGATGAGGGCGACGTGGCGGCGCTCGCCGAACGCTTGGGGTTGGGCGAGCGACAGTTGCGGCGGCTGTTCCGTCAGCACCTGGGAGCCTCCCCGATCGGCGTTGCGCAGACGCGGCGCATTCTGCTCGCCAAACAGCTCATCCATGAAACCCATCTGCCGATGACCGAAATCGCCTTCGCCGCGGGATTTGGCAGCATTCGGCGCTTCAATGAAACATTCCATGACCTGTTTGGTCGCCCCCCGGGTGAGCTGCGGCGTCTGAGCGGGCCTGAGATCACTGCGGATCGCGGCGAGTTCAGCCTGCTGCTGCGCTACAAGCCACCATACGATTGGCCGGCCATGCTCAGATTCCTGGGACAGCGCGCCATCCCGGGGGTGGAGCGGGTGGCGCAGGGAACCTATTCGCGCACCATCGCGCTGGATGGCGTGCAGGGCCGGATCAGCGTGCAGCCGGGCGCAGCCAACGCCCTGCGTGCCAGCATTCGCATCGCAAGGCTTGCGACACTGCCCAACATCATCGCCCGGCTGCGGCGGCAGTTTGACCTGGCGGCGGATCCTTTGAGCATCGCGGTCCACCTGGGTACCGACCCGCTGCTGGCGCCGCTGCTGAAGCAACGCCCGGGGCTGCGCGTGCCGGGTGCGTGGGATGGTTTTGAGCTGGCCATCCGGGCGGTGCTGGGACAGCAGATCAGCGTCGCGGCGGCGATACGCCTCGCCGGACGTCTGGTGGCCGGATACGGCGAGCCTCTGACGGAGCCGGACGGGGAATTGACGCATGTGTTTCCGACTCCGCAGGCTCTGGCCCAAGCCGATCTGGCGTCACTGGGCATGCCCCGCAGCCGGGCGGCGACATTGAGCGGCGTCGCCGCGGCTGCGATTGCCAATCCCGGCCTGTTTGGTGCGCACTGCGACCTGGATGAGGCCATCGAACGACTGCGCGCCATACGCGGAGTGGGCGAGTGGACTGCGCAGTACATCGCGCTGCGGCAGCTGCGCGAGCCGGACGCCTTTCCGGCCGCCGATGTGGGTCTGATGCGCGCTCTGGCGGACACGCAGGGACAGCGTCCCTCGGCGCCGCAACTGCTTGCACGCGCCGAACCGTGGCGCCCCTGGCGCGCCTATGCGGCCCAGCACCTGTGGGCCAGTGCCTAAATCGCCGCCGGGATCTCCGGTTCCTGCACCCGCAGCAGCAGCAGCATCCCGACCACCAGAAAGGCGATGCCGCTGGCGATCCCGATGCGCTGGCTGTGGGAAATCGTGGTCACCAGACCGATGGCCAGCGGTCCGACGAAGGACGTGGCGGTGCCTGACATGGCATAGACGCCGAAGAACTCATTGAGCATTCCCGCGGGCGCAAGTTTGCCCATCAGGGCGCGGCTCGAGGACAGTCCCCCGGTCACAAAGGTTGCCGCAAGAACCTGTGCGACGCAGAACACGATGTCAGGCAGGGTCGGGAACATGCCCCCATAGTTGTGCAGCGGCAGGTTCAGTTTGACGAACAGTGCCGTGTCCGGGCTGGTCGAACACACGATCACGATGGCGAGCAGGGAGCCGGCGACGAAAATCATGGCGCTGCGGCGCGAACCGGCCTTCAGATCCATCCAGCCGGCCAGGGCGCCTGCCAGTGCGGCCGCCACGCTGTTCAACAGCCCTTGCACGATCAGCGCCTCGGCGCTCCAGTGCAGGACGCCGGCGGCATAGATGCCGCTGAAACTCATCAGGACGACGAAGCCCTCGTTGTAGATCATCCTGGCGATCAGGAACACCCCGATATTGCGGAAGCTGCGCAGTCGGGTCAGGGTCTCGATGAGGCTGTGCAATCCCTTGCGGATGGTCGTTCCCATGCCCAGTCGGGTGCCGGCCGAGTCGGGGGTGAACAGGAACAGCGGCAGACCAAAGATCAGCATCCACACCGCCGCCAGAATTCCCACCGCCCGCTCCGGCTCGTGCAGGGCCTTGCTCAGACCGAACAACGGGTGGGGGTTCCAGCTCCAGGCGAAGAGGAAGAACAGGAACAGCACGACGCCAAAAGCATTGCCCAGCGCGAAGCCCATGCCGCTCCAGAACCCGATGCCCTGCGGGGCGATGTTCGGCAGCATGGCATTGCAGAAAATGGCCGAGTATTCGTAGTAGAGCATGCTGCCGACGATGGCTGCCATGATCCCTACCAGACCGGCCTGCATGCCCGGTGTGGCGAACCACAGCGCAGCCATGCTCGGAACACCAAAGGCGATGCAGGCGACCAGCCAGGGTTTGCGCCGGCCGCCGGCATCGGCGATGGCCCCCAGAATCGGCGCACCGATGGCAACCAGGATGGCGCCCACCGCACTGGTGTAGCTCCAGACGATCTGCCCGCGTACCGGGTCGGAGATCACGACCGTGCTGAAATAGGCCGAGAACACGAAGATGTTGACCAGCACGTTGTCCGGAATACGTGCCCCGTCGAACAGCGCCCACGACCAGCGGCCGCGCAGGGTGCGGCGCCCCACCGGCATGACGCCGGCGGCCGGCATGTTCAGATCCATAGGTTCCCCCTAAAAGCGTCCGTTGTTGTTCTTGCTGTCACGGGTGATCGGCTGCATCACGTCCCAGTGCTCGGCAATCTTGCCGTGCGCAATGCGGAACAGATCCACGACGGCGAATCCCTCATCTCCCGGATGGAAGATCACATGCACATGCGCGGCCACCAGATCACCATCGACCAGCATGCGCTTGACCCGGTGTTCGGCATGCGGATATTTGAGCTTGGCCCGATCCAGCATCTCCTTCAGCCCCTGGGAGCCGGTGGCCGCGTTAGGGTTGTGCTGGATATAGCCCGGGTCGAACAGCGCATCGACCGCACCGGAGTCGATCGGGCCCAGCACCTCCGCATAAATGCGCTTCACCAGGCGCAGATTGGCCAGTTCCTGTTTTGTGCGTGCGCTCATCCCCCCTCCATGCCCTCAGCCTGCCGCGCCGGGCTTGCCAAGCCTGGCGCATACTGCCATTTTCCGCGTTCCGGCGCGCGAGCAGGGGGGGATGGATGAATTCGGCCAATGTCACAAGGTGTGCTGCTGGGACTGGTCCTGCTGTCAACAGGGGTAGCATCAAAATGAAACGTATCGCGCTCGCCTCGCTGTGCATCGCGCTGGGCAGCACCGTCATGGTGCCCGCCCTCAGCCATGCCGAAGTGTCCTGCACACGTCCCGGGCTGCAGCAGGCCGTGGACCTTTATATTGCGGCGCAGTCCAAGGGCGACCCCTCCGCCTTGCCGCTGGCGAAGGGCGTCGGGTATTGGGAAAACGCGGCGCCGGCGGAGCTGCAGAAGGGCTTCATCAACAGGCCCATGAAAATTGATCATCAGCGCAGTTTTCTCGATACCGATACCTGTCAGTCCGTCACCGAGTCGATCGTGACCGACAAGGCTGCGCCCTTTGTGTTCAGCACGCGCCTGCGGGTCAACCACGACAAGATCGTCGAGGTGGAGATCCTATGGACCACGACCGGCTACTGGCTGTTCGACGCGGATAAGTACTTGCAGCACTCCTCCGAGGAGAACTGGGAGGCGATTGCCGCTGAGAAGCGCACCCCGCGCGGCGTGCTGGTGGCCGCGGCCAATGCCTACCTCGATGCCTTTTTGGAGAAGAGAATCGATCTGGTGCCGTGGGGCTTCCCCTGCGAGCGCACCGAGGGCGGCCGTGGCTACACCGGCAAGGGATCTCCCGCTGACAGTTGCGAAGTGGGCGTTCCGGCCGGGGTGAATATCGCCAACCGGCACTTCGTCGTGGATGAGGTGCTCGGTGTGGTGTCGGTGTATTGCACTTTTGGCGCGGGCGGCCCAAACGGCGGCAGCGGCGCGCCGGATAACCATACCTTTCGCATCGAGAACGGCAAGTTGCGCTATGTGCATACGCTGACGCACCTGCTGCAGCCCAAAGAGGGGCTAACGCCACCCCGGCCTGCCAGCAAGCCATGATGAAGAGTTCATGGGGTCTGGTGGCTTGGCCCTGTGGGGTGTCAAACACCTGAGGCAATAATCAGTTGGTCCGGGTACCCTGCCGGGGACCCTCCAGAACACCGGGCGTGCGCAGCGCTATGGCGTAAATAAACTCGCACGCCGTGATGTACAGCGTCTTCGCATCATCCCCACCGAAGGCCAGGCTTGATGCACAGGTGGTCTTGCGGGGTTCTGCATCCCCCAGCGTCGGCAGGTGCAGCAGGCCCAGCAGTCGGCCCGATGGGGAAGTGATGCGGATCGTGCCCGGCAGGGCGTCGGCCGACCAGAGGTTGCCGGCACCGTCGGTCTTCATGCCATCGCCAATGCCGCTGCCGTGCGTAAAAAGCTCGCCCGCGCCGACGCTGCCATCGGCATTGAGCGGATAGCGCATCACCTTCGGATCCGGCGTGATGGTGCCCGCGGACAGATACAGGTACCGATCATCGGGGGACAGGGCGATGCCATTGGGCTCGGCGCCGAGCTGCTCCCGGCTCACCACCAGCGTGACCGTGCCAGCCTTCCATCGCCAAACCGAGTCGGGCATCTGGACCTCGGGACTGTGAATCCCGCCGCGCAGACCAACGTCCGAATCCGTGAAATAGATCGCCCCATCCGCCGCGATGGCCACATCGTTCGGCCCGTTGAAGTGCCGGCCTTCGAATCCAGCCGCCAGCAGCGTGCGTGTTCCATCCTTCTCCAGGCGCTTGATGGCCAGGTCCTGGCCGGCGCACCAGATCAAACGCCCCTCATGATCGACCCCGGTGCATCCTGGTCCCAGCAGGATCACGTGGGCTCGGCCAATCTGCGCGAGTTTGCCGACGTTGGCGAAGTCAGTGCCGCTGTATCCGGCCCGGTCCAGATATACGGACACCTTGCCGGCCGGGGTCACTTTGTAGACGACATTATCGATGATGCTGCTCGCCAGCAGAAAGCCGGCGGCGCCATCGCGTCCGGCCATCCACACCGGGCCGTCGATGAAGCCGAATCCCGAGGCAATCGTCCTGAGTTTGGCATCCGGTGAGATGAGGGCATCCAGCGACGGATCCGACCGGGTGATGCTGAAGGGGTGCGCCGCAGCAGCCGGAACCGGTTGCCCCATGGCGCAGGACATCCCCAGCGTGCTCGTCAGCAGGATCAGTAAGAGCTTATGCAAAAGGCGGGCGCCTCCCCCAGGACCGCCAGTATAGGCAGGCGGCGGCGGGGATGCGACGCGCTTCCGGGCGGCAAGGAGGCCTTTGAAGTGACCGAGGATGTCGGTCCAGTCCTACAGACCGGCCGGGCCGCCCGGTTTTAACTCTGCGCTACCCGCGGCCTCGTTTAGGGCCCAGACTGACCGGCCATTTGCAAGGAATGTCTCTTGAGGCGCAAGCGAACAACAAAGGAACCATCAGCGGCGCCCGGGGTGGACAAATGCCCGGTGGGCATCATCGGATTTGACCAGATCACCAACGGAGGCGTGCCGCGCGGGCGTCCGGCGTTGGTATGCGGCGGTGCGGGATGTGGCAAGACCCTCTTCGCCATCGAGTTCGTCGTCCGCGGGGCCACCCAGTTCAATGAGCCCGGGGTGTTCGTATCTTTTGAAGAAACCGCCGAGGAACTTGCTGCCAACGTCCGCTCGCTGGGCTTCGATCTGAAGCAGCTGGTGCGTCGCAAGCTTCTGGCAATGGACTTCATCCATGTCGAACGCAGCGAGATCGAGGAGACGGGCAGCTACGATCTGGAAGGTCTGTTCGTGCGTCTGCAATATGCCATCGACTCGATCAAGGCCAAGCGCGTCGTCCTGGATACCATCGAGGCGCTGTTTGCCGGGCTGTCGGACACGGCCGTCCTGCGGGCGGAGCTGCGACGCCTGTTTCGCTGGCTGAAGGACAAGGGCGTGACGGCGCTCATCACCGGTGAAAAGGGCGAGGGCGCGCTGACCCGGCAGGGAATCGAAGAGTACGTGTCGGATTGCGTCATCCTGCTGGATCACCGGATCCAGGATCAGCTGTCGACACGCCGACTGCGTGTGGTCAAGTATCGCGGCTCGGCGCATGGCACCAACGAATATCCCTTCATCATCGACAAGGATGGCATCAGCGTCCTGCCGATCACGAGCGTGGGGCTCAACCATAAAGCCTCCAGTGAAAGGATCTCCAGCGGCGTGCCACGCCTGGACACCATGTTGGACGGACGCGGCTTCTTTCGCGGCTCGAGCATCATGGTGTCGGGCACCGCGGGTACCGGCAAGACCACTCTGGGGTGCAGCTTCGTGCACGGCGCCTGTGGGCGCGGTGAGCGTTGCCTGTACTTCGCGTTCGAGGAGTCCCCATCGCAGATCGTGCGCAACATGCGCTCGATAGGCATCGATCTGCAGCCCTGGATAGACAAGGGGCTGCTGCAGTTTCATGCGGCGCGCCCGACGCTCTACGGCCTGGAGACTCACCTGTCGGTCATGCACCGGCAGATCGAGGCATTCAAACCCTCGGTGGTCGTCGTCGATCCTGTGACCACGATGCTGACCGAAGGCGCCGCCCATGATGTGCGTTCGATGCTGTTGCGGCTGATAGACTATATGAAGAGCCTGCAGATCACGGCCTACCTGGTCAGCCTCAGTCATATCAGCAACCCCGCCGAACAAAGCGAGGCGGAGATTTCATCGCTGATCGATACCTGGCTGCTGGTGCGCGACCTGGAATTTGCGGGGGAGCGCAATCGCGGCCTGTACATTCTCAAGTCCCGCGGCATGGCACATTCGAACCAGATTCGTGAGTTCGTGCTCGGACCGGGCGGGGTCGAGTTGCTGGATGTGTATTTGGGGCCGCAGGGCATGCTGACCGGCTCGGCACGCGCGCTGCAGGAAACCAGGGACCAGGCGCAGGCCCACGCTAACGAACGGGAATTCAACCGAGTCCAGGCCGAGATCGCCGCCAGGCGCAGCGTCCTGGAGGCGCAAATCGGGTCACTTCAGAACAAGATCAAGGTGCAGGACCAACTGATCGAGCAGCTGGTACTCAATCGGCAGGCGAACGAATTGACCGGACAGGCGGAAAGACGGGCCATCGCGGCCAGTCGCCGCGCTGACATCGATGCCGCCGGCGGCGGCCGGGGAAGGTCGAAATGAAACCACGGATGGCTTGGAATCTCAGGCTCTACATCGCCGGGCCCACGCCCAAATCGATCACGGCGTTTGAGAACCTGAAGAAAATCTGCGAGGAGCATCTCAAAGGCGAGTATCACATCGAGATCATCGATCTGGTCAAGCAGCCGCAGCTGGCCAAGGGCGACCAGATTCTGGCGGTCCCGACCCTGGTGCGGCGGCTCCCACAGCCGATCAAGAAGATCATCGGTGATCTGTCCAATACCGAGCGCGTCCTGGTCGGCCTGGACCTTCGTCCCCAGGGCTGAAGTGGCTAGCAAGTCAAAGGCTGGGACCGGACTGGGCATTTCGGCCAAGGAGTTCGAGCGTGTCGTCGCGGAACAGCCGCACGCCCGCTATGTGCTGAAGCTATACGTCAGTGGCATGACCCCCCGTTCGCTGCGGGCCATCGGCAATCTGCAGAAGCTCTGCGCCAAATTCCTGCCCGGACGGCACGAACTGGAGATCATCGACATCTATCAGCAGCCGGCGTTGACCAAGGAGGCCCAGATCGTTGCGGTTCCGACTCTGGTCAAGGAACTGCCCGCGCCGCTGCGCCGGGTGATCGGTGACTTGAGTGATCGTGGCCGCATTCTGCTGCTGTTGGGGATAAAACCCGGGGACAGCACCGAGCAGTCGGTGGCGTAGTCAGGCCATGAAATCCGAACAGCAAAAACAACTTGAGTCAGCACGGGAGCAGATCGAGGAGCTGCGGGCCGAGCTCACCGAGGCCCGCGAAACGCTGAACGCGATACAGAGCGGCGCCGTGGATGCTCTGGTCATCGATTCCCCCGAGGGACAGCGTATCTATACCCTGGACGGGGCCGAGCAAGGCTACCGGACACTCATCGAGCGCATGCAGGATGGCGCGGTAATGCTGGATGGGGACGGGACTATTCAGTACTGCAACAGCCGGTTTGCGCAATTGTTGAGTGTCCCGCTGGAGTCCGTGATTGGCAGTACCCTGGAGGACTGGGTCAATCAGCGCGATCGGCAGGCGTTGCAGACGCTCCTGTCCGGAGATTCCGTGCGGATGGAACTGGACTTCTACCCGCCCGGCGCCGCACCGGTTCCAACCCTGGTGTCCACTGTCGCCGACTCATCGGGGGGTATGGGAACCGGGCTGATCATCACCGATCTGAGCGAGCGCAAGCAGTACGAGGCGGGCGTCGTGCACCTGAACGCCCAGTTGGAGAACAGGATCCAGGAGCGCACCGCGGAGCTGGAAGCTGCCAATGCGTTGCTGAAGGATGCTGACCGGCGCAAGGACGATTTCCTCGCCGTGCTGTCCCATGAGCTCAGAAATCCATTGGCGCCGATCAGGACCGCGGCGCATCTGCTGGACTCACCGCACCTGCCGGCCTCGGAGCTGTTGTGGGCGCGAACGGTCATTCAGCGGCAGGTACGCCATATGTCGGCGCTGCTGGATGATCTGCTGGACATCGCCCGCATCACGCGCGGCAGAATGGAGCTCAAGGTCAGGCGGGTGAATCTGAAAGGCGTGGTGGATGCCGCGGTGGAGGCCGCGCGCCCGTTGATAGACCGCAACAACCATACCCTCCTGGTGACGCTGCCTGACAATGATGTGGAACTGGACGCAGATCCGTTGCGCCTGTCGCAGATTCTTTCCAACCTGCTCACCAACGCTGCGAAATACACCGACGCCGGGGGCCACATCGAACTGTCGGCGCAGATTGCCGGCGGGAGGCTGAGCCTGAGGGTTAAGGACGATGGCATCGGGCTTTCCACGGATGCGCTTTCCCGGATCTTCACGATGTTCGCCCAGGTCGATGGCTCGGCGGGACGTTCGGAAGGGGGCCTCGGAATCGGTCTGGCTCTGGTCAAGGGTCTGGTGACACTGCATGGCGGCTCGGTGCGTGCACAAAGCGACGGCGCAGGGCGGGGCAGCGAATTCATCGTCGAACTGCCCATTGCGGCAGTCCGGGAAGAGGTCGTTGCGCCCCTCGGCAGCGACGCCGCGGCGCCGCTGGGGAGCCGCCGCGTGCTGGTCGCCGACGACAACAAGGATGCCGCGGATACTCTGGGCCTGCTGCTGGAACTGTACGGTCACGAGGTGCGCGTTGCGCACAGCGGCAATGCGGCCCTGGCCGTGGCCCACTCCTTCCACCCCAATGTCGCCCTGCTGGACATCGCCATGCCGGACCTCAGTGGCTATGAAGTGGCGCGCAATCTGCGCGTGGACACCTGTTGTCCGGACATTCTGCTCATTGCATTGACCGGCTATGGCCAGGATGGGGACAAGGAGCGCGCCCACGAGGCCGGTTTCGATCATCATCTGACCAAGCCGGTTGACCCCAGCAAACTTGAAGCCCTGATTTCAGGGTGCTGAGAGGATCGGCAGCTGCAACCACGACGCGGTGGCGCCACCCGTCCAGATGGCGTGGGTGCCCCGGTTCACGGTGTCCTCGTGCCGCGCATACAACAGCGGCTTGGGCGCGTGGAAGATGTCCCGACCCTGAATCCGCAGCCGCAGGGTCTCGCCGGCACCGAAATGGGTTCCGGATGGCAGTATTTCGATGTCTGCGCTCACGATCTCACCCGGGGTAACCTTGCTTTGCTTGCGGTGCGCCAGCACCGGCAGGTAACTGCTGGTGCGTGCGGTGTCCAGTTCGCGATGCGAGACTCGCAGCCAGCCCAGCGCCACCGGACCGTTCTCGAAAATCGCATAGTGCGTCATGCCGACCGGCTGGCCGCGGGTATCGAGCTTCTCCATGGCCACGAACAGATCCAGATCATCGGCCTGCTCCGCGCTGACGAAGAGGTGCAGCCAGGCGTGCCCGACGATGTCGGTGTCCGTCTGAAAACGCAGGTCGAAGATCGCGGCCGCATCCTCGGCCAGAGCGTCATAGCGGCACACGCTCTGCTGGCCCGGAACATCCGTGCCGAGCGAGCTTGAGTCCGCGGCCAGATACAGCCTGCGATACGACACCTCGGGCAGCGGCCACTGCACCGCGTGATGCGCGCGGGCGTGGCCGCTGCGTTCACGGATCTCTACGGTAACCCGCGGCCATGACGGGGCGTCGCAGGTGCCTTTGAGGAAATGATCGAAGAAGGCAAGCTGACGCGCACGGCTTTGCGGATCGTAGTAGTGCGCCCATTTCTTGCGCCCATGGACCTCGAGCCATTTCTGGCTGGAGACGATGCGCCGGAATCCCTCGAGTGTGCCGCGGGTGTGCAGGCCGTGATCGCTCCAGCTGCCAACGACCCAGGCCGGGATGCGGATTTTTTCAAGGTCTGCGGCCTTGGAGGCCCAGAACTCATCGCACAGTGGATGTTCGGCGCTCTCCGCCCAGAGGTCCTCGATGGGGTGATCAGAGGCGCCCCAACGCACCTGAATGTAGGGCCAGAAGGCGGTATCCGGAATGCCTCCATGCCGGACCACCTCGCGGTAGGTGTCCGACCAGCCTTCCCAGGGATTGATCGCCGCGAGGTGCGGTGGGTTCAGTGCCGCCACGCGCCATTGCATGACGGTGAGATAGGACACCCCTGACAGGCCCACCTTGCCGTTGCTCCAGGCCTGGGTGCCGGCCCATTCGACGGCGTCGTAGAAGGCCTCGGTCTCTTCGGGTGACAGGTAAGTCGCCGGCGACTGCGCATACCAGACACCGGGTATGTCGATGGTGACGACGGCATAGCCCTGAGCGACCCAGAACACCGGATCGGGGGCCTCGAAGATGGTGAGCTCCGAAAGCCACTCTGCCCGCACGCCGCTATCCGGATAAATCCTGGCAAGTGGCGCGGGGTCATGCTTGCCATAAGGGGTCCAGGCGAGCAACGGCGGGGCCCTGTGGTCAGCGGCCGGTCTGAAGACATCGGCGTACAGTGAGAACCCGAACCGCGTCGGGATCTGCACATCCCGCTCGATGATCATGTCGCCCCTGAGGTCGCGGCTGTAGTGGCGCGCGCGCGCGCCGCGCGCCTCCGGCGTGTTCAGCGCCGCGCGGTAACGATAGTTCATTCCCGTTCCAGCATCGCGTCCGCGTTCTGCAGCAGGCGCTCCAGCTGCATCTTGAAGGAGGCCTCGTTGAGCCCCCCCAGCAGCCGCCGCTCGTGTGCGGCCGCCAACGGTCGCACCCGCTCCAGCAGCGCCCGGCCCTTGGCCGAGAGCGTCACCATGCGTACCCGCGAGTCCGGGCCATGCGTGCGTCGGGTGAGCAGGCCCGAGGACTCCAGCTCGCGCAGCGAGCGACTCACCCAGGCCTTGTCGATGTGGGCGCGCCTGGCGATTTCGTTGACCGTGACGCCTTGCTTGCCATCCAGCAGATTCATCAGTCGCAGGTCGGTGTTGCGCAGGCCGAAGCGTTTCTCGATGGTGCGGATTGCGAGCCGCGAGATGACCTCGGCGATGCGTACGATGCGCACCGCGACCAGGTCTTCGAGTGATTTGCGATCGGCCATCGGCACTCCCGTAGCGGCCACTTTGCTGTCTTGACAACAAGTCTCCGCCCGGACCATATTGTTGTCAACGCAACAAGGCGACCCCACCATGAAATTCCCGGACCTGCCGATGTTCGCTGGCGTGAATGCGCCCTGCCGGGCCGAGGTCGACCTGCAGGATCTTGAGGTCGAAGGCGACATTCCACGGCAGATCGACGGTGCGTTCTACCGCGTGGCGGCTGATCATCAGTTCCCGCCGCTGTTCGCCCAGGACGTGCCCTTCAACGGCGACGGCATGGTGTCGATGTTCCGCTTCCAGGACGGCCGGGTTCAGCTCAAGTCGCGCTATGTGCGCACCGAGCGTTTCAAGGCCGAGCGCGCCGCGGGCCGCACGCTGTTCGGGCGATACCGCAACAAATGGACCGATGATCCGGCGGTCGCGGGCATGAACCGCAATCTCGCCAACACCAGCGTGCTGATCCATCACGGCGTGCTGCTCGCACTGCGCGAGGACAGTCCCCCGGTGGCCCTGGACCCTGTGACCCTTGAGACCATCGGCAACTGGAGTTTTCATGGCACGCTGCCCGGACCGACCTGCTCGGCGCACTGCAAGATCGATCCTGTCTCCGGCAACCTGGTGGGTTTCGGCTTCGGTGCCAAGGGCGACTTCACGCGCGATGTGGTGTACTTCGAAGTCAATCCGCAAGGCCGGGTGATTCATCAGGCCTGGTTTCAGACCCCGTATTTCGAAGAGCAGCACGACTGCGGCGTGACCCGCGACTACATTGTTTTTCCCGTGATCCCGATCCTCGGCGCCGGCGAGGAGGGCCTGAAGGCCGGCCGTGCCTATTACGGCTGGAATCCGGATAAGGAGATTTACCTCGGCGTACTGCCGCGCTTCGGCAACGGCAGCGACATTCGCTGGTTCACGGCTCCGAACCAGTTTACCAGCCATGTGATGAACGCCTTCAACGAAGGCTCGCGGGTGCACATCGATGTGTGCCGCTCGCCCGGTAACCTGTTTCCGTTCTTCCCGGAGTTCGGCAAACCGTTTGACCCCAAGGGGCTCGCCGATGTGAAACTGACGCGCTGGACCGTGGATGTCACCCGCGGCAGCAGCGCGCCGGAGAGTGCTCCGCCCTTCGAGCGCGTGCAGACCCTGAGTGAGTTCATCGGTGAATTCCCGCGCAACGATGATCGCTTCCAGATGCGTGAGTATCGGCATGGGTGGCTGCTCGGGTTCGCCGGCACCCGCAACAGTCTCGGCCATGTGGATCTGAACTCAGGTCGCCTGCAAAGCTGGCAGGCGGCGCCCACCTCGCCGGTCATGGAGCCGTGCTTCATTGCGCGAAGTCCCGATGCGCAGGAAGGAGAGGGGTGGATCGTGCAGGCGCTGACCAATGGCCAGACCATGCTCACGGAAGTGAATCTCTTTGTCGCCACCGAGATCGCCAAAGGCCCGGTTGCGACCATCAAACTGCCGCTGCGCCTGAAGCCTGCCTACCACGGCAGCTGGTCGCCGGGAGCCGCGGTCAAGTCCTCGGGTCTGCTTTAGAGGCTGCACATGCTCAACTACGACGATTACATCGCAGTGTTCAACTCCGGGGATGATGCCGCGCTTCTGGAGCGGTTTTTCGCCGAGGACGTGGTGTTCACGGGCGGCAGTCGGGAGTACCAGGGCAGGGCCGCGCTCAGGGACTTTCTGGACTGGGCACACGATGGCGTGCGCGAAGTCATGCGGCCGCAGAACGTGATCCGGCGCGACGACATGATCTTTGCCGACGTCGACATGGACTTCCATGCCAGCAAGGTGCGCGTGGACTTTCCCTTCGGGGCCCTGCGCCCCGGGGATCTGGTCACGGTCAAGTTCTTCGTCACCTACCGCCTGCGGGACGATCGGGTCGTGGAGCTCAAGTCGATGACCTGGCCGCCGGGCAAGGGTGTGACCCGCGTGCCCCGGCTGGGCCCCCACCCAAGCCAGATCGCGGCCTTCGGCGCCTACGTTTCGGCCTTCAGTCAGGGCGAATTCGAGCGCTTTGGGCGCTTCTATACCGAGGATGTGCGCCTTGAGCTCGGCTCGGTGCCGCCCATTCTGGGACGCCAGGGCATCATCGACTTCTACAGACCCATGTTTGAGCGGGTGAGCGAGAAGCTCAGGATCAATAGCGTCGCCGCCACCGAGACCAGCATTGAACTGGATGCCGTCACCCGCTTCACGGCCATCCAGGACGCACCCGATTTTGTCGTGGCGCCCTTGCGCCTCGGGGAATATGTGGAGGGCAGGGTGCTGGTCAGTTATCAACTGCGGGACGGACTCATCGCCAGGATTTCGGTGAGGCGCGGCGGCGAGATGCTCAAGCACCCCCTGCCGGCATGAAATAATATTATATTAATCAAATAGTTAATGAAAATATTTCGGGATTTCCCGCGGGTCCCGCGCCCTGACCGCAGGCTCGGCGCGCCGCTGCGCCACGCCACGAACCCTGAGGCGCCTGCCGGCGGCCGATGAAAAGTCAACCGCCCCCGCGTGCGTCAAAACATAGTTGGCTCTCACGTATGTCGCATGTCGCGTCGCGCGGCTGCACAATAGGAGGATGACCACGAAGGCGAGGGTAGGAGGCATGGGCAAGAGCGGTGCATTGTCAAAACGGGCATGGGTGCGCTACGGCGCCTGCCTACCCCTGGCCTGGCTCGCGCTGGCCGGGATGGCGTATGCCCAGGCCCCGGCAGCCGCCGATCCTGTCAAGCCATTCAACGACCTGATCAACAGCAACTGCGTGAAGTGCCACAACTCCACGGACTGGGCCGGCGGTGTGGCCATGGACACCATGGATCTGGGTCATGCCGGCGAGGATCCGCAGGTATGGGAAGAGGCAGTCACCAAGCTTCGCGGGCGGCTCATGCCGCCGGCCGGTGAAAAGCAACCCACCCAGCCGGCTGTGGACGCCTTCGTCAACTACCTCGAAACCTCCCTCGATGCTTCCGCCGAGGACAAAGGCGTGGGCCATGTACCCCTGGAGCGCCTCACCCGCACCGAGTTCTCGGCCTCGGTCAAGGGCCTGCTCGGAGTGGACGTTGATCCGAAGCAGGTCCTGCCCACCGAGATCGAAGTCGATGGCTTCAGCAACATCGCCGGTGCCCTGACCGTCTCACCGACCTTCCTGGAGCAGTACCTGCAGGCCGCGCGCCGGGTCGCGCGCATCGCCGTGGGCCAGCCGGTGCCGAAGATGGAGAGTGTGTTTCACGGCGGTGGCGGCGGTGGCGGGGGGCAGGCCGGGTTTGGTTCTCCCACGCAGTACCAGCATCGGGACGGCTTTCCCCTGGGCACGCGCGGTGGCGTGAGCTTCACCCATGTGTTTCCAGCCGATGGTGAATACCATTTCAATTTCATGGACGGCGACAGCATCGATGCGGGCCTGTACCCGCGCGGCATGGAGACCCGGGCCACGGTCGTGTTCCTGCTGGATGACAAGGAAGTGGCCCGCCGGGAACTCGGCGGTCCGGATGACATGTCGCTCGCCGAACGTGACGGCCCCAAGGGCCGCCTCGACCTGATTGGCAAATTGTCCAACATCCCGGTGCAGGTCACTGCAGGCCCGCACACCGTGACCGTCACCTTCATCGAACGCTCCTGGGCGGAGAGCAATGATCCGACCGGCGCCGGCAAGGTATCGGGCATGCCCATCATCCGCGATGGTATCCAGGTCGTGGGTCCCTACCAGCCGCACGGACTGTCCTTGAGCGCCAGTCGCGCCAAGATCTTCATCTGCGAACCCCAGCAGCAAAGCGAAGAACGCCCCTGTGCGCAGAAGATTGCGCGGCATCTGGCGACCGAGGCGTTCCGTCGTCCGGTGACCGACGAGGATGTGAACGCGCTCATGAAGTTCTATGAGACCGGGCGTGCCGATCCGGGCGGCTTCGATTCCGGAGTCATCGAACTGATCACCGCGATCCTCTCAAGTCCGGACTTTCTCTATCGCGCAATCTCGGCACCCGCCAATCCGAGTGAATCGCGGCAGCTGGATGATCTGGAGCTGGCCTCGCGTCTGTCGTTCTTTTTGTGGAACCAGGGCCCTGACGATCAGTTGCTCGCGCTCGCCAACCAGCACCAGCTCTCCAACACCGCCGTGCTGGATGGCCAGGTCGCACGCATGCTGAAGGATCCGCGCGCCCAGTCTCTGGTGACGGACTTCGCGTTCTCTTGGCTTAATTTCGGCACCTTGAGTCAGGTGGAGCCGCTGGATCGCGAATTCAACGCCGCGATGCGCGAGAACTTCGAGACCGAGGCGCGGCTGTTCCTGGCCAGCGTGCTGCTCGAGAATCGCAACGTCACTGACCTGCTGACCGCGAACTACACCTTCGTCAACGATAATCTGGCCCGGCAGTACGGCATCCCGGGAGTCCTCGGGCCGCAGTTCCGCCAGGTGACGCTCAGCGATGAGAATCGCTGGGGTATCCTCGGCAAGGGCGCCTTCGAGCTGCGCACCTCGTACGCCGACCGGACCTCCCCGGTACTGCGCGGCGAGTACGTGCTTGACCGCCTGATGGGCTCGCCGCCGCATCCGCCGCCGCCGAATGCGGTCACCGACCTGTCCTTCCACGAAGGTCAGCCGCCCACCACGGTGCGGCAGCGCCTCGAGGCGCATCGTGCCAATCCCACCTGCCGGGCCTGCCATGGCCTGATCGACCCGCTGGGACTGGCATTGGAGAACTTCGACCTGACCGGCCGCTGGCGCACGGCGGATCCGGTCACCAAGGTGACCATCGATCCGACGGCGGAGCTTTCCAGCGGCCTGGTGCTGCGCAATCCTGCCGACCTGCGGCACTACCTGACGCGCCAGCCGGACCTGTTTCCCACGACCGTCACCAAGCGACTGATGATGTATGCGCTGAATCGCGAACTTGAGTACTACGACATGCCCGAGGTCCGCAAGATCGTGCGCGACGCCGCCGCCAGCAATTACACCGCCGCTGCGCTCATTACCGGCATCGTCAACAGTGATGCCTTCCGGCGCCAGGGATCGGATCTGAAGCCGAACAAGGCGCCAGACACGCACGGGGTCAAGGTGGCCGCAATCGATACCAGCGGCAAAGCCGCAACGCAGCGACAGGAGTGACAGGCGATGGCGTACTTCCTGACCAAGAAGCATCTGTCCCGACGCCACTTCCTGCGAGGTGGCGGCGTGGCGCTCGGCCTGCCCTTCCTGGAGGCGATGGTGCCGGCGGCCACGGCGCTGGCCGACACCGCCGCTGCGCCCAAGACCCGCGCGGGGTTCTTCTATATCCCGCACGGCGCGATCATGAACAACACCGTGTACGGCAAGGAAGTGGACGTCTGGACTTCCACCGGCAAGGGCGCTGATTTCAAGCTGGGCAAGACCCTCGCCTCGCTCGAGCCCTACAAGAACTACGTCACGACCTTCGACAATCTGGAAAACGTCGCGGCCTTGGGTTCGGTCCACACCCTGAACCCGGCGACGTGGCTGTCCTGCGTGCGTCCGGATACCGCCGCCAAGGGCGCGAGCATGGGGATCACGCTGGATCAGGTGATCGTGCAGCACCTGGGACAGAAGACCGCGCTGCCCTCCCTGGAGATCTGCTCGGAGACCACCATCCAGGTCGCCGCCTGTGGCGGCGCGGGCTGCTATTACGCCTCCACGACTTCCTACTCCGGGCCCAATTCGCCGCTGCCGATGGAGTACAACCCGCGCAAGGTCTTCATCCAGCTCATGGGTGAGGGTGATACGGCGGCCGAGCGGGATGCCCTGCTGCGCAAGAACTCGAGCATCCTGGACATGATCAACGACCGTGCCAAGGCGCTCAACGGTGAACTCGGTCCGGGTGACCGGGCGAAGCTGGAGGAGTATCTGGACACGGTCCGCGAACTGGAACGGCGTGTGACCGTGGCCGGTTCACGCGACCTGCACGGGGTCACCGTTCCGGATGCGCCGGTGGGTGAGCTGGACGACTTCGACAAGCAGGTGCGCTTGATGTTCGACCTCTTGGCGCTGGCTTACCAGGCCGATCTGACGCGCGTTGCCTCCTTCGTGATGGTCTCCGAGGGCACCAACCGCACCTATAACTTCGTCGGTGTGCCCGATTCCTTCCACCCCGTCAGCCACCACTCCAATGACAAGGAGCGCATCCGCAGGCTGCAGGTCATCGAGCGCTACCACATGGAGCGATTCGCGGACTTCGTCAAGAAGCTGGCCAACACCAAGGAGGGTGACGGCAGCATCCTGGATCATTCGCTGTTCCTGTACGGCTCGAACATGAGCAACAGCAACCAGCACGACAACTACCCGCTGCCGGAGATTCTGGTCGGCGGCGCCAACGGTAAGCACGTCGGCGGCAAGAATGTCACGCCCGGTGCGCACACGCCGCTGGCCAATCTGCACCTGACGATCCTGGACAAGCTCGGAATCCAGCAGCCGAAATTCGGCAACAGCACCGGGATGATCAGCGATGTCTGATCGCAGAAGCTTCCTGCGAGGCTCGCTCAGCGGGCTGGCGGGACTGGCCTCCGTGCCGCTGCTGGGCGCCCTGGCAGGCTGCCAGGAGGCGCCTCCCCAGGCGCAGGCTACCGCGGGCGCCAAGGCGGCCCCGCTGATGCGTGCGCAACTGACCGAGCGGGTCAGTGTGGTGAGCGGCGCACCCGGCAATGTCGTGGTGCTCTCGGCCCCTGACGGACTGGTACTGGTCGATAGCGGCTCGGCGGGGATGGCCAAGGCGCTGCGGGCGAGCCTCGGCGCCCCCGCGGTGCATACGCTCTTCAATACCCACTACCACGCCGATGAGACCGGCGGTAACGCGCTGTTCGGCGCTGCCGGGGCTTCCATCCATGCGCATGAAATCACCAAGCAGTGGCTGGCCACGGACTACTACGTGCCGGCGGAGGACCGCTGGGTGAAGGCCCAGCCCGCGGTAGCCATTCCGACGGCGATCTTCCGCGACAAGAGCGAGCTGAAGGCCGGCGCCGAGAACATCGAAGCGGGGTACCTGCTCGAGGCGCATACGCGCGGCGACATCTATGTGTATTTCCGTGACTCCAATGTGCTCGCGGTCGGGGATGTCGCCGCCCCCGTGCATGATCCGGAACTGGACTGGTACGCGGGTGGCTGGATCGGTGGCCGCGTGGACGCCATGGACAAGCTGGTGAAGCTCGCCAACGACGACACCAAGATCGTGCCGGCCTTTGGGCCGGTGATGACCCGTGCGCAGCTGCAGGCCGAAATGCAGATGATGAAGGTCCTCTACGATCGGACCACGGATATGACCGACCACGGCCGCAGCGCCAAGGACATGCTCGATGAGGGCGTGATGAAGGACATCAACCGCAGGTTCGATGATCCGTATCGGTTCCTCTACGATGTGAGCAAGGGTCTGTGGGCCCACTACACCAATTTCGGGGGCAACATTGTTTAAGTTGACCATCCGCGCCTCGGCGCTGGCCGCGGCCCTCGGCGCGCTGTCGCTTGGGGCGGCGGCATCTTGCTTTGCGGACGGCGCTCCGCAGACCCTCATCGACCTGATTCGCGCTCACCAGCGCGATGCGGTGCTCGCGGCCATCACCTCCCCGGATATCGATGTGAATGCCGCCGATCCGGATGGCTCGACGCCGCTCATGTGGGCGACGTACACCGTCGATCACGAACTGGTGCGCGAGCTGCTGAAGAAGGGCGCCAAGGCCAAGGTCACCAATCGCTACGGTTCCTCACCGCTGGGCGAGGCGGTCAAGCTCGGCGACAGCGAAATGGTCAGCATGCTGCTGGATGCCGGTGCCGACGCCAACTCGCCCAATCAGGACGGTCAGACGGCGCTGATGCTGGCCTCGAACATCGGCTCGCTGCCGATTGCGCAGCTGCTCATCGCCCATGGCGCGAACGTCAATGCCATCGAAACCTTCCGCGGCCAGAATGCCCTGATGTGGGCGGCGGCGGAGAATCATCCGGACGTGGTCGATCTGCTGCTGGCGCACGGGGCCAACGTCAAGCTGCGTGCGAGATATGATGACTGGCCGCGCGAGATGACCTCCGAGCCGCGCGCCCAGTTCAACCAGACCGGTGGTCTCACCGCACTGCTGTATGCGACCCGCTCGGGCTGCTACCGCTGTGCCGTCGCCATCGTCAAGGCCGGCGCGGATGTCAATCAGCCCAATCCGGATGGCATCACGCCCCTGATCAATGCCCTGGACAGCCGCGACTACGACATCGCCATGTTCCTGCTCGACAAGGGTGCCAACGCCAGCGCCTGGGACATGACCGGCCGTACGCCCCTGTATGTCGCGGTCGATATGAACTCCTACAGGGGCCGCGGTATCGGCGGCCCCACCGGCTTTGCCGGCTATGCCGGCCCGACCGCGGCGCATCCCAGGAGCAAGGCCACGGCGATGGACGTCGTCAATCGTCTGCTGGCCATGGGAGTGGACCCCAATCATGAGCTCACGCGCATGCGACCCAATGGCAATGGTCGCGGGCGCTTCGAGGACTACATGATGCGCGGTGGCACCGGCGCGGTGATGATCGCCTCGATGAGCTTCGATGATGTGGCGCTGCAGGCGCTGCTGGATCACGGTGCCGAGGCCGATGTGCCCAATGTGTTCCAGATCACCCCGCTGATGGCCGTCGCCGGCATGAGTGGGGCGGGGCGCGGCAACGGCTACGGCCCGCAGCAGGGAGACCTGCAGGATCGTGCCATGAAGGTGGTTGACCTGCTGCTGGCCCATGGGGCGAATATCAATGCCCGGGTCACCGACAGCCACACCCATACCGCCAAACTGGTCGCCTATGTGCAAGGACGCGATCACGAGGGCCAGACGGCACTGTTTGCCGCCGCCGAGGCGGGCTGGGACCGTGTCACCAAGGACCTGCTCGACCATGGCGCCGATGCGAACATCCGCGACGCCTCCGGCAAGCTCGCCCTGGATTACGCCAAAGCACCCCCTCCGGTGGGACCGGGAGTGGCGCCCATCCGGGCCGATCCTGCCAGTCGGGCTCACACCGTGGCGCTGCTCGCGGCGCTGGTGCCGGGCTCCTCCGGCGTCAGCGCGGATATCGCTGCGGCCAAATAATCACGCTTGGCCGGGAGTCCCTCCGGTATGCCCGCTCGCAGGCAGGTACTGAAGCAGCTGGCAGGCGGGATCGCCGTCCAGGCACTCGCCTGCATTCCCACGCGCCAGGTCCTCGGGGCCAGTCCCGAGGTTGCATTCAGTCAGCTGAGTACCAATGTGGCGCTGCTGTCCGGTCTGGGCGGCAATGTGGTGGCGCTGAGCGCCCCGGACGGCCTGGCGGTCATCGACAGCGGTGCGCCGGAGCACTCGACGCAGCTGCTCAGGGCGCTCGCCTCCTTGCCCGGTGGCAACAACATCCGCAGCGTCTTCAATACTCATTGGCACTGGGATCACACCGGCGGCAACGAGGCGCTGCGCAAGGCGGGCGCGCAGATCATCGCGCACGAGAACACGCGCCTATGGCTGGGCACGGAGGTCATCGAGGAGTGGGAAAACCGCACTTACAAGGCGCGACCCCCGCAGGCGTTGCCGACCAGCACCTTCTACTACAAGTCCAACCAGCTCAACTTCGGCGATGAGCCTATCGAGTATGGATGGCTTGGCCAGGCCCATACGGATGGCGACATCTACGTCTATCTGCGCCGGCAGAACCTGCTGATGGTGGGGGATGTGCTGGCCGTGGGCCGCTACCCGGTACTCGACTACTGCACCGGTGGCTGGATCCTCGGCATGCGGGAGGCAACGCAGAAGCTGCTCGACCTCAGCAACGAGCAGACGCGTATTGTTCCGGGCACCGGTCCGGTTCAGACCCGCGCGGATTTGAAAGCCGAACACGACATGCTGGCGGCGCTGCAGGACAAAGTCTGGGCGCTGATGCGCAAGGGCATGACGGCCAGCGAAATTCTTGCCGCCGGGGCGAGCGCCGACTTTGACGCGAAATGGGGCGATCCGCGGCAATTCATCACCAGTGCCTACCAGGGAATCTACGGCCATATCGCCGACTTCCTGGGCAAGGGAGTGGTGTAGTCATGAGATCCATCGCAAGTCTCATCGGCCCGCTTATCGCCGCTGCGGCTTTCAGCACGGCGGTGAACGCGGCCGATGCCGCGCACGAGAAGTGGAAGCTGCTGGGCGAGTACTGCGAGAAATGCCACAACGCCACCGATTGGGCGGGCAGTGTCGCCTTCGATACCATGCAGCCGGATGAGGTTCCCCAGGATGCGAAGATCTGGGAAGAAGCCGTCACGAAGTTGCAGGGTCGCCTCATGCCCCCGCCGGGAGAAAAGCAGCCGACGCAGGCGAGCATCGACTCCTTCGTGTCCTGGTTGCAGACCACGCTCGACCAGGCGGACGCCGCGCATCCGGATCCGGGCTATGTGACCCTGCATCGCCTGAACCGTACCGAGTACGCACGCTCGGTTCAGGAGTTACTGGGCGTGACGGTGGATGTGGAGTCCTTGTTGCCCAAGGACACGATGAGCGATGGCTTCGATGACATCGCCAATGTCCTGAAGGTCTCCCCGACGTTCCTGGACCAGTATATTTCGGCGGCGACGAGTGTCGCGGCGCTGGCGATGGGCAATCCGCAGGCGCACAAGAGCATCGCAATCCTGCGCGCATCGCGCGAGAGCCAGGCCTCGCATATCGAAGGTCTGCCGCTGGGCACGCACGGCATGCTGGTGCGTCACGATTTCCCGGCTGACGGGGACTATGAGTTCGACCTGGGTCGTGGCGGCGGTGGAGCACTGCTGCTGATCGACGGTAAGCAGGTATACCAGCAAGGCGCCGCCGGCCCGGGGGCCGGCGCTCCGGGGGGCAGGGACCCGCGCAAGCGCGCGCCACCCCCGCGGCTTCATGTCAGCGCCGGCCCGCATGACGTCGCGGTCGCCTTCGTGCAGCGTGAGCAGCCCGAATCGGATGACTGGCTGCAGCCGCTGAATCCGGCCGGCGGCGGATTTGGTGGATTCGCCGAGCGTGCGGCGGGCCTGCAGATCACCGGCCCGTTCGATCCCACCGGCGTCAGCGACACGCCCAGCCGCCACCTCATCTTCCTCTGTCACCCGGCCGACGAAAGCGCGGAGCTGCCCTGTGCAAGGCAGATCATCGCGAACCTGGAGCGGGTTGCGTACCGGCGGCCGGTGACCGAAGCGGATGTGGCGCCACCACTGCGCTTCTTCCAGGAGGGCCGTCAGGGCGCAGGCTTTGATGCGGGCATCGAGAACGCGCTGGTGGCGATACTGTCGAGCCCGAAGTTTCTGTATCGGGTGGAGCGCGTGCCGCAGAATCTGCCGCCGGGTGCGAGCTTCCGTATCAGTGACCTGGAGCTGGCCTCGCGGCTGTCGTTCTTCCTCTGGAGCGAGGGGCCGGACGAGACGCTGCTGGACCTGGCCACTGCCGGGCAGCTGCATGAGCCGCAGGTCCTGTCCAGCCAGGTCAGGCGCATGCTGGCCGATCCGCGTGCCAACGCCCTGGTCACGAACTTCGCATTCCAGTGGCTGAAAGTTGATGACATGGATCGCATCAATCCGGATCAGGCTGCCTATCCGGCCTTCGATGAGGATCTGCGCCATGCCTTCAAGAAGGAGATGGAGCTGTTCCTGGGCAGTGTGCTGCTGCAGGACCATGACGTGCTGGATCTGCTCACCGCGAACTACACCTTCGTCAATGGCCGTCTGGCGCTGCACTATGGCGTGCCCAATGTACTGGGCAGTGACTTCCGTCGGGTGACGCTGAGCGATTCGCGGCGCTGGGGATTGTTGGGCAAGGCCGCCATTCTCATGGGTACCTCCTATGCCAACCGCACCGCGCCGGTGCTGCGCGGTGCCTGGGTGCTCGAGTCGATCGGCGGGACCCCGCCGCATGCGCCGCCACCGGCCATTCCGGCTCTGGTGGAGAATATTCCGGGCGCCAGACCCCTCACGGTGCGCGAACGCATGGAGCAGCACCGCTCCCAGCCTTCCTGCAACAGCTGCCACGGCATCATGGACCCGATGGGACTGTCGCTGGAGAACTTCGACGCAGTCGGCCAGTGGCGCGCCAAGGACTATGACACCGGGACCGCCATCGATGCCTCGGGAAAAATGGCGGACGGCACGCCCGTCAATGGACCGGATGACCTGCGCAAGGCGCTGATGGGGCGCCCGCAGCAGTTCGTGCAGACGCTGACACGCAATCTGCTGGCCTATGCACTGGGCCGCACGCTCGACTATCACGACATGCCCACGGTGCGCAGGATCGTGCGCGATGCGGCCGCCGATCACGATCGCTTCTCGGCAATTCTGCTCGGCATCGTCGCCAGCCCGGCCTTCCAGATGAAGCAGATGCCCGCCGGTCAGGGCGCGGGCCAGCCGGATGTGAAGCTGACCCAGGTGTCGGTAGCGCAGTGATCGCGCCCAAGGACCAGATATGAACTTCATCACCAAGAAGCACCTGTCCCGCCGCACTGTGCTGCGTGGGGTGGGTGCGGCCATGGCGCTGCCGTTGCTGGATGCGATGATCCCGGCGAGCGTCGCTCTGGCACAGACCGCCGCGGCGCCCAAGATGAAACTCGCCTTCATCTATTTTCCGCACGGCGCCATCATGGACAAGTGGACGCCCAGCGGTGTCGGTCGTGACTTCAAGCTGTCACCGATACTGGAAGCGCTCGGGCCCTACCAGAAACAACTGGTGGTGGTGAGCAACCTCGGCAACAGGCCCGCGGAGAGCGCCGCGGTGCATGCCATCGTGCCGGGGACCTGGCTGTCCTGCGTGCATCCCAAGGAGAGCCAGGACCCGATCGGTGGCGTCACGGTGGATCAGATCGCGGCCCAGCACCTGGGTCAGGACACGCCGCTGCCGTCCCTGGAAGTCGCCACCGAGCAGGATGGCGGCGGCGGGGTCTGTGATCGCGCCTACGGCTGCAGTTTCTCCGGAACGATTTCCTTCCGTACGCCCACCACGCCGCTGCCGATGGAGTACAACCCGCGCAACCTCTTCCAGCGGCTTTTCGGGCGCGGCGACACTCCGGCCGAGCGTACCGCGCTCGGCAAGCGGTACGACAGCGTGTTGGACATGGTGGCCGCGGACGCCGAGTCCATGCGCGCGGATCTGGGACCCGCCGATCGGGTGGTCCTGAGCGACTATCTGGACAGCGTGCGCGAGGTCGAGCGGCGGGTGCAGAAGATGGAGAGCCAGGATCTCTCGCACCTGAAGCTGCCGGAGGTGCCGCTGGGTATTCCCGAGCAGTTCCCGGAACAGCAGGCGCTGATGTTCGACATGATCGCGCTCGCCTTCCAGGCGAACCTGACGCACATCGCAACCATGACCATGGCCCATGAAGTGAGCAGCATGACCTATCCTTTCATCGGCGTGCCGGACGCATTCCACCCGATCTCCCACCACCAGGGGGATCCGTCAAAGATCGAGAAGCTGATCAAGATCCAGACCTATCACACCCAGAAGCTGGCGGACTTCCTGAAACGCCTGGCGGACACCCCCGATGGCGATGGTTCGTTGTACGACCATGCGATGATTCTGTATGGCAGCAATATGAGCAACAGCAACGCACATGATCAGTACCCGCTGCCCACGGCACTCGTCGGCGGCGCCTGCGGCAGGATCAAGGGCGGTCAGCACCTGCGCTACCCGGAGCACACGCCACTCGCCAACGTACTGCTGACGATGTTGCGCCGCGCCGGAATTGAGCAGGACAGGGTCGGCGACAGCACCGGCGAAATCGCGGAGATCTAGCTTATGCAATCCTGGCTCGGTCTCGCGCTGCTCACGGTCGCAGGTTCGGCACTGGCCGCTACCAGTGATGCGCCGCTGGTGCAGCTGGCGATGAGCGACCAGTGGCAGCAGGCCCTGGCGCTCATCGACCACGGTGCCGATGTGAATGCGACCTCCGAGGACGGTTCCACCGCGCTGCTGTGGGCCGCGCATCGCGACGACCGCATGCTGGTCGAGCGGTTGCTCAAGGCGCATGCGGATGCCAAGGCCGCCAACCATTACGGTGCCACACCCATGTCGGAGGCGGCCGCCTACGGAGATCCGGTGGTGCTCGAGCTGCTGCTCAAAGCAGGTGCGGACCCGGATACGGCCGATGCCGACGGTCAAACCGCCCTGATGGTCATCGCCCACACCAGCAACCTGCAGGCTGCTGAGCTGCTGCTGCGGCATGGCGCACACGTGGAGGCGACCGAAAGGCTGCGGGGTCAGACGGCCTTGCATTTCGCGGCCGCCGAGAGCCAGCCGGCGATGCTGCAGTTGCTGCTGCGCCACCATGCTGATCCCAACGCGCGTTCGAAGATCGAGCACGATCTGCGCCAGGTGAGCGCTGAACCGCGCATCCAGTGGCGCGCCCCCGGGGGCCTCACGCCGCTTCTGTATGCCGCGCGCCAGGGCTGCATGGAATGCGTGCAGGCGCTGATCAGGTCCAGGGCGGATCCCAACCTGAACGATCCGGAGGGCATCTCGCCGCTGCTGATCGCCACGGAGAACTTCCACTTCGATGTGGCGGTGTATCTGATGAAGGTGGGTGCCGATCCGAATCATTGGGACTGGTGGGGACGCACGCCGCTGTATGCCGCGGTCGACCTGAACACCTTGCCCTATGGCGGCAGGTCCGACCGGCCGTCACTGGATGCGACGACCAGCCTGAAGATGATCCAGCTGCTGCTGGCGGCCGGGGCGAACCCGAATGCCCAACTGAAGCTGTTTCCACCGTTCCGCCAGATCGGTTCCGATCGCGGCGCGGATCTGCTGCTGACGGTGGGTACGACGCCGCTGCTGCGGGCCGCCAAGGCGGGCGATGTGAATGCGATGAAGCTGCTGCTGGGGCGTGGCGCAAAGGTGGACCTTGCCAACACTCTGGGGGTCACCCCGCTCATGGCGGCGGCCGGGCTGGGCTCCAATGAAATCGATACGCGCGGCAAGTACGTCACGGAGCAGCAGGCCATCGCGGCCATCGAGCTGCTGATTGCGCAGGGGGCGCAGGTCAATGCCATCGACAATCTCGGCCGATCGGCCCTGTACGGGGCGGCCTATTGGGGCTGGAACGATGCGATCAAGCGCCTTGCGGGTCATGGTGCCGAGCTTGATATCAAGGACGTTCACGGCCATACCGCACTGGACATGGCGCTGGGCCGCGCCGAGGGCCATGGCCGCGGCGGGGCCGGCAAGGTGGTCCACGAGGACAGTGCGGCGCTGCTGCAGCAGTTGCAGGCAAACGGCGCCAGGACCGCGGAGCTGCCCCCCGTGAAACCGGCCAATCAGTTGCTGTAACCGGCAGCGGGCGGAGAGGGGAGGCAGGACACCGGCCCTGGGGCTGTCGGATTTGTCCGTCAGACGACGCTGGCGCCGAGCCTACAGGCCCCGCCGGACGAGCGTGATAAACAGGGGCAAACACCTGAGGCCTGCTCCATGACCGCCATGCCCCCACGGAATTTCGACCCCCTGCGCTTCTGTGTACTGCCGCGCGTGACGGCAGAGGAGCGCCAGCAATGGATCGCCACGGCAGCCTACTTCAGAGCCCAGCGGCGCGGTTTCACGCCCGGCGAGGAGGCCGCAGACTGGTTGGCCGCCGAGGCAGAAATCGATGCTGAGATGACCCACCGGTTCTGAAGACTGGGGCTGACCAGCTCAAGGTTTCCCGCTGGGGCGGTTCCCCCTCTGCGATCAACCTGTTACGGTATCGACCGCGAGCTAAACAATTAGAACAGGGACGTCGCTTCGTGAACGATATCGGTGAGCCAAGCACCGACACTGTAGCAGCGCCGCAGGCCGCGCCTGCTGCGCTGATGAAGATCATCGCCGTCACGAACATCAAGGGCGGCGTGGGCAAGACCACCACGGCGGTCAACCTGGCCTACCTGTGTGCCGCCAGCGGCCGCTCGACGCTGCTGTGGGACCTCGATCCGCAGGCTGCGGCCACCTATACGCTCAAAGGCGAGCCGCGCGAACATGTCTCGCCCAAGAAACTGCTGACGGGCAAGCGCGAGCTGCCCGAACTGGTGCTGCCGACGGGTTATCCGGGGCTGGATCTGCTGCCCGCGGAGCTCTCGTACCGCAACTTCGACGTGCACCTGAGTGAACGCAAACGGCCAACGGAGCGCCTGCTGAAGATGAGCAGATCCCTGCGTCAGGCGTATTCGGCGCTGTTTCTGGACTGTGCCCCCGGCATTTCGCTGCTGTCGGAAAACGTGCTGCGTGCGGCCGATGTGGTCCTGGTACCGCTGGTACCCACGCCGCTGTCGGTGCGCATGCTGGTGCAGCTACAGGAATTCATCGCCGGGGAAGGCTGGACAGATCTTCTGGTGCTGCCGTTCTTCTCCATGGTCGACCGCCGCCGGTCGCTGCACAACGAGATTATTGCCAGTGCCCGCGCGCAGTTTCCGACGATGCTCGCGACCGAAGTGCCGTACTGGAGCGAGATCGAGCGGATGACCCTGCGCCGAGCTCCGATTCCGGCATTCGCGCCGGCCAGTGCGTCCGCCGCGCTGTATCGGTTGCTGTGGGCGGAAGTTGCGGGGCGGATGGGCTGAAGAACCAAGGCCAATGAGATCAGGAGCACTCGCGTGAACGCAGTGGCGACCGACGCCGTTGAGGTGACCTTCCCGGAGCAGGCCGGCGCGATGGGGGACCGGATACGTTCTCTGGACTGGGCGAAAACCCCGCTGGGCCCACCCCACCAGTGGTCGCCCACGCTGCGGCTCATGGTCCGGTTCGTCCTCGCCAATCGATTTCCGCTGCTGCTGTGGTGGGGACCGGAGTACGTCTCCCTCTACAACGACGCATACCGTCCGATCCTGGGGACCAAGCACCCGCGCGCCCTGGGACAGCCCGTGAGCGAATGCTGGAGCGAGATCTGGCATGTGCTGCAGCCCCTGATCGATACCCCCTTCAATGGTGGCCCGGCCACCTGGATGGAGGATATCGGCCTGGAGATCAACCGCCATGGGTTCATGGAGGAAACGCACTTTACCGTGGCCTACAGTCCGGTACCCGACGAGAGCGCGCCGCGGGGGATCGGCGGCGTGCTGGCCACGGTGCACGAGATCACCGAAAAGGTGATCGGAGAGCGGCGTATCGCGATACTGCGCGAGCTGGGAGCCCAGACTCTGGAAGGCAAGACCGCCGTGGAGGCCTGTGCGGCCGCGGCGCGCGTTCTCGGGCAGCACACCATCGATGTTCCGTTCGCGTTGCTTTACCTGCTCAACGCCCAGGGTACGGGCGCAACCCTGGCCGGTGCTTCGGGCTTTGCGGCCGCTGAGAGTTCGGCACCACACATGGTGGACTGGACTGAAGGTGAGCGCGGACCATGGCCCTTGGCTGAGGTGCTGAACACCGAATCGGCGCTGCTGATCGAGGATCTGGCCACCCGCCTGTCCCAGGTGCCGGCCGGACCCTGGGCCGATCCGCCCAAGTCGGCACTGATCGTGCCGATACTGTCGAACAAGGCGCACCAGTTGGCGGGTTTCCTCGTCGCGGGCATCAGCTCACGGTTGCAACTCGACGAATCGTACCGCAGCTTCCTGCAGTTGCTCGCCGCACAGCTCGCCACCGCGGTAACCAACGCCCGTGCCTACGAGGAGGAGCGCAGCAGGGCCGCGGCTCTGGCGGAACTGGATCGGGCCAAGACGACGTTCTTTTCGAATATCAGCCACGAGTTCCGTACGCCCCTGACGTTGATGCTGGGGCCGCTGCAGGACATGCTCACCGATGCGAAGACACCAAGGGCGATGCGCCAGCGGGTCGATGTCGCACATCGCAACTCGCTGCGACTGCTGAAGCTCGTCAACTCGCTGCTGGAGTTTTCGCGCCTGGAGGCAGGCCGCGTGCAGGCATCCTACGAGCCTACCGACCTTGCCGCCTTGACGCGTGATCTGGCGAGTACCTTTCGCTCCGCCATCGAGCGGGCGCAATTGCGTTTTGAAGTTGACTGCGTGCTCGAGGAAACCACCTATGTCGATCGGGAGATGTGGGAGAAAATCGTCCTCAACCTGCTGTCGAATGCGTTGAAATACACGCTCGCGGGTGAGATCGCGGTCAGCCTAAGACAGGAGGACGGGGCCGCCGTGCTGACGGTGCGCGACAGCGGTGTCGGAGTCTCGGATGCCGAGTTGCCGCGTCTATTCGAACGCTTTCACCGGGTGGACGGAACCCAGGGGCGCTCCCAGGAGGGTTCCGGGATCGGTCTCGCCATGGTGCAGGAGCTGGTGAAGCTGCATGCAGGGACCGTCAGCGTCGAAAGCAAGGTGGGAAGCGGTTCGGTATTTCGTGTTTCCCTGCCATTGGGGTCCGCGCACCTGCCTGCCGAACGTGTTCGCATGGCCGCAGCATCGACCCCGACCACCCTCGGTGCGCAGGTGTTCCTGCAGGAAGCAATGCGTTGGGTGCCGGCGGCAACGGAGGACACTCTGACTCGAGTGCCCGTGTTGACCGAGGCCCGCGCTGCGGCGGCCGATCAGCGCTTCGCCAAGACCTTCGGTGCGCGAATCGTGCTGGCGGATGACAACGCCGACATGCGTGGCTATGTGCGCGAGCTGCTGGCGCCACATTATGTGCTCGAACTGGTGGCCGACGGCGAGGAGGCGCTCGCCGCCGCGCGCCGTGAACGCCCGGATCTCATTCTCTCCGATGTCATGATGCCGCGCCTTGATGGCCTGGGATTGCTGGCCGCGGTGCGCGCGGATCGGAATCTGCATGGCGTGCCGGTGGTGCTGCTGTCGGCGCGTGCCGGTGAGGAGGCCCGTATTGACGGCCTTGATGCCGGGGCCGACGACTATCTGATCAAACCCTTCTCGGCCCGTGAACTGCTGGCGCGTGTGGGCGCGCTGCTGGAACGTGACAAGATGCGGCGGCGGGCCGAGGAAGCCTCGCGCCGGCGCACGGAGCAGTTCGAGACGCTGCTCAACGCGGCGCCGCTTGGCGTCTATCTGATCGATGCCGACTTTCGGATCCGGGAAATGAATCCGCCGGCGCGCGCCGCGTTCGGTGAGATTCCCGATCTCATCGGCCGCGACTTCGGCGAGGTGATCCGGATCCTTTGGCCGCCCGCATACGCCGAGGAAGTCGTGGGCCGGTTTCGGCACACGCTCCAAACCGGCGAGCCTTATGCGATGCGCGAACGCATCGAGCAACGTCGCGATCGGGGCGTCATCGAATACTACGAATGGTGGATCAACCGTATCGCCCTACCCGAGGGGCGCTACGGGGTGGTGTGCTACTTCCGTGACATCGCCGAGTACGTGCTGTCGCGGGCGCGGCTGGAGGCGGCTGATCGGCAAAAAGATGAGTTTCTGGCGATGCTGGCCCACGAGTTGCGCAATCCCCTGGCCCCGATCCGCAATGCCAGCGAACTGCTGGCCCGATCCACCAACCCGGATGCCCGCAGTCAGGTAGTGGGAATCCTGCAGCGTCAAGTGGCCCAGATGACTCGCCTGGTGGATGACCTGCTGGATGTGTCGCGGATTACCCAGGGCAAGATCGAACTTAAGCGCCGTCCGGTACTGCTCTCGCAGATCGTCGAACAGGCGGTCGAGACTGTCGAGCCGCTCCTGAAGGAGAAGCAGCACAAAGTTTCCATCATCAGTGATCGTCGCAGCTTGTGGTTGAATGCCGACCCGGCGCGTCTGCTCCAGTGCGTGGCCAATGTTCTGACCAACGCGGCGAAATTTACCCCGCCGCATGGCGAGATCCGCATCGAGTCCCATGACGAGGCAACCGAGGTGGTACTGAGCGTAACGGACAATGGTGTCGGCATTGCTCCGGAACTGCTTCCCTGCGTCTTTGATCTGTTCGTGCAAAGCGATCGAACTCTGGATCGGGCCCAGGGTGGCCTGGGAATCGGGCTCTCGGTGGTCAAGAGACTGCTGGAGATGCACGGCGGCGCGGTGAAGGCCATCAGCCCCGGACTTGGGTGCGGTGCAGCATTCGAAATTCGCATGCCGCGCATGAATGATGTGAAGGAGGACCCACCCGACACCTTGCAGACCCGGGTGATACCGCGGCGCATTCTGGTGGTCGACGACAATCCGGATTCGGCTGATTCCCTCGGCATGCTCCTGGAGGTCGAGGGTCACGAGGTTGAGACTGTGTACAGCTCTGAAAAGGCCCTTGAGCGCGTGGCAGCCTACAGGCCTGACGTGGTGCTGCTTGATCTGGGCCTGCCGGGCATGGATGGCTACGAGGTGGGCCGTCGCATGCGGTCAATGCCCGGACTTGAGCGCATGCGCCTGGTGGCTCTCACGGGCTACGGCCAGGCCGATGACCGGGAGCGAACCCGCGATGCCGGTTTTGACGGGCATTTGGTGAAGCCCGTGGAATTCCTGTTGCTCCGCCAGGCACTGCAGTGATTCGCCCGCAACGGCCCAGGGACGAATAGAATCGGCGGGCCGCGCTCACGAAGTCTCAGGCGGCATTGGAGAACTCACGATGAATGCTCGACATTTGCCTGGCAAGGCCACGGTCCTGCTCGTAGCCGTTGCCGGCCTGGCGTTGGCACAGGCACCGACACCGCAGCCGAACGCGCCGCCGGCGGACGGCCCCAACGGAAACCCGGTCCTGACCGGCCAGCCGGAGCCGCCGCCCTCCATACTCACACCGGCCCAGCGCGGGGACCCGGAAGTGTTCCCACCCGGAGCCCTGCTCGCGTTCCAGCGACGCGAGGCGCCCAAGCCCGTGTCCGTGCCGCCGCCCAAGGGCGTTCAGCCCCTTGCCGTTGATATGTTCACCAGCAAGAACTTCTACAAGGACAGGGCATTGTGGAGCGATCCGCGTTATTACCGCTGCAATACGCCACGGGAGATGATCGAGGCGATGTGGGAGCGGGGCCGGATGGGAGCCAATCCGCCCACCTCAGCGTCGTGGGGCGATTGCCGGATCGACTATCCGCGGGAGCGGATGGTCAGTCCCTATCCCTACAAGAGCGCCAAGGAACACTATGAGGCACTGCTGGCCCAGGCCAGGGCGCGCGGCGGCCCCACGATCTACACCAAGGCGACGACACCGGACTGGGATGGCTTCTATATTCGCGATCCGGTGGGCACGGACTCCCCCGGATTCACCGGCCCCGATCGCATGGTCGCCGGGCCGGGTCGCGGCGAGCGCTGGCAGTGGGGCGGCATCGAGCAGGCATCCACGGTGCTGTCACTGCTCACCCCGGAGTATCAGAAGCGCTATGTCCAGATGCTCTACCACGAGACGGTGGACAATTCGAAACAATGGAATGCCTCCATGTGCCTGCCGGAAGGCTTCATACGCTGGTGGGCGGCCTCCTCGCGCGGCTCCAATTTCGAGGTGAGCATCACGCCGACCCGGGTGGAGTTCCTCTCCGGAATCGCCGACAACTTCGTGCGCGAGGTGCTGATCGGTCGTGAGCACGTGCAGAAGGTACCGCAATGGTATGGCGAGACGGTCGGCTTCTGGGACGGTGAAACCCTCATCAGCTGGACCGCCAACGTTCAGGGGTGGACTCAGCACACCATGTTCGAATTTTCCAACAAGATGGAGACCGTGGAGACCTTCAAGCCGCTGTATGACGCCAACCACAAGTTGATCGGCCTCGATCATGAAGCGGTGTGGTACGACCCGGATGCCTACGTGCAGCCCCTGAGAGTCAGGGACCGGTTCGTGCAGCGGGCGGCGGCGGGCGATGCGAAGGCGCGCTACACCTTCATCGAGTGCCTGTCGAACATCAAGAACGTGAAGGGTCGGCCGCAGCAGCTGGGCAAGGATGATCCGAACTTCATCGACTACTACGGACGGCCCTGGGCCCAGAACTGGGAGAAATGGTTCGAACAGGGCTGGGAGAAGCCGGCCGATGCGGGTCCGCCCAAGGACGTGCTGGATCTGTTCAAGTAATGGACGGCTCGCGCATGTCAATTCAGCAGCCTCGGCTCCTGTTCGCGCTGGCGGCACTCGCCGCCAGCCTCAAGGTTGCAAGCGGCGCGGTACCCCCGCCGCCGGCGGCCGACTGGCCGGCGTACAACCGTACCGTTGCCGGGGATCGATACTCGCCGCTGGCGCAGATCACCCCGGCGAATGTCCAGACGCTGACACTGCGGTGCGCGTATACCCTGCCGGAGCTGGTTTCGTTTCAGACCGGACCGCTCATTGTCAACGGCACGATGTACTTCACGACCTTCGAGGGGTCGTACGCCATCGATGCCGCCAGCTGCAAGGAAAAATGGAGCCGCCACGACAAGAGTTCCGGGCCGCCCGGCCTCGCGGTCAATCGCGGCTTTGCCTACCTCGATGGACGGCTGTTCCGCGGGACTGCCGATGCGCACGTGATCGCCCTGGATGCCGCCAACGGTCACGTGCTCTGGGACCGGACGCTTGAGGTCAACGGCCCCGGCATTTCCATTCCCATGGCGCCGATTGCCGCCAGGGGCCGTGTATACATTGGCAATGCCGGGGGAGATACCGTCGGGGTGACCGGGCATGCCTACGCGCTGGATGCCCGCGACGGGCACCTCATCTGGCGTTTCGACGTGGTGCCGGGGCAGGGGCAGGCACGGGCCACCTGGACCAATTCACGACTGCCGATCTCAGGGGGTGCGTTCTGGACCTCCTTCACGCTGGATGTGGCCAAGGACGTCCTCTATGTTCCGGCCGGCAATCCGGCCCCCGACTTCGATACGCTGGATCGCACTGGCGAGGACCTGTATGCCGACTCGGTGATTGCATTGGATGCGGCCAACGGCCGGCTCCTGGGCTACAACCAGCTGGTCAAGCACGACAGTCATGATTGGGATGTCGACAGCGCCCCGACCCTCGCGACCACCCGTGATGGGCGCAGGATCATTGCCTCGGCGAACAAGGATGGCCTGCTTTCCATCCTCGATCGCTCAAAAATCGACCCCGCGACGCCGGCGGCCGGTGCTACGGCGCCGATCATTCCGCTGTTGTCGCAAAGTCCGACGACGACGCGCACGAACGTGGACGTGCCGCTGACTCGCGATCACCCGGTGCATTTCTGTCCCGGCATGGGTGGCGGCACCGAATGGAATGGCGCGGCCTTCAGTCCGAGAACCGACTCCCTTTTTGTCGGAGCGGTTGATCTGTGTGCTCATGTGCAACTGGTGCGCGAGCTGGCCGTACCGGCAACCGGGGAGGTCTGGTTCGGAAGCTTGGGCTCGATGGCCGACATGATCGACCCGTCAGGCACGGCGCGCGGCTGGGTCACCGCCTTTGATGCGGAAAACGGCCATATCCGCTGGAAATACCAGGCGCCTCATCCGATCGTGGCGGGTGTTACGCCCACCGCCGGGGATGTGGTATTCGCCGCCGACCAAGGCGGAGATGTCGTGGCGCTCGACCAGAAGACCGGTCGCGTGCTGTGGCAAGTCAGCACCGGCCAGTCGATCGGCGGTGGACTGGTGGTCTACAGCGTACTCGGGCAGGAGCTCCTCGGCGTCGCCTCCGGCATGAAGTCCTTCGCCTGGCCGGGATCGGCCGACAAGAGCCGCATACTGGTTTACGGACTGAGTTCAGCCGCTCCTTAATCGGCCCAGCCGCTCTTGGTTCCATAGGGCAGCGATGCCCCCATGGCCTCGACTGCGGCAATGCGGCCGTGGTCGATCTTGAAGATCTCTGCGGCCTGCATGCTGGAGGCGGATCCGCCCAGCGGCAAGCTATCGACGCCGGGCACATTGTAGATCTTGATCGTGCCGGATCCGCCGCGGTGGTTGAACATCGGGAACGAGAACACCAGCCCCAGCTCCTCGTCGACGATCTCGTGACGGCGCGGCCAAAGCCGCGTAATGAAGTCCATCACATGCGTGTCAAGCTGATCGCTGCAGCTGAGCGTGCCGATATACGCCATTGCGTCGTCAGCCTGTTTCGAGCCCAGCGGTACGGGCCAGGGCACGGGCTTCGCGTTGTGAGTGGTCTGGCCGCCGTTCTCACGGCGCACGCAATCGTCGGCGAAGGGGGCGAGCTTGCCATTGGCATGCTCAATTGCTTCGAAATAGCTGTCCGCGATATTCACCATCTGCTGGCGCGGCAGACGGCTGGCGGCCGACACCGGCGTGACGAATTCAGGGCGCGGATTGGCCAGGTTCTTCACCGCATCGGGGCGCAGGTTGCGCGCCAGCACTTGCTCGATCTCGGTGATCTGCCCGTTTATCACCTTCAGGCGCAAAGCGATGATCAGCGGCCGGTCGCGCTCTTTCATCACCCCGTAAAAACCGGCCTGGCCCGCGCCGACGTCGATGGCATAGATGCGAAAGCCGGTCGGCAGTTCCGATGCGCCTATCCACAGGCCTTCACTGCCGACCTTGAGTCGCGCGGTGTTCTCGGTGAATTTCACGTCGCGATTCAGCGGCAGGCCGCTCGGATCGTGGCGCACCAGCGCGGCGAGATAGTCATCGAGGATATGGGTCATGCAGGCCCGGTCGCAGGGCGGTGCGACTGCGCCGCCGATTGGCGCGGCGAATGCGGAGGCATTGAGCAGCAGTGCCGCGACTAGCGCGACCCTGAGACGATGTGACATGTGCTATCCCCCATTTTCCGGACATGATACCTCAGGCCGCCGGGGGCCTGATGCCAGGGGCAGCAATCAGATCCGGGCACATCAGTTTCAACGCCGCGGCGGCCGCAGCGGGTAGCCCGACAATCCTCACATCCTGTCCCGTCCCGAGAAGATCCGTGAGGAAGTCCTTGGTCAAGGCGGTCCATCCGCCCGAGGTCTGATAACTGACCGCGAACATGCCCTCCTGCCGGTCATGCAACAGACGTGTCTGGTCACAGAAATCGGCCTGCTGCGCGGCCACAATCTGCCTGTCTGAGGAGGCGAAGTACCGCACCGGGAGCTCGGGAATCAGCGCGGCCTCCGGTCGTGCCTCGGGAGCAGCGGCGGGGAGGATGTGCAGTCGTCCGGTTTGCACCCCGGATCGGCTCTCATCATCGGCTGAGCGCTTGCGCAACGCCTGCTCGATGCGAGCAAAAATATCTGCCGCAAACTGCTGGGGGTAGTCAAAGAGTCGCTGCACTTCCTCCTTGATGTGCGGCAGCTTGCGCCAACCATCCACCCAGGCGAGCCGGTCCGCACCGGTACCGCCATCGGCAAAGACATCCTCCACACTGAAGTGAGTCACGGCATCGGTCGTCAAGGACTTCAGCGCCATGTGTTCGGTGAGATTGGATGAAAATCCGTAAATGACCCCGTAGGGCGAATAGGCGCCCGCAACCGGCCTGAAGCTTGGGCAATCCTCATGCAACGACTTGCACAGGCGACTCATCAGCACGGTGTAGTCCCTTAGCAGCTGCACGTGCCGCCATCCCATGGGCGTATAGGCGACAGGCCCGTCACCTTCCATGACGAAGAGCGCTTCGATCATGGTGTAGGGGCCCAACAGATCGACACGGTTCACGAACAGCTCCGGGTCCACGGAGATGCCCTGACAGATTGCGCCGGCCAGGGCGAGTCGGTCCTGGCGATCATCGCGGTGGCAGGCCTGCTCATAGGCTTGGAGCAGTGGCACCAGGCCTTGAATCAATATGGCGAAATCAAGAGCGTTGGAGTTGCGGGTGATCAGCACCAGGCTGTGGTCGTCGATGGCGACGTCGTGCTTCATGCAGTAATGCCGCAGCTGTGAACGCAGATGCCCGCCGGCCATTTGCACGCTCGCCTTGTGGATTTCAATCCGGTCCTGTTCGGATAAGCCTGCGGCAATGCGTTCTTCGACTTCAAAATAGGGCGCCAATTGCTCGGTCGTGGGGCTTTGTGCCAGCGGAATCAGCCACCGGGCATCGCGCACCAGCACCGGCTGATCAGCCGGCGAACTGCTCCAGAGCCGATCGAGCAGCCTCTGGATCTGCGAGAGCCGATCAGCGGCGCCATCCGCGCCGGCGTCCCACAACCGCATGACCAGGAGCTCAAGGCAGCGGATCAGGTACAAATTAAACAGAGTATGGGCATAGCGGACGCGACCGTTGCGACCGGGCCAACGGGTCTGCCCCCACAAATGAAAGCCGCGTATCATCATCTGCGCCGGATCGACCAGATCGTTGTGCAGCCCAGGCATCTCGCGAGGCTTGAATCCACTGCCCCAATGTGCCTCCCGCAATTGACCTCTCAGCAGGGACTGCTCGCCGCTGATCGCGGTGAGCGTGTAGAAGCAATCCTCAAATTGACGGGCCAGCAGCCGCGCATCCTGCAGGTATTGCAGCGGCTTGCCCTGGGCGTTCAGCAGGCCCTGTATTGTCTCGACGATTGGCGAGCGTTGGGCCAGGAACAATTGGAGCAGCTCCAGGTGCGCCTGAAACGGCACCGCTGCTGAATGTTCGCCTGCCACCATGCCTCCTCGGCGCGAATCGGAAGCCAAAATAGTGCCTGAGCCGGATCCGACCGAGCAAGTTCGCATGCGATTGGTACCGTGGCGTGCGGCCGGCTCTAGACTCCGCTGACTCGATTCAGGATGACCTTGATTATTTCGCCGGTGGGCGCTTCGATGCGACCGTTCTTGAGAGCGTTCCCCTGCGGGTTCACGGCATCAAAATCAAGCGGCACGCCAAGTTCCTTGGGATAGTGCGCACTGCAGCCTTCGGGACTGAGCTGCAGTCGCTGCTCGCCGGCCGAATAGGTGCTGCCACGCGGGTAGAGCCTGCACTGCCCCTCTCCGGATGCCGCTTCGTACCGCAACGTGCCTTCGATGCCACCGTCGTCGTGCACGCTGCTGATGCTCAGACTGACGATGCGCAACAGCTGCTTGCCTGAGGCATCGACATAGGCGCCGCGCCAGGTGCCGGCCAGATCCATCCGCGCGGGCGCAGGGGTCGTGGCGACCGGCGTGGCTGTCGCGGTCTGTGCGGCTTCCCCGGCCGCGCTGCTGACCGCCACCGGCGCCGCGGGTGCGTCGGCGTCCGCGGGCAGGACGGCGGGCGATGGCTCAGCTTGCGTGGCGGTGGGCGCCGCGGAGAGTCTCGGCGGCGGCGCAGGCGGGCGCTCCTTGTGGACCACCAGGGTGCCGACCACGAGCGTCGCGACCAGCACTGCCACGAAGGCCGGACGGTTCGCGCGCAGGCGTGGCATGAGACCGGGCGGGGTCCCTGGGACGACGGGCACCGTAGCAGAGGGTGCCGCAGATGCTGTTGCTGTTTTCGGGCCCAGTGCGGCGGTGGCCGCCGCTGATGGTACGTAGTCGAACGCTATCGTGCTGCCGGGATCGGCAGTGGTGAGTGGGGCTGCCCTCGGCGGCGGCGAATATTCGATCGCCACCGTGCCGCTTGGCGTGGTCCGTGGTATCGCCACGGTGCCCGTCGGAGCGACCCGTGGTATTGCCACCGTGCCGGTTGGCGTGGTCCGCGGTATCGCCACGGTGCCAGTCGGACCGACCCGCGGTAGGGCGATGGTGCCGGTTGGACCCACCGGCGCTATGCCCCCGGTGTCGATTGGATTCACCCGCGCTGCGGGCGTATCCGGCGGCGCTACATCCGGCAGCGCAAGCATGAAGTCATCCACACTCTGGAAGCGCGCCTCGGGCTCCTTGGCGAGCGAGCGCATCACGGCGTCCACGATCGGCTGCGGGATATCGCTAAAGTGGACCGTCGGGGGCTCCGGCAGATCGTTCACATGGGCATTCAGGACACTGTATTCGGTCTTGCCGCGGGGATTGAACGGCGGCTGTCCGCTCAAGAGCTGGTAGAGCGTGGTTCCGAGGGCGTACACGTCGGTGCGGCAATCCACGGCGCGACCGAGGATCTGTTCGGGCGCCATGTAGAGTGGACTGCCGACACTGGTGCTGGCCTTGGTTGCGCCCGTCCCACTCTGGCGCTTGGCAATGCCGAAATCCATCACCTTGACGATGCCCTCCCGGGTGATCATCAGATTGGCCGTCTTCAGATCGCGATGGATGATACCGGCGCGATGGGCAGCAGCCACCCCGCGCAATGCCTGCTTGAAGAGCGGTATGCTTTCGTGCGCCGGGATCGGGCCACGCCGCCGGATCAACTGCTCCATGCTCTGGCCGTCGATGAACTCCATCACTGCGACGGGTGCGCCGTCGTGGATGAAATAGTCGAAGAGCTGCGCGACGTTGGGGTGATTGAGCGCGCCTTGCATGCGTGCTTCCTGACGGAAGCGCTCGACGAACTCAGGGTCGTTGCGGGCTTCGGCGCTCATCACCTTGATCGCGACATGCCGCTCGAGATTCAAGTCCAGCGCCTTGTAGACGACACCCATTGCGCCACGACCGACGAGGTCCAGAATGCGATAATGGTCTATGACGTCGCCGATCATGGTCGCTACCAAAGACCCGTCTGCGCGGCAGCGGCAGGCGCTCGGTCACTGCGGCTGTCGGATTGCATCCAGCGCCGTCGGATCCGGAGTGGTGCTGCCGTCAGCAATCAAGGTCGGGTGGGCTCCGGGGCCGCTTGGCGGTCCGTTCGGCCCCATGCTCTTGGAGGCCGCTTGCATCGCCTCCATGACCTGGGCCTGCTGCTCGTTCTCCATGGCATTCAGATCGTTGAGCCCGATACGTGTCTGCAGGCCCTCGGGGCAGTCTGAGGGTCGGCTCAGTTCAACCACCACCGGGATCATCCAATCATCATCGCTCATTGCGCCGGTACGCTTGATGTAATCATTGGCGCTCAGCGAGCAGTGGCCGTTGACGGTACCCAATGGAACATTCAGCGGCTGTACGACCTGAAAGAACACGTGATTCGGTCTGAGCGCGGGCGGAGTGCTTTGCGAGCTCAGCGCCACCGGCGTGGCCGCAGCGGCTTGTTGCTCCTGCAGCTGAACTTTGATCTGTGCATCCAGCTGCGCCTTGACTTGCGGGGTGATGGCCGGCGGGGGCGCTACCGGCGTGGACGGTGCGTCACTCAATTGGGTGACAGGCGTTGCGCCGCTCGGCTGGGGCGCGGGTACCGCTTCGCCGGGCTGTACCGGCGCTGATGCCGGCGCGACGCCCTGCGCCTGATAGGCCGTTTGCAGGCTCTGCGCAATGATGTAGTCGGTCATCCACAGATCCGGACTGGTGTACGCCGGATACGGCGTAAACAAGGACCCATACACCGGGTACCAGGGCTGCACCTGCCAACTCCAGGTATAGGCGAGCGGATGCGGCCATGCGGCAAGTGCCCAGGCGTAGTAGACCCCGGGGTATCGTATCGCCGGCACGTAGGTCTCGTACGCGAACGCCCTGCCAAACTGGTGCCAGACATGGCGTTGGTAGACGTGGGCATACAGGACGTGTCCGCCGCTGATGAAAGTGCGGCTCATTAGACCCGGTCGGATGGAGCGGTCGACCGTGCCGCTGAGGGCGCTGTTGTATCGAACGACGCGAACCTGGCCCCCGGCAACGCTGTGGGAGACCTCATTCGCCGGGCGCCAACGCGCATAGGGCGTCTGCGCCCGTACAGCCGCATGGGCGGCCTGCGCGTGCACCGAATGGGTGTAGCGGCTCGGTCGCTGCGCGCTCTCACGCGCCGGGCGTAAGCCCGCGGAGGCCCGATAGTCATGCCTCGCCCGACCGTCTTCGCGCTGGGCGTAGACCGGGGTGGTAACGACAACGCCGGCGAGGCTCATCAAAGCCAGGGCCGCGCAGGTCGAACGATTAAATCTCGACATATATTGTCACTCCAGAGGCAACCGATCCGAGTGCTGCCGTCATGGAAGGATGTAACGAATGACTCTAGCGCACGCAGTACCCAGCGGCGCGAACTGTGTCGCGGAACCGGGGCGGCTGCGCAGCTTTGAGAACCGCAGCACACTCCCGCCGGCAGGCGCTCCTACTGCGAAGAGTGGCTGCGGACGCGCATGCCGGGGTGCGCGGACCGGCGGCGCGTTATGGACATATTGTGCCAACCCAGCGGCTCATATTTCCGATCGCTGGCCGTTCGGCAACGGCAGGTTGCGGGCGCGCAGGAGTCGACCGACTGGGCGTTTGATGGTTCGGTGCTCGTTGGGGGGCTAAAATTGGCAAAGGGCTGTATCGGCGGGCCACTTCCTGCTCACTTGGAGATATCACTGTGCGTGCTCCACGGCTGATGATGCTCTTATTGGCGGCCTTCCTCGCCTCTGCGAGTGCGGCAGGGGCCGCGCCGACCCCAAAGCCTGCTGCGGGTCCACCGGCCGCGGAGCCGATCCAGGAGGTACTCGTCACCGGCGAACACCCGGGTCCGGCACTTTGGAAAGTCGCATCGGGGCAACATCGGCTGTGGATTCTGGCCGAGCCGCCCACGCCCCTGCCCATGAAGTTCGTCTGGCGATCGAAGCATGTCGCGGCTGTAATTGCCACTGCGCAGGAGCTGATTCTGGACGGCGGCATCACCTTTGATTCCAGAGGCCTGCATAGGCCGCTGACATATGCCGAATATCACGACATGCGAACGCTCCCCGGGAAGACTTCATTGGCAGAGGTGGTGCCCGGGGATCTGTACCTGCGTTTCAAGGTATTGAAGGACGCTTTCGCCGCGAATGATCATCAGATAGAGCACATGCGTCCCTGGGCGGCCGGGCTGGAATTACGCAAGCAAGTGTTGAAATCCCTGGATCTCACCAACACTTCCGTCTCAGGCGCCGTGTTGGCGCAAGCCTGGAGAGCGAAGGTGATCACCCTGGTCATTTACGCGGACTACGCGGAGTTTGAGAGGAATAGCAGGAGCGAGCGCACGCAATCGTGCCTGGAGGATATCGTCTCGGAACTGGAGACGGATCGTAACGACCTGCAGCGACTGGCGAATGCCTGGTCGGTCGGTGACATAGAGGTGTTGCGGGAGCTCGTTTTGCGGCAAAAACCCGATCCGTGCAAGTCAGACATGTTCGATAACGATGAGCGGGCGATGCAAGCGAGCGCCCGGCACACCGAGCAATGGCTGACTGCCGTCGATCTCGCCCTGAAGACCTACCAGACGGCGTTTGCGGTCGTCCCAACGGACAAACTCTTCGCGCCCGAGGGTTGGCTGGCTGCCCTGCGTGCGCGTGGCTACGAGGTGCAAGAGCCTCCGTAAGCACCTGGCAACTGTCCAGAGTTTCAGATGCCGACGCGCTCGAGCGCATCATTGGTCCAAGCGAGATCTTGGGTCAGCGTGCGGCCGCACCAGGCCTCCTCGGGCAGATGCCCATGACGAAAGGCGAGGAACCCAATCGCCGCGACGGCGTTCAGCAATCGTACGCGGTCGCGATCGATCCTGATGCCGAGCTCCGACTCGTAGCTTGCTCTGGCCCCCTCCAACATGGGTGTTTCAGCGCTTGAAAAAACCATGTATGCGAAATCGTGGTGCCGATCACCGAAGGCGGCGCCTTCGTAGTCGAAGAGCCCGACGACGCGGAAGCTGGCCGGATCGACGGCAAGGTTGTGCGGGGCGACGTCGGCGTGAACCAGAACTGGATCGCGAAGGGACCGGGTCAATTCCGCACGCCGCTCAAGCGCCCGAGCAATCCGGCCGCGGAGCCTGTTATCGCCGACGGTTTCTGGAAGGTGCGCAAGGTCCTCCGCTCTGGGCCAGTTCGGAACGGTGGGCAGCCATCCGGTGAGCTCCGCTGCCGGAATCCGCGCGTGCTGCTGCGCCAGCATGCGCCCCAGGTCTTCGCCGAAGGCGTGGGCGAAAGCGCAATCACCCATGATCCGTTCAGTCAGGCCCGATGGGCGTACGGCCCCTTTGACCAGTGCCCGCAGGTCCCAGCCTCTTTCGTCCTCATAGAGCACTCGCGGCGCCGGGAAGTGACAGTATCTTTCCAGGAGTCGCAGGACGCGGCGCTCCTTGGTCAACAACGCGTGGCCGGCCTGGCTCGAAGGAAACCACGCCATGCGATCATGGGACATCCGAACCGCCACGCGTTCTTTGCTTAAATGCAGTTCCAGGGCGCGCGGATCATGGCGGAATCCCGCTTCGAGGAGAGCCGCGCTGATGTGTTCGATCGAGAATTCAGACATGGCTAAGGATGCCCTCGGGCAGCTTTACCATAACCTCGCCCGCTTGCCCACCTGTGACACAGTGCGCGCGGATTGCCATCGATGACACGGTTGCCCCTGCGGTTTGGGTATTCTAGGCAGTGGAGCCATGCATGAATGAACTTTCCCTTATGTCGAACCTTCCGGATGCGGCGCAGAGCGCGCAACTGGGCATTGCTCGAGGCATCCAGGGCTTGAATCAGGACGCGCAGGTAGTCGCCCAGTCGGTCAGCGGGACGGGCGGGGATTTGACCGCCGCACTGGTTGACTCGCTACAACAGAAACTGTCGGTCGAAGCCAACGCGAGAGTCCTGGGTGTGTCCGATCAGATGCTGGGGACCCTGCTGGACATCATGGCCTGAGCTGATGCGCCGCATGGAATCAGGAGTGAGTATCGCGGCGGGCAGGTTCCCATAGCTCTATTGGATTGCCATCCGGATCATGCAGTCTGGCAAAGCGTCCATTCGGATAGCTCTGCTCATCAACTTTGACGGGAATGTCTGAGGCACGCAGTTGGGCGACCATCGCATCCAGGTTGCGCACGCGAAAGTTAACCATCCAAGCCTGCTGTGGATTCCCAAAATACTTGCTGTCTTGCGAAAAGGGCGCGAACGCGGTAGGGCCTGCAGTTTGCTGCCAGGCCTGCTGATGGTAATCAGTCGGGGTTGGGTCAATACCCAAATGACGTTGGTACCACTGTGCTGATCCTTGCGGATCGTGGCTGCGGAAGAACAGCCCGCCGATGCCCAGTACGCGCTCACGGGTATCAGGCGGGGTGACACCCTGGCGCCCGGCCTCGGCGGCGTCGGCAGTACCCAGGACTGTCAGCGTGGAAGCCCCGAGTAGCAGATTTCTGCGATCTATCGTCACTTGAGAGTCGGGATTATTTCTGCGGCCGTCAGTTTAACGGGCCCTGAGAACGGGCGCCATGTGCCGATCAATTCACGCAGGCCGGCGTCGCCTTTTGGCCGATAGTGCACCGCAATGGCAGGTTACGAGCCAGCTCAGCGGCCATTGCCGACCTATGAAATACTGCCGCAAGTTGATTGGGAAATTCCAGAGTGACGGTTAAACCCGAGCGCCTTCGAGCAGGGGATGTCGTTGCCGTGGTATCGCCCTCGTGGGGCGGACCGGCAAAGTTCCCTGCTACCTACGAGGCGGGTCTGGATACCCTCAGAAGCCTCGGACTTGTCGTGCGGGAGTATCCCGCTGCGCGCGCCCCGGCTGCGTCGGTTGATGAACGAGTGCGCGACCTTCATGCCGCATTCGCGGACAAGAGCATCCGCGCCATTGTCACCTCCATTGGCGGGGATGATTCGGTTCGGTTGTTGCCCAAGCTCGATTCACGGCTGCTCGCAGGGAATCCGAAAATTGTGCTGGGCTTCTCCGACACCTGCACACTCTTGGTCTATCTGCGCTCCTTGGGCCAGGTGGCCTTTCACGGACCAAGCATCATGGGGGGCCTGGCTCAAGCGGCATCGTACCCCGGTGCCTTCCTCGATCAGTTCAGGTCGATTCTGTTTGACGCGACCCATGCTTTCGAATACCTGCCGTTTGGTCTTGCTTGCGATGGATACGAGGACTGGTCGAATCCTGTGAATGCAACCCGCACGAAAGCTCTTGTTCCGGACAAGGGTCCGCGTGCCATCCAGGGGCAGGGCCTGAGGCGCGGGGTTCTTTGGGGCGGCTGCCTGGAAGTCCTGGAGATGGTGAAGGGGACGCCGTGGTGGCCGCGACCGGAAGCCTGGCGCGAGGCCGTCGTATTCATAGAAGGATCCGAGGAAGCGCCGCCACCTGAGCTGTACAGTCGTGTGCTGCGATCGTGGAGCGCAGCCGGAAACCTTGATCAAGTTGCGGCGCTGCTGGTGGGCCGAGCGCGCGGCTACGATGACTCCCGAAAGCAGGCGCTGGATGACGCCCTGAGACGCGCAATTGGCATTGAGGCCAATCGTCCGGACATGCCCATAATCAGCAATTGTGACTTCGGCCACACGGATCCTCAGTGGCTGTTGCCGATGGGATGCAAGGTCGAAGTCGATGCCGATCGCCATCGGATCAGATTGGCCGAGTCAGCGGTGATCTAGCCGCTGCGCATCATCGGCCTGCGGCCGACCACTCCGATCAAGCCCTTACGTAGTCGGGCACGCTGATCTCCTGCGTGCCAGGGCAACTGATCGTTCGGCGATTTGCCCAGATACCATAGGGGGGTATATTATATAAAAACCGAGCAATACGAGCGTTCCTCATGAGCCATACGATCCGCGAGAAAACCAAACTGCTGAATCGCATACGGCGCATTCGCGGTCAGGTCGAGGCCATTGAGCGTGCGCTGGAAGCAGAAGTCGGTTGCGCTGAGGTATTGCAGCGCATTACCAGCTGCCGCGGCGCGATGAACGGCTTGCTGGGCGAGGTCGTAGAGGACCACATCAAAACCCATTTTTCCGGCACGCCGGCCAATGTCGAGGCCAGTGAACAGCTCCTGGATGTCGTCCACAGCTACTTCAAATAGAGACGCTGCAGTGAATACCGTCGCGGGTGTTGCCTTTCCGAATGGCCATAGCCATGTCTTTCTTGGCACCGGCCATGCACAGAACGAGCGCAGGATTTGGGGTGTGATTGCGCTGTGCGGCGTGATGATGGGGGTTGAGATCGTCGGCGGCGGCCTGTTCGGCTCGTTGGCGCTCGTGGCGGATGGCCTGCATATGTCGACCCACGCCGGGGCCATGTTGATTGCGGCCTTGGCCTATACCTACGCGCGTCGGCATGTGGGCGATGGGCGATTTGTCTTCGGTACCGGCAAGCTTGGGGATCTCGCGGGCTTCAGCAGCGCCATCGTCCTCGCGATGATCGCTGTTCTCATCGGGTACGAAGCGCTGTCGCGGTTCCTGGCGCCCGTGCCCATCCATTTCCGCGAGGCCCTCCCGATCGCCGTCGTCGGCCTATTGGTCAACATCGCCAGTGCGTGGCTCCTGAGCGGCGCCTACCATCACGGCCATGATCATGGGCACGGTCACGCACACGGACAAGCCGGGCACGACCGGGAGCATGGCCTGGACTCTCATCCGTTCATGACGCTGCACGGCACCGCCGAGTTGGAAATATTCGAAGACGGAGTGCCCCCGCACTTTCTATTGAGCTTCAGCGAGCCGCAAGGTGCGCGTCCCCTGAGTCTGGAGACGGTCCGCCCCAACGGGCAGCGCCAGGTGTTCAGTTTCCAGAACTGCGGCGACTACTGGAAATCTATCGAGGAAGTTCCCGAACCCCACGAATTTAAGGTCCTGGTCAGGCTCCCTGATGGGCAGTACGAAGTGGGATTCACGGAACATGATCACGAGTCGCACCAAGATCCGGGCCCAGCCAGCGCCGCCGTGCGCGACAATAGCATCCGATCCGCTTATGTCCACGTAATGGCGGACGCAGCGGTGTCGATTCTGGCGATCACCGGCCTGCTGTTCGCGCGCATGTTCGGATGGCTGTGGATGGATCCGCTGGCCGGCATTGTCGGCGCCTTGGTCATCGTGAATTGGTCTTATGGGCTGATCCGTGACACGAGTGGGATCCTGCTGGATATGAGTCCGGACCCGGCACTTGCCGAGAAATTGCGCCAAACCATCGAAAATGACGGCGACCGATTGACCGACTTGCACCTATGGCGACTCGGTCCCGGACATCTTGGAGTGGTTGTGTCCGTCGTCACCGGCCAGGCTCGTGACGCGGCCTTCTATCGCGCGCTACTGAACCGGTTCAAGGCCCTCTCTCATGTCACGGTCGAGGTCACCAGACCCCTCGCATAAGAACTCATCCTTCAGTGTCACGGGAACGAAGCGCAGATCCGCTTATCGGGGTCTCATCGGTGCTGGTGCTGATGATGAATGTCGGGAAAATGCGGATGACTGTGACGCAAGGGGACGTGGCTGTGTTCATGAGCATGAGGCTCGAGGGTATCCAGGCCCGCTTCGTGATCGTGGCGGTGATGGGCATCGTGAACATGTGAGTGCGAATGCGTCAGGGGCTCGTGCAGGTGCTCGTGTTCATGCTGTTCGGTCACATGCAACCAGACACCGATCGCCATAAGGAGACCTGCGACGTATAGCGCAGGAGTAACAGGCAGTCCGAACAGCGCGACCGAGAGGGCGCTGCCGATAAACGGTGCGGTGGAAAAGTAGGCCCCCGTGCGAGCGGTACCCAGATGCCGAAGCGAGACGATAAAAAGGACGAGGCTCACGCCATAGCCGAGAAATCCCAAAACGAGCGCCGCGGTCACGTCCCGCAGGCCGGGTAACTCGGCGCCAAGCGCAATGGCGAGAATCGTATTGGTGCTCCCGGCGACCACGCCCTTGATTGCGGCAATCGCCCGGGAATCACCGGCCGAGATCTTGCGGGTTACGTTGTTGTCGATTCCCCAAAAAAAGCAAGCGCCACAAATGCACAGCAATCCGGTCGATCGCCCTGGCACCACCCCGTGAGCGGGCCATGCGAGCAGCACGCTGCCGGCGAATATTGCGAGAAATCCCAGTACCACGCGCTTGCCCGTTGCCTCATGAAAGACCACCCAGGCCAGGACTGCGCTGAAGACGACTTCGAGATTCAGAAACAGTGACGAGGTAGCCGCATCACTGCGACTGAGCCCGAACATGAGCAGCGCGGGTGCCACCACACCGCCCGCGATCGTGGCTATGGCAAGCCAAGTATAATCCGGGCGCTCAAGACCCATGGGCTTCCAGCCTTTATCCTGAAGCACGCGCCACACAGAAAGGCCCACGCCGCTGCCGAGGTACAACAGCCCCGCTATCAGCAGCGGGTTGGAGTCCTCCAGAAAGGTCTTGGCCAGTGGCGTCGTAACGCCAAACAGAAGGGCCGACAGGAGCGCGATCGAGGCACCGGAAAATCCCCGAAAGCCACGCTTGTCGGACAACTGGCCAGTCATTTGTTCAGGCTCATCGGTGAAAATTCGGCCTACGGGTTCTCAAGACAAGATGATGCACCAACGCACCGGGACAGGCGATTGGAGCTATGGCCCCTGGATGGTTCAAGCGGCCATTCCTGCGGATTTGTTCGGAGAAAAGGTTGATCGGCGGACCTTCCTCGCCCCCTGATGGATTGGATCGACGATCGCTAAACTGTCTTGAGCATCAATAACTTGGCGATGGCATAAAAGACTTGTCTCCCTTAAGTCTCCTCGACTTCATGGATCCAAGGAGGTCGTGCCCTGCGGAGCCGATGTCGACATGGGTACGTTCCTCGCTTCCCGACATATATCCAGAAGCCAAGTCGGATGGGCGCCCTTATACTCGCTCCAGACGAACAAATGATGCGAGGGGGCAGGTCCATGTCACACAAGATCGTCCGGGTGACCATTTTCGCAGCGGTGCTTGGTGGCCTCGCCGGGCCGGCGCTGGCGCACCATAGTTTCGGGCAGTTCGATATGGCCGTGGCGAAGCACTGGTCAGGAACTCTCATCGAGATTCACCTGATCAACCCGCACTCGTACATGGAAATCGACGCAGTCGACGAACAGGGCAAGAGGTCGCACATGCGCTGCGAGATGCGAGCGGCCGGGCTGATGAGGCGTTCCGGCTGGTCTCCCGAGATGTTCAAGGTAGGCATGCACATCGAGGTCGACGGGCACCCCCACCGAACGGATCCCAATGCCTGCTACACCGAGAATTTCAAGCTCGGCAATGGGCCCATGGTGAATCGCAACGATCAGTTCCAGACGGCAGCGCTCGATAGCTCGAAACGCCCGTTGCGCCTCGCCGATGGCCAGCCGAACATCAGTGGCGACTGGGCCGTGGAGCAACTCGTGCTCACCGTTCCCCCGAGCGGCGGCAACGGCTCCATGATTCCGAAGAGTCTGTCACCGGCGTTCGCGGCCGGCCAGGTCACGTTGCAGCAGGTTCAGGCCACGCAGCCGCCGCGGCCGAAAGCCGTGTACACCGCCGAGGGCCAGAAAGAGGCTGGCGCCTTCAGAAACCGGGCGGCGAAGGACAATCCGTGGTTCGCTTGCAAGCCCACGAGCATCATCCGGGATTGGACTGCGGACTGGCCGATCAACCAGTTCGAGCAAAAGACCACGGCGAGCGGCGAGAAGGTCATCGATATCCAGTACGGTCTGTACAACTTCGAACGCCGTATTCACGTCGGCATGGCTAAGCACCCGGATCGTCTCACGCCGAGCTATGCCGGCCACTCGATCGGCCGCTGGGAAGGCAATACGCTGGTGGTCGATACCGTGGGGTTTACCGCAGGCGTGCTGTCGCCGCCCACGCTTAACAGCGAGCAGATGCATATCGTCGAGCGCTTCACGTTCGATCCGCAGAAGTCTTCGCTGCGGCGCGACTATTCGGTCACGGATCCGGTGTACCT
>Ga0210385_10000120_pt1 | contig 86097 bp, 65 predicted proteins | sample IncBWH26OmetaG_FD_160107 | JGI IMG/M metagenome (GOLD analysis project Ga0210385, IMG submission 160107) | Forest soil microbial communities from Barre Woods Harvard Forest LTER site, Petersham, Massachusetts, United States - Inc-BW-H-26-O ... | reverse complement strand
TTTCCGTCGCCTTTCTGGCTTCGGAAATTGCCTGCAGCAGGCTTTCTCGATGTGCGCCGGATTTCTCATCGTTTGGGGACCACGAGATCGCCTCAGCCAACAAATAGTGCCCGTATGCATCGTTGGGATGTTCGCGCACCTGACGCTTGAAATCTTCGAGCGCGGCCTCATGTTTGTGGCTTTGTGATTGAGCGATGCCTTCTGCGGATGCAGCCACCGTATTCGATGGATCCAGAGCATGCGCGCGCTCAAAATCGGCCATCGCCTTCTCCGTATCGGCGTTCTGTCCATAGAGGACCCCTCGCGCCATGTAGAGGACACTTGAGTTCGGCAGCTGTTTGATACCTATGTTCAGAATGTCTACCCCGACGGCGAAAGAGCCGTGCGTCGCTGCGAGCGTCGCAAAGTCAAGATAGTTGCTCACATCGTTGGGATCTGCGGCGATAGCTCCGCGAAGCATTTCGATAGCCTGCGGCGTCTCGTTGTTCGATTCGTGAATCGCGGCGGCCAGCCGCATTGCCTGAGAATCTGCCACTTGGCCGTCGAGCAGAGGTCCGAGTGTATCTAGAGCATCGGCCGCCGTCGACGTGCGCCACTCCAACAGCGCCAGATCGTATCGCGCATCCGCATTCTCAGGCTGGAGAGCAAGAAGCTGTTGAAAGCGTTGGATTGCGTCGGCGTCGCGTTTCAGATGTGCCAGGGATATCCCATAAGCCATCAATGCATTTGGCTGTGAACCGGTCAAATCGCCCGCGGCATCGAAGTCACCAACAGCCGCGGCAAAATCGTGGCGGCGATACTCGAGCACCCCTAACATGGCGTGGGCTGTTGCGCTTTCCGGTTTTGCCACAAGAATGCGGCGGAGAATCGGAATTGCCTGATTTGACTGCGCTTTGTAGTCAAGCTGTGCAGCGCCTTCGAGCGCAGGTAAATAATTCGGCGACAAGTTCAATGCATGTTGATAGTCATTGAGGGCTTCTTTGGGATGACCTGATCGTTCCAGGCCCATTGCCCGAAGTGTCCAAACCTTGTAGGAACGCGGATCGGCACGAAGCAGAACATCCGCCACACGGACCGCATCGTCATACTCACCCTTTTGTAAGTCCTCGATGACGGAAGAAGTGGAGGCCGAAGGCGCTTCAGCAAAGAGCCACAATGCGGGCGAAAGCATGACGCAAACCAGAAGATCCGCCACAGTGGATCGTCTCAAACTCTTGCGCATGGAGGACCGCCTCCCTTTTCGGACTTTCCACGAGCAAATCCAGCATTCACGCTGAACCCCACCGAGTCTACGCAACCACATCATGGTAGAGCCGGTATCGCTCATCATGAATCGCCGCAAACGGCTTGAATCCGATTTTACCTGCACCCGTCCTTGCTTCCCAATCCACTGAACCGGCTGAAAGTGGCTCGGCGCCCAAAAGCACGCTGCGCGTTAGAGTCGCAGCAGGCGGCTCCACGGCAAACAGCGCAATGGGGCCGCTCCGCAGCGCAACGACGTTGGGATGCTGCGGGTCCACCGCTTCCAGCGCAAGTGGAACATCGAATTCAAGTCCAACCCGGTCACCGCTCCTCCAGTTGCGAGTAACCGTTGCAAACCGTCCCGGCGTGAGATCCGCTTGCACCTTCTTCCCATTCACTGAGAGAACGGTCTTGGGACCGGCCCACGCTGGAATACGCAACCGCAGCGCAAATTTGGTCTCACGATCTGTCGAGACCTCAATCTCCGTGTGCTGCGTATGGGGATAGTTCGTGCGTTGCGTCAGCGCGAGATTCACTCCAGCCTGCTTCCAAGTCAAGCGCGACGGAACATAAAGATTCACATACACGCCTTCGTTATCGTGGAAGTAGGAGCTGATGCCATAATCGGCTGTGATCTGCGGAAACGTCCCGGAACAACACGGCCACTTGTCCTTGTAATAGACCTTGTTGGCATCCATGTTGTAGTCGGAATAGTAGAAGCTGGTTCCGTCATCCTTGAGCGGCTTGGCCCCAAGAATTGTGTTGTACAACACGGTCTCCATGCTATCCCCATAACGGCTATCCCCGGTCACGGCGAGAAGATAACGCACAATCTTGAAATGACCGTAGGCTCCGCAAGGCGTCTCAAAGCTTGAATGAGACTTATGCAGGCTTTCCCCCACTTCCCCGCTCCCAGGCACACGGAACAGCTCGTCAGGTCCCCAACCTCCTGTCACGAAGCTCTGCGTCGAACGCAAAAAGTCGAATCCGTTCGTTGCCGCGTGAAGATACTTCGGATTTCCGAGAACAAGATACGACTGCATCGCCGAGCTGAATGCGTTTACGTGACTGTACGCATGCTCGCCAGGCAGCACATTCTCACCGCGCGCAAGTGGATCGAAATACAAATCGTCCTCAATGAATCGGACGGCCAGGTCGCGATAGCGTGGATTGCCGGTTAGCCGATATGCAAGAAAGAGATTTTCAGGAAGTGTGTAGGTTTCATCCCAGCAGTACGCCTCATCTTTATGGGGCAGCGCATACTGCTCCTTGCGCGAAAGCGCCTTCGCCGGTAAATGCGGCAGAACTGCATCTGTGGCCGCCTTATGCACCGCGAACGCGTTGCCGTCCCCCGCAAATCTGCTCGCGTCGATGAGACCGCAACTTGTCTTGTCGTAGGTGTAAGCCGGCAAATGATAGCCGTCATAGAACTTTGTAGTCACTGTCGGTCCAAACAACTCGACCAACCGCTGCACTTTTTGTTGCGTCGGCTTGGATCCAGTCACTGCATACGCACGAGACAAACCCGATAAGTATTGGCCGAAGCTGTGGCCCGCGATAAAGCCATGAAAACTACCCTTTCCGTCAAAAGCTGGATCGACGTCGTACCAGCCTCCCATGTCCTCTCCCGGAGCATTCATCCCCGCAAGCTGTCGGAACGGCTTCAGCAACTTGTCTTCGTCAAGTTGAAGAAACAATCGATGGTTGGCGTCAAACTGGTCGCGCATCGGTCCTTCCAGCAACTCAACCTGGCCGTAATCGAAAGTGCGAATTGCAGGCTGTATCGCGATCGAAGGACTTGCGGACATTGCAGCCTCAGAGGCAAATGCCCGGCCCGGACTTGACGTGACCGCTGCGGCTCCAGCAACTGCCGCACCAAGGACAACAAAATCTCTCCGCGAATAAGTATTCATGAATGCATTCACCCGATGACGCCCGTTTCGTTTCCCGACCAAAAAATTGTGGAGCGGCCAATCCACTAGCCGCTCCAGAGACTGCGAGAAGCAATTGAGCCCCAATCCGGGTCTCACCCCTTCTAGAATTTGATGTTTGCGCCGAGTTGGATCCAGCGCTGTTCGTTTTGCGAGCCGGATGTGCCGAAACCGATACCATCGGTCACGCCCGTGTCCGGCGGATTCAAGTTTGGATGATTAAACAGATTGAAGATCTCCAAACGGAATTCCAGTCCGACGCTCTCGTGAATCGTCGTGAGCTTATGCAGCGATGCATTCGTCTCGAAGAATCCGTAGCTGCGGAACACGTTTTCGTTCTCGCTGCCTTCGCTTCCAACCGCCGGCTGCGTGAACTGCGTGGCCCCGTTCGGGAAGATGCCGCCCGTGCCCCCTCTGTTCAAAGGCAGGAAATTCTTCCTGCTCGTCAATTGCGTGTAGGAAGACACATTCGGATAGTCGTTGTTGTCGCCATCCGCGTTGTAGTCGCCGCATGGTGCTTCTGCGGAGAGCCCTTCGCCGCAGACGGGATTGAGTCCGGAATAGCCGCCGACATTGAACGCTGCGGAATTGCCCACTGTGAAGGGGTAACCGGACTGTTGAACGACCGTGCCGCTCAGTCCCCATCCTCCGGTGATCCGGCCGGCTGCGCCTTCGCCATGATTGACGCCCGGGAACTCATAGCTGAAGGTGGAGGACAGCCGATTCGGCGCATCCCAGTTCGACGGCCCATAATACCTCTGCGGATTGGTGTTTTCCGGATACACTTGCGAGTCATCTTTCGACGAGGAACGGGTGTACGACACATCCACAAAACCATTCCCTGCGAAACGGCCATGCACATCGGCAACAAACTCGTTGAACACAGAGTGAGCGGTGTTGTCGGTATAGTAGATCGTTCCAAAGCTCTGGTTGTAGCGGACAGGCGTCGTACCTGACAGCACGCCAGGATCATTCGGGCGCGCATTGATGTCCACGCCATAACTGACGTTCCCCGGATTTCCGCCACCCGAGAGCAGCCCGTGCGAAATCGCGCCCGAGTAGCCCACAACCGCCACAAAGGAATGCGTGATCGGATGCTCCAGCTGTACTGATTCGATATAGGTCTGTGGCGTCTTCAGGTTCGGATTGACGCCGCCGATCGGAATCACCAGTCCGGTAAGTCCACCCTGCGCATCGAGCGTCGTCGCTTCCAACTGAGGGTAGGTAAACCCGAAAGGCGGTTTTTCTTCCGTGCCCAGGCCGAATACCGGCCGGTGCGTCAGGTTTGGATCGGAACCATAGAAAGTCGGGTAGATACCTCCTGGTGGATTCCCGCGCATTTCCTCCTGCACGTTCGCGGGCGTGGGCCAGTTGTGATAAATGCCGGCGCCGCCGTGGATAATCCACTTGCTGTTTCCGAACACATCCCAGGCCACGCCGGCACGCGGGCTGAAGATGTCTGTGATCGCCCGATTTAAAGCATGCTTCTTTTGCAGGACAAAGCCATTGGCGATCTCCTGGGTCGATGTCGAACCTGGACCCTTGTAGAAGTTTCCGAAGACCGTTTCGGCAGAACGCGAGTAGGGATTGCCCATATCGTCCCAACGGGCGCCATAGTTGATGGAGAGGTTGCTGCGTGCCTTCCACGAATCTTCAAAGAAGACCCCATGCGTGATGCTCGCAGCATTCCAGTTCCATTGCTCTTGCTGGCCGGTGATGGGGTTATACGCAACACCTGTTTCGTTGTATGGCTGTACAGCCGTGGGCACGCTGGTATCCGTCGCAATCATGTCGCCAAGATTGTTGAAATAGAATCCTGGCTGGTCATGGGGCCCTTGAAAAAGCTCCACATCATCGCCTGTCCAACCTTCATAGCCTGCCTTGAAGGTGTGGTTGCCCTTGATATGCGTCAGCACATCGCGCCAATGATAATTGTGCTGAATAAAATCGCCTTGTGCGAAACCATCGCCGAAGGCGCCATTGCCGCCCGTGCCGCTCAAATAGGCAACGCTGATCGAAGGCACTTTAAATTCGCCGCCTGTCTCCTGGATACCCTCAACGCGCATGCCGGCCACAATCGCCTCATTCAGCGTATGCGGTGAAAACGTATGCGTTTCGTTGCCCTGCCACGCCAATGTATGTGAGTTCACGTCCCAGGTAAACGCGGGACGTGCATCGGGCGTGCCGCTGGTTAAATTGCCCTTGTAGATGTCGCCGTAAATCCGGTCATTGGCAAAGTCCTTATCGATACGCACATTCCACTGCGTACCATTACGCGGAGCAGATCCCGCATATTCGCCAAAATCCACTGCCGTTGCATCACAGGCAAGCTCCCCTGCTCCGCCGCAATAGGCGCTCATGCCCGCCTGCGTCATGGTCAGCGAAGGCGCAGATGTTGTCACCTTCACTGGATAGGTCGAAAGAATCTGCGTTCCGATCGTATTCGGATAAGCGCTCTTGGCCCATGCAACAACCGCTGGGTCCTCAAATGAAACAGTGCCGTTGGCCGCCTGCACCGACCTCAAAGGCTCAATGGACGCGAAAAAGAACGCTTGATGGTGCGGAATGATCGGTCCGCCGACTGTTCCAGACATGTTGTTCGAGTGGTACTTTGCAAAGTCCGACTGCTTCGTAAAATCGCTGCTCGTCCAGAGAGATTGATTATTGAAATAGTCACTCACGCTGCCGTGATACCTGTCGCCGCCGCCCTTCGTGGTGATCGCCATTTGCATCGAGCTGGCGCGGCCGTAGTCGACGGTATACGTGTTGACCTGGATGCTGACCTCCTGCACCGAGTCCGGATTCGGCTGCAGATTCAGCACACCGGGACGAATCGCGCTCGTTATGTCTAAACCGTCCACGATGTACATATTCCCCATCGCGCCTTGACCATTCGCGCTCGAATCCACCTGTGTTTCTGTCGAGAAGTTATCGCTTGCTGATCCCGGGGTGCCGCCCGCCACCAGTCCACGGCCAATCACGCCCGGCGCCATGTTGACGAGAGTCGTTAAGTCGCGTCCCGCCAGCGGCAGTGTGTCCACTGAAGCCTGCTCCAGTGTCATCTGGTTCCGGGTTTCGTCCGTATCCAAAACGGGGGGCGCGCCCGTTACAGCAACCGTGGTGTTCGTCCCGGCGACAGAAAAGTTAATCGGCACCCCCAGCGTCTGATCGGTGTCGAGCTTGAAATTCACTGTGAACTTCGAAAATCCATTCCCTTGGGCGATGAGCTGATAGTCGCCTGGCGCAAGACTGATAAAGCGGTAGCCGCCCGTGGCATCTGAGACGCCCGCCTTTGTCTGCCCCGTGCTCAAATTCACGAGTTGCAGGTGCGCGCCGCTGACGGCAGCGCCCGCCGGGTCCAAAACTGTGCCTTGGACGTTTGCGCTATATTGCGCGGAACATGGATGAGTCGCAAAAATCAGTAGGACGCATAAGACTCCATACTGAATTAGTCCCATCCCTCTCGACTTTTTCGCGCGTGCGATCTTGCGAAACGCTGCGAAGGTAGATCTCAACTGTTTGACCACTGTCTCCTCCTGCATAACTGGCAAAGGCGTGTCGGCACAACACCATCGAGTGTTCGCCGCACGCTCATCTTTTTTCTTCAACCTTCTTGCCCTAGCAATCGTTTACTTTGGCAGACGCTTAGCCTCCTTCTTTCCTGCTCCCCGCTTCTAGCCCGGCTATTCCAGCCCAGGTTCGCGTCTGTTGCGGAGTTCTTTTACGAGGCGCGCCAATGCTATTGGACGTAACACACCGCTGAACATGGTACAGGTGTACTATGGGATGCAATCGGTCAATTCGCGGCGAATAACCCTTGGCAAGGCCTCAGTTCAGCCGCCCACATCAATGAAAAATAGATTGTTACTTCGCGCCAACGTCCGTCGCCTTTTGTGGGTTCCGGCACTTCTGTTATTCGCCGTCGGCGCTTGGGGAATGGCTTCCTTCCTCCACCAGCGTTCCCCTTCGACGATTGCCGTGATCCCCCGCACCTGCGGTACCTACCTCTGGGAAGCCGAACACACTGGCGTGGCCCGCACGGCTCCGGCCTACGGATTAAACGTTTACTGGAACGCACCCATGCGGGAAGATGACGTCCAGGGGCAAATCGAAATCCTCGCGCGCGCACTCAAAAAAGGCGTGAAAGGCATCATCGTCTCCCCTGTCGAGGCCCTTCCCTTACGCACGCCGGTGTTCAACGCCCTTCAGGCCGGAACCCCCGTCGTTGTCGTCGGCACAGACCTCGGGCTCTCTCCTAGCAAGAATCTTGCCTATGTTTTGAACGACGAGCGGAGCGGCGCACAAATGGCTGCGCGGCGCATAGGCAAACTTCTCCAGGGTCATGGCTCCGTCGCCATTCTCGGCATCAGCAAGCAGCTGACAAGCAACGCTGAACGAGCGCGCAGTCTTGAGACGACCCTGGCAGCGGAATTCCCCGGAATCCAGGTAGTCTTTCGAAGCTTGTCCCTCCCGACCGTTTCCCAGGAACAACAGGTCGCCGAAAAGCTCCTCGTCGACGGTCCGCATGTCGATGCCATTCTCGCCCTCACCGAGGCGGCAACGCGCGGCGCCTTCTACGCACTCATCGAATACAGTCGTACTCTCACGACTCCGCTCGTCGGGTTCGATCAAAATCTGCTCGCACCCATCCGCACCGGCGAAATCGACTCGGTTGTTATTCAAAACACCTATCAAATGGGCCGCTCTGCCATGAAATTGATGGCCGAAGAAGTCAAAGGAGGCACAACTCAGCAATACATCATGGTGCAGCCGGAACTGGTCACACGCGACAATATTGACTCCGCCGCGGTAAAGGAAACTCTCGATCTCGAATGGTTCAGGATGTGAGGACTCTGTCTTGCTAAGCACTCGCGGAAAAAAGAGTTTGGCATGGACAGCTGGCGGAGCTCTCCTTCTCCTCATCTCCTTCGCTGTAGGCAAACTCGCCTATTCCGGGTGGATTCAGCACCATCCCCACTTCCACGATGATTTCTCCCGCGATTCCAATGGACGCCTTCGACAGGCCGGATGGCAGGCATTTGGTGGAACCTGGCAGGTCGTTGACGGAGCCATGCGGAATATCGCCGACGATCGCGGCGCTAAGCTCATGAATGGGAATGCACGCTGGCACAACTACCAGGTCGAAGCCGATGTTCAAATGCTCGGCGAAACCGGGGACGCCGGATTCGTGATTCGTGCCAGTCAGGAAGAGGTCGGCGTGGACTCCTATCATGGTTACTTTGCCGGCCTGCGCGATCTAGATGAGACTCTCATCCTCGGCCGCGCAGACTACGGATGGCACGAATTCCGGGCCATTCCCATTCATCCAGGCGTCTACACGGGAACCTGGTACCACCTGAAAATGATCGCCTTCGAATGCACGCTCGCTGCCAGCGCAACAACCGAAAAAGGCGAAACGACGATCGCATCTGTTCTCGATCCAAACTGCATTCAGGAAGGCCGATTTGGTCTTCAGTCTTATTCAACCGGCGCAATCTGGCGGAATGTTCAGCTGCGCCCCGCCACCGAAAATGATTTGCAATCGTTGCTCGCAGGCCAGGTTCCCGCCGCGCCAGACAAGCCCTCGCCCGTCGCAGGCATCGCCGACACCGCCGTCTACCTGCGCTACGCCGCGCCCATGCAACGCGAACTCAGGGGACACCAGGCCGACTTGAGCGCTCTTCCAATCGCCGACCTCCGGCTTCTCGCGCCCGATCACACGTCCCACGTCACCATCCAGGGCGTCGTCACGCTCGTTTCGCCCACCCTCTTCGTTCAGGATTCATCCGGGGGAATCGCCATTCCGCAGCCCTTTACCGTAAAGCCTGTGCAGATTGGCGACGCCGTGGAGGCGACCGGGGATGCGGAACTGCATGATTTCAGTTCCGTCCTCCGTAAAGCCAACGTGCGACAGCTCTGGTCCCACGCACCCGTGCCACCCGTTGCAGTCACTGCTTCTCAGGCCGCGACGGGGGCATTCGATGCGCAATTCATCGAAACCGAAGGCATACTCGAATCGGAAACACGCACTGGCGCTAATTCCGTCGTTCTCAAGCTCAATGAAGGGAGCCAATCATTCGTTGCCATCGCGCAGAATCCAAGCCCCGCAGAAATGCCGCACGGATTCGAGATTGGAAGCCGCCTCCGTTTGCTCGGCATTTGTGTAACAGACCGCGCTTTCGCGCAAAATGAAATGCCATTCGCCCTGCTCATGCGCTCCGCCGAAGACGCACAGATGATTGAGCCACCGCCCTGGTGGAACACCCAGCATGTGGCTGAGTTGATCACCAGCCTGCTCATCCTGTCGCTCGGCATTCAGCTTGTCTACACCTCGGTCAAGCGTTCCCAATTGCGGGCGGTGATCGAAGAGCGCGAAAGACTCGCCCTCGAAATGCACGACACTCTGGCGCAAAGCTTTGCCGGCCTCGGGTTCCAACTGGAAGCGCTCTGCGAAGAAGCCAATCCGGGCAGTCCCATGCGATCGCAGCTCGAGTCCACAGTCGATCTTGTACGTTCCGGCCACATGGAAGCACGTCGCAACATCGCGGCGCTTCGCCCCGGAAACCTCGATCAAATGGACCTGGCGAAATCTCTCGAGGAAGCTGCCCGCGCCATCGTGCGGGACGGCCCGATCGCCGTCTCCATGTCCATTCGCGGTGAACCGAAAGCCCTTCCCTTGCGCATTTGCGATACCCTTTATCGCATTGGTCAGGAAGCAGTCGCCAACGCCGTCCGCCATGGTCACCCCAAGTCGATCCACCTGCATGTCGCGTATGGGCGCCCATCGGTCAGACTCACTATTCGCGACGATGGCATCGGCTTTTCCCTGCCCGAAGAAGCAGCTGGATTCGGGATTCGTGGCATGAAGCGCCGTGCCAGCTCCATCAACGCAGACCTCCGCATTCGCAGCTCGCCCGGCCATGGAACTTCCGTGCGCGTTCGCGCAATTCTGCCGAAAACTCTGTTGTCCAATTGGTGGCAACAAATCAAAATTCGAACGTGGAGACACGGCTAGCATGGCAAATCTCGTCGAACAGAATCCGATTCGAATCCTGATCGTGGATGATCATCCGATTGTTCGAGCCGGGCTCGCAACCCTTTTGGGGAAGGAAAGCGGATTCCGCCTCGCCGGTGGCGTCGACGGCGCCGAAGAAGCCTTGGCCTTCCTCAAGCGGCACCGTGTCGATGTCGTCCTCCTCGATCTCCGCATGCCCAAAATGTCCGGCCTCGACGCTCTGCCTCTGCTCCTTGCCCTTAAACCGCCTCCAAGGGTTCTCGTACTGTCGAGCTTCGACTACGAAGAAGAGATTTATCGGGCCGCCAAGGCCGGGGCTCACGGATACCTGATGAAGGATGCAACCCGAGCCCAAATCGTCACAGCAATCCAGACCGTGGCCAAGGGAAACCTGCATTTCCCCAAAGAAATCGCAAACCGCATCACACTGCGCGAAGGCCGAAACGGGCTCAGTCCGCGCGAACAGGACATCCTCTCCATGATCGCGAAAGGGCTCACCAACAAGGAGATCGCCCACATCCTCGCGATCAGTCAGTTCACCGTGCGTAACCACGTCATTCATATCTTCGAGAAACTCGAGGCCAGCGACCGAACAGAAGCTGTCTCCATCGCCATGCAGCAAGGGATTATCTCCGTCAACTCTTAGCACTTTGCAACTCAGCACCGTTCCCTCGAATAGCCCCCAAGATCGAAGCGCTTCTAAAATCGCCGGCTACGCACATCCAGCGATTTTCCTCACGCTCCGTCTAAAGATGAGGAGCCGGGCTGCTGTTCGTCGCATCCTGTCCGTTGGATTGGTGAAAAACCTCGCGCGAAGAAAAACCCTGCAGTATGCTTCTGACCTCTGGCTAGCCGATCGCCGTTTTTCTAACTCCGCCGTCCCGCTCCGCGCCAACGTTTCATCGCGCAAAACGCCATCCTCTTACGAGGTAGGAAATGCCAGCTTCAATGCTTCAAGCGCCCGCGACTGCCGGCTCCAGATTCAAGACCATTCTCTGGTTATCCCTCGGCCTCACCTCGCTCTTCGTCTTCATCACTTCTGAAGTGCTCCTCGTGACCGACTATCCGATGTACCACGCATACCGCCTCCAGGTCGTTGCAGACCGGCATCTTCTTATCCCGCATACCATCGCCGGCATCGCAGCCCTCGCCATCGGCCCCCTTCAGTTCTCTTCACGATTTCGCCAGCGATACCTCGCGCTCCATCGAATTCTCGGACGCATCTATGTCGTTTCGGTGTTTGTGGGTTCCTTCACTGGAATCGCTCTCGCCGGCGGTCGTCCCGGACTGCCCGGAACATCCATGCAAGCCCTGACGTGGATGGTATGCACAACCGCCGCCTTCGTCACCGCCCGCAATCGCCAAATTACGGTGCATCGCCAGTGGATGGCTCGCTCCTATGCGGTCACTTTTACCTTTGTTTCAAGCCGTGTGCTCAATCTCTGGCCCCGTTACTGGAGCCACCTCGGCGATTCCTTGTCCGCTGTCGGCGTCATCGCCTTCACCCTGGCCTCCCTGCTCATCGTCGACCTCGGCCTAAACTGGCGCGAACTCACGAAGCGACACGGAGAATCGTCGCTCCTGTGACCTTGAAATTCGCAAACCGACACTCCAAAACAAGAGCAATGTGGTCGAATTCACTATTTTGCAAAGCTCGTTCCCTCCAACTGCGAGTTCACTACGGGCCCGAAACCATCTAGCTGTCCAACCATCCTCACCACTGCGGGCTCCTCACCTTCCAAGATCCAAACCATTACATCCTTCGGCTGCATCCCGATGAGCGGAGCAATCAGGCCCACTATGCCGCCCAGTTCCGGATGGACACGAAACACTGTCGCCCTCCTGTCCTTCCCTTCTGCCCGAAATGGCTGCTCCCCCTCCGGCGAGATCAGGATTCGAATCAATCGCCCGCCTCCCACCGGCGCAAGAATCCCGACCCGAAACGGTGCTCCATTGGTCGGCGCATTCAAGAGCAACGTTCCAACGAACCCGTTTGCCAGATCGCCGGGCAGGTCAATATGCCCACTTTCGACGTGAGTCTTCCCATTCTTATCCAATCTGCGGCTGGTCGCAGTGCTCGTAGCCGCTTCTACCGTAAAATCGATGGGCTTCGGAAAGAATGGACCTTTCTGTATGTGATGATTGCGCACCAATTGAAACGTGTTCTGCTGCCTGTACGTCGTAGTCTCGTCGTCTATCGATCCATCGACAAACCGATAGGTCAGGTGCATTGTCACTTCATTGCCCTGCACCTCCTGCGAAAACTCCCCCTTTGCGAGAATCCTTCCGCTTTCAGAACGCGCGACCATATACCGATGCAAGGGTCTCTGGACAAATCTCACCGGAACTCGCACTGCTGGCGCCGCACGGGCCGACGTCATCGCCAAAATCACGACCAAACAACTTCGCCCTATCAAATACCTCATCCTCATGACCACCTTGTGAAATGCCCCGTCACCCAATGCAAAATCGTTCATAACCATTGCACATCGAGACAGGATCTACACCCTGGAAATCACCGCCAAACTCAGTAGACTAAACAGGCACGCAAATGGAACACGCTCCAAAATGACAATTTGTACAGAATCGCTCCCCCGGTCTGCATCCGGAGCGTCTATCAGAAGTAGGGATGTCAGCTGCAACTCCCACAACATTCGGTGATTGAGGAGCGATATTTGCAAGACGAAGTGGTCATCCTCGGCGGTGGAGTGGCTGGTTGTGCCGCTTCCATCGCGCTCGCGCGCAAAGGTCGAAGTGTCACGCTGATTGAACGCGAACCTTTACCCCGCCATAAGGTTTGCGGTGAATTCCTGAGCGGAGAGGCACTTGATGATCTTCATGCGCTCGGCATCAACGTGGCTTCTCTCGGCGCCGTGCCCATCGAACACGTTCGCCTCGCTGCCGCAAGAAGCGCCGCAGAAGCCCCTTTGCCTTTTCCAGCTGCCTCGCTAACGCGCAAGGCGCTTGATACGGCCCTCCTTGCCACCGCCCTTGCCGCTGGAGTTCACGTGGAGCGCGGTCGTAGTGTGCAGTCGCTCAGCCGAACCACAGGCAAACTCTGGCGCGCTGTGCTCGAGGACGGCACCACGCGAGAAGCACCAACGGTTTTTCTCGCCACAGGCAAGCACGACCTCCGCGGGCATCCGCGACCCAAAGACCCACAAAAATGGGTCGCCTTTAAAATGTACTTTCGCCTCGCGCCCGCCCAGGCCGCTGAACTGGCAGGCGCCTCCGAGTTGATGCTCTATCCCGGAGGCTACGGAGGCATTCAACCTGTAGAAGGCGGCATTGCAAATCTCTGCTGTGTCGTGCAACAACGCTATCTCGCACCTGCTGGCAACCGCTGGGAAAGTTTCCTCTCGACGATCCAGAACGATTGCCCGCACCTCGCCATGCGGTTGGGTGGCGCAGAACCTTTGCTCGCCAAGCCGATCGCCATAACCCACATCCCATATGGATACATCCGCCGCTTCACCGAGGATGGGCTCTACTGCATCGGCGACCAGGCAGCTGTCATCCCATCTTTCACCGGAGATGGCATATCAATCGCGCTGCATACTGCACGACATGCGGCAGCGGCATATCTTTCAGGAGTACCGGCGCCGCTCACTCAAGCCAGACTACGCTCTGCATTGGTGCTCCAGATGCGCCTTGCCGAGTTCGCGGCCGACGGATTAAACAACTCACTTGCCCGTGCTCTGCTGCCGTTTTGCCTCAGGGTTTGGCCGGGCGTGATGCGCGTTACGGCCAGGCTCACGCGCGTTGCACAAAACGCCTCCCTCGATCCGCAGGTTGCCGGCTGATATCGAGTCGGGCAATTCTCTTCTCCACAATTAGTTTCTTTTAGGAAGATGCAATGAAGTTTTTCGCACTGATCGCCTTCGCCGTCGTGTCCGCTTCATCCGCAATTGCGCAGCAGCAGAACTTAATCATTGACCCCGCCGCCAGTAAAGTTGAAATGACGCTGAATACTACTCACGAAGTGGTTCACGGTGCTTTTCACATTCAGTCCGGATCGATCGAGTTTGATCGCAGTGCCCCCAGTATGTCGGGCTCCGTAGTGGTCCTTGCCGGCAGCGGCACAACAGGCAACGAAAGCCGCGATAAGAGGATGAATAAGGAAATCCTGCAGGTCGACCGTTACGCAACCGTTTCTTTCGAACCGAAGTCCTACACTGGCGCCATCGCTCCAAGTGGAGACTCAACGATCCAGGTGACCGGAATCTTCACGCTCCTCGGCACGCCGCACGAAATCAACATTCCAATGGTTGTCCATCTGGACAGCGCAACGACCACGGCCAAGGCTCATTTTCCAGTCCCCTATATTCAATGGGGCCTGAAGGATCCAAGCCTGCTCTTCTGGAGGGCCGACAAGGAAGTCGCAATCGACCTCTCTCTATCTGGCCGGCTTTCCAAATAGAGGCACATAAGCCGCTCACACATTGAGCGAGTTGCAGGATGACTGAACTGAATTCACTTCGATGGCGCATCCGCGCCTCGCCGGAGACTTCAAGCCTGCAGAATCCGTTTTTCAAGGGAAAGGGCGTTCAATGCACTTACACGCAGCGTTTACTTGCTTCCCATTTGCAGAACAGCCTCGTCTCTCCGGACAACATCAATCTCGTCGGTCGCCAGTGCCTCTGCACTGCTCTTGATATCCCGATCAAACGATCCATAAGCCGGGAAGAACACACGGAAGCTGGTAACGCATCCGTTGGTCCCGCGAACACTCCGGCAAGAGATCCGGCCATCGTACTTCTGAACGATGCCCTTGCTGATCCACAGACCCAATCCCGTACCCTTTGTCGATTTCGTAGTGAAAAATGGCTGAAATAAGCGGTTCCGTTCCGTCAACTGAATCCCCTTCCCTGTGTCGGCAATCGAAACCACGGTGCCGCGCAGATTGCGCGTCCAGTCTGTTCCTTCGCGCACTGAGATTCCCAGCACGCCGCCGTCCGGCATCGCCTGCATTGCGTTCACAATCAGGTTCAGAAATACTTGCCTGAGTTCCACCGGAAACCCTCTAATTCGCGCGGCCGAAAGATATCGTTTGCGAACTGAGATTTGCCCCGTGACAAAGGCCCGATTCTGCAGGTCGATCACATCGTCAAGCAGTTGCGGAACCTGAACATCGATTGGCTGATTCGATTCGCGGTAGAAACTCAAAGTCTGGTGAGTTATATGACTCACTCGCTGCAGTTCCTGCTCCGCCACTTCCGCAATCGAGCGTGCGTCTGCGCTAAGTGACGGATGATTGCGAAGCAGATAGAAGATGTTGGTAATTGCAGCAAGTGGATTATTGATCTCGTGTGCGATAATCCCCGCAATTCTTCCCATCGCGGCCAGTTTCACTGATTCTCTGAGAGCTTCATCGGCGCGCAATTCATTCGTAATATCGCGATTCACTTCAAGAACCAGATCGCCGCCTTCGTTCGTCGACTTCAGGCAGGCAATCACGACCTTGTCCCCGTTCCTGGCTGTCTGCATCAGTCGCCCCTGCCATCTCTTCTCCAGGCGCAATTGTTCTTCCGCTTGCTCGCGTGGCACAGGAAATACAGTCTTCAGAAGCGTATGGATATCCTGCCCAACGGCTTCCTCCCGTTTCCAGCCGTAAATCTGCTCCGCTCCGGAATTCCAATAGCGAATCCTGCCCTCCAGATCCCGCACAATAATCGCCTCCGACGCAAGATCGAGCAGATCGGCACGCACCCTCATCTCCGCTTCATTCGTTCTCAATGCGACCGTACGTTCTTCCACGCGCTGTTCGAGTTCCTTGTTCAACGACTCCAGCATTTTCGTCTTGCGGTGCAGATCAACAAACACTCCAATCTTGGCCCGCAACACCTCGGGAATCACCGGCACCGAAATGTAATCGACTGCACCGCGACGATAGCCCTGGATCCTGTCCAAATCGCTCAAATGCACGCCAGAGATAAAAATGATTGCGGTCTTCTGAAAACGCGGATGCTCGCGGATTGTCTCCGCCAGCTCAAAGCCGTCCACGTCCGGCATGCTCACATCCATAAGAACAACGGCAACATCGGTCTTCAAGAGAATTTGTAATGCCTCGGTCGCCGAATTCGCCTTGATCAGGTTTTCGCCCAGCTCCGCCAGAATCACTTCGTAGCTCAGCAGCTTTGCAGGCTGGTCATCGACCATTAAGATGTTGACTTTTTCATCCGACTTCATCGATCGGTCTCCCTATCCGCGCGCCGAATCCCGGCTTCAGCGGTGCAGCCACATGCGCAGCGCTGAGAGCAACTGCTCCGTGTTCACAGGCTTGGCAAGATACTCTGACGCTCCTGCCTCCAAACATCTCTCGCGATCGCCCTTCATTGCCTTTGCAGTCAGTGCAATGATCGGCAGCCTCCTCAAGGAGGGATTCTGTCGTATGACCTGCATCGTTTCGTACCCATCCATCTCCGGCATCATGATGTCCATCAGCACAATTGCAAGATCAGGAGTGGATTCAATCGTCTCGATCGCTTCACGGCCCGTCCCTGCCGAAAGCACCGTCATTCCTCGCCGTTCCAGTACGCTGCTCAGCGCAAAAATATTGCGGACGTCGTCATCGACCACCAGCACTTTGCGGTTCGCCAAAGCATCGTCGGAACGATGCAGACGATCTAGCATTCTTTGCTTGTCCTTCGGCAGATCCGCAATCACTCGATGGAGGAAAAGCGCCGTCTCATCCAGAAGCCGTTCCGGCGATTCCACGTCTTTTACCACCACGCTGCGCGCCAGCGAGTGCAGCTGGGCGTCTTCTTCCGAGGAGAGTTCGCGTCCTGTGAAAACTACAACCGGAAGGTCTTTAAGCCGGCTGTTGTCTCGCAGTTGTTCCAGCACTTCGAAACCGCTCATGTCCGGAAGCCGGAGATCGAGGACCACACAGTCGAAATTGCCATCCGACAGTTTTCGAAGCGCGGCGCTTCCCGAATCGGCCGTCTCGATGTCAATATCCTCGTGCCCCAGAAGTTCGCGCGTACTGAGCTGTTCCGCGGGATTGTCCTCGACCACAAGGAGCCGCTTGCGGCGGGCCTTCGAATATTCCCGGATCCTCGTAAGAGCTGCGTCCAGCTCCTCCGAGGTGGACGGCTTCGTCACATAGGCAAACGCGCCCCGCGATAGACCGTGATGACGATCTTCATCCAGGGTAAGCATCTGCACCGGAATGTGCCGGGTTGCCGAATCCTGCTTGAGATGGTTGAGCACAGTCCAGCCAAGCATGTCCGGCAAAAACACATCCAGCGAAATTGCAGTGGGAGTGTATTCGCGGGCAAGCAACAGCGCTTCTGCGCCCGTGCTGGCCACCAGGACCTTAAATCCCTTCTCGCGCGATAGGTCAAACAACACGCGCGCGTAATGCGGGTCGTCTTCAACAATCAGCAAGACGTTTTCGCCAGCTTCAATATCGCCGCGATCGTCCTCGATTCTCGAGTCCTGCTCAACCGTAACCACCGTCGTCAGAAATGCAGGTGGCGCCGCAAGCGCCCCGCTCTTTTCCGAATTCTTCGCGACCGGCGCGGCAGCGGGACCCACATAAGTCTGCGGCAGATAAAGCGTGAACGAGCTTCCCTGCCCGGGTGCGCTCTTAAGCTGGATTTCGCCGCCCAGCAGGTTTGCCAGCTCTCGGCTGATGGCGAGGCCCAGTCCCGTTCCGCCAAATTTTCTGCTTGTGCCGGCATCCGCCTGCTGAAATGCTTCAAAGATGATTCGCTGCTTCTCCGGCGCTATTCCAATTCCGGAATCGCGGACCTCAAATGCAATCACCGAACCCGCTCCGTCAAGGATCGGATGAGAAGCACTCCATCCGCTCTTGGCACGTGACACAGACAGCCGAACGCTCCCTTGCTCGGTAAATTTGAACGCGTTGGAAAGCAGGTTCTTCAAGACTTGCTGCAGTCGCTTCGAATCCGTCACCAGGCTGCGGCCCATCGCCGGATCAGAATTCACATCGAATGTCAGCTTGCGATTCTCCGCTTCATGGCGGAATGGACGCGCAACCGCGTCAAGCAGCGCTCCAAAGAAAACTTCTTCTGCTTCAACAGAGACAGTGCCCGATTCAATCTTCGACAGATCGAGAATGTCGCTGATCAAATTAAGCAGGTCGGTTCCGGCTCCGTGAATGGTCCGTGCAAACTCCACCTGCTTCGGTGACAGGCTGCCGTCTGGATTCTCGGCAAGCTGCTGTCCAAGAACAAGGATGGAGTTCAGCGGCGTGCGGAGCTCATGCGACATGTTGGCAAGAAATTCGGATTTGTATTTCGATGTCAGCGCCAGTTCCCGCGCCTTTTCTTCCAGCGCGCGCCTGGCCTGTTCAATTTCCTGATTCTTCCGTTCTACCTCGTAGTTCTGCTCTGCAAGCTCTTGTGCTTTCTGCGCCAGCTGCTCATTGGTCTGCTGCAGTTCTTTCTGCTGGGTCTGCAACTCCGTGGCAAGTTGTTGCGATTGCTTCAGCAGTCCTTCGGTCTGCATCGTCGCCTCAATCGAGTTCAAAACGATGCCGATGCTCGATGTGAGCTGCTCCAGAAAGGCCAGGTGCGAAGCGGTAAATGAATTCAAACTGGCGAGCTCGATAACCGCCTTCACGCGGTCCTCAAAGAGCACAGGAAGTACGATGACATTCCTCGGCTTCGCTTTAAATAATCCCGACCGTATCGGCGAAGTTCCTCTGGGAAGATCGGTAATCAGCATGCGCTTCTTGTCTGCAGCGCACTGCCCTACGAGACCCTCGCCTATGCGTACTTCACTCACGTTGCCTTCTGGAGTGTCAGCAAACGTTGAGAGCAATACCAGGGTGCCGGAGTCGGTAGCAGGTTCACTGCCACCCATCTGATAAATCACACCCTGTTGCGCGCTTACCAGCGGAGCAAGTTCCGAGAGCAGCATGCGTCCCACCGTGCCCAGATCGCGCTGGCCCTGCAGCATGCCCGTAAACCGCGCAAGATTTGTCTTCAGCCAGTCCTGCTCCGTATTCCGGTCGGTCGTCAGCCGCAGGTTGTCGATCATCGTGTTGATGTTATCTTTCAGCTCGGCAACCTCGCCGCGGGCTTCCACCTGGATCGAGCGCGTCAAATCGCCCTTTGTCACCGCGGTCGCCACTTCGGCAATAGCACGCACTTGATTGGTCAGGTTATCCGCCAGCAGATTCACATTTCCCGTAAGGTCTTTCCACGTACCGGCAGCGCCAGGTACGTTTGCCTGACCACCCAGGCGGCCTTCCACGCCAACCTCACGGGCAACCGTCGTAACCTGATCGGCAAACGTCGCCAGCGTGTCCGTCATGTTATTGATGGTTTCTGCAAGCGCGGCCACTTCTCCCTTCGCATTCACCGTAAGCTTTTGCGTGAGCGTGCCATCGGCCACGGCCGTAACAACCTTCACAATTCCGCGCACCTGCTCGGTCAGGTTGGCCGCCATCACGTTCACGTTGTCCGTCAGATCCTTCCAGGTTCCCGCAACGCCCGACACTTGCGCCTGCCCACCAAGCTTGCCTTCCGTCCCCACTTCACGTGCCACACGCGTCACTTCGGCAGCAAAGGCATTCAGCTGGTCGACCATCGTGTTGACCGTGTCTTTGAGTTCGAGAATCTCTCCCTTCACATCCACCGTGATCTTGCGCGACAAATCGCCGCGGGCAATGGCCGTTGCCACTTCGGCAATGTTGCGCACCTGCGCAGTGAGATTCCCGGCCATAAAGTTCACTGAGTCGGTAAGGTCCTTCCAGGTTCCGGCCACGCCGGGCACATTGGCCTGCCCGCCAAGCCGCCCCTCAGACCCCACTTCGCGGGCCACGCGTGTCACTTCGGCCGCAAACGAGCGAAGCTGCTCTACCATCGTGTTCAGCGTTTCTTTGAGCTGCAGAATTTCGCCGCGCACATCCACCGTGATCTTGCGGGAAAGATCGCCGTTCGCAATGGCCGTCGCCACTTCGGCAATATTACGCACCTGCGCGGTAAGGTTCCCGGCCATAAAATTCACCGAGTCGGTAAGATCCTTCCACGTGCCTGCAACTCCCGGCACCACTGCCTGCCCACCCAGCTTGCCGTCCGTGCCCACCTCGCGGGCCACGCGCGTCACCTCGCCGGCAAACGCGTTCAGCTGATCCACCATGGTGTTGATCGTGTTCTTGAGCTCGAGAATTTCACCTTTCACATCGACTGCAATCTTGCGCGACAAATCGCCGCGGGCCACGGCTGTGGTCACTTCGGCAATATTGCGCACCTGGCCGGTGAGGTTCGATGCCATCGAATTCACTGAGTCCGTGAGATCCTTCCACGTTCCAGCTACACCGGGAACATTGGCCTGCCCTCCAAGCCGCCCCTCCGTGCCCACTTCACGCGCAACACGCGTCACTTCGCCGGCAAACCGGTTCAGCTGATCCACCATCGTGTTGATCGTTTCCTTCAGCAGCAATATCTCGCCAGAAACGTTGACCGTGATCTTCTTGGATAAGTCGCCGTTCGCAATCGCAGTCGCAACTTCCGCAATGTTGCGCACCTGCCCCGTCAGGTTCGAGGCCATCGAGTTCACGTTGTCAGTCAGATCCTTCCAGGTCCCCGCTACACCCGACACCTGTGCCTGGCCGCCCAGCTTGCCGTCCGTGCCTACTTCACGAGCCACGCGCGTCACTTCGCCGGCAAACGCGTTCAGCTGATCCACCATCGTGTTGATCGTGTCTTTCAGCTCCAAAATCTCGCCCTTCACATCCACAGTGATTTTGCGCGACAAGTCGCCGCGCGCCACGGCCGTCGCAACTTCTGCAATGTTGCGCACCTGCCCTGTCAGGTTGAAGGCCATAAAGTTCACATTGTCGGTCAAGTCCTTCCACGTTCCAGCCACACCCGACACCTGCGCCTGGCCGCCCAGTTTTCCGTCCGTTCCCACCTCCCGAGCCACGCGCGTCACTTCACCGGCAAATGCATTCAGCTGGTCAACCATCGTATTGATGGTGTTCTTCAGTTCGAGAATTTCGCCTTTCACATCCACGGTGATCTTGCGCGACAAATCGCCCCGGGCAACGGCGGTCGTCACTTCTGCAATATTGCGAACCTGGGCCGTAAGGTTTCCGGCCATTGAATTCACAGAGTCCGTCAGATCCTTCCACGTTCCGGCCACGCCGGGAACATTTGCCTGACCCCCAAGCCTGCCTTCCGTTCCCACCTCGCGAGCCACGCGCGTCACTTCGCCGGCGAACCGGTTCAGCTGGTCCACCATCGTGTTCAGCGTTTCTTTCAGCTGCAGAATTTCCCCGCGAACATCCACCGTGATCTTGCGCGAAAGGTCCCCATTCGCAATCGCCGTCGCCACTTCCGCAATGTTGCGGACCTGGCCCGTAAGATTGCCCGCCATGAAGTTCACGTTATCGGTTAAGTCCTTCCACGTACCCGCAACACCAGGCACGTTGGCCTGCCCACCCAACTTGCCTTCCGTACCCACTTCGCGCGCCACGCGCGTAACTTCGCCGGCAAACGCATTCAGCTGGTCGACCATCGTGTTGATCGTGTCTTTGAGCTCGAGAATCTCCCCCTTCACATCCACGGTGATCTTGCGCGATAAATCGCCGCGGGCAACCGCGGTGGTCACCTCCGCAATATTGCGCACCTGCGCCGTCAGGTTTCCGGCCATGGCATTCACTGAGTCGGTCAGATCCTTCCACGTACCCGCAACGCCCGGCACCACCGCCTGGCCCCCCAGTTTTCCATCCGTGCCCACTTCGCGCGCCACCCGCGTCACTTCCGAGGCAAACGATCGAAGCTGATCGACCATCGTGTTGATGGCTTCTTTGAGTTGCAGAATTTCACCACGCACATCGACCGTGATTTTGCGCGATAAATCGCCGCTGGCCACTGCCGTAGCAACTTCCGCAATGTTTCTCACCTGCCCCGTCAGGTTCGAAGCCATGGAGTTCACTGAGTCGGTCAGATCCTTCCACGTGCCTGCCACTCCCGGAACCTTGGCCTGCCCGCCCAGCTTTCCGTCTGTGCCCACTTCGCGCGCCACGCGCGTTACCTCAGCCGTAAATACACCAAGCTGCTGAATCATGGTGTTCACGATGTTCGCCGAGCGCAGGAACTCCCCTTCGAGCGGCCGCCCATCCACATCCAGCCGCACCGTGCGCGTTAAATTTCCCTGGGCCACCGCGGCAATGGCGTGCGTCACCTCCGTCGTCGGACGAAGAAGATCCTCGACCAGCGTGTTCACCGACACTTCCATGTCGTCCCATGCGCCCCGGCGCCGCTCCACGCGAATGCGTTCGCGCGTCTTGCCCTCTTTGCCCACAGCTTGACCAACGCGCTTCAACTCCAGCGCCATCTGCTCGTTGGCCGTCACAATTTCGTTAAAGCTATCGGCAATCTTGCCTGGTAACCCCACCCAGGTTACCGGCAGGCGAACACTAAAATCGCCATCCTTCATCGTCTGCATGGCTTGAAGGATGACGGCTAGGTATTCAGGCGAAACCTCATCCACTGGGTTGGGTTCGTGGCCTTCGTTCGCCGGCGCTTCGTTGCGTTCGTTCTGATCCGGAATAGGCGACTGGATGGCTGACTCCATGAAGTCAACTCCTGCAACTGCTGGATTTATCTGTCTTCCTCGGGATGCGTCGGCACTACCGACTTGGTGGACGCACGGATATTCAGAGCAAGGCTAAGAAGAAGATGCGAATGTGGTTCGGTGGGTTGTCTGCCATCGGAACCAACGAGGTCGCCTACGCATTCCGATCGGATCACCGGCGGTCTTCATGCCGTGCGCTTCTTTAGACCGCGCTGCAGCGAGATGGAAAATTCAACTCCCAAAGCAGCAGACGGCTCGAGCCCCCAGTGCTGGCAAGAAGCAGCAATAGTCTCTCCCGTCAAAAAGCAGGCGCCAACCGAAGAACGATGAACATTAAATTGATGTCGTGACGCTTGAGAGGGCCGCGCAGGAGAGGCGGCGAAGGTTGCGCAGTTAGCTTTTCAGGCGGGAGGGAGTGCAGAACAGAGCGCAGGAGGAGTAAATTGTTGATTTATTGGCTCCTCAGGTAGGACTCGTTCCCTTCCTCGACTCCCTAACCTATTGAACAAACTTAAGTTATTGAAAACATGCGCCGAAAGATTTCGCCTATTTCGCAGGTTTCGCCTGCTTCACATTTTTCTAGGACAGATTTTAGGACAGAAGATTTGTGAAGCGGCGTCGTGCTGACGGCGCATTTACTCTCGGACACCTGAAAGTGATGCGGATATCTGCGCCCTCATTTCGAGAATTGCTTCCAAGTTTCCCTGACATGCTGGTATCCGACCTTCCACGCCAGGAGAGCCTTTGGGCGACATGCAAATTGGCTTACGAATCGAGAGCCAATGCCATCAGGTCCTGCTCTGCTTTGGGGATATGAAATTGATTGGCTTCATCACGCCAATTCTCAACCGGAGACATCATGCTCAACGAGGGCCAGAGCCCAGAATTGGTTGGCCGCCCGGCGATGTACAGGGAGGAGGTTCCCGGAGCATGCTTTCAGAATCATTTAATTCGGTTTCGCACCGGTCCAAGGGTCGATGCCTTTGCGCTGTTGGTCTTTCGGCACTTCCTGCACTCAGGCGTATTTAGGGGAATCGCGCGGTGGTCAGCCCTTCCCGATAAAGCAGCCAGTAATCGAGCTCAGGCACATCCTCAATCAGCGCCCTACACCTTGTATCGGCAGCCGATTCGCTCGACTATTCTCTCCTCTAAATGCTCCTTTCCTGGAGCCACACAGGAACATGGATCAGCAAGTAATCAATGAGACTCCGTACCGACGGAAGCATTCCGCGAGGCGTCGGGTAAACAAGATGAAGGATATTCTTCGCTCCAGACCGTTCCGGCAGGACACGTTCAATGAGTCGCTCTTTTAGCGGTGCAAAGACGACTTGTTCCGGCAGCAATGCGATGCCAATGCCGTGGATCGCCGCTTGAAGTCTCACGCGCAGATCACTCGTGACAAGCTTAGGCTTCAACTCGACATTTTGTGTGCGATTGTCAAGACTCGTTAAGGTCCATCTCACCCCGCCATCGAATACATCGTCGCTGCTGGCGGCCACATTAAACTTCGGCAATTCGGCCGGACTCTTCGGGCACCTATAGAGCTCGAGAAAAGGGGGCTGGCAACGAGCACGCGTTGGGAATGCCTGAGTGTCTTTGCTACGAGCCCTGTATCCTCAATCGCTGGCTTCGCTCGGATGACGATGTCAAATGGTTCCTCAATTACATTGACAGTTCGGTCGGTCGGTTCGAGAAATATGGAAACCCGTGGATTCGCCGCCATATACCCCGGAAGTGCATAAGCCTGACATCTCTGTGCCAGGAGCACAGGGCTACAGAGGCGAACGACTCCCGCAGGTTCACTGCGTAGTTCCGCCACGCTGTCGTAGGCAGCTTGCGCTCCTTCGACCGTAACCAGACATCGATCAAAGAAGCGCTGCCCTGCGTCCGTCAGAGCTAGAGCACGGGTGGTGCGCTGGAGTAAACGAACTCCGAGCTGTTTCTCTAGCGCAGCGATCCGCCGGCTCAGACGCGTCTTCTCAACGCCGATTACGCGCGCAGCGGCAGAGAAGCCGCCGTGTTGAACGACTGAGGCAAAAAAGTAGATGTCGTTTAAATCTTCCATGGCATTGTTGCTTATATGCACCAATCTAGTGAATTTAAACCCTCTAATCGATGAACTGTTGTTCTGCTATGGTCAATTCAACGGCAAGATCGAGAATTTCGACCAGAGGAGAAAGAATGGCCTTGCAGCAACGTACAAGAAGAACCCGCGAGAACACGGCGGTACTCCTCGTTGATCATCAGGTTGGCTTGTTCACGGGAGTGCGCGATCTCACCGTCAGCGACCTCAAACATAATGTGGCGGGTCTCGCGAAGGCGGCGAAGGTGCTGGGGCTCCCCATCGTTCCTGTCACCACGGCAAGAGACAGTATGTGGGGTCCAACCATCCCGGAACTCAAGGCCGTCGTAGAAGACGATATCCTCGATCGTTCTTCAGTGAATGCGTGGGACGATGCCCGTTTCGTCGAGGCCGTGAAAGCGACGAAGCGCAATCACCTGATCGTCGCAGGACTCTCCTTCGAAGTGTGCGCATCTTTTCCCGCCATTTCTTCGAAAGAAGTTGGGTACGAACCCATTGTTGCCCTGGACGCGTGCGGAACATTTTCCGAAGACAAACGTCAGGCAGGAATTGCGCGGTTGGGCGCACTCGGCATAGAGGTGTCGGACTACGCGACCTTAATGATGGAGATGTTGGGCGACAATGCCGACCCGAAGGCTAATGAGGTATATGCCGCGCTGGATATGCCATTCGCGGTTCTAATGGGACAAGTCGCTAGCGCCCTCGTTAAATAAGATCAAAGCTGTTCTATGCAGAGATGGTGGGCCTGATCGATGGAAAATCGTCGCGGCCCACTCTTGGCTCTTGGCGCGTTCCATTGGCTCCTAGGCCCGGAACAGATCCAGAAAAATGATTCCCACAGCCCCGTGCATATGATCAGGGAATGCGGCTCGACTGCAGAACGCTATTCTAAGGAACTTGTCCGGTTGCCGTAATACCGGTAACCCGGAACCTTCTCGTAACTCAAAGTGACATCGATGGGAGACGCGGGAGTTGTCCCGCAGGAGGTGACAACATTGGACGACGAAGAGCCCAGGTAGTAATCCTGGAGTCGCTCGCGGGAGAGTAGCCGGGCGTAAGTGTGCCAGGAATCACCTGAAAGATGTTTGGCGAAGCGTTCGTGGTCCAACTGCTCGTAGTGAGGCATGGCCGCGACGCAATGTCGAAAAGTGGGTAAGAGTCAGTGTCTGGCCGTTCGCTCCGACATTTTTGATGAGCGTAGTAGAATCGCCAGCCAAGTCGTAGGAACTCGTGACGCGATAGGGGGACGGACCGGTACAAGTGGTTCCGATGCAGCTTCGCTGCGTGGCGTCGAGCAGTCGTCCCGCATTGTCGCAATTCAAAAACTTCTTGAGGTTGATAAAGAAATTGGCGAAGAAGTGCAACTGCCAGAGGAGGCAGCCTGAGTCCACTCATTTGTAAGGTGTCCCATCTGATTTGCGCCGTTTCCCGCATCGTACTGGTAACAAGAGATCGGAGTGGCGTTATCGTTGTATGTCTTCGATACAAGCCGACTCATGCTGCGGGCGTCAGCCGGCAAGGGCTATCGCGGACGTTTGCCCACGATTCGATGAGCCGCTTGGGCTCAGCTACCAACCCTGAGACGGGCTTGGTCAAAAACCACATTTGCCTGATCATTGCGAAAGTGATGCAGCTTCGCTGGATGCAAGGCGGCTGCCTCTCTCTCGCTCGGCGAATTCAATGTCCATTGGGTTGCGTGCCCACCTGCACATGATGGTGTCAAGCAAGATGCGGAGATCTGACCCCAATGTTGCGCGGCGAAGATAATCGGCATCGAGCCGGAATTTAGCTGGGAGTACGGTTGAGTTGTAGAACTCTGCGAGCGAATCCTGCGGTACCTGCAGCAGAAAAGATTCTTCCCGTGCAAATTGCAATGTTGCGGGCCCTGTGAGTCCAGGACGACAAGGCAGCGGTTCCAGTTGCTGTTCAGGAACCTTCGGACGTGGACCGACAAGGCTCATATCGCCGGCAAGCACGTTGAGAAACTGTGGCAACTCGTCCAGCTTCGTCTTGCGCAGAAATGCGCCGAGCGGAGTGATACGATCGGCAGACTCGGCGGAGATCGAGCCTCGATTGCCCATCGATGCATGGCGCATGGTCCTGAATTTATAAATCTGGAACGGGACCCCATGGCGACCGGCGCGGCGCTGCCGGAAGATGACGGGCGCGCCCGACGATGCGAGCAATGCAAAAGCGATGAGCGCGAGCACTGGAAGAAGAACTGCCAAGAAGGCCAAAACGATAGCGATATCAAAAATGCGCCTGGCTCGAGATTGCGTCCATGGACTCATCTCAAACCGCGATGGCGATTGTGTGCGATCAGCAACTTCCTGGAGATTTAATCTGGCCGGAGCCCCAGACCCCTCCACAGTGTTGCGAGAAGTGTCTTTCAGCCGGCGAAACGTAATTTGCCATCTTCTCTTCGATTGAATTCGAGGTTTGTTCATAGTCCTCTTGGGCCGTTTCTGCTGTTCGCGGTGAGGCGAATCGTCGTGCGGATGATCGGAATGCGCTCATACAGGCCACGGGGCACCCAGGTTTGCAAGGGCAGTCGACCGTGTCTCATTCGACCTGAGCTGAGCCGTCGTTTCATCAAAGGACAGAACGATCAAGGATTCATGAATCGCAAAAGGTCCCGTTCGTTTGCGGAACTCAAGGACGCACGAACCCGCATGTGACGCAAAACCGTGCCTGCTATCCGCGGCGAAAAGCCCTGCGGCGCGTTATGACAGCGGGAGCAATTCTGCTGAAATACCTGCTCTCCACGAGTCGCATCGCCCTTGCCTGACGCGGCGCTCGAGCGGTTTCCGCCTTTACTTTGCGAGGGCGAAGAAGCAGTCTGCGCGAGCATGGGAACAAGCGCGGCGAAGGCGCAAAGAACAAATGAAAGTAACTTGATGCGATTCATTTTCCTCTCCACATGGGAAACAAGAAGCGGTAGACAATACCGGTTTGCCAGATGTTGCGATTGCCGGTGGAAGAAAGCTCGCGCCCATAGCTTGTGTTCAGGCGGATCTCATGGGGAAGGCGGTAATCCAAAGCGAAGTCGACTTCCTTGGTGTCGGCGCCAGGTAGCCCATCTTCCGAGTCAGGTGCCGATCGAAAGGTCTGCTGCATACGAAATACCGGCTCAAAGCGACCAACGAAGCTCTGCTCTCCACCAAAGCGTGCGAGACGATAATCTGCCTCGGCCCAATATCCGCTTGCGTGCGGTGCATGCGCGTATTCCGAGCGGAATCGAAAGTGGGAATCGGCGGGTTGCCACCATATATGTGCTCCCTCGTAGTTCTCACGTGTGTCCTGCAAGAGCCGGGCATAGGAAAATCCGGCTTCGACACCCGCTTGAGGGAAGAAAACATTTGCTCGTCCGCCAGCGGAGCGCTCAGCATCGAATTGCTGGTTGGTGCTGGCAGCGGAGAAGAACGCGGTGTAGTCCACACTGACCGCATCACTGGAGTAGGCTGAGCCTCGCACCATGCCACCCACGCTGGATGCGGTGCCCATGGTGCCGATACTGAAGATCAGGGGCGCTTCTTCAAAATTGCTCATCCAGATGGGGCTGAGGCGCTCGTTGTATGTGCCGAACGGGGTGAGGAACTCACCGCCAACGATGGTCAAATGCGAAGAAGCGACAACGTCCGCTTGCAGGTAGGAGAGACCCAGGAACGCATCGTGCGCGTATCCCGGCTGATTGTTTCCGTCAGGTGAGAAGGACTCGAGGACTGAGGCGCGGCTTTCGACCAGCACACGTTTGCCCAGAGAGGCGACGAGCTCCGGCGCAATGATTGGGATGTAGGTTGTGTTTCCGCCTTTGGTACTGGTGATGAATCCGGCTCCGCCTGAAATGAAAGGGACGTCTTGAGCGCCGGCATTATTTGCGACGGCGAACATAATTGCCGCACACAACGCGAGCGTTCTCCACTTCGCAAAAGCATCGACGAGGGAATGCGTTGACATGAGTCAAGGCTCTCTTGAGCCGCAAAGCGGAGTGTCAGGAGAGCGTCTTGTGAATGTAAGAGGATTGTCATTTCCAGAAGCCAGGAATCGCAGCGTCGAGCTGAGTTGAGCACAACAAATCTCTGACAATCTCCTGACAGCGGCATGACACGAGCGCGGATAGCCAATCTTATGGTTGCTTTATGAGCGCGGTACCGCCGGCTCTGGTTGAGATTGTTGTTTCAGGAGACTCATGCAGAAGAAGCTCATTTTGATGTTGATTTGTCTTTCTCTAGGAACTTGTGGAACGGCGGCGCAGGCATTGGCAACCACGTCTGCACCGCGCCGCGTTGAGATATCCGCAAAACAGTTTGCCTTCGAACCCGGCGTCATCACGCTCAAGAAAGGGGAGCCGGTGGATCTGGTGCTGAACAGCGCAGACGTACCGCATGGTCTCCGAATCCGCGAAATCGGGCTGGAAGTGAAGTGCTCGAAGGGAAAGCCGGGCGAGGTACTCTTCACGCCGCAAAAGGTTGGCGAGTTCGTTGGACATTGCTCCGTCTTCTGTGGAGCGAAACATGGAAGCATGACGATCACTGTGCGCGTGGTGGCATGAGATGCACCGGGCTCTGCTGGTCTTTGGGCTGCTGGCCGGTTCGGCGCTCAGCGGATGCAAGGCGACACCTCCAGCAGATTCGGAGGCAAGCGTGATGTGGGGATTGAAACACAAGATGTTCATCGGCGGAAAGAAGCTACACAATCCGTTGAAGGCAACTCCGCAGAGCATAGCCGACGGCAAGGACGCATTTTCTCACTATTGCGCAGCCTGCCACGGGCTTGATGGGCAAAACACGGGCGTTCCATTTGCCGATCGCATGGCGCCCCCGGTCCCTTCGCTGGCTTCGAAGAATGTTCAGCAATACACAGACGGCCAATTGAAGTGGGTGATCGACAACGGGATCTGGCCTTCGGGCATGCCTGGATCGAGCGGCATGTTGAGCGACGACGAGATCTGGTCGATCGTCATTTACATTCGCAATTTGCCCAAGGCGGGGAGCCTTGGTGAACCGCAGATGTACAGCCAGTAGCTCGCTATGTTCAGCAATCGAATTCCAATGCGGCCCAAGGCTACTCCGAGATCTCAAGATCTGAAGGATGCGATCGTCGCGTGCTTCGCAATGGAGGGCACTGACGCTCGCGGGGCCCTATCAAGTTTCAATGAAGCGGACTGGCTGAGCGTGATGTGGTGGCTCGATATCAGCGGCATGGCTATCTACTTTCTCGACCGAGTTCGCCAAATAGGAGTGGACGCAATCCTTCCGCGCGATCTTGAAGCGAATCTCGCGCAGCGCCTTAATCGCAATCGAATCCGCATGGAGGCTCTCCTGCGGGAGTCGCGCACTCTCGCCGCGTGGTTTGAGGGAGTTGGAGTCCCTTACGTGCTTCTTAAAGGCTTCACTCTCTGGCCACACTCCGTGCCCGACCCGGCACTGCGATGCCAGACGGATTTGGATTTTCTGGTAGAGGGTCGCCGGGCGAAGCTCGCGATTCACTTCATCAACCGGCTCGGCTATCGGCTCTACGCCAAGAGTGGAAATACGCTCGAATATCGAGCCGGGGCACCGAATATCCCGGATATGAACAATCTGTATTCGGCACACACGCAGCGCGCTTTGGAGCTACATTTGGTTCCCGAAAATGCGCAAGAATCGCGTTTACTGATGCGTCGAAATCATCGCGAATTCGAAGGAATGCGTATCTGTTCCTTGTCGCCCGCGGACATTCTGGTGCAACAGGCGCTGCATCTTCTCAAGCATCTTTGCGGCGAACACACGCGTCTGTCCTGGGTACTCGAGTTTCGTCGGCATGTTGCAGCGCGGAGCAATGATCGCGATTTTTGGCGCAGAGCCGAGTTCTGCGCTGCAGAGTCGGCAAATGGCGATCTCGCGATGGGGACCGCTCTTTGGGTTGCAGAGGAACTGTTTGGCAAGACAGGCCTGGACCTGCCTTCTCGATGGAGCACGGACGCACTCCCAGGTCGAGTAAAACTCTGGCTCGAACGCTATGTGCGCCGGTTGCTGCTGAGTGACACGACCGGCAACAAGCTCTATGCCCTTCTACGGAAAGAAGTGCCGTGTGCCCCGCAGGAGGCAAGACGCACGAGGGATATTCTGCTGCCTCGTGTGCTTCCCAGACCGATTCTGGAAGCTCGTCCCAACGAAACGCTGGCAGACCGGTGGACTCGTTATGGGATCGAGCTGGACTATTTTCTCTTGCGGCTCAAGTTTCATTTTCAGGAGAGCTTGAGATATGCCATCGAATCGTCGCGATGGAGTCGCGCTGCCGCGAGGGTGGGGCGATGATTGGATTCCCAGGAGAGACGCGATGCCGGCGGAGGAACACTGGTATCGCCGTGCTGTTCATGATCCTGTTTACGCTGGCTTGCCAGGCTCAGTCGGCGCTCGGCGATCTTTCTGGTGAAGGGGGGAACCAGGCTCTCGAAAACAGACAGGACGCGGAGGGGACCGACAGCGGACCGGAATCCTCGAGGGCGGGAATGCCGGCAGAGGACCTGATTGAGGTGCTTCGTAACAATCCTGAAGTGATGGTGGAAGTAAAAACCGTTGTCGCGGATGCTGCGCAGCAGCAAGGTTTTGCGGTGCAGCCCGACGCCCTGAGCGACCAGCAGGTATTTGCGCAAATTGAGGCCAGCCCGGCTCTTCGAGCGAACTTGACGCAGTTTTTGCGGGCACGCGGCTATATATCCGATGCGGAAACCGAAGCTGCTCAGCGAAAGGTTCAGACGCCCGGGTTGCAAGCGACAGACCGTGAAGGTGAGGCAACCACAAGCCCGGAACTGTCTGGCAGAGCCGGAATCACAGGCAGCGTCGATGGAGAAAGGTCAGGAGCTGCCGGGCTCATACCGAGCGACGCGAGAGGGCAGACCGGGGAATTGTCTGCTCAAGTGTCTGAAGGTCAGCGCAGGACCCAATCGCAGAAGCCTAATTTGACTGAGGATCCTCAGGCTTTGCATCGCGCCGCGCCGTACAACATGCGTTCGTTGCGCGATCTCTATACGCAGGTGCCTGATGCGACCGAGCATCTGAAGAGATTTGGTTCAGACCTGTTTACGGTTCGGAACGTGCCGGGAGAGCGCGCGCGCACTGCGAATACCGCCGGCACAGACGCGGCTCTCGATGTGCCGCTTGGTCCGGATTATGTTCTGGGACCGGGCGATGAGCTGAGCGTCAACCTGTGGGGCGGCGTTTCGCAGAATCTATTGCGAATTGTCGATCGAGAAGGCCGCATTTCTCTTCCTGAAGCGGGCCCTATGCAGGTGGCCGGCCTGACCATGGAGAAGGCACAGGCGCTTATCGGCGACGCGATGCAGGCCCAGTTTCGCAATGCACATGTTGCCGTCACGGTGGCCCAGGTTCGGTCGATTCGGATCTTCGTGGTGGGCGATGTGCAGAGGCCAGGGGCTTACGAAATCAGTGCACTGGCCTCGCCGGTTAGCGCGCTCTTCGCTGCCGGGGGCCCGACAGCGATTGGCTCGCTCCGTATTTTGCGCCACTTCCGCAATCAGGCGCAGATCGGTGAGATTGACCTGTACGACTTCATGCTGCATGGAGTACGCCCCAGCGATGACAGGCTGGAGAGCGGAGACACACTCCTGGTTCCACCGGTTGGACCGCAGGTGGCTGTAGGAGGCGCCGTAAAGCGGCCGGCGATTTACGAACTCAAAAACGAAAAGGATCTCGCTGCGATCCTCGACGACGCCGGCGGGCTTACCGTAGCAGCATCATTGACGCACATCACCATTGACCGCATCACAGCTAACCAGCAGCGCGAGGAAGTCGCTGTAAGCGTGGATGAGCACGCGAGTATCGAGGATATGAAGTCGCGCCTGGGAAGCACCGAAGTGAAGGACGGCGACCGCGTCCGCTGTACACCCATTCTCCCTTACAGCGAGCGCGTGGTCTATTTGCAGGGACATGTTGCGCGACCGGGAAAGATCGCCTATCGCGATGGCATGCGGATCTCCGATGTGTTGCGGAGTTATCAGGACTTGCTTCCCGAGCCGGCAGAGCGCGGCGAGATTGTGCGTCTGGTCGGGCCCGACCTTCATCCGGAAACGATTGCATTCAGCGTGCCCGAGATTCTGATTGGCAACGCAAACATTGGATTGCAGGCGTTCGATACCATAAGGACCTTTGGGCGATACGAGCTCGATGCTCCCATGGTCTCAATACGCGGCGAGGTGCAGCGCCCGGGTACATATCCGATGTCTGAAGGGATGAGCGCTGCGCAGTTGGTAAGAATGGCGGGCGGATTCCGACGCGATGCTCTTGTGGAGACTGCGGATCTGGCAAGCTATCAAGTCGAAAATGGCACACAAGTCAACGTGAGGAGGCAGGATGTCGCGATTGGCGCGGCCGTGCTGAAAAGCGATCGCGACGCAGACGTTGCACTCAAGCCTGGAGATATTCTCACGGTGCACCAACTCACCGGCTGGAATGACATAGGCGCATCCATCATCATCGAGGGGGAAGTGGCTCATCCTGGCAGTTACGGCTTTCAGGAAGGTGAACATCTGAGTGATGTATTGCGGCGCGCCGGTGGCTTCCGGCCGACGGCATATCCCGCGGGTGCGGTGCTCACACGGCCGGAAGTCGCCGTACTCGAGGAAAAGAGCAAGCAGGAACTGATCCGTCAAATCGAGGCGGGCGCCGCGGCAGCGCGCTCATCGCCAGGAGCCGCAAGCGGTGAACAAGGCTCGGCATTGCAGTTAATTCAGAAGCAGCAGGACGATGTTCTTGGGCGTCTGCGCAGCCAGCCTGCTACGGGCAGGCTGGTCATCCATTTGGATACCGCGATGGAATCATGGGCGGGTACATCGGCCGATATCGAAGTGCGCAGTGGAGATGTCTTGCGCATTCCGAAACGGCCGGGCTTTGTCCTGGTTAGCGGACAAGTGTACAACCCCACGGCAATTACCTTCACGCCGGGCCGCACGGCGGGCTGGTATCTGCAGCGAGCGGGCGGCACAACGTCGATTGCCAATCGCAAGGAGATTTTTATCATCCGGGCCAACGGTACCGTAATCGGACGCCGTTCGGAAAGATGGTACGACCATGACGTTCTTGCGAGCCGACTGGATCCGGGCGATACGATTGTCGTTCCCCAAAAGATCATCGGCCCTTCGCTGACCTGGCGCAATCTGCTGGGCACGGCACAGGTTGCTGCCTCGCTGGCGATTGCTGCAGCTGTTTCGGGACTGTAGGCCACGATGACAAATGAATTGCTGGTTCACGAAACCGCGAGAGGATTTCAAGACACGGTGGAGGCTTCGCCCAGCGTCGACGCGGAGCCCAATTGGGTTTTTAACGCGCGCGTGCTCTGGCGGGCGCGGGCTCTGTTGCTCCGTACCGCGGGCATCGCATTGATCGCGAGCCTCATCATTGCATTCCTCATTCCAAAAATGTATGTGTCCAAGGCCGTGATCATGCCGCCCGAGACGTCCGGATCCAGCTCGGCCCTGCTCGCTGCAATGGCGGGACGAGCCTTTGGGAGCGACGCTCTTGGGGGGTTGGCGATGAGCCTGATGGGAGGCCACAACAGCGGGGCGCTTTTTGTGGACTTGCTGCGCAGTGGATCAGTTTCCAGCGGGTTAATCGATCGTTTCCAGCTTCAGAGTGTGTATCACAAGCGCTATCGCGTGGACGCGGCGAAGGTGCTGGCGCGCCGCACGCAAATCGTTCAAGACAAAAAGAGCGGCGTGCTCACGGTTGCCGTGCGCGATACGGACCCAGTCCGCGCCCGCGACATGGCACAGGCCTATCTGGACGAGCTGAACATCCTGGTTACTCGGACCAGCCGTTCTTCAGCGCATCAGGAACGCGTGTTCATCGAGAAGCGCCTTAGTGAAGTCGGGGGAAACATGGTGCGCGCGGAGGATGCGTTGAGTCAGTTCTCGAGCGCCCATGCAGCAATCGACTTGAAGGAACAGGCGCGGGCCATAGTTGAGTCCGAGGCGAAGGTGCAGGGCGAATTGATCGCGGCGCAAAGTGAGCTTGAATCCCTCAGGCAGATTTACGGGGATGGCAACGTCAAGGTGCGCGCCGGGGTGGCACGCATTGCGACGCTGAAGAACGAGCTGGCGAAGATGGGGGGAACCTCAGCTCCGCTTGCTTCTGAAAGCGATGTCGAATCTGATCCTGCGAACTCGGTCGCAACAGCTTCCTACCTCCCGCTGCGACAGGTTCCGCTTTTGGCCGTACCGTATGCCAAACTCTACCGCGAAGTGCACATGCAGGAGACCGTCTACGACCTGCTTACGCAGCAATACGAAATCGCGCGTATACAGGAAGCCAAGGATATTCCGGCGGTCAACGTCATCGACGCACCGGGTATTCCTGAGAAAAAGTCCTTTCCACCGCGGGCGCTCTTGAGTGTTGTTTCGACACTTTTGATCCTGATCATCGCGTGCTGTGTTTTGCTGGGACGTCACTTCTGGGTTCTCCTCGATCCAAGTGATCCGCGCAAGGTATTTTCCCAAGAAGTCGCGGAAGGCCTCCGATCGGCGCATCGCGCGATGTGGCGCAGGAAGGCAAGCGCATGAAATACGAAGCCAGCCTCCTGAATCCGCCAGCTCCGGTGCGCCTTCCACCTGTCGAGTCGCGGATTTCGGTGCTCGCCTTCCTTGCGGGATTTTTGTTTTCAACTCGCACGGCGTATGTGCTCGTTTCGGCTCGCTGGCTCAACATCGGCACGGAAAGCGGCGTAGTCGCGGGCTTTGTGATTGCCTTGTTCCTGGCGTTGGCAGTGACACTGAGCGCATTCGGGACGAATGCACATCGAGTCGGTTGGATTTTCGCGCTACGACCCTTCCGCTGGGTACTGCTCTATCTTGCGTTTTCCGGTTGCAGCCTGCTCTGGAGTGCATCGACGTCCGCGGCATCTTCAGGGATCTATTGGTGTGGGTTGGTCGGGGATGTCTGCATCGTGGTCTTGTTGGTCCGTACAGGCGATGTCGGAGTTGTGGTGCATTCGATCCTGAGAGGATTCATCGCAGGAACCTGCGTGCTCGCGGTGACCGCCTGGTTGATGCCGGTGGCCCAGGATCTGCGACTCGGCGATGTCGATTATTTCAATACCAATCAAATTGGAAATCTATGCGCACTGGCGTTGTTGATGTGCGGCATTCTTGGCAGCCGTTCGAACAGTGTGTGGCGGATTGCCCCATGGCTTCTCGCGATTACATTGATTCGCAGCCTTAGCAAGTCGACATTGTTAGCTTTCGCGGCCTGTTCGCTGTACCGGCTGATCCATGACTCCAGCGTCAGTCTCCGAAAGAAATGGCTGCTTGCTGTCATCGCCCTGCTTCTCACGCTGAGCTTCTGGGGACTATTGAGCGCCTATTACGACGTCTACACCACCGAGGGAAATCAGGCTGAGACCCTTACTGGGCGCACGGCCATCTGGGCCTGGACGCTGGATGCGGGACTGAGCAAGCCATGGTTCGGCAACGGCTTCGACGCCATGTGGAAGGTCGCGCCGCCCTTTGGCGGTGAACTCTTTGAGGCCAGGCATGCGGAGAATGAATTGCTACAGCAGTTTTTTGCTTACGGGGTCTGCGGAGTGGCTTTGCTTGTGGGCATTTACGTCAGCCTCTACTGGCGCATTCGCACGTTGCCACGGAGCTCAGAACGCAGCGCACTCATGGTCTTTCTTGTATTTGTCGTTGTCCGGGGGCTGACCGAGGCTGAACCATTCGATCTCCTTCTTCCGCTTTGGCTCGTGACCGCACTTTCGATCCTGGTCGGCCACGGGAGGGAGTCGGAAATGAGGATTTTTGCAGAGAGTGCGCCGACACCGGGCTTGAACATTTTGCCGGCAAGTTGAGAGGTACGAAATGAACGTCGTCATTGCCGCTTTGTCAGCTCCGGTGCAAATGAATGGTGTCTCTCGCCACGGGGAAAACCTCGTTCGAGCGCTTCTAAGTACAAACGAAGTTGCCAGTATTCATTTCTTGGCGGGCGACTGGCAGAGAGAGATGTTCAAAAATACCCTCACCGGCGTTGACGCCCGACTGCATCCCCATTGGATTCGGCTGCGCGATGCGAATCTGAGCAGGCTCGTCTGGTATTACGACGAACTCCCTGAAATCGCGACCCAACTTGAGGCCGACATCGTTCACCTGACTTTTCCCGCTCCGACTGCCATGAAAGCATTCCAGTGTCCGACCGTCCTCTCTTTACATGACTTTTATGCGTTCGATATTCCGGGTAATTTTGGACTGTTGAGGAGCGTACTTGCCCGCTACACGATTAAGCAGTGCCTCGCTCGAGTGAATGCGATTGCATGCGTTTCCGGCAATACCAGGGCACAATTGACAAAGAGGTATCCGCTGGCTGGAAGAAAGTCGGTCGTCATTCCGAATGTCGTGGAACTAAGGGCGCCAGCTGCTGAAACTGGAAGGCTTGAAGCGCTCCGTGGTCACCCCTTCATGTTTTGTGTGGCCCAGCATCGATCCAATAAGAATGTTCCGTTGACCATTCAAGTTTTCGAACGATTACTTCAAGAACGGATTGTCTCGATCGAGGCGCGCCTGGTTGTGGTTGGAATTCGTGGCCCGGAGACGGAAAAGATCGAAGCTACAATCCGGGAGGCGGGGCTAAGCAACCGTGTTCTGCTCTATTCCGGCCTGTCTGACGGCGAGATGCGATGGTGCTACGCGAACTGCGATGTCCTTCTGGCGCCGTCAAGCACAGAAGGCTTCGGGCTTCCGATCGCGGAGGGAATGCTTGCGGGCTCCCGGATCGTCTGCTCCGACATAGCGGTATTTCGCGAGTTGGGAGGCGAATCGTGCCACTATGTCTCGCCGAGGGGCGATCCTGTGGCCTCGTATGTCGATGCGATTCGCGAGGCTCTCGAAGCGCCTCGTCCTCGGGGTCGCTCGCTGCCCCGGCTCTCCCCAACTTCGGTTGGGCGCCAATATGCGGATCTCTATGCCAGCCTTGCCTTTTCGCCCCGCGCGATCACCGCACGGTTGCGCCAACCGGGAGCTCGCCAAAGATGGACCCATTAGAGCCCGGCTGCAATGATCGAAAATGTCACGAAATTGTCATTTGTCCAAGATTTTAAGTCAGTTGCCTTCGATTCGGGTGAGAATGGAATCATGAACAGCGGTTTGGTAGCGCCCCCCGCGGAATCAATTACCTCTCAGGTGCTCCGCGATCTTGGGACCATCCTCGTGGTCGAGGATGACCCCCGGATGCAGCGGGTGCTCCAACGCATGTTCGCAGCAGAGCGCTACGAAGTCCTTTGTGCCGGCGACGGAAAGGTGGCACTTGAGCAATTTCGTGTCCACAGACCAGATGCTGTTGTCCTCGACCTCATCCTGCCCCATATTTCGGGGCGGGAACTCTGCCAGAAGTTCAAGTCCCTCGCTCCCGAGTCTCCGGTAATTGTCGTCAGCGCAATCTCTGAGGTCGTCGACAAGGTGTTGCTTCTGGAACTGGGCGCTGATGATTACGTGACCAAGCCCTTCAGCCCGAGAGAGTTGATGGCACGCGTTCAGGCCGCGATTCGCCGTCGCAGGAAACCGGTGAGCGTCGATGTCTATCGCTTTGCCGATTGCGAAATCGATTTCAAGAAGATGACAATCGTGCGGAAAGGCAACATAGTTGCCCTTACTTCGCACGAGTTCAAGCTCTTGAAGTTCTTCACCGCGAATGCGGAACGCGTGCTCAGCCGCGAAGAATTGCTGAACGAGGTGTGGGGTTACAATTGCTATCCCACAACGCGCACTGTGGACAACCAGATTCTCAAGTTGCGCCAAAAACTTGAGCCAGACCCGGCCAATCCGTCACACTTTCTAACCATCTATGGAGCCGGGTACAAATTCGTTCCATAACTCGATGGAGAGAGAGAACAGCCGCTCCGCCAGTGACCCCATGAACCGAACGACCGGACGTAGTCAGGGCGCCAGGACCAGGGTTCTGCTGATTCTCGCTATATCTCTCATTACAACTGGAACGACTCTGGTAAGCCTGCTGGCAATCCGCGGGCCGCTCCACAGTCTCATCACTCAAAACCTCTCATCTGATCTTCGCCATTCTCTCGCCACTTTCGATGACGTGCAGGCGCAACATCTCGCGGCCCTTGACCGCGAGAACGCTCTCCTCGCGGATCTGCCCAGTCTGAAAGCTCTGATGACGACAAGCGATGAGCGCACGATTGAGGATGGCGGCGTTGAATTCTGGAAAATCAGCGGCAACGAACTTTTTGCACTCGCCGATCGAAACGGCAACGTAGAAGCTGCCTATCTTGCAGGGAGATCTACCGACGCTGTATTTCGCGCTGACTTGGGCCGACTCATCGTAATGCGGAAGGCAAGATATCTGGTGAGCGGGAACGAACTGTATGGTTGCTCAGTCCGCCCGCTTTACTTCGGCAGCGAAACCGACGGCACGCTGCTGGGATACGTTGTCAGCGGATTCGCCATTGACTATTCATCTGTGACAACTCTGAGCAACGAAACCAATGTACAGGCTGTCTTTCGCAGCGGAAATCGCGTTCTGGCGGGATCTCTTGCAATGGGTCGCAATGAGGAACTCCCAGCTTCGAATACCGCTGCGACATCTGAGCCTTACAATACGTTCAACCTCGTGGTCAGCGGAGAGCGATTCCTGGCCGTTTCCCATGATCTTTCGACGAGATCCACGGCTCCTCTCACATTAATTGAAATGAAGTCGCTTGATCAGGAAGAGAGGGCAATCCAGCAAATCGATCGGCTTGTTTTGCTCGCAGGAGCTTTGGCACTGGTCCTTGGCTCTGGATTGATGCTTGCGTTATCGCGTCTGGTGACTCGCCCTCTTGAGCAGTTGGCCGCAGGAGTCAGAGCATTTGCCAGCGGCGACAGCGCGCATCTTCTTCCCTATCGTGGAACCAGGGAAGTGAGAGAACTGAGCACAGCATTTGCGCGCATGCGCAAGGAGATACTGCAAGCCAACCAAGCGGTGCTGGAGTCGGAGCGCCTGGCCACGATCGGGCGCATGGCGGGTTCTGTTTCACACGACCTCCGTCATTATCTTGCTGCAATTTACGCGAATGCGGAATTTCTTGCTTCGGACAGAGTGCCACTGGCCGAGCGCAATGAGATTCTGGCAGAGATTCGAAATGCAGTTGAGGGCACAACGGAGATGCTTGAGTCTCTGCTGATGTTTGGGCGCACGGGCGCGGGATTGCGCCGGACGAGACAATCCATCACAACGCTCGCGGAACGCGCTGTAAGCCTCGTTCGCGCCCACCCGGACGCTACAGGTGTCTGCTTGAGTCTCCATGGCGATAATCCACAGGAAACAGAAGCTTTTGTGGATGCGAAGCAAATTGAGCGGGCAATCTATAACCTGCTGCTGAATGCATGTCAAGCTCTGAGGCCTGCCGGCGCACCTGCGTCGGCAGGCGTATCCGTGACTGCACGCGGACAGGAAATTGAGATTGATGTAACCGATGACGGGAATGGAGTTCCATCCACAATTCTTGATACGCTCTTCGAACCCTTTGTGAGCGAAGGCAAACACAAGGGCTCAGGACTCGGTTTGACTCTGACACAAAGCATTGCTGTTGAACATGATGGGAGCGTTTCGCTGGTGCAGAGCATCCCAGGCAAGACCGTATTTCGTATGAACATCGCTCGAGCAAGCTACAGCGCTGACTCCTTGGTCAGCAGCAATGAGCAAGTGGAGGAAAGATGAATGGAATAGAGGATTCCACTGATCGTCATCGCAAGGTTTACGCCTGTTTCCTGATGGCTTGCACGGTATTCTTGCTCCTTGCGGTCAGGGATGTAAGCGCTCAGCAGACCATAACCAGCGCGGGCTCCGTAGAAGAAAAGATTCGCAGCCTGACGGACGCGATGAGTCGAGTCGAAGCTCAGATGCAAGAGTCGCAGCAGGAATTGGCTGAATTGAAAAAGCAACTGGCGAGCCTACGGACGTCGAGTGGTCTCGAGGGCAACCCCGCTGAACCAGCCACAGAATCGGCAAGTGCGGCTGACCTATCAGCTGCGGTCGCGGAGCTGCGCGAGACGCAGGGCGTGCAGGAGGAGCAGATCTCGACACTCGATCAGTCGAAGGTAGAAAGCGTTTCAAAATACCCGCTCAAATTGAGTGGAATGATTCTGTTGAATGGATTTGTAAACACGCGCGAAGTGGATGCCGCGGCTGCACCTACAGTCGCGCTGTACGGATCTGGCTCAACGGGCGCCTCATTGCGGCAAACGGTCGTGGGTATCGATGTGAGCGGGCCGCGAGTGCTCGGGGCCACAACACAGGGAGATTTGCGCCTGGACATGAATGCAAGCGCTTCAGGTTCTGGATATAGCGGCAGCTATGCATTGGGGCTCGTGCGCCTTCGCACCGCGCACCTGGACATGAATTGGAATCACGCACAGGCATTCTTTTCTCTGGATCGGTCGTTGCTCAGTTCCGAGACTCCATCTTCACTTACGGCCGTTGCAGTGCCGCCCCTGGCGTGGTCGGGGAATCTGTGGGCGTGGAACCCGCAGGCTGGGATCTCTTACGATGTGGCAGCTGGCTCTGCGGGAAGCCTGAAAATACAGGCCGCGCTCATGGATGTTGCCGACCCACCCCGACTTTACCCAACGCCTCCAAGCGGGGCATATACGCCGCCGTCAACAGCGGAGCTTTCTCGATGGCCCGGAGTGGAGGCTCGTGTCGCATTCGATGGCCACGTTGACGACAACGCACTTCGAATGGGCCTGAGTGGCTATTTCGCACCGCATCGGATTTCGGGTTCTACATTCGAGTTTGATTCCTGGGCAAGTGCCGCCGACTTCCACGTGCCTGTTTTTCATTTCTCGCAAATATCAGCGAGCGCCTACTTCGGAACCGCATTGGGAGGGCTTGGCGGTGGAGCGTACAAGGATATAGTTGCCACTGTGAGCGGAAGCGAAATCTACTACCGTGCGCTGGATGACCGCGGCGGTTGGGCGCAGTGGAAGCAGAATGCGGGAGAGCGACTGGAATTCAACGAGGCCTTCGGGATTGATAATGTACCGGCCGGTCAGTTGCGACCCTATGCAACAGCAACGCCGGTTGGTGAGTACAATCTGGCGCGCAACCGGACCTTTACAGGAAACGTGATCTATTCACCGAGCGCCTATCTGCTTTTCTCATTGGAATACCGGCACATCATGTCCGCGTATGTCACCGCCCCAACCATGTCGAGCGATGTAATTGGACTCGGTGCGGGGTACAAGTTTTGAGTATGCGGCCGATGCTCGTCCGACTCATCGCAGCGCTGGCGCTCGTTGCGTCGAGTTCGGTGGTTGACCGCGCCCAGCAGGCTTCGGCGACTTCGACCGAGCTTGGAGGGCGGGTAATCCTTCCTTCGCTCGGTAAGAAGACGAGAACGCCCGCAGTAGTTGTGTGGCTCACGCCCCTGGTTGGAACTCCGGCCGTTCCTGCGCCTGCCCCGGGAAAGTTCACCCTGGTCCAGAAGAACAGAATGTTCAGGCCACATCTCCTTGTCATTCCTGTTGGAAGTATGGTGAGCTTTCCCAACGAAGATCCGTTCTTCCACAATGTGTTTTCAATGTTTAACGGCAAGCGCTTCGATCTAGGCCTCTACGAGGCCGGTGGTTCGAGAGATGTTCAGTTCTCGCGCGAAGGGGTGTCCTATATCTTTTGCAATATTCATCCTGAGATGAGCAGTTTGGTGATCGCGCTCGCGACGCCACTTTACGCTGTCATGGATTCTTCGTTGAAGTTCGTAGTTCACGCGGCTCCGCAGGGCGAGTACGTGCTTCATGTATGGATCGAAGGCACACCGCAGCCGGATCTTGATCGACTGAGCAGGCGAATCGTTGTTCGTGAAGGAGAAAGTGTTACTGTTGACGCGTCCAACACTTATCATCCGGCCGATTCTCATTTAAATAAATTTGGGAAGCCCTACGATCGAGCTGCGCGCCCTCCGTACTAATGTAACCATTTGAGACGATCCTCACTCCTCGCGGATCTGGGCTTCGGATCGAATAGTTTCGTCGCGGCCATCATGCGACGGAGTGGGATAGGTTCTTGCTCCAGAGAGCTGCAGTGCGATATGCCAAAGGAACTGGGTGTTGAACAAATTCCTGCGCCACAACCGGACCGGATCCTGTGCCAACCGATGCAGCCAATGCAGGCCGGCGCGTTTCATCCACTCTGGACACATGCGGATTCGCCCAGTAAGGAAATCAAATGCGGCCCCGACACCGAACATCAGATGGGTATCGAGGTGTGGAAGCAATCTGCGCATGAACAAATCCTGACGCGGCGTGCTGATTCCAACCCAGACGATGTCGGGCCTGAGTCGATTGATCCTCGCAATCAGATCGCTCTCCTCGCCAGAGGTCAATTCTCTGAAAGGAGGCGTGTACGTGCCGGCAACCCTAGTCAATGGGTATTGTCTGCAGAGAGTCGTCGCGAGCTCATCGGCAACACCTGGCTTGCCGCCATAGAAGAAGTGGGAGTAGCCCGCGAATTGCGCGCGGCCGAAGATCTCCTGCATAAGGCAAGGCCCAGTTACGTGATCCATTTCGTGGTGCCCCTGGGCTCGACCCACCCAGACGGTTGGAGTTCCGTCAGGAAGAGCAATTGCGGCATTTTCGAAAACTTCGGCGACATGACGGTCCCGAATGGCTTCAAGGATTCCATGCACGCCGACTGCACAAACGTAGCCTTTTGGCCCGCAACGCAAATGAGTGCTAATGAGCGAGAGGACCCGCTCCATCGTGACGGCGTCGACAGACACACCCAGAACATTGGCTTGAGGACGTTCTCTTCTACGTGCAAAGGCGCTGATGGAGGACTCACCAGAAAGTGAGCCCAGCGTGTCAATTTTGTGAGGCATGGGTCGCAATTAGACCTCCTCAAAAATGGGGAGGCGGGTCGCAGAATGTGGATGGCCAACGGGAGCCATCATCAACCTGGCCAATGGTATGTAAACGAAAAGGCCGACGAATCCGGGAAGCAGTCGACCATAAGCAATTCCCGCGAGGCCGTAGCGGGGAATGAGCAATGTGAGTGCCCCAGCCATCACAAGACCGCCCAGAATACTGAGACCCGCGACCAATCTGGGCCTGCCAAGGGCCAGGAGGGAATAGGATCCCGTGACCGTGAGAGCCGAAAGTGCTGATCCGCACACTGCCGCAGGCAACACCTGGCCAGCGGCATGAGCGACATCAGCACCCACCCAAAGGCGAAGGATCAGTGAGCCGAACGGAATGAGAATAGCGAGGGCCGTTGCCACGATGGCGAGATTGGCCGCGAGGGCTCGCAAGATTGTGCGACGCAGTGCCACGCGGGAATCGCGTGCGGAGTTTGCTGCGAGCAAAGGGAACAGGAAATTCAGACCCGACGCAGTTATCCCATAGATCGGCTGGGTCATTTGAACGCATAACGTGTAAATTGCCACGGACGAAACGCCAAAGGCCACACCTGCCAAAAGGCGGTCGACTTGACCAAAGAGCAACCCTGCGACGGCTTGAATCCATGTAAATATTCCGAACTCAAGGAGTCTGCGCGCCGACTCGCCTTGGAACGACGGACTGAGCCGCTTGATTCCGAGCAGTCTCTTGAGTTGATAAATCTGAACCCACAGAGCGATGAGGCTGACGATCAACGTTGCGGTCAGGATCGCTGTCACTCCGCCATACGCAGGCATTGCGCAGGCAAGTATCAGCGAAAGAACCCGTGCCGTTACGCTGGCATAAATTGCTGCCCCATAGCGGCCGAACGCTCGTTGCGTGCTCGAACATACTGATTCGATTGCGCGAATAAGGATCAGCACCGCAGTGATGCGAAAAGACCACAGGCAGTCGGGAGTGAGTTCGAGGTGCGCTTTCACGGCGAAATGCGCAAGCGCTGGAGTTGCGCACCATGCCACTCCGCCGATCACGAGACCCAAAACAAGATGAATGCCAAGTGCACAGCGAACAGTCTCCACCAGTTCTCGATTGCGAAGGGTTCCACGCGCCTGCGCGACCCAGCGCACGTTTGCGTTGCCAAACCCTGACGCAAGAACTGCGCCAGTCATGAGAATTGCGCTGGACATTGCCCAAACGCCAAAGCGGCTCATTCCCAGCGTCCTCAAAATCTGCGGTGCGAGGAGCAACATCCCCGCGGGATAGGCAATGTAATCGAGTGCGCCGAATGCGGCGTTTGTCAGATGGGCTCTCATTCCGCTGCCTTTGCATCGGTCAAGTCTGGAACATGGGACATGGCGCATTTCGAAATTGCCGTAGAGTCACTCGGGATCTGACCTTCTTCGGCTTCGTGCGTACGCGTCCCAAGCAGAACAAAGAGGATGGAAGCAACAACGGCGAACCCGGCATCGCCGATTAGAAGCGTGCGATAGCCGTAAGTGACAATGCAGACTCCGGTGACGGCTGCCGTTGCCGATTGGCAGAGCGCGCCACTCAGGTTTTGCAACGCCGAGGCTGTGCTGCGTTCCTCTTCAGGGATACGCTCCATCAACATCTGATAGATTCCTGGACCACTCATGAATTGTGCTGCGAAGTAAAGGAGATAAAAGCAGACGGCGACTGGAACGGAGCCGGCTGTCGCAATCAGAAGGAGAAGGAGGCCCGTAGCGAGTTGAGCCTGGGCGACTCCTTTCGCAATTCCAAAGCGCTTCATGAGCAACGGCGCGCAGAACACGGCAGCACACTGAGTCAGCTGCGAAGCGGCAAATACTACCCCCAAACGGCCAAGCGGAATTCCGAGGACCTTTTGCAGGTACACGGCACCGAAAAGAGGAAATGAGCCGGTGACGATGTTCCATAAGACAAATGCAGGAAGGAATCGAAGCAGAAACGGATGTAACATCCGGTTCCGCGCTCCCGCCTGCAGTGGATGGCTTTTGAGCGACAGCCGCAACAACGGCGCTATTCCGCAAGCTAGGATCGCGCAGGCAAGGATGAGCACTACGCGGATTCCGCCAACCAGATCAAGGTGCAAGGCGCTGGTATGCAGGATCTCAGGAATGTAACCACCTGCAATTCCCGACAATGTTCCGAGTCCGATGCCGGTTGAGAACGCAAGGCTGAAGCCCAGCGAACGATTCTCTTTGCTCGTGAGCTCAGCGATTGTCGGAGAAAAGCAGATCGGCCATCCACAGAGTGCGGCACCCGTCAGAAATGCGAGAAGAAACTGGGCGGGTTCCCACAGGACGAAAACGCGCAGCGCCGACACGATGGGTACAAAAAGAAAGGTGATTGTCAGCAGCGGTCGCAGTCCGATGCGCCGCACCAGGATCATGGCTGGAATTGTCCCGGCTACATTTCCCAATGTGAAACACGCGAGGATGCGCCCAATGACGCGCTCGTCAAAGTGGAGATCAGTGAGATAGAGATTGAATAGAAAGATGAAGAGACCGAACCCCAAGTCCATGCAAAATGCGGCAAAGTAGAAGGTCCAGTAGCCCCGTGTAAAGCGCGCAGCGAAGGGGCTCACGGGATGCGCGCGTGACACCGGCTGAGATGGCAATGTATGTGGCATACCGGTTCTCATCGTCCTTCGGTAACAAGGCGACCAAGCCGCTCAACTGCCCAGGTCAAATCGCTGTAGCGAAGTTCGAGCACTTCGACTTCTGTCAGCCCATCCAGCGCGCGCAAACGCCGGTCCGCCTCGTAAGGCATGCTGTGCACGGATTGTTCGAAATAAAGACGTGCCACGGCGCGCGGAAATGGGACGAGCTCTTCTGTCGCCACGTTTCGCTTCAGAAATATCATGTACTGCACTTTCGCCGTGTTCGAGGTGTGAATCGAACCGCCAGGCAGCGTAGGCAACTCGATCGACGGCTTTCCGACTCCGGCTCTTTGCATGACTTCGAGCCCACGCAGATGGGGAAACAATTGCTCCGCCGATGGGCGAAATCTGACCTGGAAGCAGTTTCCCGTGACCAGACGATCGGTTCTGCCGTGCAGAAGGTAGCTGCCATCATCCGTCACATAGGACCAACCTGCGCGGGCACACGCATAGGACAGTGTCGACTTGCCGGCCCCAGAATCGCCGCACAGCAGAACTGCAGCATCCTTCAGTACCACGCATCCCGCGTGAATTCCGGTTGCATGCCGCGAAGAGATACACCCCATTGCGGACGACTCCAGAAAGAAATAGCGGAAATAGTCTCTGTGGCGGAGGGCTGCCTTTGTTACCCAGATCATTGCGGTGAGTTGCGATAAATCCAATACGGAGAAGTTCTCGTCATCCGCAATGTTCGTGACCAGATGGCCGCGCATCCGGCATGTCGGGGTTGGCGGACAAATCTGCGACTCGCCTTCACTCACGCCAATCTGTAGTCGGACGGGCTCGGTATCGAACTGGGCAGTGAACCGTCCCCAGCTTTCGCGAGCGGCATCGAGGACAGCTTCTGAATTGGTTGAAATGCGCACAGGAAATCCGAGCGGGAAGAAGGTAGCCTGGCGATCGAACCGAGCGTGCGCCAGCACCGGGTCACCAAATTCAACTGGCTCCCTGCGCAGCCATGCCTCTTTCAATTCTTCCGTTGTCAGCACTTCTTTCGCGGATGCAGGTTCCACTCGTTGGAGCTGTTCCATCGACTCGCCTCGCTAGAATTCATATTTGAGAGCAAACTGAATGATCCGTGGGTTATTGGACTTTGTAGTAATCTTTCCGAACGCCGCGCCCGTTCCGACCATGTTGTCGGGGAGCCCAAAGTTCGGGGTATTACTCAGATTGAAGAACTCAGATCGGAAGTGAACACTCTGCGATTCAGTCACTCGAAAGGAACGTTCCACAGCCATGTCAATGTCGCGTTGCCCGGGACCGCGCACTGCACCTACACCGCTGTTTCCAAAGTCGGTATCGCTCGGGCTGGGGCCGCCTGGCGCCATCGGGGCCGACGTGAAGGCGGCTGCATTCAGATATGTCCCAAGCACACGCGAATGGATTGACCCGCTGGTGGCGATCGGTTGACCGCTCAGTTGCGCTCTATTCTCAAAGGAGTAGTTTCCGTAGACCGCGCCTGCATTCAAATCAAGAATGGTGATCGGTGTTCCCGATTGAGCGACGAGAATGCCTGAAGCCTGCCAGCCCTTTGTTGCCTGGCGCACAATCGCCGACGCGCTGTGAACACCGGGAAGATTGTAAGTGAAATTGAAAACTGCGCGATGGGTACGATCGAAATCAGTCGGTCCATAGCTATCGCGAGGATTGAGCTGGTTATTCGTCAGCAACCACAGTTCGAATACCTGGCTGCCCGATGACCCGCTTGTCTCATCGAGAGAACGCGACCACGTGTAGCTTCCGAGAAACTGCAAACCGTTGCTTAACCGCTTAGTGACACTAGTTTGCAACGAGTTGTAGGACGCAAGGTACGCGGTCTGGCACTCCAGCGAACCCGGCGAAATGCCTTCATAGGGAACGCGCTGGATTACATTGCTTACTGAATTTGTAGTCGCTCCGTCCACCGGATTCTCAAGGCTGGCAAGCAGCGCCTGATTGAATTCGGCACAGCCGGCTACGTGCAGAGTACGTGTTCCCACATATCCGATTTCCGCCAGCGTCTTCCAACCCAGCCCCATTTGCAGATTCAGGTTGTATTCCTCGGTATACGGATCGACCATATGAGTGGACAAGCCCTCGACGGTCGGCCCTCCATCTGGGATGCGCGGCGCGAAGATCGGGTAATTCGACAGAGCGGGCAACAGAGGCGTAAACGGCGAGGCCAGTGTTGCCGGGCCATTCTGCGATCCCGAAAGGAACTGAAACGTCGAATAGGGTGCCTGGGCTACAAGGTTTTCAGCGAACCCGCCTGAGAGGCGGTCAAAGTAAATGCCGTAGCCTCCGCGCAGCACAAACTCTGGATGTTGGGCAATTTGGTAGGTGAAGCCGAAGCGCGGCGCGATGTCAGTGTGGCTCGTCGGCCACAACCCGCGCCTGTCGACGCGAACCACATTCGGCGGTACGGCGCCCGTAAAATTCGACGTCACAACATAGCCGCTGAGAGTGCCGCCAGCCGGCGCGTTCAGAGTTGCGAGCGTGGGGTCGAATGTGACGAGCCGGCCATGAATTTCTGATGGAGGGCTGAAGATTTCATATCGCAGACCAGCGTTTACAGTCAGTCGCGATGTGAGTTTCACATCGTCCTGCAAAAAGGTTGCAAAGTCGGTGTAGCGTTCGTCTTTGCGAAAGATACCCGAGCTTCCGTTGCTGAGCGTGACGTTGCTCAATCCTTCGGGGCTGCCGTTTTGTAGCGCACTCTGGCCCAGCAGGAAATCGCTGAAGGTCCTGATGTCGAGCAAACCGTCGGAGGAAAATGGCGCGTTGACCATCAACTGGTGGCGCTTGACCTCAGCCCCAGTTCGAATGAAATGCCTGCCGCACGTCACGGAGATCATGTCCTGGGCGATAAAACTGTTGGTTGTTTGCTTTTGGGACGGCGTGCCGGCATCGCCGATGGTGAATAAGCCGTCGATGGTGACGCCGGGCGCAGGTATCCCGGCACCCGAGAGCCCAGTCGGCGACACCGTGCCAACATCCGTCGTGCTGATCGGGCCCGACACGGCAGAAACGCCGTCGAAGCGCATGTATCCCAGGCGGGCAACGTTCACGATATTCGGGTTGATGACGTGAGTGTCTGCCACAACGAGCATTGCATTCTGGTCGAGCTCATTTGTAGGCCATCCGGGAACGGTTGCCGCGTTGGGTGAAAAAGGAAACACCGTGGGAGCTCGTGAATAGAAAAACTTTCCCGAGAGCTGATTCTTGTCAGTAATCGTCTTGTCCAGGTTGAGCGTGTACTGATCCTCGTTGTAGGTGACCGGCGGTGCAAAGGTGGATTCGCCAATGGGCGGCAGCGTTGGATCCGTGGATGGCAGCGCAATCTGTGGGCTGGGAATTGCATACTGGCCGTTGGCGAGCTTGAAGTTGAGAAGCGCCAGCGCAACCGGGTTCACGTTGGAACCGTCGCAGGCAATCTGGACTCCTCCGGCATTTGTTGGATAAGCACAATACTGCGCACCCAAGGTCTGCGCGGAGCGATCCGAAGTGAGTTGAGGCAGAATCGCTGTCGTCTCTCCGCCCACTCCATTGCTCGAGCGGAGTCCCTGATACGCGCCAAAGAAGAATGCCCGATCTCTCAAGATTGGACCACCGACGGCTCCGCCGAATTGATTTTGTTTGAGGATGGGCCGCGGCTGACCGGTCAGTTTCGAAAAGAAGTCGTTGGCATTCAACACGTCGTTTCTGAGGAACTCCCAAACTGTTCCGTGGAGTTGATTGGTGCCCGTTCTACTGATGACATCGACGTTGGCGCCAGTGCCGCGCCCGTAGGTCGCGTCGTAGTTTCCTGTCTGCACCTTGAATTCCTGGATGGTGTCGGGCGCAGGCACAGCAACGCCAACTTCTTCGCCATCGGCGGACGCGGAGTTTTGCGCCAGGTTGTTTGCATCGACGCCATTGAATTGAATGTTGTTCGCAGTCGTTTTATTTCCATTAGCAGTCACATCTTGAGTGCCGCGTCCCGGCTCGGTGGCGTCGGGCAACCCAACGACGACTCCAGGCGAGAGCGAGAGAATCTGCGTGTAGTTGCGATTCGACAGTGGGAGCGCTTCGATCGCATCCTGGTCAACGGCGCGCCCAAGCGCGGAACTCTGCGTCTGGGCAAGTTGTGTATCTGCGGCAACCTCAACGGTCACGCCCGGTTTTGCGATTGCCAGCTTGAATGCGAGCGTGCTGGTCTCACTAACAACAACCGCAATTGAGTGCGCGTCGTCTTCCTCGAATCCCTCTACCTTGACGGAAAGCGAATAGGTTCCCGGTGTGAGAAGCGGAACAACGAAGATGCCAGTCGCGTCAGAAAAGACAGATCTCGTGGTGCGCGTCGCATCGTTTTGTACAGTCACAAGCGCGTGGGACACGACGCTGCCTGAAGGGTCAAGAACTGTCCCCTTGATCGCGCCCGTTCCCGGCGTCTGTCCCCAAGCAATGCCGATGAGCATTGAAAGCAGAACCAAATTCAGCAGTGTGTTTCGGCAGAATCTGTAGGTCATCGCAAGCGCCGCCTCGGTAGCATTAAGTGTCGAAGTCAGAGTACGGAGTTTGCGCTTCAGTGCTTGTCATCTGCATGTCTTTGCTTTGTCATTTCGGACCGGCGCCGAGTGACACCAGACGATTTCTTTCGCAGAGAAAAACGATGGCGGCACGGCTTCCCGAGGTGCGCCGTGCCGCCAGACCCTCAATGCATCGTGATTCCTGGGAGGACAAAACACGAATCGTTGAGGGTAAACCATCTCGCATTAAAAGCTGTTTAGAGGTCGCCTCCGAGAACGTTCTCAACGGGCGTAATCGTGCCGAAGAGTCCGTGTTGTTCACCATCGCTTCCGGCGGTGAAGTAGAGTGACGTCGATGGACCTGCTCCGGATCCATTGCCGAAAGCGAGCCCCCACAGGCCATCGATTGCAATGGGCTTGTTCGAAGCGTTATACAGAAGTCCCTTGTAAGCGCCGGTCACCGGATCGAAAACCACGATTTGACCGCTACCAAATTGCCCGACGAGAATGTCGTGGCTGTACGCTCCAAAATCGGCGGATGCCTGCACCAATCCCCAGGGGCCGTTAAACCACCATCCGGACTGCAGTCGAAGCAAGGGACGGCCTGTGGGTGAAAACACATCAACAAAGCCCAAGCCCGGACCGTCGACTTCGTCATGCTTCTCGGAGTCTTGCTTTGCGAATGCAACGTAGAGGTTGCCACCAATGTTCTGGACATTGAAGGGCGCGTACCCCTTTGGAATCCTCTCGTCTCTGAACGAATCTCCATCCAGCCGGATGGGATGAAAATTCGTGTCATAGACATTCACGTTTCCCTTGCGAAAATCGGCGACATAAAGAAAATCGACTGGCCCCATCCGGGGGTCATCGATCGATGCAATTGCGATGCCTTTGAACACCGACGTGCCCTTCGTGTTTACCTTAATCACCGCAGTGGTTGCGTTCACTCCAGGGTTCCAGCCCGAAACTGTTCCGTCCTCAGTAACGAAGAGAAACAGAGCAGATTTGCCTGGGGCAATCTGAAACCCCGTGGTTCCATTGAAGATCTGACCCGAGGGTGTTCCGGCGCCATTTCCTTCGGCGGCGGGAATGGTGACGACCAGGGAGGATGGGTTACCGGTTCCGCCGTAAAGGGTCGCCAGGCCGGGACCATTATCAGAAATCCACCAGGGACTGCCCGAACTTCGCGACATGCCCCATGGATTGACCAGATTTGGATCAGTAATTTGCGCGACACCGGGTGTGTCGGCAACCAGATTCGTTTGGTTGTAATGCTGTGAGGGCGCCGACTGCTGCGCCCAGAGGACTGAGGACAACAGAGAGGCAGCTGCAAGGGTCGAGCCCTGAGCCATGATGCGCGATGCGAGATTGACCATGTGACTCCTTCGAATCGGGCCAGATTCGTTCCGACCGGATCAGCGAACTGGCACAGGGAAGTCCTGTCCAGCGCCAGAGTCAACTTAGGCCAAGTCTGATCAGCCGTTGTCAGCGGATTGTTTGTGGAGTGTCATTTCCTTTCTGAGGCTGCTCATGACTGGACTGTAGAGGTGGCCGGGCGGCCGGCCACGGGTGTCACAGCTTCACAGTTTCACACCGCGGAGAAGCGGGGTTGGCGCGGTTAGCGGAGTTCGCGGAGCTAGCCAAACCGGGCACATTGTCACAGTTTTACGGGTGCTCGCCGCACGGGGGACTTGCCGTCCAGACAGACGCGCTCCGCGCTGGAAGCCCGTCACAGTTTCACAGCTTCACAGGTTCACAGAAGTCTCTGAAAATGGACCGGAAGTATTGTGCGCGGTACGGGTTGCAAAGAACTCCACAGTTGCACAGTTTCACGATCTTTGTCGACGATCTGGATCGGTGTGTACCGCGCAAGATTGCCGAAGTCGTCGATGCCATCAACCTCTTTCTGTGTGGGGACTATCCCACTCTCACGTCCAGTCAAAATCTGATTCCGTTAGTCGGGGTGTACGCTAAGCCTATAATACAGCAAGTACTTGCATACACGGAGACCGATGGCCGTTTGCAGTTGTAGGCAACAGTGCAGACCGATTTTCGGTTTGCTTCTGTCGAAACCCGGCGCGTTCCAGGTAGTTCTGACGAGAAACTCGGCTGCGATTCCCGTCCCTGAAACTACTCGGTAGACCGATCTCGGCACTTTAACAATCTGACACATTGGCTGCGAGAAATCGCTTAAGTGTTCATATGGAACTGGGCCGGTAGTTTTGCGCGTAGAACTACACGTAAACTTACGTGTAGTTCTACGCGCAAAACTACAAATCAGATTTTCGCCCCAAATGCTCCAACGCCGGCTGGGTACGCTGTTTCAGATCGCGCTCAGTCCCAGGCGCGCACCTCAAGACAAGTTCTGCTGACCTGGATCGGCTCCGAAACGAATTGATGCGAGCATCATGACGAATCGATATCCATCCCGGTACGAGCGGTTGAAGCTGTCCTTTTCGCCAGGGCAGGCGCACCGCGGGCCGATCGCAAGCCATTGTCCACCTGCAATCTTCTCAGCTCTCTTTCCGAAATAGTTACGGATCTGGCATGTCTGGCGCGGGACTAGACCCCACTGACCGTACCAGGAAGTTGGCACAAAGCCCCTTCTCTCTCCGCATGCCCCTTTGAAACTCAGGTGAGCTTGCGTTAGTCCGAGGCCTTTTAAGAATCTAATAAACTGATCAATATTGTGGAGCGTCTCTGCCGTCGCAAGCCATTTTCCATCTGGCGATTTGTGACTCATGAAGAGAGTTGATGTCCATGGGGACACAAGATTGCGGGACCAATAGTCCAGTGTCCGAGCGAGTTTGTCGTTCGGTTTGTCCATAATAAGTTTGATTGAAATCCCGATTTGCTCTGCAACTTCCATGGCTTTACCATACGGACGCAGCGGATAGCGAACTATCTGGCCCCCTCCCGTTTCGGGATCGACGCTGCTGGTTGCGTGCAACGCGCGTCCACTTGCCGCAGACCGCAATCTGCAAATTTCCTCATTTCGCCCAATGATGCGGTACGCATCGTCTATTTCGACCCCGAGAAAATCCGCTAATTCGCTCAGCTCGCGATTCCGGTGAGCGCTCATGTAGAGCAATCCCCAAGTCTCTTCGAGCCAAGATCGGGTAGCCGCGGGAGGCGTTGACAAAGGTTTCGACTTGAGAGATGGGAACTGAGTTTTAACCTCTTCGAGCGCAAAGATGCGCTCTTGTTCCCGACACTCCTCAGGATATGAAACACCATTGGATGTCGCCGTCTCGTCGGAGTCATCGGCCGATGCCTCGAACTGGTTGGCTGGGTTTGCACCGTATGCCGTCTCGGGCGGGCTAAGCGGTACGCTATTGTCCGAGCTCTTCCGTTTGTCAGGAAGGTGACCCCGGGCGGTATCGCTGTCGCGAAAGCTGGAACTCCGGAGACGTTCGCGGGTGCTGAATGCCAATTCCAAACCGCTGCAGTTTCTCAGGAACTCAGGAAGAACGATGTCGTTCAGATGGCAATAGCTGGCAAAGCTGACGTTCGGGGTCGAATGTCCCATCAGAGATGACACCGCCCAAGCGTGATTATTGGACACCCCGTCATTACCATAAAGCGCGCAACGGAATTGCTTCGAATAGCTAAGCCATCGGCTGGTTCTCGGCAAATGAGGGACAAGGTCGGGGATAACAGGCAGATCAGAAATCAGAAGACGTGCGAGAAGCCAGCTCCCGAAGGAATGTCTGAGGGTGTAATATCGCACCCTATCATTGCCGGTGACAGCTCGGAGAGCAGCGCCGACCATCGGAATGACGACGTCTTCGCTAGCCAGTTCGAAGAGCCTGCACTTTCCCGCCTTGCGGTCCTGGTTTGCTTTCACCACCCACTTAACCGCGTATTCAACGAGATCGGAAAACGGGGCCATAGTGATGGCGACCGGAATCATGCGCGCCGCATTTGGCGTCTTTAGTCCACGCTCCTCAGTCGGCAGTACAAGAAACGGCAAGAATGACCCTCCGGGAAAGTGTTCGCGGAGAGCACCAAGACCTTCCATGGTGCGCAGGCCTGCGAAGAAACCCAGCAAGATTTCCATCTTGGCGAACTCCCGGTTCTCTTCTGACCAGGATGGGTCCGGCTCATACTCCAGGTGATGAAGCGCCTTGTAAACGTCATCTACTGAAACAATCATCGCGTCCACCGAAGGAAAGCCGCGGGGAATTCGAAATACATCCGCCTCGTTCAGCGGCTTGGCGACGCGTTCTTGCTTCAGAAAGCAGTGGAATTCGCGTAACGCCCAGGCCACAGTTGCCTGCAGTCGGGAGGGCTGTTCCGAATCCTTAGCTGCGTCGTCAATCGCGCGCACATACAAATCTTCCAGAACTTCGGAGTCGATTTCAGGCAAATCCCGTTCTTCGAGGAGACGACCTAAACGGCGTCCGACGGTTAACACGCAACACTTAACGCTATTTGGTTTTAGTGGATTGCCAGACGAAGACCCACGCTCGATCAGCCTCCGCGCAAAGGAAATGATCCGCCTCCCCACCGCTGAGGAAGAGACGAGGGTCCTAAAGCTGTTCCGAAGCGTCTTGTCTGTTTTACAGCCAAAGCACTCCCGAATCTGCTTCATCCATACCGGTTCGGCATCATCGGGATCGTCCCCGCCGTATGCTTCCGGGTCTTCTTCCTCCACTGATGCCAATTCGTCTGAGCCATCGACTGTGATGGCCTGTGCTGCCGGATCACCAAACACCTGGTCAATACTTGGCGGCAACAGTGAGCGCGCCGGCAATACCCGAGTTGCGTATCCAACCATAACGGCCGGCATCTCAGATCGCAGAAACTGTGAAATCCGATCAAAGAAGTTGGCCAGGGACGTCGGCAGAAGCGCATCCTCAGCAATTCGCTTTCCCAGCTCGTCCCGCAGACGCTTGTACATTTGGCCAGCAAACAAGCGCCGCAAATCCGCGTAAGCAAGGTCATTGAGCTCGGCAACGTTCCATGAACGAGGAGCCAGCCTCGCGATCAGACAGGCAACGCCGTCGTCGGGATACCACCTGCGAAGCTCCTGATCCGGCTTGCCTTGCCAAGCTACGGACAAATCGACATACGTTCGGCCAGAATATCGGAGGTGGTTATTTGGATCCAGCACCGCAGCTTGCAACGCGAATGCAAGATCTACGTTAAGGATGCCGCAATGCAATGCGCTGGAAAGGAGCAGCAATTCGAACGGAACGTTGCTTCGTCTAGTCCGCATCCGGGCTTGATGCAGATCGGTTAGCCACGCCCTTTCCGCTTTCAGCCAAGATTCAACCGAGCGATGCGAAAGGACAACATCGCTGAATGCGAAGGGGCTCTTCGGAGGGGTGAGATGGACGGCGAGCGTCGGTTGAGGGATCGAAAGTTGCAGCGTGTGGTTGACCCGGTACAGCACTTTGCTTAGAAGTCGGAGAGGAAGAAGCGCGGCAGCCTTCTTTCCGCTCGCTTTCACGATCATGACTTCCAATTGACGAACATCATCCTTCGAGAAGTCTGAGAATTCCGAAGCGTACTGGATTCCAGCGAGGTACCGGCCCAAGTCGCTCTCCGAATGAGCCAGCCAGTCGCGAAAAGCCGACACAATCGCAGCCTCATCGCGAGTGAATCGAAACGCCTTGGTATCCCAGAGAGTTCGCTGTTCAAGCATTCGCGCCCTCCACTTGCTGATCCGGGCACGAAGCTACCACCCCTTTCAATGGCCTCAGCTCAAGGTACTTGAGAATCGGAACGAGATATTGGCGAAGCTGGTGCCGATAGTTCTGGTGCGAAAAAGTCGCGTCGTCTCGCCACCATTCTTCGCCGGTCACAGCATGGCCCATCCAGATTCGCACGATTTCCGGCGGGCAGCCGAAATCGAGAAGGGCGTTGAACATGAATCGTCGATGAATGTCGACGGGAAAGCCGGGAAGGTACTGGGAGACCCAAGGAAATAGAGTCTTGGGTCGGACTGGGGAAGTACTTCCTGCTTCGGTCAAAAAAAAGCAGGGCAATTCTTCGCCCCGTATGCCGAAACGGTTTCGGATGCACACAAGGTGGTTTGCGTAGTACTGCATTTGTTCGGCAATCATTTCGGGGATCCACACCAATTTGGTTTTTGTTCCGCTGTCGCCGTCCTTGTCGCGAAGCCTTGCCACGCCGTTGATCGGACTGATTTCGCTGACAGGGAGATATGGCGTCTTGAGTTTGCGGATTCCGGTCGCCATGGCGAATGCCCAAATCGTGTAGAACGTGTAGGAATTGTGATAGGCGATCCATGACGGATCGGAGCTGGATTTTCGGGGCTTATCGGCCAGCTTCTCGATAAGCTTTTGGAAAGCGCCCTGAAATTTTCCATCTTGTGGGCAAAGCCTGCGTGCGACAAAGTGTGTTTCCGGTGATCGCCCTTCGTACCTTTTTTCGTTCCGATCGGGTGGGGTGGGTTTCGGTCCGTCCGAGTAATAGCCATATGGGTGCCTCCAATCTCCATGGGCTTCGCCCTTGAGATGGTTGACGGCTCTTCCATAAAGCGCCTGCAGGAAGGGATTTTCCCTGCAGGCATAGTGCATCGCCACCTTGCTGAGCCGGGACTCGCTTCCTGTAATCATGGTGGCAGCAACATAGTCGTTGCCGCTCTCGCTCATTACGCGACGAAACAACGCCGACGTAATCTTATTGATCGTTAGCCGACCAGAAGGGTCCCACGCCTTGAGCAATGATCGAACATTCCCAGCGTACGATTCCGCAGCGCCTTGGAAAGGTTGAAATCGGTGACTATTAATCCCCCTTATGGCTGCAAGAGATCGTATAACCGACCTGATATGAGCATAATCGGGGAGATAAGTGTACTCGCTACACTCGCACTGATCGCCAGGCATCGGGACCTGTTCAGTTTTATATTTCGGAAAAGGCACGCGGATGCGAATCGTGCCCGAGCGATTCAGGCCCTCGTCAGTCAGCAAGGCGAGTGGGGCATCGCCCACAAGGTCTTCGGAAGCCGCAACAATGAGGCCGCGTGTCCGTTCCGGGTCACTGCCTGTCCAAAGCATGACCAGGATGAACGCCAGGGCCTCAATTTCATGACGCGGACTCAACTCGTTGTCACCCCAGGGCCGCATTCGAGACTTTTTGAGAGGGTGCTTATGTTTGGCGTCCCGCCACAGCTCCTCGATGCGTAATGGCCCATAGTCGCTGCTGAGTGGGAATAGTTCCGAGCTACTCAGACTCTCGATAGCAAAGGGAAACATCTTCTGTTGCCTAATGACCTGGTGAACAGCCCCCAACGATCGTCCCGAGAACGAGCCCGGCGATTTCTCGAAGCCGGGATCTTCAGGATCGAGACTTCCCCCAAAGCTTTCGGTTTCTTCCTCGCCTTCACCCTCGAACCGGTCGCTCGGAACCTTATCGTCCTCGCTTGAGTCCTGATCGTTTTCATGAGGATCCTCCGGCGGAGTCTGTTCCACGGCAGGTTCAATTGGCGGGACGACTGCGGGAATTTGTTCAGGAATAGAGAATGAAAGAGTGTGAACGGTGGGGATGGATTCTTGTACTCGGTCCCAATCACTCAGAATCCCAAAATTCAGCGAAGGGTCTTCAGGGTCGCCGATTTCGCTGTGAAGGCCAGTTCGAAATCGAACGCCGCCGCCACGACCCTCAACTCGTCCTCTGATTCCGTATATTTCCCTCAGATAATCGGAGATATAGTTAACCTTCTTTTGCACAGAGAATTTGACTTTCCCCTCGTCGTCCTTCTGAACGTCGATCTCCATCCGAACCGAGGCCAGTGCCGGCAAGCTACGAGGTGGCTCTGTAACCGGGATCTTTTCGAGGTACTCCTTTGCCCAACTCCGATGGTCGGCTTCAGCCAAATCCCGAACACAGAGACCAGCATGATAAGGGTCAACTGCAAGAGCAGGCCACGCCGTCATTCCGCCGTAGGATTCATAAGCCATGAGACCAGTAGGGTTTGATGAATTCTGCGCATTGCGGACTAGCCACGCGGTGTGCGCAAAGAAGTAATGGGCCTGAAGCAAGCGGAATTGTGTCAGGCAATCGGCTGGAACCGACGGGTTCGTTCTGAGGGCGCAGTAAAGCGCGTTGCGTTCCAGCCAATCGCGCCCCGCGTATCTCTTGCTTGTCTCCAAAGATCGCAGTTCCTCAACGATTGGTTTCAGTTGCTCAATCAGTTTTGGAAGCCACTCGAGCGCCTGCAGATTAAGGATGCCTGGCCATTGCTCTTCCGCGCGCTTGAGTATTGCTGTGGCGTTCTCCAGTACCAGTGCGATGTCGCCGATGTCGGGAGGCGCATTTAGCAGCCATAGCAGTTCGCGAACCTCATCACGATCGATTCCACGCGTTCTAGCCTCGTCGAGCAGTACTTTGTGTCCTACGCTTTGCTTCGGTGAGAGGTCAAACGGTTCTGCAGGGTCTTCAGAGATATTTTGAGGATGTTCTTCCACTTTTCCTGGTCCTTGCCTTCAAAGTTCAATCTGAGTGCGCTGGATCTCTTGGAGTTCAGGTAACGGTGCTCGGCTGCTTTACGCGCATTAGCGGCTTGGCGATACCAGATGTACAAAATGTCTTCTTCCATTTCGACGATGGACGGAAGTCGATCTTGCTCGAAGGACTGATAGACCAGCACTTCGATTTTGCTCCCGAGGGGAAGTGTGCTCAAGGCTGCTAGCCATAGGCGCACGCCTGCAAAGCACTGAACTTTACCGTCATGGGCAACTCCGTGGATCGGCAATAATCTAGCTGCCATCCGAATACCTGAATCAGTCAAAAACTCCGGAGGTATCTCTGGCGGAAAGTGCAAATCCTTTTGCTGATAGACACTCGACAGGCGCGGATCTAGCTCGATCTTCTCAAGTGAAACGAGTTGAAAGATGGGCGGATCACGACGCGGAATTGTTCTGGTATTCGGGATCGAATCGCGGGCCCCATTGCCAAGTTCGTCAACGTTCGTTTTTGCCACGGGTTCGATTCCGGCAGTCTCGTTCACTGGTTTTCCTATGGCAGGGTTTCGCGCCAACTCCCTGGGTCCGCTCCTTCAAAGCAAGGCGGTGGTATTACATATCTATCGGTCGCAACGGGCATTGAGATCAGTGCGGATACGCCTAGTCCTTCGAGAGCTGGCGGAAACCGCACAATCTCCAAACATCTGCCAAAGTGGTGTGATCTGCTTCACTGAAAGTCCGGGTCAATCAGAACTTCCGCGCCACCGAAGCGTCACTGGTTCAGTGCCGGGATGCTCGAATAGCCAACGATAAGCATCATTAACGTGGCTATTCTTTGAAGCCCTCTAAGGAATTGCGCTTGTTCTGCCGATACAAGAGTGAGGCCTTCGTTGTCTGGACCGCGCTTGTCCCGATAGGAGGCACCGATTAGGCAGAATGGCAACGCTTCCACTGCGCGGGCGGAAGCTATGCAGTTCCGTTACTAACCTTGCCAGGTACTGGCCAACCACTGAAGTATCCCATACCTAAACATTTGTGCAACGGAGCAGGAGGACTGCGTGACAGAAGGCAATATCGGTATTTCATGGACCGACGAGGCGATGAACAGTCTCGTGGGCTGCAAGGAGTGTTCTCTGGGTTGCGAAAAATGCTATGCGCGAATGCGGATATATCGCTTCTCGAAGTGCAGCGTCACGAACAGCGATAACCGCTATAGCGACCTGGTCAAAATGGTTCCAAAGCTCTCTGTGCAGAGCGACGACGAGGATGAAAGGGAACACCTGCGCTTCACTGGCCAAATCCTCTTCAATCCTGCCAAGCTGTACGCGTTCCTCAGGAACAACGCACCCGGCAATCTCGTTTTCGTAGATGAGTTCTCCGACCTGCTGCACGAGGCAGTCCCCATGGATGTCATCCTCGAGCATTTTCGTGTTTTTCGCGAAGTGCCCTGGAAACAGTTTCAAGTGCTAACGAAGCGCGCCCATCGGCTCGCGGAGCTGAACGCTGCGGTGATCAAGGAGTTCGGCGAGTGGCCTCAAAACGTGTGGATGGGTGTATCGGTCTGCACGCGAGCCAAGGTGGAGTTGAACAAGATTGCGGCTCTCGGGAAGACGCAGGCACGGATCAAATGGGTGTCCTTCGAACCCTGGGTCTCCGATCCGAAAATGGCACTCGAGGAAGCATGTCCGAATCTCGCCGGCCTGCTTAGCGAAAGCGGGATCGCGTGGAGTGTGATCGGCGGAGAATCAGGATCGAAGAAAAAGTCCCGACTCATGACGCTCGAGGATGCGCGGTATTTGTTCTCATCGAGTAAAGATGCTGGGTGCAGTCTGCACTTCAAGCAGCTTGGCACAAAATTGGCCATGAACCTCGGGGTCTACGCAATTGGTGACCATCGTGCCAAGGGCGGAAATCTGGAACAGATTCCGGTGGATCTCAGGAAACGGGACTGGCCTGAAAATCTTATCTGGGACGCTCCTAAATATGATCTGGCTTTCAAGCCGCGGTTCGACCCGAAGAAATGGATCAAGTTCGGATAAATCTGGGCGGTTGAAGAGAGCCGCAAATTCATGTTCTCGACCAATTGTGGAATAACCGGAAAGGACCGACACACGCGATGGCAAAATCGCCGAAGCATCATGATGGAGCTGAACTCAGGTTCTTCCTTCTGACTCGGCTAAGGAACGGACGCGTTAAAGCAGAACGCATTCGCACGGACAAAGACCCGAGGCTACGCTCGAGAACTCCGTTTGCATTGATTATGCCAAATTCGGTTCTCCCGGCAAGTGTTGAATCAAATGTCGCGAGTGCGACCGAACGGGACAGTAGTAAGGCCGCGGAGCGATTGGACGAAGGATACCTGCTGCGACCAAAAATCGCTGAGTCGATCGAGAATTTTCACGGACTTTTCCATGCTCTGCGAGATGCGACAGAAGACACGATCCTTGAAATTGATCGAAAGGGTCGCCTTGGGGCCGAATGGCACGTCTGCACAAATCGCACCTGGGTGAATTAAAGAAACTCCGAGTATTAGGTGAAGTGTCGAATGCTGCGCTCATCCGACTGAGCGTCTCCGCACAGGCTTTACCTTAAGCTTGGGTGCGAGCGACAGCAGCGACCTCGGGTCGAGAGCATATCACGACCCGAAATTGGAGAGTACGAAAAATGAAAATGCCGACAAGAATGGCAGCGAAGGTTCGACGCATCGCTCTTGGTCGCCTGGAACGAACATTTAACATTTACGCGCGCACGGACGTGGATGAAAGTCCGTTTTCAGGCGACAGTAGGACAATCATCGCCACTCAAGCCATTTGGAGGATTGCGATCGATACACTTGCCGGTCGGCATGTCCCGATTGCAGACGCGCCTTCACTCCTTGAGGCGGCCGACCGATTGAGAGAGCTACTGGTCGATGTGCCGAACAACCTCTCCCGGGTCCAGAAAAAGAAAGCGATTGAAGCAATCACGTTTCTGATCGCGATGAGTTAAGCGGTGGGCGACTACAGTACCCGAGCTTATGGTTGCTACTTGCACTCGCGCCAGATGCGCTCTCAACTTGGTCGGCGCACTTTTAGCACACCTGCCCATCTTGAGCCCCCGAAAACGGCGTGGACATCGCCCGAGACTGCTGATGCCGGATCAGTACACCGATGACGGCGGACACCGGCTCACGAAAAGCTGGGCTAGGAAAAAAGTTGGTGCCTAGCCTGTCCCGGTGCGAATCTTTGACTTCGACAGAAGCCCAGGCTGAATGAGGATATTGGCCTTCTTATCCCATCTATTCGTTATGCAACAAATGAGCCAATATGGAGATGCCACGATTCCACCGGCACAATTGTCACCTCAGGCGGCCTGTGGGAATCATGCGCCCAGCAAACTTAACGCTGCCACTTGTTCAGCTGTTGGTGCCAACCGTCGAGTATCGATCGGCCGGTGCGGCGAAGAGCTGGTTAATGATTTCATGAACCAGCTCGATGATCCCGAGCGCTGTTGGCATTAGGGTGTAACTCCCGTGCGCATAGTCGTTTCGTATACCGGCCAGCGCTTTTTCGAGTGACGCGAGAAGTTCCCACTCCGGGTCCTGGGCCCGGACCCAGCGTGCGAATCCTTCATTCTTCACCAGGCTGTGATCGATGGCGTATCTCATGAGACGCTGTAGGCCCGGCCTTTTTTCTTTGAGCTTTCCCGCCTGGATTTCGTCGGTCAGCCGCATGCGCAGGGCAAATTCGAGACAGGATAGGCTCTGCATCTCGGCTACCGGCTGGAAGCGATAGATGAACCACGAATAAAGGTAGACGTTCTTTACCGTTTCGAAGTGCTGCACGATGTCCTCCGGTACTGAAGGATTGAGGACAAATGCGGCCATTGCATCATGAAGATCTCCGGCCTGAACAGGTCGAACAACCCCGGTCGTTCGATCCACCCATGCAGTCGAGGCGTTCCGCGGATCCGGTTCGTGGATGCACTCCGCCGGTCGCAGTCTTTCGGGATCAAAGTCGTGCCCACCTCCGAACATATCTCTCTCCTCAAAACACTCCGTCGTTGGTTGTGCTAAAAGTGTCAGTCCGTTCGCCGTTCGATTGGAACTCCGGCGGTGCTCTCGCTGAGCTTCCACGTTTTGCTTTTCCCGCCCGCTGCGTCCACAATGATCGCATATGCAACCCGCGAAGTTTGAGAATCAACTGGCAGAATTAGATAAGGAACTCTTGTCCGCCGGAGTCCCCCTGAAGTTTCGCCCACTTGATTGTTTCAAGAGGCTCCATGGGTCAGTGCCTGACGGCCCGCGCCGAGCACAACTGTTCGACCCCATAGTCGAATGGTATTTGAAGAAATACGGAGATGCGGCTCGCTGGGACGGAATCATAGGACGCTTTCCGATCTTTATCAGAGGTGCTGTTTATCTTGGGCGGGCCCGTTTCGTCGGAGAAGAGGAAGTCGTGGCCCCTTTCGGACAGGGGGTTGAAGGCCTGTCGGAGGATCTTGCGCGATCTCTCACTTCTGAAGAAAAAAGGCCTGTTATGGAGAAACTGACCTTCGGGAGCCGGAACTACTATAGCCTCCATAACCTTCAGATTGATGACAGTTGGCTGGGCGCGACTGCGCAAAATCTGGCCCGACGCGCTCTGTTCGATCTAGAAAACGCGGCCGTGATGCTGAAACACACCGGCGATACTCAGGCAGCAATCGTTCAGGCTCATGAGGCTGCGGAGAAGTATCTGAAGGCTGCGCTGTCTAGAACAGGGAGTACGAAAAACCTAAAAAAGCTCGGTCACGATATTCCGAAGATCTTCAACGAGCTGCTGCAGGCCCAGCCTCGCTTTTCCTGTTTAGCATTGCCTGTCGAGAATCTTCAGAAACTCGCGCCGAGTATGGAATTGCGTTACACCAGCGTGCCCCGCTCGATGGAAATGGCCATCGAGGCATACCACGGGGCGCTGTATGTGTGCGGATTAATTGCGCAGATGTGGATATTCGACAAGATGAGAGGAACTACCCGGTCTCGGTTTAAGGCAAACTCTTTTTACATCGACGGTGCCGGCGCAACTTTTTACTGCAAGAGTACTCAGGAGAATTCGGCGACACTGACCCTTTTCCGCTCAAGCAAGTTTACGGGGTCGCAGATGGCTGACATCATGATGAGCTTGTCTCAAAGCGCCCTATATTTGGAGGTAACCGACGCCGTGCAGGATGCACAACTACGGAGTCAGTTCGCACTCCACCTTCGATATCCAGGAAGAAAGGTATCGCCCGATGAGATCGGCTTAAGGATGGTCCACGGCCCGGAGGGTAGCTATGCAACGGCCGTCCTCAAGGTGCCTATTGCGAAGCTCAATGAGTAGCGAATTAAAATTCATCCCAGCCGCGAGTCGCCTGCTGAGGGGGTAAGATTCATGAAGCAGGCTCCGTTTGCGAGGAGTAATTCCGATCAATCTAGATAGTCTCTGCTAAATGAGTACATAGTCGTTTCACTGCCTATGGCGATTTGTCGATATAGACACAAAAACAGGTAAGTCAGATAAATTGGAAGAATGGCCTATACGGTTTTCTTTTCCTGGCAGAGTGATCGAAGCCCAGATGAGGGCCGTAACCTGATCGAGTCTGCCATGAAATCGGCAATTCAAAGACTCGGCGAAACCGCAGAGATCGAAGAATCTCTGCGCGATGCACTCAGCTTGGACAAAGACACGAAAGGCGTTCCGGGCAACCCGCCTATATTCGAAACAATTCTTAAGAAAATCGATCGATCGGCTATCTTCGTCCCGGATCTTACCGCGGTCGCCAAACGAGCGAATGGAGAACTGATCCCGAACCCAAACGTCCTTATTGAATACGGATGGGCGCTGAAGTCTCGCGGCTACCATCAAATTGTGCCGGTGATGAATACCGCCCACGGCGACCCTAGAGAATTTCCACTCCCCTTCGACATGGCCCATCTGCGCTTTCCGGTTCTATACTCCCTACCGGACGGTAGTTCTGCAGCGGAGCGCCGGAAAGTCAAGGATGAGCTCGCCCGCGTGCTGGAGGGTGCCTTCCGAACCATTCTGGAAAGCGAAGAGTTCCAGTCACAGCTCCCAAAGCCCCAAGCACCGCCGCCATTTCCCGAAAAAGAGCCCCTGAATGGTCGTGCGCGTTTTCGCGCGGCCGGCAAGCCGCTCGGAGTTGCAAGCGAAGGTCTGATCGAGAGAATCGAAAATCGGGCAGCAAGAACTATCATGCTGGCGGATGGATCCGCGTATTGGTTGCGAGTGATTCCCACTATCGAACCGAAGTCGAGACTAAGCACGCAGACCATCAAGGATAAGGGCTTGCAGCTTGGCATCATTCCGCTGATTAGGCCGGCGCAGTCCATCGGCTTCGTCAGAGGAGAAGACGGTGGGGGCTTTTACCCAGTCCAAGGAACTGACACGGTGAATTCAGTGGCCTACGTCTTCAACACTGGAGAGGTTTGGGTCGTCGATGCCTGGCTATCGCACATCCCCAAATTCCTGGAGCTGGATGAACGCATCTTCTCGGCGTCATTACAGCAGTGTGCAGAATTTCTCGGCCGCGTCGGAATCAACGGACCATACAAGTGGATTGCCGGAATGGAAGGGATACAGCATCGTCGGCTCGTCTTGGCTGACCGTCCAAATGCGCTGTTGGGTACGTGCGTCGTGGACCGGATCGAGGAGGACGGCATCTACGACACGGGCGAAGACCCAGGTATTGCCCTTCGACCATTCTTTGAAGAGATATTCGATGATTGCGGCGCAGTGCGCCCAGCATCGGCATAAACTCAGTGTCATTCCACCGCTGTGGGTTCCGGTGAATGATCCGCCGCAGCCTCCTGTGGAATGTCATCCAGCCGAAAGAGCCTGCAGAGGGAGCGTAACTCTACGTCATCCATCGTCAAGCCGTACTGGATCGCATCCTCGAGAATTGCCTTGTTTGCCGTCTCCATCAGAGGCGCTACCTCCTCGATTCCAAGAAACCGGCTCGGACCGCCGGCAAGCGTCCCTTCCGGCCTCCTCGCAGGTTGGAGCGCCATCTTCAAACCTCGCAGGAATACTCGGCGACTGACGACGTCACTCACTCCCGTAGTCCGCCATCGCAACAAGGGAAACATCAAGAACGCTCCAGCATCCTTCGGTCGCGTCTCGTCGGCGTTCCAAGGCTGGAGATCCAAATCGGTTAGCGCGCTGTCCACCAACGACGATGCGCCTTTTAATAAACTTTCGTTCTTGACGTCCGCGAGCAACGTTGACAGCTTGGCGCAAAGCCTTTGATCGTCAAAGAAAACTTGGATAACGAACCTTAGAAGGATGTCGAGCTGTTTCGGCGTGAGCGAGGGGTCGAGAGAAAGCATCTCACTCGCAATCTCAGCGAGATGTGGCTGTGAGGACTTGATAGCCTCTCTCAGCTTCGCCAGGTAAGCTGTTCGCCACGTCGAGTCGGCCTTGGCTGCGAAGAGAATCTTCTCCCAGCGGGAAAGTATGCTTCGCAGGCATGATTCATTCTGCATTGGCCCCGGTTGCTTCACCCCAAGTACAGCGATAGCCCATGCCGGATCGGGAAAGCGACCGTAGGCGAAGGCGAGGACAATGGCGACGAGGGTGCCATACTCTCCTCTTTCTGCAAGGGTTTGAAGTTGTTCCGCGCTAAACGGATCGTTGTAGAGCGACTGCTCGATCAAAGAGCAGAAATTGGGATGGAATTGCCCACCAGGTCGGGCAAATTCCAAGAACTTCTCAAATGTTGCTGTCTCTGGCGATATTTGTTCGGATGCACTCATCTGAGGGAGAACCGAATAGGATGGACGCCTTGGCCGGTTGTTACTTGGCGCACGACCAAGGCGTGTGACCAAGGGAACGAACGCGCACTTGTCAATAGGATCGATGCGATCGACGACAGCACCGAGTTCATCTGCGCTCAACTCTCCTCCTTCGTGGGCCAGCAACGCAAGCCATGAGGACGACTCGTCGGTGTTGAATCTCTGCACTATCCGGTCGTCGAAGAGAAACTTCCGAGCAGCCTTTGCGATCGCCTGCCGACTATCCGGCACTTTGAGCATGAATTCCAAAATCCACTGCCCATGCGCCCCGATCCTGGACCCAGGGGACGGTGTGCAGATCGCGTTCCAGACGATGTCTTCCCACAGAGCCGGTTCCTGTTGCGCCTCGTAGATCTGTTCGATCAGCGCCCGCCTAAAGCCTCTCTGGATCTGCTGTCCCGCCTCTTGGACTACGAGCGTTGCATACTCGGGGTAATTGCGCATCCGCTCCAGTTCGACAGCAAAATCCGGATTGCGCCACTCGCTTCCGTCGAGGGTAAGCACTCTACACCGAACGTAGTGCCTTTCGTCCAGCTTCTCTTTCACGTTTCCCAGCAGCAGCTCCGCTGCTCTTCTAGCGGCATCTTCGTTGCCTGTATCTGCTATATCGAGCAAAGCTTTCTGAATTCGTTCGGAATCGCGCACAGAATCAGCGATCGGCGAACCATAGTAAGTAGTGAGCGCCCCCTCGATGAATTCCCGGAACTGAGCATCGTCGAGATCAATTCCGTTTTGAACCAGGATAGCGAGCGCAAATACTCGCGAAGGTCCGGAAAAGAACGGCAGCCTTGACTGCAGATACGAAAGCACAGATGGGCCGAACCTGAGCGTCAGACAATACCGCTCCCACTCGAACCAGGCACCGTGAGATCGATGGGACTTGAAGCGTACGACGATCTCCAACGCCAGGCCTTCCATGCCAGGGTCGCTGGTGATGAGTACCATAGCCGCACCGTGCCGAATCTCCGGCTCGTTGTCGTTGAGCGCATCATGAAGAGCCACCCGAAACCGCTCGTACTGCGGACTGATGACCAACTCACGAAAGCTGTTCCTGATCTCCGGGTATCGCACCAACAGGAACTCGCCGACGCCGCGCATGCAATGCACGAGCAGTTCTGGCCCGCGAACCTTTGGATCATGGATGAAGCGGAACAAGAGACGCCACCAGCCGGAGTGTCCCCCAAGCCCATCGTGGCGGGTCTCGCCGATGTACGTTGCAAGAACTTTCGTGGCCTCATGTCCTTCGGCGGCGATCAACTCGGCGAGGATATCTTCCGCCTGAGGTAAATAACCACCATCGTGTAATGCCTGAATCAGTGGTGAGACCAGCAAGGATAGGCGCCGCTCTTCGAGATTAAAAAGCTGTATTGCAGCGCCAGCCGAAAGAGCGGTATCGCCCTCGAAGAGGAACCAGCGGCAGTATCGCTGGAAGAGTTCATCCCCAAGTCGTTCCTTCAGCTTTTGAACAGTGTGAAGGTGTTGGCGATCAACTCGCCGTCCCCGTTTCTGCGATATCACGGCCCGAACTATTTGAGTTGCAGGCCTTTCGTCACGCAGGCTCAAATAAAGAAGAGTCGCATTTTGCGCGCCGTCCCAGTTCGAAATGGTGGCAGGAAAGAGATCGAGAATACGATCACGGTTTCCCTTGTCGATCTCCTCACGTATGACCGCTTCCGCGGCGTCGTGAAACAGAGGAGATTCCAGTAGGCGGATGCAATATCTCACCCGCTTCTCGGCATCGAACTCTTGCGGCAGCAGCAAAGCAAGCACCGGAATGAGAGATGAAGCCTGATGCGAATCCGCAGACGAATGCGGAAAGATCATCGAGGCTAGATCAGACTGTTGCTTGCTCGTCAGTTTTCCGATGTGCAAAGCGGTCCAGCGATTGAAGACCTCTTCCGTCAACTGGCTTCCGGCGAAGACAAAAGGATACCTGGGATCGAGGTACTCGCGAAAGAACCACTCGAATCCCTTATCCGATGCCAGTCGCAAACTCTCTGCGATCGCCTGAGCGGCCTGCGGCCAAATCGGGTCGTCGTAGGAGAACCACAAAGGGCGCCGTCCGAGTTCGGCAAGCTTCTCGATGAAACAGACTGCAAGCGCATGGTCCTGCGACTCGGCAACGATATACGCCGCAGCGGGAACGTGCTTGGTTTTGCTCAGAATGTCTTTAATGCAGTCACAGAGGGCCGGGCGCACCTGCTCCATCCATCCAAGCCTCCGGACGATCGTGGCCGCGAAAGCAAAGCTGCGCCACTCAGCCTGGTTACCGGACAGCAGCCTTGCAGGATCGGCGCGCGCGGCGTCCGCAATTGCGTACCCCCTGCAAAGGTCATCGAAAGAACGCAGGGACAGTTCGAAGCGTCCGCCCTCAAGCACAACCAAACCAGCCGATTGAAAACTTCGGAGTGCCTGATCCGCTAGCTGCGCCTTGCTCACATTTGCGACGGTCGGCAGTAACGCATCTAATCTCGACCGCGCCTCTTCCTCTCGAATCGGCCGGTCTCTATCGAGCGCGCCAACAAGATCGGAAAGGAGCTTCATTCGTGACCCGGCATCGGGATATTCCGCGTCGAACTGCTCGGTGAGGCTCACTTTTTGGTCGCTTGCGGCCCAATCTTTCAACCGCTTGGTGAGAAGCTGATACAGAAGATCGCCCAATGTTTCAGTTTCGTGCTCTGTGCCGCTCTGCAGCCCATCGAAGAGAAGGCGGCAGAATAGCGGAGTATCCGCCATCAGGTACAACTCGGGCGCGGACCGTAACCGGTTCAGCGCAAGTGAGGCTGTCGAAATCGCGTCGTCACCTTCTTTTCCATCGGCAGTCGCTTCTTCAACGAAAAGCTGGTGCTTGTCGTCGTCCTGAATTGGATAAGGGAGACAAAGCTGCCATCTGGTGTGATCGAGCCCCGCAAGCTCGATTGGGCGTCCGGTCGCCAGGACCTGCACTGTGGACCAATGGTCAACGACCTGCCCGAGGCGTTCGACAATCTCCTTGGCAACCGCCAACGAGACTTCGTCAAGGCCGTCAATGAGGATCGCGACCTCAAGCCCGGACGTCAGCAGAGCCGACAGATCGAAACCCGAAGACGTGGGCAGAATCTGGTCGTTCACGAACGACGAGAGGGAGGAGGCGAACTCTTTGACGCTGGGCCAATGCAAATTTCCGGCATGGGTTCCTGGCACTAGCATCTTCGCTGGAACAAGAAGAGCGATCGCGTTGTGATTACCTTCCTGGCTTTCGATGGCGAATGTTCCAGCCAGTGTGCTTTTTCCCGAACCGAGTTCGCCCAACAGAAGGCATCGTTTGGTAACTCGCATGGCATCGCCCAAGAGGATGGGCCGGACCTGCCGGACCTGTTGTCTTTGATCAGGCCGCTCGATCTGCGGTTTTAGTTTTGCCAATTCGATAGTTACGAATGCCGGGATCGTATGCGGTAGCGTCCCATGCGGTCGTAACGCCCGTGACTTCGCCTCGATCATCTTCCGAGCATGGCTCTCGCAGGCTTGTCGGTAGTCAGCCAGCTGTGGGAAAAAGCGCATAGGGCCGGCTACTCCACCTTGCACAACCGAGTCACGGAAAAATAAATCTGTTGCCTCTATCGACTGGCGCCATTCTCGGATTGTGGACTGAGGGTCAAAATCGAATGTGCGATAGACAAATTTCTCATCGTGGACCTGGATCAATGAGAACGAGTTCGTATAGGTCGCATCGGCGTAGGTGGCCCCGCCGGTCATGATGTACGCCGCGCCCCCATTGCGATCCGGCCGCCGGCTTTCACCGTGGGTATGCCCGGTCAACATCAAGTGGCAGCGGCCAGCGACAACGTCGAACGTATTCGTTCGGCCTCGTGCGTGAACTTCCGAGTCGTGATACCAGTCTTTGGGGTGATGGAGCAGGAATATCGTGGGAGGGGCAGTCGCGAGCTTCTGCGGATGTAGCACCTGCCCATGAGCCTCCAGGACATCAAGGATAGGCCGTCCAATCCAGAGTTGCTCCTTATCCGTGTTGTCCCGGCAGAACCACGCGGAGTTCAGTGAGCAGAACGAGATACCCTCCAGATTGCGCTGTCCGATCAGCAAAGAGGTGCCGTCCGCGAGCTGAAGCTCACCAATCCCAAATGTCTTGGCGAACGAGGTATAGCCCTCAAACGGGGCCTCGTACTTAGTGTCCAGCGGATACGAGAGCATCTTGTCCGCCTCAGTAGCATCCGCGGGACGAGCGAAGGCGACCTTGTCACGATCAATGTCATGATTCCCAGCGCAAATCACAAGATGATCAGGCAGAATTGACAGGTTCTTTAGCAGCTTCTCCAGCCATTTCGCAGCCTCCTCATACTCTGCGGGCCTGCCTCTATAGGCGATGTCTCCGCTAAGGCAGACAATCGTCGGTCGCCACTCGGTTTCCAGCTTTAAGATCGCTGAGGTGATTCCATCAAGTGCGAGTTGGCGCAAGGCGCGAGCGGATTCAGACTTGTCGCACCCGAAGTGGACGTCGGAGAGATGAAGAATGACTTGTATCGTCTTTGCCATTGTGGCGATTTGAGACAATGATAGTGCTTTGAGTCGAAGGATTCACTAGGATTTCCGTTACTGGCAACATGACCTGGTGACGACGATCCGACTAGCCAGTGTCAGCGAGTGAAAAGGCCGCCAGTTAAATGCCGGACCCCGGATTTGCCTCGCACAGTCGGTATCGCGCGAGGTTTGCGGTGGCGATTCCGGCGGCGGCAGTTTTGCCGGCGTCCCGGCACCCCGGTTGCACACCAGAACGATACAGCCCGGAACATTGACGCATAGCTTGGAGCCATTTCTGCCGATGGCCAGTCAGCGCCAAAATCGGGTCCATAAGCAAGACACGCGAGCATCGGTATTGACGAGAGCCCAACTGTTCAGTTCCATTGGCTTGCCTCACCCTCGCATGTCCAGACTCCGTATTGCTCTCCGATCGACGGCCCCATCTTTCTGAGCAGATCGCATTCCTCCACGAGGGTTTCAGGCGAGAGCAATTCGTAGGCAAGGCGGGCGATGTCGGCAGGAGGCAAGTGGCAGACGAATCCCTCTTTCCGCAGCATGAACGAAGCCTCATTTTGTGTTGCGGCCATAGCCTCTTTGCCCGCGTGATCGACCGTCCAGCCCGCCTGGTAGAAGACCTTGAGCACCTGAAGGAGATTGATGTAGGTTGTGTAGGCCTTGGCTCCGATCGCCAGGTCCACACAGGTGCGATCGTCCAGCGGAAAGACCGTGAGCGGCGCGGCATTGGGCACGAACTGGATGATGTCCATCGAAGAGGCGGAGATGACCAGCTCGTCGCCCCACCCCTCCCCGCCACCGAGGGTCTCGTTTCTTTTCGTTGCAAGCCTCGACACATCGCACAAGCTCGAAAAATCGGCGCACTCGACATAGCAGTGCGGCGCAACGAGCGCCGAGCTCCATCCTTTCGTGCCAGCTTCCATCAGAAGATCGCGAAGTCGTCCCAGGTGATTCTTAGGTGTGATGGGAAGGACCCCGGAGATCACCGATTTCCCCTCGACGATGCCAGTCCCCGAAGTTAAGACACCGGCCGCATCGCGCAGAATCTGTTTTTGACGAATGAGGCGCCGGCTTTTCGCGTTCCCGCTCTTGACCTCGATCAACTCCACATCCCCGTTGTCATGGATGGCGGTGACGTCCCCAATGGCGATTGAATTGGTGACGGCGTTGAAGATGGCTCTCCGGTTCGCCGAGTCATTGATGGCCGCCCAGTGGCCCAGCTCTGCGACGGTGCCCTCGGCGAGGATGGTCTGCTTCACCGGGTGGGACGAAAGGATGCGCGTGGTGAACCGGTCATAGTCGAAAGCCCGCCACGCCATGCCATCTCCGATCTGCCGGATGGCATTGGCGATCAAACCATGCAGGGTGATTTGCGACTGGATGAACTCCGCGGCGCGCTCGGGAATATTGGGCTCGGCCGCAAGTTTGTCTTTATAGCTCTTGATCGATTTCTCCTGGACCACGATGTCTTCCAGCATGTGCAGCTGCAGCTTCGAGAGTGCCAGCTTGTTGCCCTTCCGCTTTCGACTGATCGACAGGTAATCCTCGAGGATGTCCGGGTAATCGGAGGTCGCAGGACGCACCATGGCCGCGGCTTCATGCCCTTTGCCCACGTTGCCTCGGCTCACGCTCCAGGAAAAAGCGCGCCGGTACTTATTGCGGACTCGTTCCGGGTCGGACGCAGATTCACCTTTCTTCGGGCTCATTGACAGATTATTTCACTCGGCCGGACCGGTGAGGGTATGACACCGAACGTGGCTCCCCTGAGTTTGCTCGATCACTAGGAGCGTCTTTTCCGGGCGACCCTCTCCTCACCATCCCGGCGCAGAGCGTCGGGTTCCCGAGCGTCGGTCGCGGTTGGTGGTGGCAATTCATTCCGCGTTATTTGCTGAATCCACGACTCACGATACGCTCGATCTCGATGCTCGCTTCAGGGACCAAGGCCCTGGAAAGTGGGTGCCGCGCGGGATCTGCCTTCTCCCCTCGCACATTGCTTCTGTCGATCAACCCCATCTCGTCTGCCTCTAGCCACGCAAGTCTCTCGTCGCGGTAGGTCTTGCGCCAGATTTGCGCGCCTTCGTGGAGACAGAGCGTGCAAGCGTCGCCCAGCCCTGGCCGGATAAAGCTCGGCTTGACAAGCAACCGAGGCGGGGGCGGGAGCTTCACCTCCTTTTCACTGATTACCTCCTGGACCACGCGACCGGGCCCTGCTCCGTTCTTATATTGGAGTCTGATCTTGGCCTCGATGTGTCGTTGACACCGGCGGCCCCTCCTGCGTCCTTTCGGGCTGCCCTCATCTCCAAGGCAATCCAGCCTTACCTCCTTTTCAAGCGAATCCAACCTAACTATTTCGTGGATTTCGCGATCCAGTTCGTAGCCGCCCCTTCGACAGAACGTATTTCCACACGGCATCAGCCCGCCGTCCCCGGAAACGCGCCATGTTCCGCGGCGGACCTCCTGCAGGAAGTCGTACTCCGTGAACTCAACTGTCGCCTCTTCGAGGGTCGGAAATGCCTCTTCGAAGGGACCCAATTTAAAGAAAACCCGATGAGATCGATCCATTGGCTCGCCCATTGCACCCACTCCGAGTGTCTTTTCCCTATTAGAATCTTTTCCTTACGAGCGGTCGCCCCTGACTCTCCTGCAGACGGAGGAGCGCTCCCTTGGCTAATATTATCACCGGATGATAACATAGAAATCGATGAAGCGCGATGCGAGCCTGGATACGTTGCTTCTCCTCGACGGAGAGATCTTTGTGGTCGAGGGAAGTTTTTGGGTCAAGTTCGCAGTCAAAAAGGTTCCACCGACTCCGGAAAAACCCCACGGCCTCGACTACTCGCTGACGCTTCACGACGGCGACAATGAGCGTCTTTTGGGGTTCGACAATGCTCATTCCATCCGTGAAGGGGCGGGACCCGGCGCCCGGACCCGGATCGAGTACGACCATAAGCACAAGGGCGAGCACGTTCGTTTTTATGACTACACCGATTCGATGTCTTTGTTAGCCGACTTTTGGACGGAAGTCGATCTGATCTTGAAGGAAAGGAGTACAACACCATGAAGACTTTGAGAGTTGGGATCGCATCCCGCGAAGGGTATAAGAAGCGGACACTGGCTATCGTAAGCGGAAAATATGTCCCCTCGAAGAACGAGCCTAAGGTTTGGTTTGAGTCTCTCGGCACTCTGTCGCAAGTGCTTTCGGATGATAATCGCGATCTGTTGAAGTTGATTCTCGAAACTCATCCCCAATCTCTGAACGAATTAGCAGAGAGATCCGGAAGAGCGATCTCGAATCTCTCCCGAACACTCAGGAAGATGGAGCACTACGGGCTCGTCCATTTTGAGCCGGGTCCCAATCGACAACTTGCGCCTAAAGTCGTTTACTCGGGAATCGAATTGCAGCTGTCCTTTCAGAGCAGTTCGGAGCCGGGATCGCAAGTGATTTTGCGATCCCGGCATCCCTCTCATCCCTCGCATAGCTTAGCTCGAAGTCATGATGTATCGACAAGCATTACAGAATACGTAAATCTCGCTCGGAAGATGGCTGAACTTGGATGTATTTACCCAGAATCCGGACTGGCGCTCTTGCCGCTGAACCTCGAGTCAGCCGGGTCGATGGCCGAGTTGCGACTGGCATCGCAAACAGCGACGATCAGGAAGTTGTTTTTGAATGACGGCCTGCCCCTCAGCGAGATCATAGAGCGAAGCCAGAGACCCCCCTATGTAAAAAACAAGTCTTCCGCTTTGGTTCTGCCGATTCTCTACTTCTCTGCATCGCTCTATTCCGAAAACCCCACACTCGTGAATATTGCCCTCAATGTCGTGTCCAACTATGTTTTCGACACGTTGCGCGGCGTGGGAATCAGCAGAGAGGTCAAGCTCGAAATTGTCGTAGAAAAAACCAAGGGTAAGGAATATCGACGTGTTTCCTACTGCGGTCCCGCCGATGGACTGAAAGCATTGCCCGATAGCATCCGCGAGGCCGCGAAATGACCGATGTGCAACAGGAATTTCTTGAAGAATACAACGAAGTGATCTCTGCCTGCGGAATCCTTTGTTTTTGTACTCGCGACACAGGCCTTCAAAAGGAGGGCTGTCTCCGCCTCGAAGCATTGTGTTCGCGCATTGAGATGGAGAAAGCAAAGGCGATTGAAGTCGCAGACGACAAGTTCGCCAATGACCTTCTTGGTTGTTCGTGTCTTGCCTCTGCCATGATTGCCGAACTCAGAATGTGGGTGCTGCTCAAGGAGCAAGATCCGGATCGAGCCTGGACTCAACTGGTCAACGCGCAACGCAATTTGGCTGACGCGATGAAGGCAAGCCAGGGATTCTCTCATCTTCAAGACAGAATCGAACGGCTCGATTCGATTGAAAAGACAGTTTTTCCTCCGCAGATATTCTTTAGCGCGGGAATGGTGGTACGAGACGAGATTTGTTCAATTTGTGGAAACGATTACGAAGATTGCGCCCACGTCAAAGGGAAACCATATATGGGGCAATTGTGCACCGTTCGGCTCATTCCACTCGAAGTGGATCACGTTGCCATTGTTGACGAACCAGCCAACAAACATTGCAGAGCCTACACGCGAGGGGAAGAAACCGGTTTTCGCAATCTTATGACCTGGCTGGTCGGACCCAATCAAGAAGGGCCGAAGGGCAAAGAAGAAGAGCTTGTACTTCACGGAGCCATTGCGACAACATCAACCTTTGAGGATAGCGATCTCTGATACCGCGAACGCCCATTGCAAACAGCTCCAAACCGCTGTGTGGCGCAAGCGAAATACTGGTGGGGTGAGGACAGAGCATTGAAAATCCGGCTCTTCATATCGGCGGTGATTTTTCTCGGATCCTACTTGCCTCTGTCCGTGATTCTCCTCGCGCAGGACTTCAATTACGAGTTCATCGGGCGCGGCTTCTGCTGGAAGATCTGGGCCCACGACCCAACCTGCGTCGTGCCGTTCGCCCATCCCAAGCTGGCGCTGACCATCGTCGGCCTCTGCCTCTTGAGCTTCGGCCTCTCGCTCCTGGCTCTCTCCTTCTCCCGGCCGAGCTCTCCGATCCACGTCAAAGAGGCAAAATATATTCCCGCCGAGCTGATGAGCTACATCCTTCCCTACGTCGTCGCCTTTATGGGCATCGGCTACGGAGAAAAGGGTAAGCTGATCGGGCTTGCCATCTTTCTGGTCTGGATGTTTTGGATCACCCACCGATCCGGTCAAATCCTCCTCAACCCGGTGCTGGCGGTTCTGGGATGGCGCCTCTACGAGATCAAATACGCTTTCCCGGGCGATCCGAAACAGAAGGAATATCTCGATCGCGCTTTGGCCAAAGGCCCTATTGAATCCGGACAAAGCTATGCTCACGTCAAAGTGCAGGACATTCTTGTTCTCGATGTTACCCATTCTTAGAGGAGAGGCCATCCATGCCAGCGCTCGAAGACCTAAAGAACTTCAATCTCGAAGCAGCCACGATCTCGCTTTGGGTGTTCAAGGGCCCACGCGGCCCCAGCACTGCTCCTCCGATCTACACCGGATATTGGGTGGAGACGAGCGAGGGCGTCAAGGAGGCTCTGAAAGAGATCGTCGATCAGGAGAGAACTCGGATCGAGGAGCCGATCGAGTATGGATTGCTTACGGAGAACAACGAGGCGAGCGCGCTTTTGATTCGAACTGATGAGACCCACGCAGGTCTCCTGGTCGATGCCGCTGCCGGCGAAACCGAGCCGAAGCGAGCTCAGAACGCCGAACGCCTGCGCAACGCCACGTTTTATCTGATCAAGATTGTCCACGAGCACACCGTGGTATACGCCGTACGTCGAACTACCGGTGGATGGAAGACCAAACGCGCCCTGTCCGCCCGCTCCATCTTTTTCGCCGACCACCGGCTGGATCTCGATGAGCGGCCGCATTTTGATCTCGAGAAGACGATCGATTTCTTCATCGTCGGCGAGCACCTACTGGTCCTCAACAAAGGAAGCTTCGAATCCACCCTTCGGTACAAAGCTGCGCACGCCAACGACTTTGTCGCCCTGCAAGCCGAAGCAGAATTTGCGGCTGTCTTCGTCGACCTGGCCCCGCTAGTCCAGCATGTCGGACTGAACAAAATCCAACTGCGCCGGATGAGCGCCGTTCGCCAGAAGGCGCATTACCGCAACCAAGAGTTCATGGGTCGCCTGCGCGAACATCACGCCGAGTATGGTTTCACTTTTCAATTCGATGCAGCGGGTCGGATCGTTGCGACTGCCGAGACGAGTTCTCAGATCGTCACCGCACTGCTCGACCACCGTCTTGCGTCTGGTTTCTCCGGTCGCATCTATGATGTCCCGGATGCGAAGCCCGTCACGATCTGATCCTGGTTCAGCTTTTGTCCCAGACATGCCAGAGATGTGTTAGGAAGTCTAACTGGTCCTAATGCGGCCCACGCGATCTATTAGTTTAAGAATGGACGCGCGGTTACGCCGCAGGACGCGTCGGCCACTTAACGGCAACCGCGCATTCCGAAACCTTGCTCGATGAGCATACGCAACGCCGACAATAAGACCGAGTGCGTGTAACGAATCGCGCGTCCTGACAGTCTTCGGTTCATCAACTCGCTGTAGAGCCCCTGAATTTCTGCTGCGGAAAACTCGGCGAATCGCCTTTCTCGCAATTTTGGACGAACGTATCGCGCGAGCAGGGTTGAGGAGTCGCGGAAGCTCTTCGCCGACCGGCGGGGACGAGCACAGACATCCAGCCGGTGATCAAGATACTGGCCTACCGATTGGCCAGGGGAAGAGATGTTGCGCCCGAGATACTGTTCCGCGAGCATCCGATTCAGGTGGGCCTGAGCGAACCTCAATCCGCCACGAATGAATTGACCGATGTTTTTCCGCTTTCGGTTTTCGGGGTTGCGCCGGCGTAATGCGCACCAGCCAAGTACTGGATCCGCGACGAATGATCTGGCCAATCTTGTGGGCCATATTCCCTCCTAAGTCACGAAATTCAGAGCACGTGTGGTACACCGACGCCCGATTATTGATCGACTTTGCCTATAGATCAGGGCACGGGAGACTGACTCAGGTTCAGCATTGCATCCTCGCTCAAGTCCTGTCTTGCTCCTGCCTCAGGTTTAGGTCATCGGATAATTCCTTCCCGTCATAACCCCCTCCATCCCAGACTTACGGCCTACTCCTGACCGCCTTGCCGGAGGGGGAAAAGTTGCGCCAGTTGTACAAATCAGGTTCATGCACTCTACCAAAAGCAAAGAGCCAACAGATTGCCCCGAGAGAGATCTTCGGGAGCAAGACAAAACAAATGAAAGGAGCGAAATGTATCGTGCAGTAGTGAATGTGATCGCGGCAGTCGAGAGGAGCGAACGGGGCTACGCGGATGTGCCGCCCGGCTCAATCAATGACGAACTCGAGAGCGAGTTAGCGATGTTAGGATACGCGGTCGCGCTCAGCGATCGACTGTGGATCGGAGGATATAGGGTCCACTCGCCGGAGTCCGTTCGTGCCGGGAACTACAGGCCTCACGTCCCGCCATCCAATTTCACTTGTATAGCGTCCGCCTCCACACATGTCCCCGATGCCCGCGACTTCGACCTGGAAGCGGTCCTTGAAGAACGCGGAGAGATCCTCACCAACTGACATTCGTTGCGATCTTGATTTCGCTACAAGCTCTATCCAGCGGCCAGGGTGCGAAGACTGCGGCCCTTTCTGAGAAGGCGGCTTCATCGTTGCTGTGCGGCGCCGCGCACCGCTTCCTGTCCAACCGCTGTCGGCCGGGACCTCTCATCATTCGGAAAACTTTACTCGCGCGTGTTCAAAGGAAAGCCATGTCTACCCAATTTCTCCCCTCTATTCGCGACAGCGAAACCATCACCTGCAGGCGCTGCAATACACTCCAATACCCGCGTAGCGGCAATTGCATCGCTTGCCATCACTCTCTTCCTCTGCGGTACGTGAAGATTGACATCGACAGCCTACTTAACTCGTGTCCTCAAGAACAGAGGAACCATATTGCCCACAGTATGGGCACAGTGGTCCGTGTTTTACGTAAGCAACGCCGCATGTCTCAGTCGCAGCTCGCAAACCTGGCCGCAAAGATGAACCGGAGTTATTTATCCAAGCTCGAATGCGGCCATGTACTCCTTCCTGTCAGCAAGCTGCTGCCGCTAGCGCGGGCTCTTGGCCTGACCGCGGTGATCCTGCGCTTCGAGGATCTCGATCTGCGAAAAACTCCGAAATCCCCGGGCAGTGGTTGAACAACGGGATCTCTTGATGGAATCGATGTGCATGGGTGGAACAACCCAAAAGTACTGTTTCGATCTACGGACGTCAGTTTGCTCCGACAATCAATATGCGGGTCAGGCCTGGTCAGAAGCCTGCCCGCGGAAGGAGACATCGGATGGCAATGACTAACGACAACTCACCCTCAAATGAACCGAGAGAGGAGGAAGAAGCGGCTCCTGATTTCTGGAGCGATGAAGGCGCTCAGCGCTTCAATGAAGCGTTGGATGAGGGAGCCGCCTATGCCCGCGCCAACGGTCCCAGCTTCAAAGACCCCGAGGATTGCCTTGATGATCAGGAATGCGACTATCGCGATCCGGAATTCTACGACCCGACGAAGAGACTCTTCCTCCCGGGGAGATGGAACTCATCTTTGAGAACTGCTACATCATGTAGCTCGGTTTCGGCCGCCTGACGTGCCAACTGCCTTCGGCATGAGCACCAGACACTCGGCGTAGCGCAGACTTCTCTTCTCCAATCCAACAAACATTCTTCGGGCACGCGCCAACGTGCCCGGAAAGGAGTAAGGATGATCGACTCGCTAATGGACTTCATGAACCTAGCTGTCGTGCAATATGCGACGGTCGCAATCCAATATGCGGTCTTTGTGCTGCTCGTTTACCTGATCATTCAGTGGATACGCTCGCTCCCGGCGGCCGGACGCTGGAAACTGGTCAAACTCGCGCTCACGATTCTGTTCCTGCCGTTCGTTCTCGTCTGGAAATTCACCACTGCTGGAAGCGATTGCGGTTGCTGCTGCGACGAGGACGACTGAGGACGGCGAGATGATTCAAATCACACATTCGGACCGTGGCGGCTCGGGCCGCCATTTTTGTTTGACCGGGAAGTCATGATGGTCAGAACACTCAAGATCTGCATTGTCGATCCGGACCCGACCAAGACTCAGGCGTTCCTGAGTGCGCACTTGTCCGGGGGATTGTGGTCTCTGCTGGCCAGGCAATACTACCCTATCGGGTTTCTCGGGGTTCGGACCTTCCGGAGCCGCAAAACTCCCAGCATTTTTGCGCTCATTGGATACTGGACTTCGGCGGAATGTCTGGAAGTCGCGAGACGAACGCCTGCCTACCTCGTACTCAAGCGCTTTCAGCGCAATTTAGCAATCTCCACAATCGATTGCGGCGTCATTCGAGTTCCGATGTTCGAGACCGAAGACCGATCAGACACGTCGGTGACCGCGCAGGCTGGCACCGCTGCTCGCGTTACAACACCGTGCGCTGACACGGTGGAGTCGGAGGCGGTCTTGCTCTCCGAATTCACAAATCACCCGCACCTTTGGGCGCGGTTCACATTCTTGGAGGCTCTTTATGAAATCAACGCTCTTGCGCGTCATCACGATCTCTCTCTTCTGCATCGCGTTCCTTAACGGCTGCAGATCCACTGGATCGGAGTTCCTTGGCAAGTGGGTCAACAAGGCAAACCCAACCGACAGTTTTCAGGTCGTCCGCAACGGCGATGAGTTCCTGATTGTCAGCCCAGCTGGAAAAGTCGGAGCCATATATAAGGATGGCGCCCTAGAAGTCAAAGGAGCGCTTCTGTCCGCGGATCTAACTTACGTCAAGCAAACCGACACCCTGCTGACTCCCGGCTTCTTCGGCAATGTTGAGTACAAGCGGCTGAAATAACCACGCCGCTGCCCCCACAGATCCCCGCTCAAACTCCTCTGCTGGACGCTTCTCCTCACCTCATCTCCCCAGAAGCTCGCGCGAATCACGACCCGGAAGCGCGGTGCTGTGCGCGTCTCGATATTCATTCCCTTTCAAATTCCCAACTTTGGTTAAGTCCCTTCACCGGGACGAAAGGAGCCTTCGTGTCTTCCTGTCTGTACAAGACGACTCTCACAAATTCCGATTCGTTGAATGCACTGCGCAAAATGCTCGCGCACTCCGTAGTTTCCCGACACACAAAGCGCGCCTACCTGACCGCCTTCGATGATTTGATCGAGGCGGCGGCAGGCCGGCCCATCTCGCGCATGATTCTGATGGAGTACCGTGCCTCCATGATCGGGGAAGGCCTCAGCGCCGCGACCATCAACCAAAGACTCTGCGGAATTCGCAAACTCGTGAACGAAGCACGCGAGAATGGTCTCATCGATCCAGCTGAGGCCGTTCGCATCACCTCGGTGCCAGGCGTTCCGCAGAATGGCGTTCGGCTTGGAACCTGGCTCACGACGGAAGAAACTCAGTGCCTGCTTGCGACTGTCGACCGTACAGAACTCATCGGCAAGCGCAACTTCGCAATTCTTTCCACCTTGTGCCACTGCGGTCTTCGTCGCGAGGAGACCGCGGCGCTCGACATGAGACTGATTCAGCGCCGCGAGGGCCGGTGGGTCATCGCTGACCTCATCGGCAAACGAGGACGGGTTCGCACCGTACCGATACCCGCGGCGGCGAAAGATGCTTTGGACGAGTGGACCAGCGCTGCGGGAATCACTTCAGGTCCGATATGGCGCGCCATGCGCAAAGGCGGCGCGATCACAGGCCTTGGGCTGAGCGCGTGGGCGATCTGGGATGTGGTGGTGACGGCCGCCAAAGCCGCGGGGATCAGCCATCTTGGCCCGCATGATCTGCGCCGCACGTGCGCCAAACTCTGCCGCACAGCTGGCGGCGAGTTGGAGCAGGTTCAAGCCTTGCTGGGGCACGAGGACTTGTCCACCACGGCACATTACCTCAACAGCACGCAGCAAATCCAACACGCCGTAAACGATCGCATCGCGCTTTGATGGTTCGGCCCTGGCACATAGGTTGCCACCTCGGTCAGAACCCACCTCCCAACATCCACACCCTCACCATGGCCGCCGAGCTTCGGGGCAGGCGCACGCCTGCCCCTTTGCTTGCCTGCGGCAAAACAAGGAGCACAAATGTCCAATGACCAAAACCAGCGACGACGCACCAATCCAGGCGCAGCCGGGCCCATTCATTACGAAGCCCCAGACTGGCTTTCAACAGACGATCTTGAGCAGGAGCTCCTCCTCGCGGCGGTGGCCGACTCAAGAAGCCTTCTGCCAGAAGACCGGTTCTGGCAGCTTGATGCCTACTTCGCAGCGGATCTAGATGAGACCGAAATCCAGTATCGAAGTTCCCTACTACGGCTTCTCGCCGACTTCCGGCCGCAACTCGCTGAATTGCTTGGCGGCCCCCGCGAACAGTAAACAGCCAGTACACGCGGACCGAGCGGCACGCCTTCTCTCGCCGCCATCTCTCAACCTCAATCTTCCTTCGCGCTCTCCACCCACAAGCGCACGCCCAAACACGCTGCGGTTTGGGTTGGAGAGCGCCTCACCAATTTTTGGAGAAGAAAACCATGAACGAGAAACTCAACGTGCGTCTCGGCAATCCTGTCGTGATGTTTTTCTGGAGCGCTGCCATGTTGCTCGCCGGAATCGTCATCGGCGCGCACTGGCATCCATCGCACGCGCTTACGGCCGCGATCGCGCTCGCTGCCGGCGCGTTCACGATGCTGCATGAACTCGTCTGCTGTTTTGTGTGGTGCTCGATGTCGGCCTGGTGGATCGGCCGGCGCATGGGAGAACTTAAGGCCAGGCAGTGACGAAAACCCTCTCAGTCGGGACGGCATCGGCGCGGTTGCCAGGCAGGAGCGCCAATGCAGCCCCGACTGCCTCAAATCCGAACAGGTTTAGACAACGAGAACTGACATTATCGTGGGGAATGCGTCACTGACGACGAATTCAAGGGTACGCAACGTGAAATTACTTAATAGTGGCCTAAGTAGTCCGGGACCGGCCTTCAGGTCTCCCACTCTCACCATTTCTATCCACCAACCTAGCTACTCCGTGCCGAGCTCCCGGGATTGCGAGCTCGCAATCGCTGGCACTCTCTCAGGAGAACGAGGAGGATGACAATGACACTTTCGACTCTTGAACACACGAAGACGCGAGCCCAGCACTCGGTGTTCCCTTATTGCGGGCGTTCGGTCGATTGGCCGCGCCCGGCCATAGTTGAGACCGGGCTGAGCGTTCTCGGGGACTGGTGCTGGCACTGATGTTGGTGCCTCTGGTAGTCATTGCCTGGAAGTCGTGCTCTGATTTCCTTTCGGACAAAGCTTCGCACTCGATCTTCTATTGTCCGCTCGAGTGGACCCGATACTAGCCACAACCCCGCAACGGAGAACGACTTTCCTATTGGCACAATGGACTTCAAATGACACCAATTCTTCCATTGATCCGAACTCCACTCATTTGGCATCGGATGATCCGTCCAGTGCGAGATTCAATTCGAGGACGTTGACGTGCGGTTCACCTAGAACCCCAAATTGGCGAGCTTGGATGTGGGCTTGCACCAGGCTCTCGACGGAATCTTTGGAAAGATTCCGGGCGGCGGCGACGCGAGAAACCTGATAGAGCGCAGCGGCAGGCGAGATATCCGGATCCAATCCCGAGGCAGACGTGGTCACCAAGTCTATCGGCACATCCTTGCCCGGGTTCTGCTTTCGATACGTCGCCACATCGCCGTTGATGCGGTCGATGAGCTTCTTGTTCGTCGGGCCCAAGTTCGTACCGCCGGAGCTTGTCGCATCATAGCCATTGCCGGCTGCCGATGGCCGCGGGTGAAAGTATCCGTCTCCCGTGAACGCCTGGGCGATGATCGCCGACCCGATCACGTGCCCGTCCTTTTCGATGAGTTGCCCATTGGCCTTGTAGCGCATCGTTGCCTGTGCAATGCCCGTCACGACTAGCGGATACAGGATGCCCACCAGCACCGTAGTCACAATCGTATAGCGAATAGCGATAATCACTGTCTTAATCATGGCGTATCCTCAGGCCTTCAGGCCAGATGCAGTCCGTTGAGAATCATGTCGATCAGCTTGATCCCGATGAACGGCACGATGATGCCGCCCACGCCGTAGATCAGCAGGTTCTGCCTAAGCAGCGCGGAGGCCGATTTGGGATCGTACTTCACCCCCTTCAGCGCCAGCGGAATCAGTGCAATGATGATGATCGCGTTGAAAATCACCGCCGAAAGAATGGCCGAGTGCGGCGTGGCCAGGTGCATGATGTTGAGCGCGTTCAGCACCGGGAATACCCCTGCAAACATGGCCGGAATGATCGCGAAATACTTGGCCACGTCGTTCGAAATCGAAAATGTCGTTAGAGCTCCGCGGGTCATCAGCAACTGCTTGCCGATCTCCACGATCTCGATAAGCTTGGTCGGATTCGAATCGAGGTCGACCATGTTTCCAGCTTCCTTCGCGGCCTGCGTGCCTGTGTTCATCGCGACGCCCACATCGGCCTGCGCCAGCGCCGGTGCATCGTTGGTGCCATCGCCGGTCATCGCGACGAGCTTGCCCAGTGCCTGCTCGCGCTTGATCAAGGCCATTTTGTCTTCGGGCCGCGCCTGAGCCAGAAAGTCGTCCACGCCTGCTTCCCGTGCAATCACTGCCGCAGTCAGCGGATTGTCGCCGGTGATCATCAGGCTGCGGATGCCCATCGCGCGCAGGTGAGCGAGCCGCTCCTTTAGCCCGCCCTTCACGACATCCTTCAGATACACCACGCCCAGCGCCGTCGCATTCTCAGCCACCACCAGCGGCGTGCCACCCAGCCGCGAGATCTCATCGACGCGATCGCTCACCATCTTCGGCAGCGTCGAGCCCTGCTGCTTCAGGTAATTTGCAATCGCATCGGCCGATCCCTTCCGAATCTCGAGCCCCGGAAGATTCACTCCCGACATACGTGTCTGCGCACTGAACGGCACAAATTCAGCATGCGTGCCTTCAAGATTGCGTCCGCGAATGCTGTACTTCTCTTTCGCCAGCACTACGATCGAGCGTCCCTCAGGCGTTTCGTCGGAAAGCGAAGCAAGCTGCGCCGCATTCGCCAGCCGCTCCGACGTCACTCCAGGACCCGGAAAGAATTCCGTTGCCTGCCGATTGCCGAACGTAATCGTTCCGGTCTTGTCGAGCAAGAGAGTGTTCACGTCGCCAGCGGCTTCCACCGCGCGGCCCGACATCGCCAGTACGTTGTACTGCACCAACCGGTCCATCCCAGCGATACCGATCGCCGAAAGCAACGCCCCGATCGTCGTCGGAATTAGGCATACCAGCAGCGACACCAGCACGAAGATCGACTGTGGTGCACTCGCGTACAGCGCGAACGGCTGCAGCGTCGCAACCGCAAGCATGAAGACGATCGTTAGCCCGGCAAGCAAAATGCTTAGCGCGATCTCGTTCGGA
>Ga0210385_10000119_pt1 | contig 86107 bp, 74 predicted proteins | sample IncBWH26OmetaG_FD_160107 | JGI IMG/M metagenome (GOLD analysis project Ga0210385, IMG submission 160107) | Forest soil microbial communities from Barre Woods Harvard Forest LTER site, Petersham, Massachusetts, United States - Inc-BW-H-26-O ... | reverse complement strand
TCACTCGCTGCAGTTCCTTCTGACTCAACGTGAATGTCTCCTGTCTCATGGGGTGACATTTTCACGTTGCCGTTAAGGGGTGACAGAATTATGGAGCTAAGACACTCGTTTTCTTGACCCTGTGCGCGGGCGGCAAGTACACTAGATAATTCCGAATGCTGCCCGAGCTGTGGCAGCCGGGCTTGACGGAGAAGACCCCAAAGCCAACGCGGCAGTTGGTGTGAACCGGCGGCAAAAAGCCGCCCGAGCGTTGGAGCATGAAGTCTTCCCGGGCCGGATGAAGATTCGACGAAGAAACAAGGGGGAATGCTTTGCCAAAGCGTACATATCAACCGCGGAAACGCCGCCGCGCCAAGACACACGGGTTTCGCGTGCGTATGAAGACCAAGGGTGGCCGCAAAGTGCTGGCGGCACGCCGCAAGAAGGGCCGTCATCGCCTCACGCCAGAGTAGTGGCGATGGCCCCGCGGCGGGCCAGAAGTTTCCTCGCGAAGCCAAGCTGGTGCGGAAAAGCGAATTTGACCTGGTGTACCGCGCCGGCAAACGCCGCTCGAGTTCCCACTTCACTGTTTTCGTTCGCGCCAGTGGACAGCCGATCAGCCGCTTCGGGTTCAGCATCAAGAAGGCTTTGGGCGGCGCGGTGGTGCGCAACCGCATGCGGCGGCGCCTGCGCGAGATCGTCCGCTGCCACCGGCAGGAGATAAGCTCGGGATGGGACATCGTCATTCATCCGAAACAGAGTGTTGCTACGGCGCCGCTTCCGGCGTTGACGGCGGATTTTCTTCGGCTGGTGAAGGGGCTGTGAGTGAGCCTTTCGGCAACGAGGAAAAAACGCCCGCCCCGCAAAACCATCCGGGGTGCAAACTGCGCACCTCAGAAGGCGGCCGCTACAAAGGCTGGGCGGTTCGCACGGCGCTGTTTGCGCTGAGTTTCTATAAGGCCTACCTTTCGATGATCTTTGCGGGCACTTGCCGGTATGAGCCGACTTGCTCGCGTTATGCGTACGAAGCCATCGAACGATTTGGAGTTTTGCGCGGCAGCTGGCTTGGTTTGAAGAGATTGCTGCGGTGCCATCCGTTGACAAGAAGATTCGGATACGACCCGGTTCCGGAGAAATGGGAAGAGATGCGAGCGAATTCCGACGTAGTGGGTAAGACGCGCGAGGTGCGGCTGTGAGCACTCCGCCGATGAATCAGTTGCCGCCGCTGGGCGGGCCGAAAGACAAGTTCACGCCGGAGTTGCGCATCCTGGTGGCCTCGCTTCTGTCCATGGGAGTGATTTTGCTGTGGGCGAAGTTTTTTGGGCCGAAGCCGCCGGTTAATCTGCCGCAGGTAAATCAGCCTGCGCAAGTTTCAACGGCAACTCCCGGAAATCCCGCGCCGGCGGCTACGGCCAGTCCGGCTACGCCACAAGCGAAGATTTCCGCGGCGACCACGCCAGTTGTGCTTCCGGCCGCGGATTCGCAAGAGCGCACCATTGTCGTGGAGAACGCGTTATATCGCGTGGAATTTTCCAATCGCGGCGCGGTGGTGAAGAGCTGGCAGTTGAAAAATTACAAGGACGATTCGAAGCCGCAAAAGACGCTGGACCTGGTGCACCCGCAGGCAGCTGCGGAAACCGGAGGCTGGCCCTTCGCGCTGGTTTTCGACGATCCGCAGATTGGAACCCTGGCCAATTCCGGGCTTTATAAAATATCGAGCGATGCGAGTTCCGTGGAAGCTCCGGCGGATCTGACATTCACTTGGAGCAACGGACAGCTGCAGGTCACCAAGAAATTTCATTTCGATCATTCCTACACCGTGAACGTCGAGACGACCGTGACCAACAACGGCAACCACGTTATGGCCGGGTTGGCGTGGCTTGGCGGCTTCGGCGATTTGACGGTGACGAATCCGATTCCCGTCGAGACAGTTTTCACTTTCTACAGCGAAGGCGGAAAGTTGACGACTTTCGCGCACAAGAAACTCGACGGCCCGGAGAAATGGGGCAACACCTGGCAAGGCGGCAAGGAATTCACTGGCATTGAGGACCGCTACTTCACCGCCGCGTTCCTGCCATCGCTCACCGAGCCGGCGCCGCTCGAAACCCGCTATTGGAAGGTGTTCCACAACGTCAAGGTGGATGGGAAAGACCAGTCCGAACCGGTTCCGGAGATTGCCACCGCAACCGCTGCGCAGAACATGACGCTTCGCGTCTACATTGGTCCCAAGGATTACGACGATCTGAAAGCCATGCACCCGCCGCTGCATTCGCTGGTGCAATTCGGATATCTGGAATTCATCTCCGACCCGTTGTTTCACGGCCTGAAGTGGCTGCACAAATACGTTCCGAACTGGGGCTGGGCGATTGTGGTGCTCACCCTGGTGATCAATATGGTGCTGTTCCCGCTGCGCATTTCCAGCTACAAGACCACGCTGAAAATGCAGCGCGTGGCGCCGGAGATCAAGCAGATCCAGGAGCGCTACAAGAAGTACAAGATGAACGACCCGCGCAAGGCCGAGATGAACAAGGAAGTGATGGCCATCTACTCGCGCGAAGGGATCAATCCGATCGGCGGCTGCTTCCAGATGTTTTTGCAGATGCCCATCTGGTTTGGATTGAACCGGGCCCTGAGTTATGCAATCGAGTTGCGCCACACCAAATGGCTGTGGGTTACGGATCTTGCGTCTAAAGATCCCTACTACGTTCTTCCCGTGCTAGTGGGCGTCACGATGTACCTGGTATCGAAGATGACGCCGATGACGACCACCGATCCGCAGCAGGCGCAGATGATGAAGATCATGCCGCTGACCTTTTCAGTGATGTTCGTAGTTTTTCCGTTTTCGAGCGGCCTGGCGTTGTATATTTTGACCAGCAGCCTGGTGGGTATCGTTCAGCAATGGTACCTGAACAGGTCGCATCCTCTTCCCGCCCCGGCCAAGCCAACGCGCGCCAAGAACTAAGCACGGCCCGTTTGCCGCGAGGATTTTTCCCGGTCCTCCGAGTGCGTTGAGATCATTATGACGAAAGAATTTGTACGCGAAGGGAAACTCGACCGCGCCGCAGCCGCAGAGGCCTTGGGCGAATTCCTGCGTAATATGCTGAAGGCCGGTGGCTTGGAACTGACCGTTACCGTGCGTTCGGCGGAACCAGCCGCGGGCGGCGAAGAAGGCGAAGCGGAAGTGTTCGCTGACCTCGACGGCAAGGACAAGGAAATTCTGCTGGCTCGAGGCGGCGAAGTGCTGAAGGCGCTGGAGCACCTGGCGTTTCGGGCGCTGCGGCTTGAGCCTGCGTTTCACGAAAAGATCCACTTGGATTGCGCGGGGTACCGGGCGATGCGATTCGAAGAGTTGCGCATGACCGCGCGCGTGGCTGCCGAGCGCGTGCAATCTTCCCGGCAGCCGTTTCAGCTGAATCCCATGTCGTCGCGCGAGCGGCGGATTGTGCATCTGGCGCTGAAGGATTTTCCGGGCGTGCGCACCGAAAGCGTCGGCACGGGAGAAGAGCGCCAGGTGGTGATTCACCCCGCGAAGAAATAGAGGAGCCTTTTGAGTGCGGAGGCTCCGCCTCCGCTTTCACGGACTAAGACTTTTCTCGTTTGATCGATTTGTCGTGGAGTTAAAGTCGTAAAAGCGAGAGCTTCGCTCTCGCACTCCAAACAACGCCCGCCTACTTTTTCTCCCAGCCTTGCGACAGAACTTCGCCGTTGGCATTGAAACGCACACGATATTCGAACGACGGCGGCCGGTCGCGGCGGAGTTGCGGAAATCGTACATCGAGAAATTCGACGACAGCCTCGGTACCCTCTTTGTGAAAACGGGTAACCGGAAAGCGCGCGAACCCGAAATACTTTTGAACCTCAGGCAGGGTGCGTGCCTTCTCAATGAACGAGTTTGTCGGCGCATCAGGATAATAGGTGTGCACGATCGGGGAACTTGGCGGAGGATCACTACTTCCGTCAGCTTTCGAGAAGAGTGAATCGCTGAGGTCCATGCGTACTTCGTAGACGCCGCGCGGAGCGCTGATCAGGCCGTCCCAGTGCCACAGGGACGGTGGGAACGGAAGCGCGGCAATGGATTGCACTTCAATATTTTCTGTCGCGGCGATTTTATGTATGCGGTCGAGCGCTTCGTGATGAGCATAGGTTGCAGCAGCCAGATAGGCGATCGCCAAGCCGAGACCTGCGCGATTCCACGTCACGTAGGGCAGGCGGTGTCCCCAGCCGCGGGCGGCCGGGAGTAAGAACAGCGCTGCAAAAAGTACGGTGGCAAGCACAATGGCATTGTTGGATAACGGCGCGCCGACATTTTCCGCGATGCGAGAGATGAGGAACGGCGCGGGAGTAAACACCAGCCACATGGTCAACGCGCGACGGCGACTGTGCTCGGGATCTTCGTAAGCCCAGGCCAGCAACTGCGGAATCAGAAGAATCCCCGTAAAGCTGAAATCGAGAATGAAGAGGATATCCCACGCCGGACGCGACCATTGGTACGGGGACCAGATCATGGTTCCGAACGTGGTGACCAGATCGAGAAATATATGACTGAGAATACCGATCGCCCAAAGGCCGCAGAGGGCGATGTAGGAAGGCGATTCCCACTCGCGCCACCGGCAAATGACGACCGTAAGCGCTGCGAGCAGCACAGTCCAGAGGGGCATGCAGAGCAAGGAGTGGGTGATGCTGCGATGCCAGGAAATCATCAACAGTTGATCGCGTGAAACAAAGTCGCGGAGAACGTCAGAGTCAGGAAAAATGGCGCCGAGCGTGACCACCCAGGTGATGACTCGACGCTTGTTTATAGGTTCAGGAGGAAAAAGATCGACGCCTTTGAATGCTGCTTTTGCAATGAGCGCGCCGGCGATGCCGTGGGTGATCGTGTCCATGAATAAGTGGCCGTTTTAATCAGATAACGGAGAGAAGCGATTTGCCCTTCGGCAAGACTCGGCCGATCTTCGCCGCAGTGATTTGATGCCGCCGCAGAATCTCCAGGGCAGCATCCGCGGCATCCGGGGAAATGGCAACAAAGAGACCGCCCGATGTTTGCGGATCGAACAGCAGGGCGCGATTTTCTTCAGGCACGCCAGCAGCGAATGTGACGCAATCACCCAGGAAATCCAAATTATTGTTGAGGCCGCCGGCGATCATGCCTTGGCGAGCCGCGTCGAAGGCGCCAGGAAGCACTGGAACGGCGTTGTACTGAATCTCAATCGTTACCGCCGGAATTTCCTTTTCCGGATTGCCGAGCGCCATTTCTCTGGCGTGACCGAGCACGCCGAAGCCAGTGACGTCGGTGACCGCGTGAACAGCGTTCGCATTTGCTTTGGCCATCACCTCATGGAGCGCTTCGGCGGCGGCGCGATTCAATTGGGACATCGAAGCAATTGCCGCATCCACATTGGCCTTTGAAACGCGTTCCCTTTTGAGCGCAGTAGAAATGAGTCCGGTGCCCACCGATTTGGTCAGCAGAATGACATCATTTGCCTGCGCGCCGACATTTCGCCAGATCTTGTTCGGGTGGATGGTCCCGGTAACGGCGTATCCAAACTGGATGTCGTCGTTGCGGATCGAGTGGCCGCCAATGACGGCGCACTTCGCTTCCTTCATCTTGTCGAGGCCGCCGCGAATAATCTGCTCGAGGATTGCGGGGTCGCCTTTTTCCGGGAAGCCGACAATGGAAAGAGCGGAAATTGGTTTGCCGCCCATGGCGTAAATGTCGCTAAGAGAATTGGCCGCGGCAATCTGGCCAAAGGTGAATGGATCGTCAACGACTGGCGTGAAAAAATCCACGGTTTGTACCAACGCGAGATCGTCGTTGATCAGATACACCCCTGCGTCGTCGTTGGTGTTGAATCCAACGAGTACGTTCGAGTCAGTCGGCAATGGTAGGCGCCGTAATATTGAGTCCAGCGTCCCGGGACTCAGTTTGGCCGCTCAACCAGCTGCCTTGACCATGGCCGTGAGTTTCACGGAATCGGTCAAGCCACACCTCACTGTGCTGCACCTTGATTATAGCGAGGGTGCGGGATTTCTGCTGGCGACTGGTGGAAACTTGTTGCAGGCGCAACTTGCGCCCATGGGTCGGAAAGTGTTCTTATCACGGGATGCTGTGGGACTTCTGGTTGATCTTCCTTTTTCTTGGCGTGGTGATTCCGTGGAGAGGTTACACGCGGCTGAGAAAACTGCTGGCGTTGCCATCGGTCGACACCAAGGACAAGGTGGCGCTCTATGCAGCGACGATTGCTTTCCAATGGATACTGGTAGGACTCGTGGTGTGGCGGTCGCTCGTCCGAGGATTGACGCTTCAACAATTGGGGCTAGGCACGCCCAACTGGACAGGGGTCATTGCGAGCGGATTATTTGGAGCATTCTTTATCGGCGGACTCCAATGGCTGAATTTGCGGCGAATCGGAAAAATGGAAGGCGAGGCCCCTGAGCTCTTGAAGAAACTAGCAAGTCGACTTTTACCGGTTAATTTCCTTGAATATCTACCATACGCCGCATTGGCAATCACTGCGGGAGTTTGTGAGGAGTTTGTCTATAGAGGCTTTGCGATTGCCGCTTTTTCCAAGGTTGGGCTACCACTCTGGGTGGTTGTGATTCTGTCTTCTTTGCTCTTTGGCTTGGCACACGCCTATCAAGGGCGCAGTGGGATCGTGAGCACCGGGATATTTGGAGTCCTGCTGGCAGTTGGCCGGCTCTGGATTGGCAGCCTCGTGCCAGTTATGATGTGGCACGCCGGACTCGATTTGGCTGCGGGAATTGCCGCTCCCAGGTACCTTCTCAAGAAGACTTCAGCGACCTAGCATGCGGCCAAAATAATCACAGGGTATTTATGACTATGACAACAGATGCCGAGAAGCCAGTTTCTGAAGAAACGCTCCGGCGGGCGTTGGGTGAATTTAATATTCCGGTTGACGGACAACAAGTCGTTTTGATTCAACAATATATAAGGACATTGATGCGCTGGAATGAAAAGTTGAATTTGACGGCGATTCGCAGCCCCTTGGAGATACTATATCGTCATTTTTGCGAATCCATGTTTGCGGCCGGTGCAATTCCTGTGGATAAGGGCCGCATCGCCGACATAGGGTCAGGCCCGGGATTTCCGGGAATTCCATTGAAAATCATTCGCCCGGAGCTGGAACTCTGTCTGGTTGAATCCAATATTAAGAAGGGGACCTTCCTGGCCGAGGTGGTTCGAGAACTTCAACTTAGCAATACCAGAGTTTTGATAAGCCGTTATGAAGAACTTGGGGAAGAACTGTCGCCATTGGATTATGTTTGTTCTCGAGCTGTAGGTGAGTTTGGGCCGTTTTTGGAGTGGGCGGGGTCCGCGGTGGTTGGTGCGCGTCAAGTAATCCTCTGGATCGGTGGAAGGGACCTGGAAGAAGCACAGAAATCTAAGCAATGGGAGTGGCGCGAACCGATTCTGGTGCCGCAATCGTTGCAAAGGTATCTACTGGTTGGAAAAAACAAAGAAATGTCGGCGTGACGACAAAAGATTACAATTTCAAGATTCCCGCAACAATTCAAGCTTATACACGAATCGTTCTCCTCCGATTAGGACCCGTGAGACATGATGTTCCACGTGGAACAATCGAGAACCTTCCTGATCAATTGAACGCAACAGTTCGAGTTGGCTCGTTTGATTGAACTTTTCCGGGACAGATAACCTCAATCACTGGAATTCACCCCTCTAAGGAAACTGAGTCGAGTTATTGAAAAAGCCCCGGCGATTTTCGTGGAGAATGTGCGCTTCACAATTTGAAAGGCTGAAGCAATTTACTACTGAGAGGTGCCGGGCTCAATCGGTGGAGTTGATTGTTCCACGTGGAACAATGGGGCCAGAATCGAGCGCGGGCTAATAGGCGACTGCCTTCCGGTTGATAAGAACCCGACTCGTGCGGGGACCGGGCTCTGGTGTTCCACGTGGAACAAAATTTGAAAACCTAAGGAGATCCGCGATCCACAGGATGTTCCACGTGAAACATCTTGCAAGTGGAATGGGAGTTTGATACGTTCCGGACGTTCGGGAGAACAATTTGGCCCGCATCATTGCCATTGCAAACCAAAAAGGTGGCGTTGGGAAGACCACTACGGCGGTAAACCTGGCGGCATGCCTCGCGGCCGCCGATCAGCCTACCTTACTCGTCGATTGCGATTCCCAGGCGAATGCCACGGCCGCCATCGGCTTTCAAAAGGATCCCTCACGACGGACTCTATACCACGCACTTATCTTGAATGAACCCTTCGAGAGAATTGTCCAGAAATCGCAAGTGGAACATCTGGACGTGCTCCCGGCAGACAAGAATCTGGCCGGGGCCGCAGTAGAATTGGTTGTGGCGGAAAACCGCGAGTATAAGCTTCAGGCTTACCTGCGAGACTTTCGAGAAAAATATAACTTCATCATCCTCGATTGCCCGCCGGCTCTTGACCTGCTTACGCTGAACGGACTCGTTGCCGCGGATGCCGTCCTTGTTCCAATCCAGTGCGAATACCTGGCGCTCGAAGGAGTTTCCGAACTTCTCGACACGCTGATGCGCATTCGGCGCACTCTAAACCCCAGCCTTGAGATTGAGGGGATCCTGCTGACCATGTACGACGAGCGAACCAGTCTTTCCAGGCAGGTAGCAACGGACTTGCGCAGTTTCTTTGGGACTCAAATCTTCCAAAGCCTAATTCCCCGCAACGTACGTCTCGCAGAAGCGCCGAGCTTTGGTAAGCCTATTATTTTCTATGATATACACAGTAAGGGCGCAGAGGGGTACACCCAGTTAGCACAGGAGGTAATTGCCAATGCCGAGAAACGCCTTGGGACGGGGGCTCGGAGCGCTCATTCGGGAGCCTGAGCCTCAGACTCCAGCAGCGCCGCAGTCAATCAATCTAGGAGTGCCTGCAACCGCTCCCGCAGGAGCGGTCAGTGGATCAGCCGCTGCCGCTGCACCAGCGCTGAATCCGGCAATGCCGGCGGGGCCGCTGCAAATTGACATTGATCTGATTGAGCCCAGCCCTTACCAGCCGCGAACTCGATTCCGCGAAGAAGCACTGGATGAGCTGGCGCGCTCGATTCAGGCCAGCGGGATTATTCAGCCAATCGTGCTGCGCCCTGTTGGCAATCGCTATCAATTGATTGCCGGAGAACGCCGCTGGAGGGCCGCTCAACGTGCAGGACTGAAGAAAGTCTCCTCGATCGTGCGCCAGGTGCCCGACGAGTTGGCGCTGGAAATGACGCTGGTGGAAAACATTCAGCGTGAAGACTTGAATGCCATCGAAGCCGCGCGGGCGTTTGAACGCCTGATGGATGAATTTCAGCTCACTCAAGAATCGGTGGCGGAACGCACGGGCAAAGATCGCGCGACGGTCGCGAACGCTATCCGGCTGCTTAAACTTGAATCGACAATTCAGGACTGGATTGAAGAAGGAAGATTGACGGCAGGTCATGGGCGGGCTCTACTGGGAGTGGCGGAGCCGGCATTGAGGATGCGTTACGCAAAACGCGCGGCGCGCGGCGGATTGACGGTTCGCCAGATCGAAAAACTGGGATCCCGAAGAGCGCGCAGCGCACGTGTGGCGGCGGAGCCGATCGCTGATCCTAATATTCGCGAAGCGCTGGATGAACTGCAGCGCCATCTGGGCACGAAAATCCACCTGCGCGAAAAGACCAGGATACGTCCGGGGCAGCTTGTAGTGGAATTTTATGATCAGGCGCAATTGATGGGTATTTACGATCGCTTGATGAAGTAGTAGCCTCGCGCGAAAATTCCTACTGGACCTTCGTTCAGGGATTTCATTCGACAACTCACTTGAGATGCCGCGTTGACTTCTCGACGCTTGAAGCTACATTGGTGAAGTAGACTTCCGAAGCAGCGCATCGGAAGCAATGTTGGGGGGAAATGCAAATGGCGTGGAAGTGGCCCGGCTCATCGAAGAGTGGTGGAACCGAAGAGTGGACAGGATTCATCGACCAGGGAGTCTCCCTCGAAGGTACCCTGACACTGACAGGAACGTTTCGCATCGACGGACACGTTAAGGGAAATATTATTTCGGAGCAGACGGTTATCTTGGGCGAGAATGCAAAAGTAGAGGGACAGATTGAGGGGAACCGGGTCGTGATCTCGGGACACTTTGATGGGGTGATCTTTGCCCGTGGCCGCGTGGAGATTCAGCCGAAGGGCGTCGTCACAGGAGAAGTTCACTCGCCCTGCATGGTGATCGATCCGGGCGGAATCTTTGACGGGCGTTGCCACATGCTGGCGGCGTCGGATGCCTCGGCGGGAGTAACCATTCCCATCCGAGCTGTCAGCCAAGCGTAAGGAACAATGCTGGTGCGCAGCGTTATCGTTAACCAGTAATATTCATTAAACAGGTTAGCAAATCAACAGGTCTTCCTTTGCCTATTCGGAGCGTGCTGAGTTGACAGCACTTTCTCCCGCGACTATCTTTCCTTTGCGCGACTCGAAAGGCATTCGAAAATGAAAACTCTGGTGATAGGTGGCGGCGGGCGTGAGCATGCGCTGGTGTGGAAGCTGGGGCAAGGCGCAGGGGTGGAGAAGCTCTGGTGCACGCCGGGAAATGGCGGCATCGCTGGCGATGCGGAGTGCTTGGCGGTAGAGGTGGGGGACGTGGCAGGACTGGTCGCGCTGGCGGAAAACATTAAGCCGGATCTCACCGTGGTCGGACCGGAACTACCCCTGGTGAATGGATTGGTGGATGCCTTTTCGGAGCGACGATGGGCAGTGGTCGGTCCAGATAAGAAGGCTGCGCAATTGGAAGGCAGCAAGATCTTCGCGAAGGAATTCCTGCAACGGCACAATGTCCCGACGGCGGAACTCTATGGCGCGCACGATTCGGCAGGCGGCGCGTATGGTGCGCTTTGCGCGGTGGATTGGCCGGTGGTGATCAAGGCGGACGGACTATGCGCGGGAAAAGGGGTTTTCGTGGCGCCGAATCCGGACGCGGCGACGGACTTTATTGAGCGGGTGATGGAGAAGAATGAGCTTGGGGACGGCGGGAAGCGCGTGATGCTGGAGGAAGCGCTGGAAGGCGAAGAGCTTTCGTTTATTCTGCTGACCGATGGAGAGCGCTACGCGCCGCTGGTGCCTACGCGAGATCACAAGCGGGTATTCGACAACAATCAAGGACCGAACACCGGCGGCATGGGCGCGTATTCTTCCGACGAACTTTTGCCTGTCGATTTGAGGCGCACCATTGAGAAAACGATCGTGGAGCCAACGATGAAAGGGCTGGCAGCGGACGGGATCCGCTACCAGGGATTTTTGTACGTGGGATTGATGCTGACCAAGAGCGGGCCAAAAGTGCTGGAATTCAACTGCCGGCTGGGCGATCCGGAAACGCAAGCGATCATGGCCCGTGTGGATTTTGATCTGGCGGAAGTTCTGGCGGACGTGGCGCGTGGACAATTGAAACCCGAAAAGCTTAAGTGGAAACCGGGGGCGAGTGCGTGCGTGGTGATGGCTTCGGGAGGTTACCCGGGAAAGTTTGAGACGGGGAAAGAGATTCGCGGCTTGGCCGATGCGGGGCGCGTTGCAGACGTGAAGGTGCTGCACGCAGGCACCAAGCGCGCTGGGGAGACGATTGTGACGAACGGAGGACGCGTGCTGGGGGTGACCGCCACGGGTGGCACGTTGAGCGTGGCCTTGCAGAAGGCCTACGAAGCCACGGGGAAAATTCAGTTTGAGGGGATGCATTACCGAAAAGATATTGGAAAGGCGCAACAACAAAGCTCGGCAGCGAGTGATTGAGCGATGGCGAAGGTGACTCATTTATTTCGAGCACCAAAGCGGCGGGCGCCGATGGAAGAGTTGGAGGAAGCGCACGCAGTGGAAGACGTGGGATTGGAGGGTTGCGCGCATGCCCGGCCGAGGGGGAAGCGGCAAGTATTGCTGATGGATCGGGAAACGTTAGAGGCTTTCGCGCTGGCGCCGGGGATTGTGCGGGAAAACATCACTACCGAAGGAATAGATGTGAATGGATTGGCGATCGGGGAGCGGTTGTGGATCGGCGAAGTGGAACTGCAGGTGAGCGCGGTGTGCGATCCGTGCGAGCAGACTGAAGCTCTGCGGCACGGACTTCAAGCGGCGATGCAGGGCAGGCGCGGGATGTTGTGCAAGGTGGCGCGGGGCGGCTTGTTGCGGCGCGGGGATGAGATTGTGGTGATTCAGATGGTTGGGAAATAGGGTTGGGTGCGCAAAAGCGGGAGCTTTGCTCCCGCACTCAAAAGTGAGAGCGGAAACTCAGGTTAGGGCTTGGGCTTTTGCTGAAGAGTAGGGGCGTCGGGCGGGCGGTTTTTGTCTTCGGTAAGCTTCTCTTTTTCGCGAGGTTCGTCGGGCGGAACAATCCATTCAAACCTGCCTTTTTCGGTCATCGAGCCAAGGATGAAGTGTGCGTCACCCGCGAGGATTGGCAGGGCGGCGCGGAGAAAATCAGCCGCGGCGGCCGAATTGGCCTTTTGCGCTTCGCCGCGCTGGATCAATTCCACCACCTTGTTGATGTGCGGATCCGAAGAGCGCAAGCGAGCGATGGCGGGCGCATTCTGTTGGATAAGGCCGAGCAATGGGACGTCTTGAAGATCAGAGGGAACCCGGACTTCAATGATGGTTTTGGGCTGATGCTTTTCAGGCGGATAAAGCTGTGTAAAGCGAGGCCGGAGCACGTGGGTCTGCCAATACTCTCCGCGTGCGGCGGCGGAATTCTGTTCAACCTGATATTCGATGAGCCAGATTTCCGGCCCGTAATATTTTGGGGCGTAACCGATAAGGACGATCTGGAAAAGGGGCTCATCGGGTTTGAGATCAATCGGGTGATGGAGTTGCGAAGCGAGGGGGCGCAATTTTTCCAGAAAAGCGACGCCGATTTGCTCCAGGTCTTGTTCAACCCCGCCGGGATTCGAGAATCGCGGGTCGACGGCGCCAAAGTGCGGGATGTCGCGGTCAAGCCGAATAGGCCTGGGTTGTGAAGTGATCTGCCACTCCGAAGCGCCAAAGAAAATGCCGATGTGACTGGAATCGATGGCCGCAACGCGGGGCGGAACGGATTTGGATTCGAGGGGATGATCGATGGCCGCGAAGAGAATGGCGTCATCGGCAACCTGGATGATGGCGCGGCCGCCGGCCAGATTCGCGACGATTTCGTCTTCCTGCGCGCGGGTAGAGACACTGGCCGGGAGTGCGGCCAGCAGAAAAAGGGTGCCGCGAACGAGGAACTTGCTCACAAAAGCAGGGTAGCACAGCGGGCGCGTCACCGACTGCAAACCACAGAGGAACAGTTCCCGAGTGGCGTGTGATTCGGTAAAATAAGAGATTGCAGATTGAGAGGATGAAATCACCATGGGGCAGAGAAACTTGAAAAAGATCAAGCACAATGGGAAGACCTTGGAACAAATTTTGAGCGCCCACGAACTGTTCTGGGCCAGCAAGGAAGGCGGGGCGCGGGCAGACCTGACGGGAGCGGATTTGTCCGGGGCGGATCTGCAAGGGCTGAACCTGGCCGGCGCAATCCTGAAGGGTGCAAACCTGGAAGGAAGCGATCTGCGCGGGGCGCGGCTGCCGGGGGCTGATCTGTCTGGAGCAAATCTTCGAAGGGCGGATTTGCGGAAGGCGGACCTGACGGAATCTTTTCTGCCAGGGGCGAATCTGGCGGAGGCGCAGGCCAGCGGCGTGGAGTTTTTCCGTTGCGATCTGACGGGCGCTAATTTCCAGAAGGCGATGCTGCGCAACGTGAACTTCCGCGATGCTCATTTGGCGGGGGCAAGTTTCGCCGGGGCAGACATGGGAATCGCCATTCTGCGCGAGACGGATTTGCAAAACGTGGATTTGTCGGGCGTGGATTTGAGCACAACCCTGATGCCGCCGGGATGGGGCGCGAAGAAGCAGGGCGCATAAAATAAGAAAGAATTAACGCAGAGACTGCTGAAAAAAGTCAATGAGTACACACATGTGCGGCTGTGCCACAATGATGGCAAACGGGGCCGCGGCATGCTAGCCTCACGCGAAGCCCTTCAGTGAAGGAATACCTTGGCGACCACCTCCCCACAATTGGATTTGCCGGGCGTACGCGAGCGCGTTCTGGAAGTGTTGCATGGACTGCTGCTGGAACTGGGCAGTCACGGCGCCGCAGCGGAACTTACCTTTCATTCGAATCTGGATCGCGACCTGGGATTGGGAAGCCTGGAACGCGTGGAATTGTTGACGCGGCTGGAGAGTGCGTTCGGCGTGCGTTTACCGGATACGCTGGCGGCGGAAGCAAGCACACCGGAGGAATTGACCGCGGCAATTTTGGAAGCGCCCGGAATACCGGTCAACGACGAAGAGGGTATCTCCGGCCTCCGCGCCGGTGTGATGACCCAGGAGTTGGCGCAGAAGGCGGCGGACTCGATCATTGAAAGAGCGGAAACGCTTTTGGAGGTCATCCGCTACCGCGGCGTGCATGATGCCGGGCGCACCCACCTGCTGATAACGGAAGACGACGAGAAGGGCGAGCGCCACTACACGCTGACATTTGGGGAGTTGTACACGGCGGCGCAGAAATGCGCGGAGGAATTGGCGCGGCGCGGCGTGCCTCCCGGCGGTCGGGTGTCTCTGATGTTGCCGACGTCGCGGCAATTTTTCATTTGCTTCGCGGGAATTTTGCTGGCAGGGGCGGTACCAGTTCCGATCTATCCACCGTTTCGCGCGGACCGAATCGAGGAGTACGCGGCCCGTCAGTCCGCAATCTTGAACAATGCAGGCGTTTGCCTGCTGCTGACTTTTCGCCGGGCGGAAGCCGTGGCGAAGCTTTTGAAGCCGCGCGTGAAGTCCCTGCACGACGTGGTGGAAGCAGAGAAATTGCTGGAAGCCGCGGAAAAAGCGCCGCCTCCCGCTCCGGGAGCGCTGCCGGCATTCATTAGCGGAACGCGCATACGCAAAAGCAGCGACATCGCGCTTTTGCAATACACGTCGGGGTCAACCGGCGATCCCAAGGGCGTGGTGCTGACACACGCGAATTTGCTGGCAAACATGCGGGTAATCGCGCAGGGTGTGCAACTGGGCCCGGAAGACGTGGGCATCAGCTGGCTGCCGCTTTATCACGATATGGGATTAATCGGGGCCTGGCTGACGCTGCTGATGCACGGCGTACCGCTGGTGGTGATGTCGCCGCTGGCATTTCTGACGCGCCCGGAACGCTGGCTGCAGGCAATGAGCAAGCATAAAGGAACGATCACGGCGGCGCCGAATTTTGCGTACGAACTGTGCGTGCGCAAGATTTCCGACAAAGCGATGGAGGGCGTGGACCTCAGCTCGATGCGCGTGGTGATGAATGGGGCGGAGCCGGTAAATCCGGAGACGCTGGAGCGGTTCGCGAATCGATTTGGGAGATATGGTTTCCGGAGAGAGGCGATGCTGCCGGTGTACGGGCTGGCGGAGGCATCGCTGGGAGTGACTTTTCCTCCGCTGAATCGGACGCCGCGCGTGGAGCGTGTCGAGCGGGACGCGTTCGCCACGCAGGGGCGAGCCGTCCCGGCGGCGGAGGGAGACGAAACGGCGATTGCGTTTGTGTCGTCTGGAAAATCCTTTCCGGGCCACGACGTGATGATTGTGGATGAGCGAGGCAACGAGGTGGCCGAACGGACGGAGGGATTTTTGTGGTTTCGCGGACCATCCGGAACCAGCGGTTATTTTGAAAATCCGGAGGCGACAGCAAAGTTGATGCCCCAAGGGCCGGCGCAACGCGAAGGCGAGTACGCCTGGCTGAATTCCGGCGACCGCGCTTTTCAGGCGGACGAAGAAATCTTTATCACCGGCCGGGTGAAAGACATCATCATCAAGGGCGGGCGGAATCTGTATCCGCACGAAGTGGAAGAGTTGGCGGCGCGGGCGGAAGGGATTCGCAAAGGTTGCGTGGTGGCATTCGGATTGAAGGATGCGAGCAGCGGAACGGAAAAGCTGGTGATTGTTGCGGAATCACGCGCGGAGGATGCGTCGCAACGCGCCAGGATTGCGGCGGCGATCAACGACGAAGTCTCGCGTGGGCTGGGATTGCCCCCGGATCGCGTGGAACTTCTTCCGTCTGGCTGCATTCCGAAAACATCGAGCGGGAAATTGCGGCGGGACGAGACGAAACAGATGTACATGGCGGGGACGCTGGCGACAGGCAGGCCCCCGGCTTGGGTTCAGATCGCACGGCTCGGCACGGGAACGTTTTTGCGGGAAGTAGTGCAAAGCGTGGGGCGCGGAATTCTGAAAGGGCTGGAGAAAATCTACGGAGTATATTTTGGCATTGTCTTTTTCTTGTGGATCGTGCCCTCCTGGTTCATCGTAAAACAGATCAAGGACGAAAAAGCGGCGGGGCGATTTACTTCGTCCGCATTGCACATCCTGTTTGCGCTGGCGGGAATCCGGTTGAAAGTTGTGGGCAAGGAATACATGGATACGCCGGGCGCAAAAGTGTATGCGTCCAACCACGCAAGTTATTTTGATGTGTTGCCGGTGATGATGGGTCTGGGCGTATCGTACAGGTTCGTCGCGAAAGGCGAAGTGAACGACATGCCGTTTATCGGGACGTTTCTAAACCAGATGGGGCATTTATCGTTCAACCGGCACGATGCGGGTTCACGACTGAAGCAAGTGGATGAGATGGAGGAGTGCCTGCGCCGAGGGGATTCCGTGTTCGTGTTTCCCGAGGGGACATTCGCGCCACAAGATGGCGTGAGGCCATTTCAACTGGGTGCCTTTCGCGGCGCGGTGGCAACGGGGGCGCCGGTGATTCCTGTGTCGTTAAAAGGAACGCGAAGGTTTTTGCGCGATGGGACAATCCTGCCGCGGCCGACGAGCGTGACGATTACCTTGTCACCGCCGATCTATCCTTCGCGGGAATTGCGGAGCGACGATCCGCATCAGTTGCAGGAGATTGTGCGGCTGCGGGATTTGGCGCGGGAAGCGATTGGGAAGTATTCGGGGGAACCGGTACTGTAAGGTAGCAGCAAGATGACTTAACGCAGAGGCGCTGAGAGCGAAGAGAAGAGAAATCCAAGAGCGGTAAGCCGGCGTTGGACGCCGGCTTTTTTGTTGGATCGGAAGCTCAGGGAAAAATGAGATGGGTTAGGTTGGTGCTGAATTCTTGATTTTGCGCGCTTGGCTTACACCGCAAAAGCGGCAGCTGAGCTGCCGCACTCCAAAGGGTCTCAGTGGCTCAGCGTGTAGATGACCGTGATGCGGGTGTCTACTTCGATGGGGCGATTGTTGAGGATGGTGGGCTTATAGCGCCACTCACTGACGGCGGCCAGGGCTGATTGGATGAAAAAGGGATCGCCGGAGATTACTTCCAGAGATTCGATCGTGCCCGTAGTGGAGATGAGGGCGTGAAGTTCCACGCGGCCTTCGCGACGGGTTTGGATGGCGAGCGGCGGGTACTTAGGTTCCACGCGAGTGATGAGCTGAGCCATTTGCTGGAGTTCACTAACCGACCGACGAACGACGGTGGGCGGGGGATCTACCGGGGGGCGAGGGCCAGGATGGGAGATCGTAGAAGGGACACCGCCGGGCGTGCCGGGACTTGAGGAGAGGCCGGGGATGGGGTCTCCAAGTGAGTCTTCGCGTTCCGCGGTTGTAGTTTGGTCATGACTGACAATAGTGGGTGGAATATTCTGTGGCACGCAAAAGCGACAGACAGGAGGCGCATGCATGCCATGGCGCGGAGGCGTGGTGGACGGTCTGCGATCGCCAACAGGAGAGTAGGGCGGAATGGGCGTTGCGTTTTTTAGCGAGATCCGCTCGCCTTTGCTGAGAAGTGGAAAAAGAACAATCGCGACAAGGGCGAGGCTCTGCAGGACGATGGAAATGGCCAGGGCGCGCTGCTTGATGCGGCGGGCGCGCTTTTCGGATTGCGGATCGCCTTCGACCAAACAACTGCGGAGTGAACCGAAAGCGTCTTCAGACACGTGGGACACACGTTGGACTTCAAGACTCATCACACACCTCCTTAAATTTCCGGCAGACCTTGGAATTTTTGCGGCGCCGGCCACCGGAGGTTGCCTTCCGGAGACCAGCGCCGCGCTCGCAGGGATGTGAGGTGCGCGCGTCCTCTGTGTTGTTTGACACCGGGGAGTGAGCTAAGTGCCCGCGTGCGAAGAAATCAGAAAGAGGCGGACTTATCGCCCCGACGACGCCGGGGTAAACGCCGTACGCTGTGGAGGTGCGGAGGTCGCTGAGAAGAGAGTCTCTGGGGGATATCGCTGAGGTCAAAAGGGATATTCCGGGCAGCTCCCGGGAGAGCACGTAATGTGTTTCTACTAGCACAGGGCGCCAGGAATATTGGGAAGGAATATTGAAAGAATAGTTACATCCAATCGATTTCACGCTGCATCGAATGTTTTGGACGTGGAACCAAGGAGGAGCCCGATGGATAAGCATTTACCCGAAGTCGTCGGTGTGCGCCGCACGGGTTGGGCAGCTCTGGACCGCGATCCGCAGCAGGACGTAGTCGAATTCACTTGTCCTCATTGCGGCGTGAAAAGCCAGAAAAAAGCCCGGCGCGAGCGTGTGGAATACCGGTTCACTGACGGCTTTATGCAGGATTTGCAGGGAGAAGGCGTGCAGTGCCATTTGTGCAAGCAGTCGTTGCGGATCGTGCCGGTGGTGATGTTGCACGATCAGGATGAGGTGAAGCGGTTTGCGGCGGTGTTTGCGGATGAGCCGCTGGTACACGCGGAATAATCACGATTTATCGGAAGCGAGAGAGGGCGCCTGTGATTTGGGCGCCCTTTTTTTGTGCTGGTGCCGAGCGATCGAAGCTTCACAAGAGTGACGGCGCCGATTCTGCTCTGGGCTACGTGCGCGTATTTTGGTTTTGACTTTTCGGTTACACCGCAAAAGCGGCAGCAGTGCTGCCGCACTCCAAATTTGCGGCGGCGGGCTCTGCGTTAGTAGCGATCGTCGCGGTCGTGATGATGCTCGCGGTATTCGCGACGGAGACGCGCCTGGCGCTCATACGCCTCGTGGCGTTCGTGCTCCCAATGGCGCGCGTCTCGGCTGTAAGGGCCGAAGCGCTCGACCGCTTCGCGATAGCGTGAATCCGTGTACGAGATGCGGCGATTGCAGTCGTCCCAATCGTTGGCTTTCGCGGCGGGGGCGCCAGCGGCCATGAAGAAACCCAGAGCCGCAGTGGCCAGCGCCGTCTTTCCAAGAAACGAACCCAAATTAGACGATAGAAGTTTCATAAGATAGCCTCCAGGAGCCTGGCCCGGGCTGGCGATCGGGGTGCATCCTGAGGATTCAAACACTTGTTTGAATGGAAGGTTGTGGTGGGATGTATGGTGCGGAGAATGAACAGGTTACCAGGACACGCGCAAACGGATCACTCGAGTAGATTGTTGCGGTAAGGATACCAGCGATCAGATAACAGAGAGCAGGAAACAAAAAGTGCCGGGCGATTGCCCGGCACCTGAAGTGGAATTGGGGATTGGATGATTAGTGATCGTGATCGTGGCCGTGGTCGTGATCATGGTCGTGTTCGTCCCAATCACGATCAGTGCGCCAGCGATGTCCATCTTCGTCCCACCAGCGATGGCTGTGCTCCCAGCACCAGGAGCGCGCTTCCGCCAGTTCGTGGCGATATTTTGCGGCTTCGGGACTATCCCAGCCGTGATGCTCCGCGGCTTCGTGGAGCTTATGGTCTGCGTTGATGATGCGCTTTTGGCAGTCGTCATCAGCGCGAACTGGCGCGGCACCCACAAGGAACAGTGCAGCGCCCAGGGAAGTTGCGGCTAGAGTTGCACAGAGCCAGGAGGAGTTAGCTTTATGCTTCATATTTTCTCCGGTAAAGCCGCAGATGAAATCACCCGCGGCGAGATAAGAGGAAAGAAGACTGGCCTTCACAGTATGAAATCATGGACGGGAAAATGGCAAGAGCCAATCATGTAAACACCTGAGAGATGCGGTCGAGGTTATCGGCTCTGAATCTCCCTGCGGAAACGCGGACTTTTTGCGAGTCGCAGAGGCGACGATCAATAAGCCTGAAGAAATGGATCTCCCTCCATGTGATATTTTTCAAGACCCATGCGAATCTTGTCGAAGGCTTCGTCGACGCTGTCAGCGTACTGAAGGTTATCGAAGTCGGCCTGGCTGATCGTGCCCCAGCGAACCATATTCTTAAGCTTCAGCACTTCATTCCAATACTTGCGCCCGTAGATGATGATGATGGTGTGCTTGGGCATCTTGCCGGTTTGTGAAAGTGTCATCATTTCCCAAAGTTCGTCGAGCGTGCCGAAGCCGCCTGGAAAAACGATGAGGGCTTTGGCAATTTGGGCGAACCACAATTTGCGCATGAAGAAATAATGGAAATTGAAACTGAGTTCCGGGCTGATGTAGGGATTTGCGAATTGCTCGTGAGGCAGCTCGATGGAAAGTCCGATGGACTTGCCGCCGGCTTCGTAAGCGCCGCGGTTGGCGGCCTCCATGATGCCAGGACCGCCGCCGGAGCAGATGACGAAGCGGCGGGGGCGGGGACCGAGCGATAGCGCCCACGTGGTGATCTTGTGAGAGAGTAGACGAGCCTCTTCGTAGTAGACGGACATTTCGAGCGCGTTTTTGGCTTCGCGAATGTGCAAGCGGTGTGCTTTCCGCCTGGCGTCGCTCCAACGGGAAGTTTTCATTTTTTTCAGGCGAGTGTAGCGGGAAGAAGCTGCTTCGTGAGAGTGGATGCGAGCCGAGCCGAACATCACGATCGTGTCGCAGATTCCTTCCTTCTTAAGTTGCACGAGGGGATAGATGTACTCGGAAATGATGCGAATGGGCCGCGCCGGCGTGCTGGCCAGGAACTCGGGATTTTCGTGCGGAGCTTTTGGAGCGTGTTGGGGCTTGGGGCGATTTCCGTCGGACATGGGAATTTTCTCCAATCAGGGTGCGTTTAGATTGTAGGCAGAGCGAAGCGCGGCGGCAACGCCTTTGGGGTGGCTGGCGTCGAATTGAATACGCGGAGGCGGAGCGAGGTTCCCCTGGCGAACAGTTTGCATCTCATTGAATCAGGCGGCGATTGCCAATGAACAGAATATTGACGATTCTTGCGGGCATTCTTGCCGTGGTCGCGATCCAGACGCCGCCGGCAAGGGCGCAGGCGCCAGACGGGCCGATGATCCCGCAGCCGGGTGTGCCCATCCAATCGGGGCAAGCACCGATTAAGGTTCGCACCATATTGGTGAATACGCCAGTGACCGTCCGGAATGAAAAAGGCGAAATGGTGCACGACCTCGAGGAATCCGATTTTCAGATTACCGACAACGGCGCCCAGCAAACAATTACCCATTTCAATTTAGGCGGCGACCCGATTTCACTTGTGGTGGTGGTGGAGACGAGTTCGCGGATTGCTTCGGCTTTGCCGAAAATTCGCAAATCGGGAATCCTGATTTCACAGACCGTGACGGGCCCGACCGGCGAAGGCGCTGTTGTGGGATTTGACGATGAGGTGAAGACCCTTCTGGATTTTACGAACAGCGCCGACGCGATGGAAAAGACGATGTCCGGATTGAAGGAAGGATATTCGGGATCAAAGTTGTTCGATGCGATGTCCAAAGCGGTGGAACTTCTGAGCGGGAGGCCGGAAGTATCAGAGACCGAGTTGGGCCACCGGCGTGTGATGCTGGTGATTGCGGAGGCGCACGATTCGGGGAGCGAAGAAAAACTGGGCGAAGTGCTCCGGCGGGCGCAACTGGCGAACATCACGATTTACGCGGTAGGAATTTCAAGCACGAAAGCGGACTTGAAGAGAAAGCCGGAGTACACGGGGCCATCGCCGGTAACCCCGGAGGGAACCTACGGCATCCCACCCCCGCCCGGGACAATACAAACGCCAACTACGGGGGACACCAGTCAGCCGCAGGGAGCGAACCTGTTGGCGTTGGCGGTGTGGGCGGTGATGCACGCGAAGGATCAGGTTACCGCGCATCAACTGGAGATTGCGGCGGCGGCGACCGGCGGGCTGCACGTCTCGACGTGGAAGGATCGTACGATCGAGAAAGTAATTGATGAGATCGGCGGCGAGTTGCATTCGCAGTACACGCTGACGTATACGCCAAGCGGCGAGAACACCGACGGGTATCACGAAATCAGTGTGACGGTGTCGAAGCAGAAGGAGCGTGGATTAAAAGTGCGCGCGCGGCCGGGGTATTACCAGGGTGCGCCGGAGAGTTAGAATGGCGCGCAGGAGCGTGATAAGGGCAGCTCATGTCTGGGCCGAACCATACTTTCACGATACGCTTGGCGACGACGGCAGATATTCCGGCGCTGCGGGAGTTGATTGACAAGTCGGTGAGAGTTTTGCAGCGAAAGGATTATTCCGCGGAGCAGTTGGATGCGGCGTTGGGGACGGCGTATGGCGTGGACACGCAACTGATCGCGGATGAAACGTATTACATCGTGGAGGCGGTTGGCGAGAAAGTGCTGGCGGCTTGCGGTGGGTGGAGTATGCGCAAAACGCTTTATGGCAGTGACCATGGGCCGTATCGCGACAACTCCATGCTCGATCCGGCGCGGGAGGCCGCGAAGATCAGGGCGTTTTTTGTGCATCCGGAGTGGACGCGGCGCGGGATCGCAAGCCTGATTCTGAAAACGTGCGAGGATGCGGCTTATGCGCGAGGCTTCCGGAGATTTGAAATGGGCGCGACGTTAACCGGAGTGCCGATGTATGCGGCGCGGGGCTACGCGAAGGGCGAGCAGATTGAGGTGCCTCTGCCGAATGGTTTGTCGCTCGCAGTGGTGAGGATGTCGAAGATGGTGGATTAGTAATTCCGCAGAGCTCAGATCACAAATCTAGGAAGGCAAAAGGCGGCCGCCTCAGAAGGCGGCCGCTACATAAGCTAGGCGAGTTGGTGCCAGAAGGCGGCTTCGCGGGAGGCGAGGAGTGCGTCCTTGCGGGCGTTCCAGCGAAGGAAATGCGGGGTGCGGGTGTGTGCGGTGTGGTCTTCGCGGGCTCCCCAGACTTCGTGCAGGAGAAAGGCACCAGGCTGGTCCACGCCACCGTGCAGATCGAAACGCAGGCATCCGGCTTCCTTGCGCGAGGGCACGAGTAGGGCGCGAAGCTCAGCTTCGAGGAGAATGTGCTGTCCTTCCTTGGCGCGGAGAGTGACGATCAGGGTAACTGCGTTTTTCGGGAGTTTGGTGACCGCGGGGCCGCGAGCACGCCGGCGGGGCAACCGCTTCGGAGCTTTGCGAGGTTTCCGTTTGGGCATGTCGGCGGCGATTGTACTCCAAACAGTTTTAATGGCAAGGAGAACTGGGACACCTCGCTTGTCCACCTGAAGGTGGACGCTACTGACCCAAGACCGCCCCCCTCCCTCCTGCGGTGGGCAGGCACAAGGCGGGCCCTGCAAAGGAAAGGGAAACCCAAGAACACAGGCTGAAGCCCGTGCTACCGGAGCCACCCTTCCTTCATCAGGGCGAGCCCGATGGTGGCCGCTACTTTTCGTCGGCTTGTTTGCGGCCGGTGTTCAGGCTGTCGAAGTTCATCAGCGTGTTGAGCACCAGGGAGTAGGTGTTCTCGGTTTCACCTCGGTAAACGGGATTGATCGAGAACAGGACGACGTGACCGGAGCCATTGGGCACGTCAAGCACGGCCGGGTGCTGGGCAATATCGTTGCCGTTTTCGACGAGGCCGGAGATGAGCAGGTCCTTGGAATCGGCGTAGCGCAGAATGACGCGCGGACGATTGGCCGGGGGGATCACGCGCGGATTGTTGAAGCTCTGCTCATCGGTTGGCTGAGGAGCTTCCCAAAGCTCTTTCTCCGGCTCATCTGGAACATCGAAGGCGGGGCGACCGATTACGAAATCGGGGTCGTCCTTCGTGCCGCGTCCGGTGGGGCGTGTGTTCATCTCCGGGCCAAGACGCCTGCGGCGAGAGCCGAGAATGCTGGCGACGGAAAAAATGGGGCCGTTGTCGCAATAGGCGGAGACTTTTTCGTCGTAGCCATAAGCGATGGGGCTGGCCGCGTCGACCAGGCGAGTGCCAACAATGGAGCCGACAATCTTCATTTTTTCTGAGGTGCTGGAGGCGACGCCATTGGCCAGTCCGATAGAGATGGCAAGTTGCGACGTATCGGTAGCCGTGAGCAAAACGCCGCCGTTGCGCACAAAACTTTGCAGCTTGGCCACGCCGTCCCAGCCGAGGCCAGGGCGCATGTCGGGCGTAGAGTCGTTTTTGCCAACGAGGTTGGGTGTTTCGGGCGTGTTTAGCCAAGGCAGGGCGTTGCCCCACGCGGTCGGTGTCCCCTGGACGATGGCATTGGAATTCGCGTTGCCGGTGACGGGTGGAAACAGAATTACGTCATACTTGGCGTTCAAGTCGGGAATTTTCGCGAGTGTCTGCGTGCTCATGTAGTCATAAGGAATTTGGAGATTGTCGAGCGCGAGTCGCCACCAGCCTTCGGATTGCGTGCTGAGCCAAGTATGGACATAAGCGATGCGTGGGGCACGGACGGGGTGAGTTTTGACGGTGGGCGCGGCGGCGAGTGCAACGGCATTGAGGCCGAGAGACTTCGTGGCGGCATCAAGATCGGAGCGGCCGACCCCACGGATCAGGAAGGTGCCGCGCGAGAATTTGTGCCCGCTGGCCTCGAACGGTTCTTCCGCAGCGTCGATCGGCGTGTCTTTCAAACGATACCGGAGTGAGGCGAGCGCGGGCTCGGCATGATTGTCGATCGCGAAAACGGTGCCTTCACCCTGAACGCCTCCAGACGAGCGGAGTTCCGTGACGCGCTCCATCGGGACCGAGAGGACCTTGGAGTCCGTAACTCGAGTGACTTGCACACCGAAGAGTTCGCCAAAGGTCCAGGCTGTGTCGTCGTAAGGAGTGGTCTGCGGATCTTCGGGGCTCCAGAACTGGTAGTCGAGGAGCGCGTCGGCGACGCGGGAATAGGGTTGATCCATGCGGATGACGTAGCTGCCGGCGGGGAAATCGCGCGTGGTTGGCGACGCGGGCTTTGGTTTCTCCTCGGGATCGGCGGGCTTGGACGCCTTCTTTTCTTTCTTTACGGGGAGGTTCACCTGGAAGGAACTGGTGGCGCGCGAAATCTCCACGTGTTGCTTGAGCATCACGCGCAAAAGATCGGCTTGCACGCTGGCGCGCGGATCGTCGGCTGGCAAAACATAGGCGGCCGGGCCTTCGGCGAGTGGTTTTTGAATGGAGCGCTTCCCTTTCAAATAAAAATTCTTGAGGAACAGGCGCTTGTTCTCATTGAAATAGTGGAGCGAAGTGAGCAGGCCGGTCTCCTCGTAGTTATTGTTGTTGCGCTGCGACCAGGCCGCTTTCGGAAGCGGCGGATTGGGCCGAAACCAGGTGCGCCCATATTCGCCGGGCTCCAGCGTGCGTACACGCGTGTCGGCGCCACCGTTGCCGAATGTCTCATAGAGGCGGCTGATGCCGTTGTGCATCGCGGCGAGAAACATCAGGTAGCCGGGGGACCATGTGTCGAAGTCACCGTGGGTGAAAACTCCGGGCATGCCGAACTTGGTCATGTCGGCTACGTTTCGCGCGCCAATCATCTGCCATTCATCCACAAGGATGGGATCCATCCAGGCGTTGTACGGGCCGTCGCCGACAGTGTTGTCGTAGAGATAAGGAACGGATTCGTGGAGGTCGTGGAGCACCTGAGCGTTCCAGGAGAGGTAAGTGTTCAGGACGTTTTGCGTGAGCTTGAGTGTCATGCCCATGGCGTCGCGGTTGTTGTCGTGCGCCACGTATTTGCCCCAATAGATGAGCGGCGGATAGAAGTCCTTGGGATGGGCGAGATGCCATTTGTAAATGTCGACCATGCGGTCACGGCCGTCCACTTCAACGACGGGAGTTATGAGGGTGATGACGCCGTCGCGGATTTCGCGGATGTAAGGGCTTTCGTCGACGGCGAGGCGATACGCCAATTCCATCAGCGCGGTTGGCGCGCCTGTTTCGGGCGAGTGAATTGTACCGGTGATGTAGTAGACGGGAACGGATTCGGCGACGAGTTTGTCGGCTTCGGCGTCGTCCAGATGGATAGCGCGCGGGTCGGCAAGTTTCGCGAGGCGCTGGCGGTTCTGTTCGAGATTTTTCAGATTGGCTTCGGAAGAGACGGCAACGGCGATCATTTCGCGGCCTTCTTCGGTGGTGCCAATCGAGACAACTTTCACGCGCGGTGTGGCCTTTTCGAGCAGGCGCATGTACTTGTAAACGTCTTCGGCGTAAGGAAGGATGCCGGGCGCGCCGGCGACGTCACCGAGGACGACTTCGGGCGTGGGTACGGTTTTGCTGGCGGGGAGATAGTCCACAAGCGGCGACGAGAAGTAGGGGGCGGTGGTGTACTTGCGGATCTTGGCGGTGTAGGCCTCGTCGATAGGTTGCTTGGGATCGCGTGCCGGAGATGTTTCGCCGTCGGCCAGGGCGATACCGCCCGTGGCAAGCGTGGTGAAGAGAAGCAGTATGAGTCCTAGCCAGGACTTGTGGCCCATGAAATCTCCTTGTTGAAAACGGACGCGAAAGTTTAACTCAGATTTGGGTGGGGAAGGAAACGCAACTCGCGCATAAGAGAAGATTTCAACACAGAGGGCACAGAGGAGGAGCCCGGAGTTCACAGAGAAGAGGGGAGGGGGAGGGCTACGGAGTTGGAAGGAAAGTGAGGCAGACAGGACTGGGGACTCCTTCGGTGGTCGAGAGTTGTGAGAGGGCGCCGGTTTCGGGGTTGATGCGGAAGACCACGATGGAATTGGAGTTCTGATTTTCAGCGAGAAGGAAGCGGCCGGTGGGATCGACGGCGAAATGACGCGGCTCCTTGCCGCCGGTGGGGTAGTCGCCGGCGCGTTCGAGTTTGCCAGTTGCTGAATCGACGGAGAACACGGCTATGGAATCGTGGCCGCGATTGGAGGCAAAAAGCCACTTGCCCGAAGGATGGAGGGCGATTTCGGCGGCGTCGTTGCGCCCGGAATAGTTCGCGGGAAGTGTGGAAAGCGTTTGCACCGGATTAAGAATTCCTTCCTTTGAGGGTGCGAAGACGGTGATGGTCGAGTCCACCTCGCCCAAAACATAAATGTATCCACGGTAGCTATTCGGTCGGGTGATCGCGACGTGGCGAGGACCGCCGCCGGGCGCGAGGTCAAGGGCGTTTTGCGCGAAAGTCCGGTTCGGGCCCACTGTCGCATCGTGTAAGGCGAGCGTTCCCTTGGAAGCGTCAAAGTCGTAGAAGAGCACTCGATCCAAGCCCAGATCGGATACGAAGACAGAGTGCCACGGAGTCATCTGGATCCAATGTGCATGGGGAGCTTCCTGGCGCTCCTTGTTGGGGCCGAGGGTCCCCTGGTCCTTCACGTTTGCAGTGGCGGCACCAAGTTTGCCGTCGGAGAGGATTGGGAAGACGACTACGTTGCCTGAAGTGTAGTTGGCGACGAAAAGATATTTGCCGGTTTTGTCGAAGGAGAGATAGCAAGGATCTTCGCCAGCAGCGGGGAGTTTGTTCAGGAGCGTGAGTTTGGCGGATTTGGCGTCTACGGAGAAAGCACTGATGGAGCTTTGCTTGCCGGATTCGTTGGCGGCGTACGCCCATTTGCCGTTGGGATGGATTACAACCCAGGAGGGATTGGGCGTTTCGGCAGCCAGGCCGCGGGCCGTGAGTTTGCCGGTAGCAGCGTCGAATTCGTAGGCGTAAATGCCTTTGCTGTCGGTTTTGTCGGTGTAGGTGCCGACGAAGACGAGGAATTTTTGACTCGCGGTTTGTGGAGAGGCAGGGAGAATTGTCAGCAGACAAAAGAGAGCGGAAACGAAGCAGCGGCGGATGATTTTCATGGGGCTGTAGTGTAACGCGAGAATGACCTTCGGGAAAAAGAAGGATTTAACACAGAGGATACGGAGGACGGAACACAGAGTTCACTGAGAAGAGCGGCCCGCCTCGGAAGGCGGGGCCCTACAATCACCGTGGGGTGAACCAAGAGGGCGGCCTAATACCGCCCTCGGGGGTGATGGGATTATTTCTTTTCTCCCTCGTCTTCTTCCTGGAGGACGGCGGCGGCAGCTACGGAATCGTCGTCGTCGAGGCGGAGCAGGCGGACGCCCTGGGTAGAGCGGCCGGCTTCGCGGATTTCGTTGGCGTGGACGCGGATGACTTTACCGTGTTCGGTGATGATCATGACGTCGGACTCTTCAGTGACCTGAAGAGTGGAGACGACGGAGCCGTTGCGGTCGGTGGTCTTCATGTTGACGACACCCTTGCCGCCGCGCGAGGTGATGCGGTATTCGGCGAGTGCGGTGCGCTTGCCATAGCCCTTTTCGGCGACGGTGAGCATGAGCGTGGTGAGCGAGTCCTTGATGTCTTCGTTCTCGAGTTCCTCGAGGTTCTGCGTGGTCTTCTTGCGTTCCTTGGCGATGACTTCGAAGTCAGGCTGGACGGCGTCCATGCTGACGACGTAGTCGCCCTTCGCGAGGTCCATGCCGTTGACGCCGCCGGCGTTGCGGCCCATGGGGCGAACTTCCGTTTCGCGGAAGAGGATCGCCTGGCCTTCGTGGCTGGCGAGGAAGATCATCTGCTTGCCGTCGGTGAGCTTGGCGCCGATCAACTCGTTATCAGCCTCGAGATTGATGGCGATGATGCCGGTGGAGCGCGGATTGGAGAATTCCGTGAGGGCGGATTTCTTTACCGTGCCGTCTTTCGTGGCCAGGAAAACGAAGCGCCCTGCCTCCTCAAGATTCGTGGCGGCAACGAGGGCGGTGAGCTTCTCGTCCTCCTGGAATTTCACAAGGCTCGAAATGGCTTTACCGCGTGTAGCGGCGGCGGCTTCGGGGAGTTCGTAGACCTTCAGCCAGTAGACACGGCCCTTGGAAGTGAAGAGTAGGATGTAGCTGTGCGCCGAGGCGACGAAGAGATGCTCGACGAAGTCTTCTTCCTTGGTTTTGGCGCCGATGCGGCCCTTGCCGCCGCGCGACTGGTGACGGTAGACCTCTGCGGGCGTGCGCTTGATATAGCCGGCATGGCTTACGGTGATGAGTTGGTCGGTGTCGGCAATCAGGTCTTCGAGCTTGATTTCGTCGACCTTGTCTACAATCTGCGTGCGGCGGTCGTCGCCGTAGGCTTTGTGGACTTCGCGCAACTCGGCGGTGATGACGGCCTTGAGCTTTTTGTCGCTGGCAAGAATTTCGCGCAACTCGGCGATCAGGTCGCGGATGGACTTCAATTCTTTGATGATTTCATCGATAGAGAGCTGAGTAAGGCGGTGCAATTGCAATTCGAGGATGGCGTCGATTTGCGCGTAACTGAGGGTAAGCGAATTTCCACGCCCCGCGGCTTCGATTTCGGCGGCGCCGACGAAGCGATACTTGCGACCGTCGAGTTTCACGCCTTCGAGCTTCTTGGACTTGCCGTTTTCGGTGATGGTGACGTCCTGCTCGCTGAAATACTTGAACAGGTTTTCCTTGGCTTCCGCGCGGCTGCCGCTGCCACGGATGACGCGGATGACGTTGTCGAGGTGATCGAGGGCGATCTGGTAGCCGACCAGGATGTGTTCGCGCTCTTCGGCTTTGCGAAGCTCGAAGATGGTGCGCCGGCGAACCACTTCCATGCGGTGCTCGATGAACAGCTTGATCATCGGAATCAAGCCCAGTTCGCGCGGCTGTCCGGCAACGATGGAGAGCAGGATCATGCCGAAGGATTCCTGCATCTGCGTGTGCTTGAAGAGATTGTTGAGAATGAGCTGGGACTCTTCGCCGCGCTTCAATTCGACGACGATGCGCATGCCTTCGCGGGAAGATTCGTCGCGAACATCGGAGATGCCTTCGATTTTCTTGGTCTGGACGAGTTCGGCGATGCGCTCGATAAGCCGCGACTTGTTGACCTGATACGGGATCTCGGTGATGACGATATTTTCGCGGTCCTTCGTGGCCTCTTCGATGGCCGCTTTGGCGCGCATGATGAAGCTGCCGCGGCCGGTGCGATAGGCGGCTTCGATTCCTTCCCTGCCCGCGATGTAGGCGCCGGTTGGGAAGTCCGGACCGGGGACGATTTTCATGATTTCTTTTAAGGGAGTGTCTGGCTTTTCGATCAGGAGGATGGCGGCATCCACGATTTCGCGGAGGTTGTGGGGCGGAATGTTGGTGGCCATGCCGACGGCGATACCGCTGGCGCCGTTGACGAGAAGATTTGGAATGCGCGACGGGAGAACGACGGGCTCTTCGCGGGTCTGGTCGAAATTGGGGATGAAGTCGACGGTTTCTTTTTCGAGGTCGGCGAGAATATCTTCTGTGATTTTGGCCAGGCGCGCTTCGGTGTACCGCATGGCCGCCGGGGGATCGCCGTCGACGGATCCAAAGTTACCCTGGCCGTCGATCAGCGGGTAACGCATGTTGAAGTCCTGGGCGACGCGGACGAGGGCGGGATAAATTACGGCTTCACCGTGCGGGTGATAGTTGCCAGAGGTGTCGCCGCAGATCTTGGCGCACTTCCGGTAGCCGCGATTGGAGGCGAGGCCGAGGTCGTTCATAGCGACGAGAATGCGGCGCTGAACGGGCTTGAGGCCGTCGCGCACGTCGGGAAGCGCGCGGGCGATGATGACGCTCATCGCGTAGTCGAGATACGACTTGCGCATTTCGGCTTCGATGTCGATGGGAAGGAGTATTGATGTGTTCTGCTCGTCTGCCATGTGTCCTCGTAAGAGTGACTAGTGATTGGTGACTAGTGACTCGTGAAAAGCTTTGTCGTTTTGACCTCGATAACTCTTTACGTTGAGATCCTTCGGCTATCCTTGTCGGATAACCTCAGGATGACAATTTAGTAGCCCCTAGTGACCTTTTGCGGCGCGATCGAGCGCGAATGCTTTTACGGTGTCGAACGCGTCCGCTGCGTTGGTGAATCGCTTTGCTGCAAATTCTGATTCGATCAGGCGCAAGAATGAATCGCACTCCGTTTGATCGCCAAGTTCAAGTGCCACGCCTTTCTCGTTGTCCGGCGCCGAAGTGGGAACCGCGCGAAATTCGCTGACGCTCAGTCCGCGCAACCCTGGCAATGTTGTCCAGCCCAACTGGTACATCATTCGTTTCCGCACTTACCTCGCTTCGCTCGCGGGCCGGTCTGAAGACCGGCCACTACACGACCTTGCTTCAACAGTCGAAAAACCTCAGGCCTGAAGGCCTGAGCTACAGCTTAGATATCGAGATTGACTACTTCGAGGGCGTTGTCCTCGATGAATTTGCGGCGCGCTTCGACGTTTTCGCCCATGAGGGTGGTGAAAATGTCCTCGGCGGCGACGGCGTCTTCAAGCTTCACCTGCAGCAGTGTGCGGGTGTCCGCGTTCATGGTGGTTTCCCACAACTGCTCGGCGTTCATTTCGCCCAGGCCCTTGAATCGTGTGATGGTGAAATCTTTTTTGGCGTCCTCCATGACGTAGTTGAGGACGTCGGTGGCTTTTTCCCTCGTAACCTTCGTGCCGTTGCGTGCGACGGTGAATGGAGGATGGTTGAACTCCTCGATCTGCTTGGCGAGGGCGCGGAGTCGCTTGTACTCGGCAGTCGATGCAACACCCCAGCTGATCTTCTGGTTGTGCGGTAGGCCGAACTGAACTTCGTACAGGCTGTGTTCCTCGTCGAAAGCAATTTTGCCTTCGAGCTTGAGTTTGGACTTCTCAATCTCCTTGAGAAGTTTTTCCAGTGCCTTCTTGTCTTCGAAATCCGTTTTCTTTTCGAGGCCGCTTTCGGCGAGAAGTTCGACGAGGCCGGGTTCCCGCAGACGGCGGCCGAGCTTGGCCGCGGCGGCATCGTATTCCTGAACGTTCAGCAGAAACGTGGTGAGGCGAGCGCCTTCGAGATTTACGCCTTCCTTGGCCTTCACGATGTGATCTTCGGTGGCGCGCTTCATGAGTTCGCGGGCGAACTCGCGATCGTCGCGGATGTAGCGTTCGGTCTTGCCGCGCTTGACGCGATACAGAGGCGGCTGGGCAATGTAGACGTGGCCGCGCTCGATGAGCTCCTTCATGTGGCGGAAGAAGAACGTGAGAAGCAGCGTGCGAATGTGCGAGCCGTCGACGTCGGCGTCGGTCATCAGAATGATTTTGTGATAGCGGAGCTTACCGGCGTCGAAATCGTCCTTGCCGATGCCGGTGCCGAGCGCGGTGATGATGGCGCGAATTTCTTCGTGGCCCAACATTTTGTCGTAGCGGGCCTTTTCGACGTTGAGGATTTTGCCCTTGAGGGGCAGGATGGCCTGATATTTGCGATCGCGGCCCATCTTTGCGGAGCCGCCGGCCGATTCGCCCTCGACTACAAATAGTTCGCAGCGAGCCGGATCGCGCTCCTGGCAATCAGCCAGTTTTCCTGGCAAACCGCTGGAATCCATCGCGGATTTGCGGCGGGTAAGCTCGCGGGCTTTGCGGGCGGCTTCGCGGGCCCGGGCGGCGTCAATGCACTTGCCAATGATGCGGCGCGCGACGGTGGAATGCTTGTCGAACCAGTCGCCGAGCTTTTCGTTGACGAGTTGCTCAACGTCGCCCTTTATATCGCTGTTCAGTTTGCCTTTGGTCTGGCCTTCGAACTGAGGTTGCGGCAATCGAACGCTGACAACGGCGACGAGGCCTTCGCGCACGTCGTCACCGGAGATGGAGACTTCGTCTTTCTGCTCTTTCAACATGCCGGCGTTGGAAGCGAAATTGTTGATGGTGCGTGTAAGAGCCGAGCGGAAGCCAGAGAGGTGCGTGCCGCCATCGACAGTGTTGATGGTGTTGGCGAAGGAGAAGACGTTTTCGCCGTAGGTGTCGTTGTACTGCAGGGCGATTTCAATTTCGACGCTGCCCTTCTTGCCTTCCATGTAAATCGGCGAATCGTGGAGCGTGGTTTTGCCGCGATTGAGGTGCTTGACGAACTCCGCGATGCCGCCAGTGAAGCGGAATTCGGCGTTTTTTTCGTTACGCTCATCGGTGAGCGTGATTTTCAGGCCTTTGTTGAGGAAAGCGTATTCGCGGAGGCGCGTGGCCAGCGTGTCGTAGCTGAAGGCGGTCTTTTCGAAAATACTTGGATCGGGATGGAACTTTACCTTTGTGCCGGTCTTGCGGGTTTTGCCAGTCTGCTTGAGTTTATTGGTAGGCTTCCCTTTTTCGTAGCTCTGCTCCCAAACGGCGCCATCGCGCTGAATTTCGAGTTCGAGAAAGTCGGAAAGTGCGTTGACGACGGAAACGCCGACGCCGTGGAGACCGCCGGAAACTTTGTAGGTGTCGCTATCGAATTTACCGCCGGCGTGAAGAACGGTGAGGACGACTTCGGCTGCGGGACGCTTTTCGGTGGCGTGCATATCCACGGGAATTCCGCGGCCGTTGTCGATCACCGTGACGGAGTTGTCGGCATGAACGGTGACGTTCACTTCGTCCGCGTAGCCAGCCATCGCTTCGTCGACGGAATTGTCGACGACTTCCCAGACCAAGTGATGGAGCCCCATCTCGCCGGTTGAGCCGATGTACATGGCGGGGCGCAGGCGAACGGCTTCCAGTCCGCCGAGCACTTTAATGGATTTCGCGTCGTACTGGTGTCCGGTCTTTACAGCGGCTGTTTCTTTATCGCCCATTTGCTCTCCTGACGTACAAGCCTGCGGCAATCGAGTCGCGCGGAACGGCGCTTTCCACACAGAGAATGTTCCGACAACGACCGCTCAAGAAAAATTTTGCGAAGCAAGGAATGGCGTGATGTCTGTATTCTGCAACCGTCGCCTGACCCTTTGGCTGCGATCCCACTGGGCAGATCGAAGCTCGTAGGGCTTCCTGCTTCATCCCATCCCGCGATCCGGGACGTGGCGAAGACTTATGTTCTCCAGGTTGCGAGACCTGCTCCTGGCGCGGAGCGTTCGAGGTCCAGCGGTCCTGGCGGACGTGTCGATTGGGGGGAAGAACGACCGATCGACAACATATAAATTCTACTGGAAAAGGGGGAGTTTCTCAAGCAGCAGGAGGGGGGTTGTGGATAAATAAGTACATGTATTTCAATTACTTATAAATATTCCCGGGAAATGAGTGGCGCGTCAGGTGGACTGGCCCCGGGTATGAAATCCGATCTGTTTCTTTGGTGGAATTGGGGTCTCCAGCATTTGACGAAGGGTGGCGAAAACGGCGTGGAATTTGGAGTCGTAGCGCTTCTCCATTTCCATGATCTTGCGCCGCAAATCTTCGTGCGTGGCGAGCATGGCGCGGATTTAGAGGAAGGCGCGCATGATGGCGATGTTCACCTGAACGGCGCGATCGCTGTGGAGGACGCTGGAGAGCATCGCCACACCCTGCTCGGTGAAGGCGTAGGGAGCATACCGGCGGCCGCCGCGGCCGTCCTTTTTTGAGATGGCAAATTGTGATCTCAAAAATCCGGCTTCCTTTCTTGAGAGTTGAAACATGAAATCCTTTGGAAACCGTTTGAAATTGCGGCGGACAGCCTGATTCAGATTGGAGGTCGGGACGCCGTACAGTTGAGCCAAATCGGAGTCCAGCATGACGCGCGCCTTGCGAAGGAAATAAATTTTATGACTGATCGCGGAAGCAGGAACAATGGCGGCAATGGGGGTTGGCATGGCAGAAGCACCTTCGAGATTCCAGGTTGGAATCTCAATCAGGCGGAATTTATAACAATAGGATTAAATATACAAGTAGGTAATATTTTGGATTTGGGAAGCCGGGATAAAGGAGATCCGCCGTACAACGCCCGGTTCAGATGCGCATGGGCATGATGACGTAGCGGTAGCGATAGCTTTCGTCGGCGAGGGGGCGCATCTGGCCGGCGGACTGTTCGTCCTTCAACTCGATGCTGATGGGGCCGTCGGCCGCGGCGGCGAGAAAATCGAGCATATAGCTTGAGTTGAAGCCGATGGAGATGTTGTCGCCCTTGTAATCCTTGTCGATGGTTTCTTTGGCTTCGCCGTATTCGGGGCTGGAGGCGGAGATTTCCACGCCTTCGCTGGAAACGGCAAGTTTGACGGCGTGAGAGCGCTGGTCGGCAAGTTGCGAGACGCGGCGGACGGCATCGCTGAGTTCGGCGCGTTCGAGAACAACAGTTTTGTTGTTCTCGCGCGGCAAGACCGCTTCGTAATTCGGGAATTGGCCGGTGAGAATGCGGGAGATCAACAGGCGGTGCCCAACCTGGAAAAATAGGTGGCTTTCGTCTTTCGCAAACTCAAGATGTGCATCGGAGCCGGCAGCGGCGGAAAGTTTTTCGACTTCGTCCATGGCTTTCTTTGGGATCAGGACGCGGACTTCACCGTTCAGGCCGGCAAGTTTCTGGTCAGTCTCCGCAAGCGCGAGGCGATGGCCGTCTGTGGCTACCATCGCGAGCGTGTCAGGCTTCAAGATGAGCAGGCCACCATTGAGCGTGTAGCGGGACTCTTCCATTGAAATGGCGAATTTCGTTTTGGCGATCAGGCTTTCGAGCACCGCGGCGGAAAGCTTGACCAGGGTGTGAGGCATAGCAGGCAGAGCAGGAAAATTTTCCTTGGCCATGCCAACAAGTTTGTATTTCTTTTTATCGCTGACAATTTCGACCCAATGATTGTCGAGCAGCTTAAACCTGATTTCACCTTCGGGGAGAAGCCTGACAAGTTCAAGAAGTTTCTTGGCAGGGATGGTGCCGGCGCCCTCTTTTTTGACTTTGGCTTCACAGGACGTGCGTACGCTGAGCTCAAGGTCGGTAGCCGTGATGGTGACGCGGGTTCCCTTGGCTTCGACCAGTAGATTCGAAAGAATAGGGATCGTGGTCTTGCGTTCGACTACGCCTTGCGTGGTGGTGAGTTCATTGAGCAGCGCGGACTTGGTTACGCTGAATTCCATGTATTGGCTTTCCTCGCGTGCGGTACCGGTTGCCGTCATGTGGCTTTCCCCCGCTGAAATAACCCGCTGACGTACTGTACTCGCTTTTTTGCCAAGTATAAAGTGTGCAGGCGGCCCTGGCGCTGTGGAAATGCAGCAGTCTGAGGATTTCCTGCTGTATGCGTCCAGGCTGGAGAAATGAGAGTCTCCACAGACACAAAGGCTTTCACAAGAACTGTCAAAGAAAATTAGACTCATAAAGCTTGTTGTTGTGATGAGCGCTGTGGATTGGTGGAAAAGCCCGCGGACGCATGCTCCGCTTGACGATTCTTCCGCCGGTGTCACGTGGATTTCCGGGCGCAACTGCGGAAAAAGGGAATGGTGGCACGGATGAACGAAGTTGCTCCGCTTCCGTGCACAATTGATCCGCAACATTCCCACGCAATGTTCACACGTTGCTCACAAGTTATCCGCGTGACAAAACATGACGCGGGGCATCCCACTTAATAGAACTTCGGACAGATATCCACAGAAAGTTCGGTCCAGGTCTAATTGCGCCGGAATTTTATTCGCACGAAGGAGAGACAGAAGATGTCCACTATCCTGATTACAGGGGCGAATCGCGGACTGGGTTTGGAATTTGCGCGGCAATACGCGGCGGATGGATGGGATGTAGTCGCTACTTGCCGCGATCCGGTGAAGAGCGAGGACTTACAGCAACTGCGAAAGAAAAACAACAACGTATCTTTGCAGACGCTGGATGTAGCCAGCGGTAAATCGGTCGGCGCGCTCGCGCATGCACTTGGCGGACGGCCAGTAGATTTGCTGATCCTGAATTCCGCGATCTATACGAGAGGCGGGAACAAGATCGGAGAGATCGATTATGAAGAATGGCGAAAAGTAAATGAAACCAATCTGATGGGGGCAGTCCGGGTAGCCGAAGCACTGCTTGAGAATGTTGTCGCCAGCGATCGAAAACAGATTGCGGCGATCAGCACGGGAATGGCCTCGATGCAGGCGTTGAAATCCACTATTGGTTTTGGCGCAGTTTATCAATACAGAACGAGCAAAGCGGCTTTGAACATGGCGATGTCCATCCTGGCCAAGGAACTGGAGCCGCGGGGGGTAAGCGTGGTGATATTTGATCCTGGGTGGGTGCAGACGGATATGGGGGGCGCGAACGCTGCCTTGACGCCGCAGGAGAGCATAGGAGGCATGCGTAGGGTGTTGGCGGGAGATCCGATGAGCTTAACCGGCAAATTTGTGGGCTACGACGGCGGCACACGGCCGTGGTGATCGGGGATTTACAAATTTATCTACACGCCCATGTAAACAGCCGGCTAAATGAAAAAGTGGGCGCTTCACTTTGTGGATAAAGGCAGATGTTACTGCAGGGCGTCCATCAGGCGGGTGATGGTGCGATTCAACTCTTTGTCGGAGCGGCGGAGTTCTTCAATTTTGTTGATGGAATGAAGGACGGTGGTGTGATGCTTGCCGCCGAACTGCCGGCCGATCTCGGGAAGCGACGCGGTAGTGAGCTGCTTGACGATGTACATCGCCACCTGGCGAGGGAAAGCGATGGCGCGGGTGTTGCTGCGCACCTTCAGGTCCTGCTCCCGCAAATTGAAATGCTCGCTGACGCGTTTCTGGATCAGGTCTATGGTGACGCGCTTTTCCTGCGACGCGATGATGTTGCGAAGAACCTGCTGTGCGGTAGTGAGCGAAACTATCGTGCCGGTGAGCGAGGCGTACGCCATCAGGCGCGTCAGGGCTCCCTCGAGCTCGCGCACGTTGGACTTGATGGCGCGGGCGATGTACTCGGCAACGTCATCGGGCAAATGGAATCGATCGTTCTCCGCCTTTTTCTGGAGGATGGCAATCTTGGTTTCCAGGTCGGGCGGCTGAATATCGGCGATCAGGCCCCATTCAAAACGGGAGCGAAGGCGTTCTTCGATCGAGTTGATGTCCTTCGGCAGGCAATCCGAGGAAATGACGATCTGCTTCTGCTGCTCGTAAAGGGCGTTGAAGGTGTGGAAAAATTCTTCCTGGGTCCGCTCTTTGCCGGCAATGAACTGGATATCGTCCACCAGGAGGACATCCACGGTGTGAAAGCGGTCGCGGAAACTGATCATGCGATCGAAGCGCAGCGAGTTGATGACCTCTATGGTGAACTTTTCGGCGCTGACGTAGCTCAGGCGCATGGCCGGATTGCGCTTCTTGATAGTGTGCCCAATGGCATGCATCAAATGCGTTTTGCCCATGCCCACGCCGCCGTAAAGGAAGAGGGGGTTATAAGCCTTCGAAGGTTGCTCGGCGACGGCACGGGAGGCGGCGTGCGCAAACTCGTTGGATTTGCCGACGACGAAAGTGTCGAAGGTGTAGCGCGTGTTCAGTTGATGATCGCTGCTTTCAAAATCCAGCTTGGCCTGCTTCGTGCCATTAACCGCAGGAGCGGCTTGCACGGGCTCTTCCTCGGTGCAGACGTATTGCACTTTCATCTGAGGGGTGCCCATCTGATGAAAGACCGCCTTTACAATTTCGCCGTAGGTACGGGTGAGCACCTGGCGGAACACGGTACTTGGAATCTGCACGTAGAGGGTGTCCCCCTCGGCGCGATTGAGCCGGGTGGGCTGAAACCAGGTGGAATAAGTGTTGATGCTCACCCTGGACTTAATCAGGTCCAGGAACTTATCCCAGAGATTCTGAACTTCTTTTTCACGGCCAATTTGGGTAGCTGTCGTCATCAGAAAAAGCCAAACCTGCACCATTTCCACAGGTGTGTAAAAGCTGTGGAAAGTCAATTTCGCCCTAAAGCTTCAAGCCTTGGAGTTCTTTCCCGCGCCGGAACGATCGGTCGTGCCCCTGTGGACCTGCGCGGTCCTTTCAGACCCGCTGAACCAAGCACCATTGCCTTCAAACTGTGTTGGATTCTCGCGCACTGTTCCTGCGGGAGCAAGCGAAAAGTGTGCGAAGGGGTTCAACGAAGTTCACATGCCATGCACAACTTTTCCACAAGCACGGGAATTGTGCAAGAGCAAAGAAATTCGCAACATTTGCCCGATAAATTTGCGGTTTACACGCGGTGCAAAACATGATTGCACTGATTGAGTGCAAAGCGACCTGAGGAAAACGCGGTGAATTTTGCTCATGGACTTCGGTCTGGCCGGGGGAATTCGTACACGCCGATCGGATCCGCGCCGATCAACAAGCGGTTTTCCTCAACAAGGAGCACGGTCGCTTCGATGCGCGCGCCATCCTTGGTATAAATTTGATACTCGGAACGCCGGTTTCCGTCCTTATCGAAATGGAGAAGGGTGTTGTGCAGGGCGATCCAGACGTCGCCATTTACGGGGTCGACTCCGAACGCAGTGAGGATGGGCTGGAGTGACGGAGGCTCCTGGCGCTTTTCCTGGCGTTCAATCTCCTTGCGGGCTGCACGCGCCTCGGAGAATGCGTCAATGTTCGTAAATTGAAAATCCTGCTTGGCGAATCCGAACCGGTCGTACTGGCGGACCACCGGCTCCGGCAGGTAGGTGTAACCGTAGTAGATATGACCATCGGGATCTGAGCCCAGCCGCCCGACACTCACGTAGCGGTTGAGATCGTCTCGGTCCGAGAGTTGCTCTGAATCACCAAATTCGCGGACAATCCGGCCATTGGGGCCAAACACGGTGACCAGGTGGAGGCCGCGGGGCGCGGTCACTGCCACTTCTCCCTCGGGAAGCGCAGCCAGCGAAGTCGGAGAGTTGAATTGCATCGACCGGATGAGGACGCCTGCTGGTGAGAAAACGTTGACGAGATTGTAGCCACGGTCGGCGACGTAGAGATTCCCCTGGGCGTCGACGTCGCAATCTTCGCCAAAGGAAATCGGCGGCCGGCTGGTTTTATCCGCGGTGGAGGACGCGGGAGAGGCGCCGAGGACGGTCAATTGCTTTTCCTGAGCATCGAAAACTACGATCCCCACGCTTGAGGAAGCCAGGAGATAGTATTTGCCGTCCCGCCCATGCCGAAGCGCACGCAGCCCGGGCCCGACGGACGGGAAGGCTCGGCGGCGTGCCATGAGCTGGTCGTCGACCTCCGAGGCTGTGGAAGCCAGCGCGAGAGCGAAGGCACAAGTGACCGCGGCGGCGGCAAGGAATTTCTCAGTTTTCCTGTGCATGGTTTCTCAGATTACCCCGGGCGCCCTGCGGTTGCCTCCTTCGTTGTCGCGTTGGCAAACGGCGAGGGTAAAGCAAAGCGATCAATCAATCCGCAGGCGGAGACGTTCGATGGATTTGGCCGCCAAGCGGCCGGCTTCGTTGCGGGGAGCGGCTTCGTCGGTTTCGATGAGCACGGCGTTCATCTGAATATCTCCGGTGGCTACCTCAAAACGCGCGGGCAGCCCGTCCAGGAACTTCTTGATAATTCCGGTCCGGTCCATGCCAATCACGCCGTCGTGCGGCCCGGTCATGCCAACGTCCGTGATATACGCGGTGCCTTTTGGAAGCACGCGCTCGTCGGCGGTGGCCACGTGGGTGTGCGTGCCAACGACGGCGGTGACCCGGCCATCGAGATACCAGCCGAGGGCGATTTTTTCGCTGGTGGTCTCCGCGTGCATGTCCACCAGGACGAAGGCGACGTCAGCCGGAAGGCTGGCCAACAGCTCGTCCGCTTTCTTGAACGGGTCGTCGTTGGGTGCAAGAAAAACACGGCCCTGCAGGTTGAGCACGGCGAATTTCACGCCGGTTTTAGACTCCCCCACAAAGAGCCCGCCACCGGGATTAACAGCCGCAAAATTCGCGGGGCGCAGCAATCGGGGTTGGTGCGGAATGTATTCGAGAATTTCCTTGCGGTCCCAACTGTGGTTTCCGCCGGTAAGCACTTCGATGCCGAGGCCCAGAAGCTCTTCGGCGATTTTCGGAGTAATGCCGAAGCCGGAAGCGGAGTTTTCTCCGTTAGCGATCACCAGATCGATGTGGTGGTGTTCAACGAGATCGGCAAGGCGTTCCTGGACGATGTGGCGTCCGGGAGAGCCGACGATGTCGCCGATGAAAAGCGTACGCATAGGTGAAGAAAGTAATCCGTACTCAGAGATCAGTAAGAAAAAGCGGGTGCGTAATACCTGAGGGTGACGGAACACCCAAAACAATGAAAAGGAGCGGACTGCTTGGCCGTGGACTGCTAGGCCGTGAACCTCTGAAATAGGTGGGTACCACGAGCCGGCCATTAGGCTTTCCTGCCCCGGCCGCGGGTCTTGCTGGAAACCCGCCGACGGGACAGGCCGTGCACACAAGCCGACTATCCGCAGCACCCCAGAGATTCGTTACGGTTCAAACGGCTTTCGCGGCCACACCTGCTTCGAAGTGCCGCTCCGGCATTTATTATCCTCTCCCCGGGGAGTTCCGTCCAATCGGTGCTGGAATCGCCGGCGCGGTCCGGCCAGCGCAGGCTAACCGAAGTGCCGATAGCCGTCCCAAAACTCCCGCCAGGGCTTTTTGAGCCCCCGGCAGACGTAAATGTCGGGGTGTTCCCGAGTCTCTTCATTTTCGACGCTCAGACGGTTCCAGGTATGGGCCGCAACGCGGCAGGAAGTGAAATTCTGGGCCAGAAAGCCTGCGGAGTGCCCCAGAACAATCAAAGTATCCGGTGGCGGATCACCATAACCTCGCACCCAGAAGGAATTGACGCCACTGATGGCGGCGGGGAGCCCGTAGTTTGGACCGTACAGATTGACGGCCCCTGCCTCGCCGTAGTTGGCAGCGAGGATTCCGTAATGCGCACGCTCGTCTGGGGGGAGAGAGTCGCGAACCTGAGCAACGGTTTCGACCAACTCCGGCCAGCCGATCTCTTCCACATAGTCGCCTTGAATCTTGCTGGCGACGTCCCACCATTTCGAATGGACCCGAGCGAGGGGCAATGCCAGCATCGCTGCGATGACGATGTCCACCGTCAAGACCAGCAGTGCAACAGCGCGCAGAGCGGCGGCCCAACTCTGGTTCACCGATGCCAGCCAGCGCTCACCCCAGACGCTTCCCGCGGCGTAGATCATCGGATAGGCCGCGGCGAAATAATAGACGCGGCCCTTGAGTACGACGAGGAGAACCAGTGGAACAAAAAACATCCAGCCGATCGCGCGGAGGCGTTTTCCGGCCGGCGCCAGCAAAGTGAAATATAGGCCAGCGAGACAGAGAGGAAATGCCAGCAGCGTCATCTTCAACTGACCGGGAAGAAAGTCGTCCGTGCGGCCCTGGCGGACATCGCGCGCGTGAATATGCTTCAGGAAGTCCACGGAAATGAAATGGTTCTGCGCCTGCCACAGCAGGTTGGGCAGCATAATCAGGATACAAAGAGCAACGCCGAACCAGAGCCACTTGCTGCCCAAATATTTCCGCACGCCCGTGAACAAAACGCCCGCCACGATGCCAACGGCGAACACGCCCATGGTGTACTTCGAAAGCATGCCGAAACCGATGGACGCCCCGACGGCGAGCCACCAGCGGGGATTGTCTGTCGTCAGCAGGCGCACCATGAAGTAAGCGGCCAGAACCCAGCAGAGGTAGTCAAAGGACACGTACTGCATCAAAGCGCCGCCGCCGAGGCAAAACGGCACTCCCGCGAACGCGGCGACCAGTTGCGCGCCGCGGCGCCCGCCCATCTCCCGCGCCATCAACCCCGTGAGCACAAGAGCGACCGCTTGGGCGAGCGCCGCAAAAAGACGAAAGCCGGGCAGGGTTGGCCCGAAGAAAATCAGCGAGATTCGGCCGAAGAATGGGGTGACGGGCGGGTAGGCCACGTAGCCCCACGCCAGGCGGCGCGCGTCGTCGAGCGTGGCGAGTTCATCGCGCTGGAAACCATAGCGCTGGCCCACGAGCATGTGAACGATTACGGTGACGAGCGCGAGATGGATCAACAGCGCGGTGTCGCCCAACCACAACGAATCGTGGACGACCAATCTGGACTTATGGGATTGCTGTTCAGAAGAAATGTTCGCGGGCAAGGCGGGAACTCCCCGAGGCGATTTTGTGGCCGAGCTAAGTGCACAAATCATACAGCACCGGAGCGCGCCGTGGAGATGCAATCAAAAGCAACTGCCGCATCCCGGGAGTGACGATGCGGCAGTTGGAATTTAGCGAGATAGACGGAGATCAGGGTTTGGGTTGCGGCGCCGCCTGAGGTTGCTCCTTCGGGGCTTCTTTTGGAGCTTCCTTCGGCTGTTCCTTGGCGGCTGCCTTTGGTTCGATGGAAATCAGTTCGACTTCGAAGATCAGGGTGGAATTTGGCCCGATGGGAGAGCCAGGCGCGCCACGTTCACCGTAAGCCAGATCCGAAGGAATGAAGAGCTGCCATTTCGAGCCGACGGGCATCAGTTGAATGGCTTCCGTCCAGCCCTTGATTACCCCGCCGACGGGGATCTTAAGGGGCTCTTTGCGCTTGTAGGAACTGTCGAACTCAGTGTTGTCCACCAGGGTGCCGCGGTAGTTGCAGAGCACGGTATCATCGGCCGTCGGCTTGGGGCCTGTGCCCGCAGTGATGATCTTGTATTGCAAACCACTGGGGAGAGTGACCACGCCTTCCTTCGTTTTGTTGGCAGCGAGAAAGGCGTCTCCCGTTTTCTTATTTTCAACGGCGACAGCCTTCGTCTTCGCCTCTTCCTTCATACGGACTTCCATTTGCAATGCCGTCAGTGCTGCCTTGGCCTCGTCGTCGGTAAGCAGGAGCTTGCTGCCGGCGAGGGCGTCTTTCAGGCCGCGGGACAACACGGCAGGATCGATGTCGACGGAATCCCGTTTGAGGTTTTTGCCAATGTTCATGCCGATGGCATAACTGGCCTTTTGTTTCGGCGTTGTGAGGGTGAGCGGCGCCACAGTTTTCGCGGTGCCGGTCTTTGCCGCAGGCGTCTGCGAAGATTTTGCCGCAGTCGCAGGCTTCGCCGCTGCGGGCGGGGTTGAAGGTGAATTCGCGGCGGGAGTATCTTGCGCCGGAGAACCGGCGGCCAGGAAAAGTCCCGCGGCCACGAGAGAGGTAGCGATAAATGTTGTTTTGGACATAGACGACTATTGTGGCATCCCCGGCGCTTAGGAACAAATTGAAAGCGGGGCTGGGTGTGACTCGCGGATAACTGAAGCCTTCGCTACAATGTCTGCGCGAGCGAGGTGACCACAGAGATGAATTACCGGCGGTTTGGGCGAACGGGATGGAATGTCAGCGAGATTGGTTACGGAATGTGGGGGCTTGCGGGCTGGACGGGTTCGGACGATACGGAATCTCTGGCGTCGCTGCGCCGCGCCATCGAACTCGGCTGCAATTTTTTTGACACCGCGTGGGCTTACGGGGACGGGAAGAGCGAAGAAATCCTGGGGAAAATTGTCCGCGAATTCAATGGCAACAGTTCGGTCGGCGGTCCGGACAAGCATTTGTATGTGGCCACGAAGATTCCACCGAAGAATCGCCGCTGGCCGAGCCGCCGGGACTTCACGCTGGATGATTGCTACCCTCCGGCATATATCGAGGAATACATCGAGAAGAGCTTGAAGAATCTTGGCCTGGAGACGATCGACCTGATTCAACTGCACACCTGGGAAGACCGGTGGCTGAATGACGAACGGCTGCCGCGGGCGATCGAGCATATGAAGAAGAGCGGGAAAGTGCGCGCGTTCGGTCCAAGCCTGAACCGTTGGGAGCCTTCGAACGGCATTCGCGCGATCCTGGAGGGTCACGCGGAGGCCGTGCAGGTGATTTACAACATTTTCGACCAGAATCCCGAGGATGCGCTTCTTCCGATTTCCCGGATGAAGCAGGCCGCGGTGATCGCGCGCGTGCCGTTTGACGAGGGCACGCTGACGGGAACGCTGACGGTGAATTCCACCTGGCCCGCGGGCGACTGGAGGAACACTTATTTTGTGCCGGAAAACCTGAAATCGAGCGTCGAGCACGCGGAGGCGCTGCGGCCGCTGGTGCCGCCGGGCAACTCGATGGCGGAGATGGCACTTCGCTTCATCCTGAACAACCCCGATGTGAGCACGATCATCCCAGGCATGAGAAAACTGAAAAACGTGGAATCCAACATTGCCGCGGGGAAGGCCGGCGCGCTGCCTGCGGAATTGCACAGGAAATTGCGCGCCCACCGGTGGGACCGCAATCCCACAACGTGGTCGCAGTAGACGAGGTGAACATGAGCCAAAGCATAAAAGTGGATATCTATGGCCAGGTCTACCCGATCAGCGCTGAACTGGAAGAGACATACGTCCGTAGGATTGCCGCGTATGTGGACGAGAAGATGAGGTTGATTTCGGACGCAGCGAGGACCGTGGACACGCAGAAAGTGGCTGTGCTGGCGGCGCTGGCGATTGCAGATGAGTTGCACCGGCTGAGGGAAGAGCGCGGGGAACGTGAAGAGATTTTGAAGGAGCAGGCGGAGCGGTGCCTGACGCTGGTGGAGCGAGCGTTGCGGAAGACGGAGTAGCGACTAAGACCAAGCGCACAGCCGGGAATGGCTGTGCCACAGGGAGGCCTCAGCTGGCGCGAAGAGTCGCGCCGAGTTGTTTCTCCAAAGCAGAGACAATGCGGGCAGAGAACTCTGTGATTTGCGCCTCGGTCAGCGTGGCTTCGCGGCTTTGAAGGACGACCCGCACGAGAAGCGAGAACTTTCCTGCCGGAACATTTTTGCCGCGGAAAAGGTCGGCGGCTTCGATGGAAACTATCTCCGCGATACGTAGAGACTGAATCGTCTTTTGCACCTGGGCAAAAGTCACGCCGTCGGCCAGGAACAGTGAAAAATCGCGCTCCACGCCGGGGAACCGCGGCAGCGGCTCGTAGCGGCGATTGTTCTTCACCCCGTAATACATGCAATAGAACGGCCCGAGGGCGATCTCCGCCAGAAAAACATCCTGACGAAATTTGAATTTTTCGGCGACGCGTTTGGCTAGTTGGCCCGCCGAGCCAAGCGCGGGCCCCGATTCCCTGCCAAGCGAAATCGATCCGCGGCGCGCGGGATTCAACCAGTCGGGGCCGCCCTGCTCCCAGCGGAGGCCCCCGGAGAGAGCGCCGATGGAGTCCAGATCGCCCTTGAGATCGGCAAAGCTGTAATCGCGCGGCGAATCGTAGAGAGCCTGGGGGCGGGCGGCGCCGGTCGCGCCCATCGAGAGGACGCGCGTCTCGACAGGCTTGCCATCGACAAAACGGTAATGGCTGCCAATCTCAAAGAGCCGGGCGTTGCGCTGGCCGTGATTCAAATTCCATTCAATGGCGGAAGCCATCGTGACCGCGGCAGTGGATTTCAGAACGCCGGCTTCCTCGGAAAGCGGATTCGCGAGCTTCGCGGGAGCAGCGTCGGGTGGGCGGAAGAGTTCGTTGCGTTCCTCCCCTATGTGGGGAATGGTCAAGATTTCGTGATAGCCCAGGCCGATTAGCCGCTCGCGCAGGCGCGTTTCGGCTTCGTAATGTGGCAGCCTCGCCGCACCGGAACGCGATGCAGGGAGCCGTGGCGGAAACTTGTCGAGGCCATAAACGCGGGCAACTTCTTCGATGAGATCGATTTCGCGCTCGACATCGGCACGCCAGGAGGGCTGCGTGCATTCCCATGCCGCGAGCAGCGAATCCGCCGCGCCGCGGATCTGATCCACACGCACGGGGGCAAAACCGAGCGCGGAAAGGATAGTCTCGAGATCCTTATCCGGCACATCAGCGCCCATGATGCGGAGGAGCTCTGCGCGCGTGATGGTGATCTTTTTTGCCGCGCGTTTGCCAGGATAAGCGTCAACCACGCCCGAGAGAAGTTCGCCGCCGGCGAGCTGCAAAATAAGTTCCGCCGCACGGCGAGATGCGAATTCGGCCATGTCGGGATCGGCGCCGCGGCCAAAGCGGGTGCTGGCTTCGGTGTGCAGGCGCAGGGAACGGGCCGCTCGGCGAATGGAAATGGGGTCGAACCAGGCGCACTCGATCAGCACGGTTTTTGTCGAGAAGGAAATTTCCGTTTCGGCGCCGCCCATGATGCCGCCGATACCGATGGGGCGGGAACCGCCGTCATCGCAAACCATGCAGATGCCGGGGTCGAGGGTGCGCTCGATGCCGTCGAGCGTCTTCATTTTTTCGCCGGGCTTTGCGCGGCGAACGACGATGCCGTGATCGCGAACGAGATCGTAGTCGAACGTGTGGAGGGGATGGCCCAATTCGAGCATCACGTAATTGGAAATGTCCACGACGTTGTTGATGCTGGCGGTGCCGGCGGCTTCCAGTCGATCCTTCAGCCACTTCGGAGAGGGTTGAATCTTCACACCGCGAATCACGCGCGCGGTGAAGCGGCCGCAAAGTTCCGGCACTTCAATCTTCACTTTGACGGCATCGGCGGCCCGAGCGGTTTTGGATTCCGCGGGATTCGGTGAACTGGTTTTCAACGGAAGCCGGTAGATGGCGCCAGTTTCGCGGGCGATTCCAAGCATGCCCAGGCAATCGGGGCGATTGGACGTGATTTCCGCGTCGATCACCGCGCCGTGCGGCCCGGTTTCGATGGAGGCGATATTCGTCCCGGAAAGCGCGAGCCGCGAGGCGACTTCCCCGGGCGAGGCAGTGACGTCCACAAATTCTTTCAGCCAGCTGTAGGAAACCTTCATGCCCGTGTCCTGTCGTGATCCAGTTTCCCAGCGTAGACGCGCGTGCGGTATTCCATGCGGACCACGCCGCCTTTCTGGTGGGAATCGAAAAGCTTGCGAAGTTCTTTCATCATCGGTTCGAATTGCGGATGGCCAGGCGGCGGCGCATAAGAACTGCTGCGCAGACGGCCGCTGAGGCCAGCAAAATCGAATTGCTGGAAATTGGGAAGCGAATGGGAAGTAAAATCATTCGGCGCATAAAACTCGAGCATCTGTTCCGCCCGCGGGTAACTTTCGCTGACGCGGGAGTAATCCGTTCCGAAGCGTAGAAGCAGGGCTTCGTATTCGCGCAGAAATGCCGTTTCATCAAGAAGCCGCTCGTTCCAGATGACCAGGACGCGGCCTTCAGATCTAAGGATGCGGCGAAATTCGTCGCGCGCCGCCGGCATTTGAAACCAGTGAAACGCCTGGGCAGCTGCAACGAAGTCAACGGAATCGGAGGGGAGCGTGGTGGCCTCTGCGGAACCCGCGACGCTTTTGAAATTCGGGAACTCGCGGAGGAATTCCTCTCCCGCCGCGCGCATTTCGGCGTTGGGCTCGACACCTACCACGCGATTACCGAAATCGAGGAACAGCTTACTGAGCAAGCCGGTGCCCGAGCCGATGTCGGCGACGGTGTGTTCGGCGCGAAGGTCGGCCCAGGTTTTCAGCAAAGGAATGAGTTCCGCCGGATAGCCGGGCCGGTAACGGACGTAGTCCGCCACGCGATTGGAGAAACGCTGTTTGGCATCGGCGAAGGTCATGGACACTTTTTAGTAAGCAGTTTTCAGTTCTTAGTCAACCCGATCCGAACCTGAGTCAGCCCATCCTCAGCCTACGGAAATTGCCGAAGAAAACGCACGTCGTTCTGGAAAAAGACCTGGATATCGTCGATGCCGTACTTGAGCATTGCCAGGCGATCCATGCCCATGCCGAAGGCAAACCCGCTCACTTTTTTGGCGTCGTAGTTCACAAACCCATAAACAGCGGGATCGACCATGCCGGCACCGAAAAGCTCGATCCAGCCGGAGCCTTTGCACTTGCCGCAGGCTGCGCCGGAGGCGCCTGTGCCGCTGCCCCCGCAAAAAATACAGGAGACATCGAATTCCACCGAGGGTTCGGTGAACGGAAAATAGCTGGGCCGGAAGCGCGTTTTCACGCTTTCGCCGAAAAACTGCTTTACGAAATATTCGATGGTGCCGGTGAAATCGCAGAACGTGATATCCGTGTCGACGGCAAGTCCCTCGATCTGGTGGAACACGAACGAATGCGTGGCATCGGGATTGTCGCGGCGATAGACCTTGCCGGGAACGATCACGCGCACCGGAGGTTGGCGTTTTTCCATGGTGCGAATCTGCACGGGCGAAGTGTGGGTGCGGAGAAGCAGCGGCCCCGGCGCGCCTTTGGGCAGGTCGAGATAGAAGGTGTCCATATCGTCGCGGACCGGATGATGCTCGGGAATGTTCAGCGCTTCAAAATTGTAGTAGGGCGTCTCAATTTCCGGGCCTTCGACGACGGAGAAGCCGATGGAAAAAAAGATGTCCTCGATTTCCTGCATCACCGAGCGGACGAGGTGATGCGAGCCGATCGGGCGAATCACGCCGGGAAGCGAAAGGTCGATGCGATCTTTGGCGGAGGCGGCGGAATCGGCGCCGCTTTCAACGGCGGCGCGACGGGATTCCATCTGGGCATCGACGTGCGCGCGCAATTCGTTCAATGCTGCGCCGACGGTGCGCTTCAACTCCGAAGAAGCCGGCTTCAGCCAGTTGTCCGTAACCAGCGTGATCACACCGGATTTGCGGCCCAGCCACGCGTCGCGGAAAGTCTTGAGCGAGGCTTCGTCGGTGGCGTGTGCAGCTTCAGCGTCGAATCGCGCGCGAATCTCCGCGAAAAGGGATTGCAGGCCTTCAGCGGAGCTGATGCCGAGAGAAGCGAGAGTTTGCGAGAGCTTCGAATCCGGTGTCGACATGGGTCGGATAAGAATATAGCGCAGGGGCATGGTTGCGCGCCCCTGCGGAAGCAAAAAAGAATGAAGCAGATCCCTCACCCGCAAAAGGTGCGGATTCGGGATGACAAACGTTCAGCCTTGTTCCGATACCGAGGGCGGGGCAAGCCCCGCCCCTACAGAGTGAGGAGAGCTAAGCCTTCTTGGCTGCGGGCTTGGGGGTTCGCTTGGGCATGAACGCCTTGGCCTTTTCGGCGAGTTGCGTGAAGCCGGCGGCGTCCTTAACGGCAATATCGGCCAGGACTTTGCGGTCGAGGGCAATTCCCGCGGCCTTCAAGCCATGGATGAGTTGGCCGTAGGTGATGCCGTTCTGGCGGGCAGCGGCTCCGACGCGCTGAATCCAAAGGCGGCGGTACTGGCGCTTTTTCACGCGGCGGTCGCGCTTTGCGTAGCGATCCGCGCGATTGGCCGCTTCCTGCGCGGACTGGTAGAGCTTGCTCTTGGTGAGGAAAAAGCCCTTGGTCCGTTTGAGATACTTCTTACGCCGGGCCCGGCGTTTAGTGCCGCGTTTTACGCGTGGCATGGGTTTGCTCCTTTAGTTTTCAGGGAAACGAAACGGGTTGCGGAGAGACGCAGGAATGCGCCGCTCGCAACGGGTTTGTTTCCGAGGTGTATGTAGTTGCCTTGCGGCGGGCGGCGTAAAGCCACCCCTACACGCTCTCCGGAGAGAGCGGAACGGCCGGCAGGCACCCGTGTAGCGCTGCCTGGCACGTTGTTGCGAAACCTGGGTTTCGCAGTTCTTGATTAGCCGAGACGAGCCCGGCCAGTCAAAACTTGTTACAGCAAAAAATCCTAGAAGCCGTACGGCAGCATCTGCCGAGTCTTGAGCGTATCCGCCTTGCTGACCTGCGCGAGCTTCTTGAGCTTGCGCATGCGCTTGGGCGCTTTTGTGCCCAGCAGGTGGCGTTTGCCGGAATGCATGCGAAGGATCTTGCCCGTGGCGGTAATCTTAAAGCGCTTTTTTGCGCCGCGATGGGTCTTCAGCTTCAACTTGGGCTTCGTGGAATTGCGTGGCATTGCTGTGAATCCTCTCCGTGCGTTGTTGCGGGCTGAAATGTATCAGCCACTCATTCGAAAATAATCGGCGGTGAAGCTGCCGGTCAAAACCGGTTTGAATCAAACTAAGCGCTCGTTTGCGCCGCGGTATTGCTGCGAGGAGCAACACCGGCTCCCTTTTTCGGCGCCAGAAGCGCAACGAGAACATTTCCTTCCATGCGCGGCATCGTTTCGATCTGGCAGTGCTCGCCGATTTCGCCCAGCAGGCGGGTCATCTTGGCGCGGCCCACTTCCTGGTGCGCCATTTCGCGGCCGCGATGAAAAATCATGGCGCGAACTTTGTGTCCTTCGCCGAGGAAGCGGATGATCTGGTTTTTGCGAACCTGAAAATCATGCTCCGCGGTTGCGGGACGAAACTTTACTTCCTTGAGCTGCGAGCCACGGCTGCTCTTGCGCTGCTCGTGGGCCTTCTTGTTCTGCTGGTATTGGAATTTGCCGTAATCGGTAATCTTGCAAACGGGAGGATCCGCCGTGGGCGAAATCTCCACCAAATCCAAACCTTTTTCACGCGCCAGTCGCATTGCTTCGAAAGGCTGCATGACGCCCAGTTGCCCGCCATCTTCGTCAATCACCCGGACTTCGCGAGCTCGAATCCGTTCGTTGATGCGGATACGGTCCGCTTGCCGGAAATTCCTCTCAGCGATAAAACCCCCTAAGAAAAAGAAAGGCACCCGGCGAACCGGGTCGCACCCCGTGTTAGTAGCAGGTCCCTACAGGCCACATCAAGGAGGGACGGACTTCAAATTATAGCACGCTAAGAAGATGGAGCAAGAGGGGTGTGGGGAGCGGCCGAGTCGGCCCCTAAGCCGGTTTGAATCATGAATACATTTCCAGGTTGCCTTTGGGTCCGGAGATTGCGGCACGAAGCCGGGTGTGTTGCCCCTGTTTGACGGACAGATCAAGGCCAAGCGACTTCAGTCTGGCGGCGAATTTTTCGGGATCAGGAGTTTCCGCGGCAAAACTGAGAAGCTCGCAGCCTTTTGGGGCGTCAGCGGATGGGTGAACGGAATCCTGGTTCCATTCAATGAAGAAGGGCAAAAGGGCGGATGCGGTATCCGCCAGATTCAGAGTCTGCCATTTCAGGAGTTGCCCGTCGGGGCGTTTGCGCGAGCCTGGCGTTGGCCCTTCGAACATGATTCCCGCAGTACGGAGCTTCTCGGCAAACGCGGCAATACTGCCGGGGTGAGCGGCCCAGCCAACTAAACGTGGCTCCTTGAGGGATTGCAAATTGGAAGCGATGGGATTTTTCACGCCGGGCTGCGCTGGATCCGGCGCGATGATTTCCAGGTAACGCCGTTCGCCGAGGGAAAGAAGCGCGTTCTGCGTGCCGCGACCGGGATGCACGCCGCCAAACGCTGCGAGCACGCCCGTCTTCTTTTCGACGAATTCAATGCCGGCCTGCAAATCCGGCGAGCCGACAAGAATGTGATCGAGCAAGGATGGACCCTCGTTTTCCGCAAGAAGCAAGGTCGGGATCGTTACAGCGCCAGTGGTTAGCAGAAGAAAAAGCCGTCGCGAAAGTGGTTGAGACATTTCCGCTCTCCACAATCCTTCCAGTTTCCACCATTCCAACCGTCGAACGATCTAGAGAATCGTGCGATTGGTGATTTCCTGCTGCAAAGAGGCGACGACGTCGGCGATCGGGCGCGGGCCCTGGTCGCCCTTGGAGCGATGGCGGACGCTGACCGTGCCGGCTTCGGCTTCCTTGGGGCCGACGACGAGCATGTAGGGAATTTTCTGCATCTGCGCGTCGCGGATTTTCGCCGGCAGCTTTTCGTTGCGGTCGTCGAGATGCGCGCGGATACCGTGGTTTTTCAGCGTTTCGTGAACGTGCTTGGAGTACTCGGCCACTTTTTCGCTGACTGGGCATATTTCCACTTGCGTGGGCGCGAGCCAAAGCGGAAATGCGCCGGCGTAGTGCTCGATGAGTATGCCGAAGAAGCGCTCGACGGAGCCGAGCAGTGCGCGATGGACCATTAACGGTTGATGGCGTGCGCCGTCTTCGCCGACAAATTCGAGTTCGAAACGCGCGGGAAGATTGAAATCGAATTGCACTGTGGTGAGCTGCCAGGGACGGCCGATAGCGTCGATGAGTTTCACGTCGATCTTGGGGCCGTAGAACGCCCCTTCGCCAACCATTCTTTTATAGGGAATGTTCATGCGGGTCATTACTCTGGCGAGAGCTTCCGAAGCGTGTTGCCAATCTTCCGCTTTCCCGGGGTAATTTTCCGGGTGTTTGGGATCCCAGTCCGAAAGCTCGATCTCGAATTTGTCGAAGCCGAAATTCTTCATCACCGCGAAGGCAAAATCCATGCACGCCTCGACTTCGGATTCGATTTGCGAGGGCATGCAGAAAATGTGCGCGTCGTCCTGGGTGAAGCCGCGGACGCGCAACAAGCCGTGGAGGACGCCACTGCGCTCGTAGCGATACACCGTTCCAAGTTCGCCGAGGCGCACGGGCAGATCGCGATAACTCCGCAGCTTGGATTTATAGATGAGGATGTGGCCTGGGCAATTCATCGGCTTCAACTGGTAATCGGCCTTTTCGACCTCCACCGCGCCGAACATGTTTTCCTTATAGAAATTTGCGTGGCCCGAGGTCTTCCAAAGATCGAAGAGCATGATGTGTGGAGTGAAGACGAGGTCGTAGTCGCGACGCAGCAGTTCATCACGCAGCCAGTTTTCAACGATCGTGCGAATCAAGCCGCCCTTCGGATGCCAGAAGATGAGGCCCGGGCCCGCCGCTTCCTGGATGCTGAAGAGATCAAGCTCCGCGCCGAGTCTCCGGTGGTCGCGGCGCTTGGCCTCTTCGATGCGATGCAGGTATTCGTCCAGCTCTTTTTGCGTGTAGAAAGCCAGTGCATAGATGCGCTGGAGTTGCGCGTTCCCTTCCTGGCCCTTCCAGTATGCGCCGGCGACGTTGGTGAGCTTGAACGCCTGGATGCGCTTGGTGGAGGGAATGTGCGGGCCGCGGCAAAAATCGATGAACTTCCCCGTGGTGTAAAAAGAAACCATCGGCTCGTCGGCCTTTTCCTCGACGAGTTCGCACTTGAAGATCTGGTTGGAGTCTTGATACAGCTTTAGCGCCTCGGGCTTGGGCAGGAGTTTGCGTTCGTTCTTCAAGTCTTGTGCCGCAAGCTCGCGCATCTTTTTTTCAATTTTTTCGAGGTCGTCCGTGGTGAAAGGCTGATCGCGCAGGAACTCATAGAAGAAGCCGTTCTCGACCGGCGGGCCGATCCCCAGCTTTACTTCGGGATAAAGCTCTGTCACAGCCGCGGCCAGCAAGTGAGCGGCGGAGTGGCGGAAGACGTACAGCGCGTCGGGATCTTTTTCCGTCAGGATGCGCAGTTTGACGTCTTGCTCAAGCGGGCGGCGGAGGTCATAGAGCAGGCCGCCGTCAGCATCAGGGTCAACGGAATTCGAGAAAATACCGGTCTTCGAGCCGGCCCCATTGCCACCGGTGGCATATACCTTGGCGACCAGCGCCGCTTCAGCGAGCCGCGGCGAAATGGATTTGGCGATTTCAACGGGCGTGACGCCTTTGGGAAACTCCTTCACGCTGCCGTCGGGTAAGGTTATGTGGATCTGGTCCATGAGAGTTGTCCTGACCTGCAGAAAAACTGCATTGGCTGTAGTTAAGTAGAGTATCGGCGGGTTCGAGATGGGTCAAGAACCGAAGACAAATTCTAGACCACTATCACACCAGGCATATCGGAAAAATGCGAATCCGAAGTCAGTAACTCTGCGCGACTCCGGAGCGCCGTCGTATAAATGATCGCATCCGCCATGGGCAAATGAGTTTGAACACTGAGGGCGGCGGCATCGAATGCTATATCTTTGTTCACGTCCACGATTTCGTGTCGCATCGCCTCCGAAGCAAACCATTCCACGAGAATCGAGGTCGACCGGAGAAGCAAAACCTTCCTAACTTCATACAAGACCAAAGCAGGAATTACGATGGAGTGTCCTCCGGTGAAGTAAGGCAGGAAAGCCTCAGCTTTTGCGTCTTTCGTGATGTACTCAAGCCAGCCACTGGAATCGATTACAATTCGCTTAGAAACGGTCGGCTCTGTCACGGTAGATATCCTTCCATTTCATCCCTTTTGCCGCGCCGTAGAGATCTCGAATAGAGCGCGGGCGGTGGAGTCGTATGGAACCATCCAAAACGAAGATCTGAAGCGATTCGCCAGGTTGGATTTCCAGAGATTCGCGGATTTTCTTCGGGATGACTACCTGATATTTGGGAGAGACTGTAACCGTTTCGGCCGCCATGGGAAACCCTCCATATCAATTGTATCGATGCCAATTTGGTATGTCAATAATACTATCGATCAGGATTTTGTTGACCTGGCGTATGAAGGCGTTTTAGTCACATCCGCGCAGCGCCTTGCCCGAGATCCTCTCCGATTGCACCTTGTCTGATTTTTACGGGTTACAATCTCTCTTCGGATGGAACTCCCGATCCGAATTGAGAGAGGAAGTCCATTGTCTTTAATCAGGTATTTCGCATGTTTGCTCACCTTGCTAAGCGTCCTCCCTTGCTCGGCCCAATCTATGAAAAATATCAAGGGCGATGACGAGCGGTTCAAGGCGGACATTCTGGTTGTGGTAGCGCACCCGGATGATGAGGGGGCCGTGACGCCGTATCTGGCGCGGGCGATTTACGATCTGCACAAGCGCGTGGCGGTGATTTACACCACTCATGGCAACAGCGGGGCGAACAACTATGGGCGGGAACGCGCGGGGGCCCTGGCGGACATCCGGGAAATTGAGGCACGCGAGGCCTGCGCGCGCATGGGCATCAAAAACGTTTGGTTTCTGGACGGGAAAGATACAGCCTCGCAAAACGTCCTGAATTCGCTGGCGAACTGGGGGCACGGAGCGAATCTCGAGAAGCTTGTGGAGCTCATCCGGCTGACCCGGCCGGATGTGATCATTACGTCATTGCCGGGAGTTTTCATCGGTGAAAACCACGGCGACCACCAGGCGACGGGCGTTCTTGCCACCGAGGCCTTCGATCTTGCCGGAAATCCTGTAGTGTTTCCCTCCCAACTTGCCGGCGCTTCGGAGCATCGGGAGATCTATCTGGAGAATCTTCAAGCGTGGCAGGTAAAGAAGATTTACTACTTCCCGGATGCGAGTGACGAAAAACAGTTTTCCGGCATGGGCCCGGCTTATTCGATAAAGGAAGTCTCCCCGTCTCAGAAAAAGCCCTATTGGCGGATCGCCCTGGACGCCGCGACCATCCACCTGACGCAATATCCTGGCGACATCGAAAGAATCCAGAAGATGAGCGACGCCGAAGTGGAAAAGATGATGAGCGACCCGGACGCGGCGTGGTGGACCGAGCCGGAGACGCTGGTATTCGGCAAGTCCTACTATTCAAGTAAGGCGACGGACGGCGTTTTTGCAAATCTGGAGGGCGAACCGAATCGCTGCATGGGGCTTACCGCAAAAGTTCAACTCTCATCCGCAGCGACGACAGTAAAACTCGGAGGACCGTGGGGCTTCTATCAATCCTTCCGCGAAGCCCATTGCCTTAGCGCACTGCGAGTCGTTGATCCTCCGGAAATTGCGGTGATGGCCGGCGCTCAAGTTTATGTTCCGCTGACGATCGTGCATGCGGGTGGCCAGGCGCTAAAGCTCCAGCTGAGGGTGGAAGCACCGAAAGGCTGGAAAGTGACCAGCGGGGAGGGCGAAATTGCGTTACCCGCCGAAGCAATTAGCGAAGTGCGCGTGGAAATAGAGACCCCCACACTTTCTGCAACTGAATTGAAAGCCAACGGGCCGCAGGAAATTGTTGTCCACGCGCTGGTGGCCGGTGCTTCCGTCGGCGACGTCAAGCTCCGGGTGCAGCTCCGGCCGCACGCCTTGCCGCAGTAAATTACTTTTTCGGGCGAGCCGATTCCAGTTGTTCCCAGGCGGCGTCGGGAAGCATGCCCAGGTCGTTGAATTCCCCGGCGCCCCGCAACCACTGAGCGCCGTCAATCACCACGCACTCGCCATTGATGTATTCCGCCATATCGCTGAGAAGAAATGCGGCGAGGTTAGTCAACTCTTCGTGCTTGCCGAAGCGTTTCATCGGATGTTTGCTGATGGCATGTTCTTCAAACTGTTTCGAAGGCATCAGGCGGGACCACGCACCTTCTGTCGGAAAAGGGCCAGGCGCAATTGCGTTCACGCGAATATGGTATTTCGCCCACTCAACGGCGAGAGACGTGGTTAAGGCTAGCACTCCCGCCTTCGCGCAGGCGGAGGGAACCACATAGCCGCTCCCGGAATTCGTCGCCGCGTACGTGGTTGTGATGTTCAGAATATTCCCGCCGAGCTTTTTGGCGATGCGGCGTTTCGCAAAAGCTTCCGTGCAATGGAATGTTCCGTTCAGAACGATGCCCACGACCGCGTTGAAGGCGTTCGGAGAAAGCTTCTCCGTGCGCGCCATGAAGTTCCCCGCGGCATTGTTGACCAGCGTGTCGATTTCGCCAAATTGCGCTTCGGCGGCGGAAAATGCGGTCTCGACGGCTTCGTAATCGCGCACGTCGCATGTGGCATAAGCTGCTGCCCCACCATCCCGGTGGATGTCGTCACAAGTGGACTTGAGAGGTTCTTCCCGGCGCCCAATGACGAAAAGGCGTGCGCCAAGCTTGGCGAAGTGGATGGCCATGGAGCGCCCAAGCCCGCTGCCACCCCCGGTCAAGAAAATGGCGCGCTCCTTCAGAAGACCGGGTTGAAACATGGCGCACCACCTTTCGCAATGGTGACAGCATTGTAGCAGCGACCGGCGCGGAAACCATTTCTCCCAAAAGAAAAGGCGGGAAAGGGTCCTGGTCCCTCCCCGCCTCTGATGCGACTGGGGAAAACTTGCGAGCCGCAAATTTGCCGCGGGCTGGACGCTGCTGCCCGCTGACTGTTCAGCCTGAAGAACTGCGCGTTGCGCGACCGCTCCTGTGATTTCAAGGGAGCGCGGCCATGAGCGTATCCACGGCCTTCATGACTTCCTTCCAAGAGAGGTCCACGTTTTCCTGCAGCCTTGCGTGTTCCGGAGGGTCGGCGTACTCGAGCTCCTCAACGCTCCGCTTAAACTCGGCAAAACGCGTGCGAACGAATTCGAGCTCCCAATAGTGATCCAGCTTTACGCTGACCTTCTGCTTGGCAAACCGCCCCTTCAACAAAAACACTCGAGAGGCTAGGTCCTCCACCTCCGTTGTTACTCGGTCCAGATACGCTTCCTTGGATTGCATAATGTGCCTCGACTCAAAGACCAACCGAACATGCGGCCGAGAACGAGTCCGCCGCCTGAATAAATAAAAGCAGGTGGTTCACCAAAGTGCGGCCCTCCAATAGATTGAAAATACGATGGTTAGGTAAGCCCCTCAGCACAGAAGGGGAAGAGTGCGTGGGAAGACGCAAACAGTGCCGCGTGAGGTGCCGAAATGACCCAGTTCCTGCTCTCAACCGGAGGATAGAGCCGGGTTTCTTGCCCTCAAGCCGCTAATTCAAAGCCGGGAAGCCAGTCAGGGAACAAAGGTAATAGCCACAAGGTCTTGGAACGTAGGGAAGGTTCTACTCTGAAGGTCCGATCGTGGCGGGAATAGGCCGACCCAGCGCCTTGGCGTATTCCGTTTCGTAAACCGGATTGCCGGGGTACTCATCGGTGAGTTCTTTCAGGTTCTTGATGGCCAGGTCATTCTTCTTTTCCCGGCGGGCTGAAAGAGCCAGCAAGATCCTGGCAAAAGACCTCAGGTAATTGCCGTTATCGGCTGTTTTTTCGACCTTTGACATGCCCAGCGCCTTATCTCCGTGGATGCCGCCAAACCAAAGAATGAACCGCGCGGAACCGGATAAGGAGCCGATCACGTAATAAGCAATCCCGGGGGCCACATATACGTCGTAGGCATCGGGGTGTTCGGCAAGCAGAAGTTCAGCGCTGCTGTTTGCTTCTTTCAAATGCTTCAGCCCGTCGTAATGCTTCTTCAAAAGCATGCTGTCGGCATCGGCTTGCATGCCGGCCGAAAGCGTCATGGCGTAGAGGCCTTCCGGATCGCGCTTATTCAATTTCAGCTTATGGGCGGCAAGCGCGCGGGCCTTCGTGGTCGCATCCTCGAAGCCTTTGATGCGGTCCGGGTCGGGAGTACCTGTGATGCCTCCGAGGAAGCGCTTGTCGTCCAGAAAATAATCGCTGGTCAGCACTTGCTGGCGGTAAAACTCTTCGAACAAATAGCTGGCGGCGATGGAAACCTGGCCGAATGGTTCTGTCGGGTTCTTCGCTGCCCACTCAACAAAAATCGCGCGCGCTTCGGGAAATTTCTGCTCGTAGAGAAGTTGGTAGCCGTTTTTCAGTTCAGGGATGGAACTGAACGCGGGAGTGCCCAATTGGCTGACGGATTGGCTACTGCAAGACGGCGCGCATAAACAAAGCACGCCGAAAGTTACGCCCGCAAGCAAAGCATGAAGATAACGCATGGTTTTTAAGCCTCAGAACAGGCCCGGAAGAAAGCGCGGCTTCCCCGACATCGCGTCGCGGTAATGGGCGTCCGAAAAGAGGACCTTTTCCTCCGTCACGAGTCGCTGCGAGAGTACCAAAATATGGGCGAGGGAACCAACAATTGCGGTTATCCAGGCGGTGTGAATCAGAGGTAGAACCAGCATCTCGGTGAAGACGGCCGCGTAGTTCGGATGGCGAACGTAGCGAAATGGGCCGGAAGTGATTACGCCCAGTCCGGTTGAGTTCATCACTTGCACGTTCCAGTGATCCCCCAGCGTGCGAATCACCCACCAGCGTACCGCGTTGGCTGCGAGAAAGATGACGAAGCAGATGGCAGCAAGGATCGGAATGAAGGGTCGCTTGAGAAAAACGACTTCGGCGGCGGCTCCAATAAGAACGCCGGTATGCAGCACGACCATCCAGCGGAAGCGCGGCTCGTCAACCTTCGAAGCTCCGCGGGTGATCATTTCCCGCTGGTGGCGTCGGGAAATGCGCAACTCATACAGTCGCAGCACGGCGACGACGAACAGCAGAACCAGATAGGCGATAACGCTTAATTCCATTGCAGTAACAAAAATTCCGCGCTGAAACCGGGACCGAACGCCGCGGCGATCGCGTGTTCTCCCGCCTTCAGAGGGCGCTTTTCCAGCCACTCCTGAAGAATAAAGAGGATCGTGGCACTGGAAAGGTTGCCGACATTGCCGAGAATGTCCCAGGAAGGCTGCGTGTCGCACTTGCAAAGCCCGAGTTGCTCTTCGACCGTGCCGAGCAAGCGCGCGCCGCCGGGATGCAGGATCCAGCCCTTGATCTCTTCGCGTTTCTTGCCGTTGCGGTCCAGGAAGCCGTGAACGAGTTCCTTAATGCGCTCGCCAATCATTTCTGGAACATTCTTGTCGAGTATGATGTGGAAGCCGGAATCGCGCAGATCAAATCCCATGGCCCCAAGCGAGTCCGGAAACGTGTAGGTTTCTGTCACCAGAATCTGCGGTCCGGGCCTTTTCTGGCCCGTGACGATGACTGCGGCGGCACCGTCCCCGAAGAGAATCGAGGAGATCAGATTGGCCTGTGTTATATCCTTGCGCTGGAAGGTTAGCGATGGAAGCTCCACGGCGATAATCAGCACGTTGCTTCCGGGGTTCGAAGCGATAAAATCAGCTGCACGGGAAAGGCCCATCGCTCCAGCTGCGCAGCCAAGTTCGGTGAAGGGCATGCGGCGCACGTTGGAGCGGAATCCCATCAGCTTGATCAGGTGGGCGTCAAGAGAGGGGATCATGAATCCGGTGCAGGAAACGGTGATAATCAGGTCAATGTCCGCGGGACTCATACCGGCCCGTTCGAGGCACTTCTCCGCGGCTTCGCGGCCGAGTTTGACGGCGTGCTCGATGTATTCATTATTGGTCTTGGCGAGGGCCCGCGGCTCGATGGTGTAATCGATGGGGAAAATCGAATGGCGATTGTGAACCTGAGCGTTGTCGACGATAGCCATCATGGCTTCGACACGGCGTTCCGGGACTTCGAAAACGCGGCCAAAGTAATACTTCACATCATCGCGAGTGATCCTGTAGGGCGGGAGAGCCGTAGCGGTGGCGACGATGGTAGGGTGCGGCCCGTGGCCGTTAGGGGAACTGCTTTCCGGAATGTTCACAAACACCGTCCTCGGAGACGCGAGAATTGAATGCAACCTGCAAGTTCATCTACGAGCGGCATAATAACCACGAAGCGCTCGGAACAAAATTCAATGTGTTGCTTACTTTACAACAAATCAGCGCGTAGGGGAAACGACAGGTGGCGATGATGAAACTAAAGAGGATAGAGGCAGTTCTGCAGGCCGTTTTTAGCCTGCTCTTGTTTTTTGCAATGGTCTGGCCCGCGGCGGCGCAGCAGAAATCCTCTCCGTTGCTCGTGGTGATATCCGTGGATGGCTTGCGCCCGGACTACGTCACAGCCGCCGACGTTCACGGGGCGCAAGTGCCCAACCTCAGAAAGTTCCTTCGTGAAGGCACCTTCGCCGAAGGCGTCACGGGCGTAATTCCCACCGTCACGTATCCGAGCCACACAACATTAATGACCGGCGTTTGGCCGTCGAAGCACGGAATTCTGGCGAACACGACCTTTGACCCTCTGCAAAAAAATCATGACGGTTGGTATTGGTATGCGGAGGATATTCGCGTGCCCACGTTGTGGGATGCCGCAGCCGCCGCCGGACGCACGACTGCCAGCATTCAGTGGCCCGTCACGGTAGGCGCCAAGATCAACTGGAACATTCCCGAGGTTTGGCGCGCGGGGACCACGGAAGATGCAAAGCTGGTTCGCGCGCTTTCCACGCCTGGATTGCTGGCGGAGGCAAAAGCCGCGATCGGCGAGTATCGCGGCGGAATCGAAGCCACCCCCGAAAGCGATGAAGTGCGCGGAAAATACGCCGTTTGGATCCTGGAGAATAAGAGGCCCGGCTTGCTGACCCTGCACCTGCTCGCGCTCGACCACGTTGAACACGAGACGCAACCTTTCAGTCCCAAGGCCATCGCGGTCCTGGAGCGGCTGGATGCGGTGATCGGGAAAGTGCGGGAAGCCGCGGAGCGCACCGCGCCCGGAAATGCGTTTGTTGCCGTGGTTTCCGACCATGGATTCACAAAGTACGATCAGCAATTGAATCTTTTTGCCGCTTTTCGGAAAGCGAATCTGTTTTCTGTGGACGACAAAGGAAAGATCTCTGATTGGCGGGCGGTACCTTGGGAAACCGGCGGCTCGGCGGCCATCGTGCTGAAGGATCCAAGGAATGCACTGACACTGGCAGCGGTTCGCGCCCTGCTCGCAAAATTGGCGGCCGACCCGGCCAACGGAATTGACCGCGTGGTGGAAGCGCAGGAGTTGCACCGCAAGGGCGGCTATCCGAATGCTTCGTTCTTTGTCGGACTCAAGCCGGGATGGCGAACCGGTTCCTCATTGAGCGGCCCGGTCGTTTCCTCCCTCAAGGTAGGGGGCACACATGGACAGTTGCCGGATCTTCCCGATATGCGCGCTGCGTTTTTCCTGGTGGGGCCAGGCGTGCCCGCCGAGAAAAATCTGGGACTGATTGATATGCGGGACATCGCGCCAACGTTGGCGAAAGCCGCGGGATTGGCGCTCCCCAGCGCCGACGGCAAACCCTTGCTGCCGTAGAACAAATAAATACCTGCCTGTTCTAGGCGCGGGGGCGAGTTAGCTCGCCGCTTCCTGGCTGGCGCGGATTTCCTGCCAGCGCCGCGGCCGCTTGCTGTACTGCAAAATTTTCTTGCGCAAGCGAATCGATTTCGGCGTGATCTCGACGAACTCATCGTCGGCGATGAATTCGATGGCCTGTTCCAGGCTGAGTTGGCGATGCGGAATCAGGCGGATGGCTTCGTCGGCCGAGGAAGAGCGCATGTTGGTCAGCTTCTTTTCCTTGGTGACGTTCACTTCCATGTCCTGCTCTCTTGAGTTTTCCCCGACCACCATGCCTTCATAAACTTCGATCGTTGGGCCGATGAAGAGTTCGCCGCGTTCCTGCAAGCCCCAGAGGGCGTAGGCCGTCGAGACGCCGGCGCGGTCCGCGACCAGCGCTCCTGTTGGGCGCAGCGCCATGTCGCCGCCGTATTCCATCCAGCCTTCGAAAATGGAGTGAATCAACGCGGTGCCGCGCGTATCCGTCAGCAGCTGGCTGCGCAGACCGATCAAGCCACGCGAAGGAATCTTGAAATCCAGGCGCACGCGGCCGGAGCCGTGATTGCTCATTTTGAGCATTTCGCCTCGGCGGCTACCGATGGTCTCCATGATGATGCCGATGAAATTCTCGGGGATGTCAATCACCAGGCGCTCGACCGGCTCGAGCTTCTTGCCGTTTTCGTTGCGCACCACGATTTCCGGTTTGCCAACCATCAGTTCGAAACCTTCGCGGCGCATGGTCTCGATCAGGATGGCGAGCTGCAATTCGCCGCGGCCGAGAACGCGGAAGGATTCCGGCGTGTCGGTGTCTTCCACGCGGATGGAAACGTTGGTGAGAAGCTCCTTGGCCAGGCGGTCGCGAAGATCGCGGGAAGTGAGGTAAGAACCTTCACGGCCGGAAAGCGGCCCGGAATTGACGCTGAAAATCATGGCCAGTGTGGGCTCGTCAATGGTGAGAGGCTCGAGCGGCTGAGGATTTTCCAGCGAGGTGATGCTTTCGCCGATCTGAATGCCTTCCACACCGGCTATGGCCACGATGTCGCCCGCGACCACGGTTTCGGCTTCATCGCGTTCGAGGCCGCGGAATGTGTAGAGCTTGGTGATTTTGGTCGATGTAAGTTTGCCATCGAGCTTGCTGATACCGACCTCTTCGCCGCGATTCAGCGTGCCGTTGAAGACGCGGCAGATCGCCAGGCGTCCCAGGAATTCGGAGTAGTCGAGGTTCGTGACCTGAAGCTGCAACACGCCGGCGGGATCGCCGGTCGGACGCGGGATCTTGTTGACGATGGCTTCGAAGAGGGGAAGTAAATCCTTGGAATCGTCGCCGATTTTGCGATGCGCCACGCCGGCGCGCGCGTTGGTGTAGACGATCGGGAAATCGAGTTGATCCTCGGTCGCGTCGAGGTCGATGAAGAGGTCGTAGATTTCGTTGAGGACTTCTTCGGGCCGAGCGTCCGGGCGATCGATCTTGTTCAGCACCACTACGGGGGGGAGCTTGGCCGCAAGCGCCTTTTGAAGGACGTAGCGGGTCTGCGGCAGCGGGCCTTCGCTGGCGTCGACGAGGAGCACCACACCATCCACCATGCGCAGGGCGCGTTCGACTTCGCCGCCGAAATCGCTGTGGCCGGGGGTGTCGACGATGTTGATCTTCGTGTCGTGGAAAAACAGGGCCGTGTTCTTGGCCAGAATGGTGATGCCGCGCTCGCGCTCCAGGTCGTTGGAGTCCATTACGCGCTCGACGACTTCCTGGTTGGCGCGGAAAATGCCGCTCTGGCGCAGCATGGTGTCGACAAGCGTAGTTTTGCCGTGGTCGACGTGGGCGATGATGGCGATATTGCGAATCTCTTTGGTCATGTTAGTGAAATCGTGTTCAGACAAAAATAGCCCCGATCCGATCGGGGCCCGGACGAACCCTTTCTTCTCAAGTGCGGCACTACGAACCCCTATTTTAGCAGAGGAATGCCCTGCCACCAATGGGCCTTTCGCCCGTATGATATGCTCGCGGCGTTTTGCTGATTACCTGGGGGGCTCGGCTTCGTATGAGAATTTTGCGGCGTATTTCGTTAGTTTTGACGCTTTTGTGCATCGGATCGCCCGTGGTTTGGGGGCAAGCTGCGGCGCGGCCCGATCTGCCGTCGCTGTTCGAGAAGAAGGAAGTGATGATTGCGATGCGGGACGGCGTGAAGCTGCACACGGAGATTTACGCGCCGAAGAACGCCAAAGAGGCCCTGCCGATTTTTCTGGAGCGCACGCCCTACGGAATTTCCGCTGATGACAAGGGATACAGCCCGAAGCTTTACCGGTACTCGCACATGTTCGCTGACGGCTACGTGTTTGTGTTTCAGGACATTCGCGGCCGGTATGGCTCCGAGGGCCAGTTCGTGATGACTCGGCCGGTGCACGACCCCGGCAACCCTAAGGGCGTGGACGAGAGCACGGATACTTACGACACGATCGAATGGCTGGTGAAGAACGTGCCCAATAACAACGGCCGCGTGGGCACGGCGGGTATTTCCTACGGAGGCTTTCTGGCGGCGATGGCGCTGGTGAATCCGCATCCGGCGCTGAAGGCAGTTTCCGAGCAGGCCTGCATGGGCGACACTTGGCTGGGCGACGATTTCTTTCATAACGGGGCGTTCCGGCTGAGCTATGGCTATGAATACGCGACCGAGATGGAATCGACGAAAGAAAATTCCCAGCTCAAGTTCGATCGCGACGATTTGTACGACTGGTATCTCCACGTCGGAGCGCTTTCGAACATCAATAAAGACTACCTGCACGGCAAAATTCCCTCGTGGAACAGTTTCGTCGAACACCCTGCGTATGACGAATTCTGGAAGGAAAAGTCGCTGGCGCACGCCCTTCGTCAGGCGACGGTGCCGAATCTGAACGTCGCGGGATGGTGGGACCAGGAAGATTTCTACGGCCCGATGGCCACCTACGCCAATCTCGAGAAAAGTGACGCGGCGCATTTAAACTATTTGGTCGTCGGACCCTGGAATCATGGCGGCTGGGCACACGGACCCGGCAACTGGCTGGGACAGATTCCGTTTGCCAGCAACACGAGCGAATATTTTCGAGAGAAGGTAGAGGCACCGTGGTTTGCTTATTGGCTGCACGACAAAGGCGAGTTGCCTCTGAAAGAGGCGCTTCTGTTTCAGACGGGAAGCAACACCTGGACACGTTTCGATGCCTGGCCGCCGCGCGACGCGCAACCAAAGAGCCTCTATTTCAGCGCGGATGGGAAATTGAGTTTTGACGCGCCGAAAACGGATGTAACCGAGGCTTTTGATTCCTACGTCAGCGATCCCGCAAATCCCGTGCCTTATCGTAACAGACCGGTGGACGAAACTTATCCCTCCGATCATCCCGGCCGCTGGTATACCTGGCTGGTGCAGGATCAGCGTTTCGTCGAAAAGCGTCTCGATGTTTTGAGTTGGAAGACGGACGCGCTGCAGGAAGACATTACGCTTACCGGGCAGGTGACCGCGAAACTCTTCGCCGCGACCACGGGATCGGATGCCGACTGGGTGGTGAAACTGATCGACGTGTATCCCGACAAACCCGGCACGGAGTGGAATCTCTCAAACTACGAGCTGATGATCGCCGACGAAATTTTCCGCGGCCGCTACCGGAATTCGTATGAAAAGCCGGAACCCATCGTGCCCGGTGAAGTCACGCCCTTCACGATCGACCTGCATACCGCGGATCACGTCTTCAAAAAAGGCCATCGCATCATGGTCGAGGTGCAGAGCACGTGGTTTCCTCTTTACGACCGGAACCCGCAGAAATTCGTGCCCAACATTTTCGAAGCGAAGGATTCGGATTACCAGAAAGCGACGCAGAAGATTTACCGCTCGCAGAAATATCCATCGCAAGTGGAAATTTCCGTGCCCGGCGCCCAGGCACATTGAGCGTATGGCCTTGAACGGTTTTTAGTGCTGAGGAACCGGAATTTCGCCGGCGTGGAATTCCGTCCAGGGGCCGGCGGGCATGTCGCGCAGGTACGGCTCCTGCCAGGCATAGTCCGGGTGCGCCGCGAGAAACGGCTTGGCATAAAACGCTTCTCCGCAGGGATGCCCCATGCGGGCCACGAAACGAAGCTGCTCCGCCATCGCTGAATCGCTTGCCTTGCCCTGCACCGCGCCGCCGGGATAATTCTCTCCCCACGCCCAGATCGCAATTCCGCGGGGAGAAGCGTCTACGTGGCCGCAAAGAGTCCGCTCATTCGCCTCTTCTTTTTTTGCGAACGAATCGAAGTGGTCGCCGAGCATTTTTTCGGCAAGCTCCACGTCCAGCTTGCCCTTGTTTTCATTCAGCAACTGCTCCCAGCGAACCCGCCGCGCATTGGGTGACGTTTCGAGGTTGTTCGGATCGAATTGCGGCGTGTCCAGCTTGAGCACTTTGGGATCGCGCGCCCAATTGGATCCGGCAAACACGCCATCCTTCGTGCGCCACAATTTGTAGGCCTTCAGTCCCAGTTCCAGTTGCGCCACTTCGTTCGTCTTGCGGTCACCGATCAGCCAATCGTTGGCGTAACCCCCGTTGTTCCCGTCCAACATGATTTTCGTGTACTCATCGATCGACCCCGCATACTGCAGCGCCTTGCGCGCGCGCACAAATTCCGCCTTGCCATTGGGATCCCAGCCTTCGAATTGGCTGATGGTCGTCTCCGTGACCATCAGGCCATCGCTGTTGATGCCGAAATCGTCGTCGCTCGCGATCACGCCGGGAATTCCATCCATCAGCATGCGGTAACCGTTCTTCGGCTCGATATCGAAGATGATCCTCCAGCGCTCGCCGTTCATATAGTTCGTCCAGTTGTTGTGCGCGATCACAATCTTCCCGTCTTTCGTCCAGCTGCCGGTGGCCACGAACGCGCTGCAATTTCCCGGGCTCTTCAGATTCGGGGGATTCGCGGGCTGTTCGCGCTTGTTGAGCCAGGGCACATAATAGTCCGGCAACTCTTCGAACGCGTTCATCGCCACGATGTCGTATACGTCCAGGTTCGACCCGGTGCGGGCATTCAGGCCATCCACGATTCCTTGAAGTTCCTGCTGGAACTCCGCATCAATTTTCGGCCAGAGCATGGTGCGCGCGGTTTCGCGGAAGAAGGCCCAATCGCGCTTGGTGGAATGCGTCATATTGGTGCTGATGGCAGGAAAGGCGTCTGAAATTTCCGGGGCCAGCAGAAACCCGTGCTGAAAACCGACACTGGCGGGCTCGCCTTCTAGATGAACGTACACCCAGCCGCCCTGCTCGTAACGATAAGCGCCTTTCAAACGCGGGTCGTTGGAAGCAGCGCGCTCGCGGTTCGAAGCAAGCGTTGCGTCCTGCTCATTCTTGGCGTTCTCCGCGTCATTGGTGCCGCGGCCCGCCACCCACAAAAGTCCGGTGCCGAGCAAAAGCACGCTGAGAGCGACAATGCGACGAATTCCATCGGACATGAAGGCTTTCTCCTTGGTCTTTGAGCGTCAACCCGCAGCGTGAAAACCGCCCAAAGAGTACATCGGCTCATCCGTCAGCGGCAGGCGACCCAAAATCATAACTCGAATTCCCATTCCTCAGGTGACCAAAGCAAACATCCTCTGGTACATTCGAAAAATGCTGACAGCCATAACGCGCAAGGTTAGTTCCTCTCTCGCAAATTGCGAACTGAGCTTCATCGAGCGAAGACCGATTGATATGGAAAAGGCGCGGGCGCAACATCATGCCTACCAGGCACTGCTCGAAAAGGCCGGCGCGAAAGTGATTTCCCTGCCGGAAGAGCGGGATCTACCGGACTCCATGTTCGTGGAAGACCCCGCGATCGTGCTCGACGAAGTCGCAGTGATTTGCCCGTTGGGCACAGAGACGCGGCGGAAAGAAGCGCCTTCCATCGCGGCCGCTCTCGAGCCATATCGAAAATTATCCAATGTGAAATTGCCCGGGATGCTGGAGGGTGGCGACGTCTTGCGCATCGGCAAAAAGATCTTCGTGGGGCTGACTCAGCGATCGAACGCCGAAGGCATCCGGCAACTGGCGGTAATTGCAGGGAACCATGGGTACGACGTGACGGCTGTGCCGGTGACCGGCTGCCTGCACCTGAAATCCGGTGTCACGTATCTCGGCCGAAACACATTACTGGGCAATCGCGCCTGGTTTCACTGGAAGCGGTTCGAAGGATTTGACTGGGTGGACGTGGCTCCAGAGGAGCCTCACGCAGGGAATGCGCTGGCCGTCGGCGAATCGATCATTTTCCCTGCATCCTTCCCGAAGACACGCGCGCGCATCGAAGCCGCTGGATTTCGGGTCGAGCCCTTGGACATTTCTGAATTGCAAAAAGCGGAGTCAGGCCTCACTTGCTCCAGCCTGCTGTTCGATGCGGCGACCTAAAAAAATGCGGCCACCTCGATCAGCGAAGCGGCCGCGGAATTTACGACAACTCCGCTTGTCCCTAATTGGGCAATTCTTCAACGCTGAACGCCAGGAAAATCGGCGCACCAGTATTTGTCTTCAGGATCAAACCTACGACGCGCAGGTTTAATGCCGTGTTGCCGGTCAGACCGTTGATGCCCGTCAAACCGCCCAGAAACCGGGTGAACGGAGTAACCTGTACTGTGACCGGGCCCTGGAACAACACGCCCGCCAGCCCGGTTGAGTCGAACTCAAACGTCCCCGCGCTCGTGTTCGTCTGCCCCGTTACCAGCAGGCCCGTGTGTCCGGAGTGCCGCAGCACCACGCGCTTCACCGTCACCACTCCGTTGCTGAACGGGCCGGCGATGCTGACGTCTTGCCCCGGCACCAATCCGGTGGACGTGAACAGGAAGCTGCCAAAATTGTCGTGCCACCAGTGAATGAAATAATTCTCCTGGCCGGTGAGCGCGATATTGGAGATTTGTCCGGAGTTGAAACCAGTGCCCGAGGGCAGGACGCTTCGGACATAGAGATCGAAGTCCGTTGCGATTCCGACGGAAGGATCGACGAACGTGACCAGCCCGCCAGCCCAGAAGTGATCTTGCGAAACAATCGACACAGTGTCCGCCAGAATCGCCGCTGAAGTCCTGTCCAGTGTTCCCGAAATCTCCACGATTGAATTGGCGCTCAGGTTGTTAATCGTTTCAGTCCCTTCCCACTCGGTCTGCTGGTTCACGTTCACCGTGAACTGATGGCCGTGCGGGCCCTGAATCACAAACGAATTGCCCCCGGTGTTCACGCTGACAACGCCCGCGTCAAACTCGTCAATGTAAGCATCCGCGTCCGAAGGCGTAACCACTTTCAGATTGAGCGTCGGCGTGATCGCCCCGGTAATCTGGCCGCTGCTATCGACCGCCACCGATTTGCGGATGTCGAATTCGAAGCGCAAGCCGTCGATGTCGCCCGCGGAAACCACGAGCGGCGTAGCCAGATTGATGGTGACCTGGGACGTGGTGAGGCTGAGTTGCGGATTGGAGCTGGCGCTGGTGTCGAGCGTGCTGATCGTCGGATGCGTTGGCGGGTTCGTCTGGGGATTTGTCACGTTCAGGTAGTCGATCGAAGGATTGGCGAGCGTGACCACTGCTTGCGTGTACGTTCCGATCGGAATGGTGTTGATATCAAGCAGCGTGCGAAGCCCGTTCAATCGAGCGAAATCCACCGTCTGCGTTCCATTCAAAACAGAAACCGGCGCGCTCGTTCCGTCAGATAGAGTCAGTCCCGTGATGTCCACGCGGAAGCCAACGACGCTGGGCAGGGGGGCGTCGGTGCCGGTGACAAAGACGGAATTGGATTGTGGAGTTGTGTTGTTGGGTGATTTCGAATTATTGCCGCAGCCGTTAAGCAGGGCAATCAGCGTGAACGCAAAAAGACCGCTGAACCACTTCTGGAGGTGCATAGGCAATCTTTCCTTTCGGATTAGCTTTGGAAATTCCCCAGAGGCTCTGTGGAGCCTCCCCTTCCCTTGGGCTCCTAAACACAGGTCATGAGGGAAAGTTTCTTCCGGTAACCAATTCAATTTATTGGAGTTAATGACCAAGCCTTAGTGCCTGCTCAGGATTGCTGAAGCTCTGCCCCGGTGGTGACGATTTGCTTTTCGCCACACGGATTACAGGGATTTCCAATTTGCTCTGCCAATTCCCGCCGCTCATGATATCTTGGTGAATATGCTGGCTGGCGCAACGAAGCGAATCGGGACCACCGTGAAGCCGTCGATTAAGACGACTACCAAGAGCACTACGTCCACTAAGAGCGCTTCGGGCGACGGGAGAAACAGCTAGCCAGCGAGAAAAAGTTTCTAACCCACCCCCGAAGCGAACCGGGCGGTGGGTTTTTTCGTTTAACCCCCTCCCGAAAGACTCCGGCGGAACAATCAGATGAGGAGCCGCGAAGATGAGTCCGGAACTACAGCAGGAAATCGTGAACGCCGCTCGTGAATCCGCGCCTGGCCGAGGTGCGCGGTGAGCCGCCCCGCGGATGGCAGGAAGTGGCGCGCGGGAGTTTTGGGTGCAACGGGAATGGTCGGGCAGCGACTGGTGAAGTTGCTCGCCGATCATCCGTGGTTTGACTTGACCGCCGTGGCGGCTTCCGAACGTTCTTCGGGGAAAACCTACGCCCAAGCGGCGCGCTGGCACCTGGAAGGGCCGGTTCCCGAAACCGCCGGCAGGCTGGTGGTGAAGGATCTGGACCCGAGCCTCGAATGCGATTTTGTTTTTTCCGCGCTCGATTCTTCCGTCGCCGGAAAAGCCGAAGAGGATTTTGCCCGCGCCGGATATCCCGTGGTCAGCAATTCCAGAAATCACCGCATGGATGCGGATGTTCCGCTGCTGATCCCGGAAGTGAATGCCTCTCACGTTGATTCCATTCGGGTCCAACAGAAAAATCGCGGATACGATAACGGTTTCATTGTGACCAATCCCAACTGTTCAACGGCAGGGCTCGTTCTGGTTTTGAAACCCCTGGCAGACGCGTTTGGGCTGGAGAAGATTTTTGTAGTGACGTTGCAGGCGGTTTCCGGCGCCGGCTATCCCGGCGTCCCTTCGCTCGACATTCTCGGCAACGTGGTCCCCTTCATCAGCGGCGAAGAAGAAAAGCTGGAAGCGGAGCCGCAGAAGTTGCTTGGCAAATGGGATGGCTCCCGCTTCATTGAAGCGGGGCTTGGCATCAGCGCGCACTGCAATCGTGTGCCGGTCAGCGACGGGCATCTCGAATGTGTCTCGCTCCGGCTGAAAAAAACAGCCACGCTCAATGAAGTCCGCCAGGCATTGCGAACCTTTGAGGTGTCCCCGGAGCTGGCTTCCCTGCCGACCGGGCTGAAACATCCCATCGTTGTGCAGGACGAAGAAGACCGCCCTCAGCCTCGCAAAGATGTCAATGCCGGCCAGGGCATGGCCGCCGTAGTAGGCCGCGTTCGCGAATGTCCGCTGCTGGACCTGAAACTCACCCTGCTGTCGCACAACCTCGTAAGAGGAGCGGCCGGGGCAGCCCTGCTGAACGCGGAATTGCTCGCTGCGCGCGGATTTCTAAAATCGCGCGTGCCTGCGGGGGCGCAGAACGCGGAGCCAGTCGCTCGCTAACGGTCTTCGATTACCGAGCAAAGTAATAGCGCACTAAGTGAAAGAAAATGGGCGCCGCGAAGCACAGCGAATCGATGCGGTCCAGAATGCCGCCGCGCCTCTCGACCACCGCGCCGAAATCCTTGATGCCGATGTCGCGCTTGATCGCGCTCATCACCAACGCGCCGGCGAAACCCAGGATGCAGATGGTGAACGACATCCCCGCGGACTGCAGCGGCGTGAACGGCGTGGCCCACCACAACAGGGTGCCCAACGCCGTGGCGCTCACCAATCCGCCAAGGGCTCCTTCCCAGGTTTTATCGGGGCTGACGCGCCAGGCTATTTTATTTTTGCCGATCAGCTTTCCCCACACGTATTGCAACAGATCGTTCATCTGATCCACGATTCCCAGATAAAGCAACAACCGCGCGGGGTGCCCCTCAAATCCCGGAATTTTCAGCTGCAGCAACGCGCAAGCGTGGCTCAGGCAATAGCCGCAGACCATCAGGCCAAACTGGATCTTCGCGGCGCGCTCCACGAAATGCGCGGTGTCTCCCGCGATGGCGATGCTTGTTGGAATGAAAATGCAGGCCAGAATCGGAATCATGATGGCCAGGACGATGTACAACTGAAAGCCCAGCACGCAATATTGCAGCGGCATGATAACGAAAAAGCTCCAGAATAAAGTGCGATGGTCGCCGCGGCGCGTGGGAACCAGGGTCAGGTATTCCCGCAATGCTAAAAAGGAAAGTATCCCGAACAGCACCAGCGAACCGATCCGCCCCACCACCAAGGCAAGCGCAAGCACCACGCACATTTTCCACCAGGCGGAAATCTGGGCGTTGAAGTTGTCGATGGTGGAGCGGCTGATATTCGAGTCGTGGCGCCGCTTTAAGACGCGGCCGATGACGGTCAGAATCACCAGCAGGCAGAGCACCCCGCCGAAAAGCCCCATCAATATCGAATCGTGAATCGCCGTCATCATCAGGCGGGCCCGATCCGGCGAAGACTGCTGACCGCCTCGCGTGCGCGTTCCAGGAAGCAGTCCTTATTCTCGTGGGGTTCCACCTGGATGGGCTTTCCGAAAGTCAGCAGACTCAACATGGGCACGGGAAGATATTCGCCCTTGGGCAGGATGCGATTCATATTTTCCATGTGGGCGGGGACCATCTCGATGTCAGGCCGCCGAAGTCCCAGGTGATAGAGCCCTCCCCGAAATTCGCCGACTTTTTCCCCAGTTCCTCGCGTGCCTTCCGGAAAAAGAATAAGAGAATTCCGGTCGCCCAGCGCCGCGGCCATATCCTCAATCAGGGAGCGCCGGGCATGTTTGGGTTCCTCGTGAGAATTCGCCTTGGAAATCGCTCCGCGTTCGACCAAAACTGCCTTGAATACATTTTCGGCGAGATAACGCCGCAGGGAAGTCTCTTCCCAATAGTCCTTGGCCGCGATTGGGCGCGTCCGCGCGCGAATCTCCGAAGGCAGGGCGGACCAGAGCACCACAAAATCCAGATGGCTGGTGTGATTCGCAAAATAGATGCGCTGCCGCTCGTCCGGTTCGCAACCGGCCCACTGCACCTGCACACCCGTAATCCCGCGGGCGACCGCGGCCAGCAAGCTTGCGATCGGGTGGATTCCTTCGCTCATCACACGTTCTGACCCTGCAGCTCCAGCGCGAGCATTCTATCGACCCCGCGCAGTTGAATGCTATGCAATGATTTCAGATCGCAATTCGCGGCCTTCAGCGTAGCGCTCCATAAGGTCAATCATTCGCTTGCACCAAACCCCAAGTGGCTGCGGTCCCCCGAAGGAAATCAATATCGCCGCAACGCTTGCTGTCGACGGTGTAACCATTGTCCGCTCAGAGTCGCTGGTCGGACTCCCGTGGGGACCCGCCGCGTCGCAGAACACGGGCAGGTCTTCCAGGTTCAGATCGAATTTTCCGATGCCCTTGTAAGTCTCGCCCTTGCGGCCGATGCGGAAAACAATATCAGCTTGCACTTTGGCGAGATCATAGAGTCCGATCGGCAGGCGGCTCTCCACGGACACAAGATTAATAATGTCCACAACGCAATTGATGCTCGGAAAGTGTTTTCCGCTGATCAGGCGGCGCAGCAAGGCCTCAGCGGATCCACGATAGCGCGCCGGATCCTTGCCCAGCGCCCTATAACCCGTTCGGGTCGCGGAAATCGCCGGCGCCTCCAGGATTGCCCGTGGATCGGCGGTTTTCAAGATGCCCCCTTCGCATAAATCCAGTTCGCCAAGAAGCTCGAGCGATGAATCGCTTGTGCGTACGTGCCCGGTCACGCAGCCAAGGGCAACGGCGGGGCATTTCTTCTTCAAGCCAGGGTCGATGGAAAGCTTCATCGTGGGATGCTCCGGGGCTTCAGGCGGGCGCTGAAATGACGCAGAAACGGCGCCTGGTGGACCACATCATATCCGGGAATCTCCTGGCGGCGGCGCCAGACGTCGAGAATCACTTCCACAACGTATTCGATATGGCTCTGTGTATAGACGCGGCGGGGAATCGCCAGGCGCACCAGGTCCATGCGCGCATGCTCGCCAAACATCAACGTGCCTATTTCGACGGAGCGAATTCCGCCTTCGAGGTAAAGCTCGTTCGCAAGGGCCACGCCGGGAAATTCTGCGGGCGGTATGTGCGGAAGAAAAGCGCGTGCATCGATATAAATCGCGTGTCCTCCCGGCGGTTGCACGATGGGCACGCCTTCCGCGGCGATATGATTCCCGAGGAACGCCGTGGAGGCGATCCGGTAATGCAGGTAATCCCCTTCCAGCGCCTCGTTCAGCCCCACGGCAATCGCTTCCAGGTCCCGCCCGGCCAGGCCGCCGTAGGTGGGGAATCCCTCGGTCAAAATCAGCAGGTCTTTCTGTTGTTGCGCGATGGAGTCGTCATTGGTGCACAGGAAGCCGCCAATGTTCGCGAGCCCATCCTTTTTCGCGGACATGGTGCATCCGTCGGCGTAGGAAAAAAGTTCGCGTGCGATCTCTCTCGGCGATTTGTCGGCATAACCCAGCCCGCGCAGTTTGATGAAATACGAATTTTCCGCGAACCGGCAGGCGTCAATATACAGGGGAATGCCGTGCTTCTTGCAGATCTGTTTCACTTCGCGGACATTCGCCATCGAAACGGGCTGGCCGCCGCCGGAATTGTTCGTCACCGTCAGCATCACCAGCGGAATTTTCTTCGCTCCTTCGCGCTCGACCACCTCGGCAAGCCGCGCGGTGTCCATGTTTCCCTTGAATGGGTGAACTTGCGAAGGTTCCTTGGCTTCCGGAATCGGCAGATCGAGCGCCTGAGCGCCGACGAATTCGCAGTTGGCGCGAGTCGTGTCGAAGTGCGTGTTGTTCGGAACGATGTCTCCCTTCTTGCACATCACGCTAAAAAGAATGCGCTCCGCCGCCCGCCCCTGGTGAGTCGGGATCACATGCCGGAAACCGAAGATGGCCTGGATCGAATCGCGAAACCTTGTGAAGCTCGGCGAGCCTGCATACGATTCGTCCCCGCGCATCATGGCCGCCCACTGCTCCGTGGACATGGCCGACGTGCCGGAGTCGGTCAGCAGGTCGATCAGTATCTCTTCCGAAGCAACCAGAAACAGGTTGTAGCCCGCGGCCTCGATAAGCCGCTGGCGTTCTTCGCGCGTGGTGGTGCGAATGGGTTCAACGCTCTTGATGCGAAATGGCTCGATAATCGGCCGCTTGGACATGCGTAAGGTGGAGTCTCCTAGCAGACACTACCACAAGTCGGAGAATCCTTTCGGCGCATACAAATTTTCGGCTACTGCAATCCAAGATTGGAGAGGATTTTGGGATTCTCCTCCTGCACCGCCATCAGATTGTGGCAGGCTGTGCAATCGTTGGAAATGGTTTGTCCGTCGGCGCTCGTGTGCGAACCATCGTGGCAGCGGAAGCATCCGGGAAAGTCATTGTGGCCGAGATTGTTGGGGTGCACGCCCCAGTTCACGTTCATCTCCGGGAAAATGTTGCGCAGGTAAATCCCGGCCACATTGCCGGCAGACTGTTCGACTAGCGCGCGCTTTCCGCTATAAGTTTCCGGATAGGTCGTCCTGTAATAGTTGACGATCCCTTCTTCGATTTGTTTTTGTGCGGTTTCGCGGTCGGGATAATTCACTTTCAGGAGTTCCACCGCCTTCTTCCGGATAAATGGTAGCTCAGGACTGATCATGCCGCGCGACATCCGCTGGTCAACGGCATTTTCCGGCAATTCGAACACATGCGTCGGCCGATTATGGCAATCAATACAATCCATGGCGCGGTGCTCGTCTTTTTCCAACTCTTGTTTGCTCGCTTTGATATCCGTCGAAACAAACTCCACCGTCTTCCCTTTGTCATCCGTGTAATAAACCACCGGGATCACCTGCCGGTGTTCATCCGTCGAGATGTATTGGATTCGCGAGCCGTCATCCAGGTGCCGCCCGTGAATTCCGACCGAGCCCGCGGCCGAAAGCCCGCCGATCTTTATCATCAACGCTGTCGTCATCGGGGTATTTTTTTCGTCATCCTTGTAATTGGTTTTGAGAATGAGCTTGTCGCCGGAGAAACGCTGCGGCCAATGGCACTGTTCGCAGGTTTCCCGCGCCGGGCGCAGGTATTTCACGGGAGCAGGTATCGGCCGCGAGTAGGTATGAAACGTCACCGCAAAAACCTGTCGCAAGCCGGAAAGCTTGGAACGTACGAACCAGCCCGCTCCTGGCCCGATGTGGCATTCCACGCATTCCACGTGCGAGTGTGGTGAATTCTGATACGCGGAGAACTCCGGTGCCATCACCGTATGGCAAGTCTGTCCGCAGAAGCTCGCGGTATCCATGTAGGAGACCCCGCGATACGAAGCAAATGAAAAAATAATCACATTCAGCAAGCTGGCCACGGCAACGAACAATAAGCTGTGTTGCACCATCGGAATCTTAAGATCGATCTCCGGATACACGCTCGGCAGTTCGCCCGCATTGCTTAGTTTTCTCCGGCGCAGGTAAATGCCCGCCGGAATCAACAGCAAACCCAGAATAAAGATGGCCGGCAGCGTTAAGAAAATCAGTAATCCGATGTACGGGTGCGGTGGCCCGGGAAGAATGAAATCGTAAATCCAGAACGCGATCAGCGTTATGGCGCTTCCGGTCGTCAGCGCCACTCCGATCAAGCTCACCGTGTTCTGGCTGAAGTAATAAATCAGGCGTGCCCAATCCCTGACGGTATTCTGTGGACTCATACGGGGAGTTCCCCACGTTTCCTTGAATCGAAATTGAATCTCTTTAAAAACACTGGTGAAGGATTCACCAGCACCTCTGCACTGGCCCATACTCTTCGGGCCCCCGGTGACAGGCGCCAAGGCGAACTGAGTGTTTCCCGCCAACAACGCTCAGGTCCACCTCAATTTGGCACGAAGCGCGCAGGAGCGGGCGCGCTCCGTGCCCAATCCTTTTCAGGCTCCCCGCAAAATTTACTTCTTCAGCGAACGGATGTAGCCGACCAGATCTTTCACCTGATCCGGCGTCAGCGTTTTGTAAGCAGGCATCTTCGGGGGCTTTCCCTCGGAGATGATCTTGCTCAGATCGGCATCGCTCATCTTCTGAACGTCCGCGGCCGCCATGTCGGTGGTCTTCATGGCCTCCTTGCCTTTGCCGTCGGCGCCGTGGCATCCGGCACACTTCGCCTTAAACGCCGCTTCCCCAGCTGCCGTATCGGCCTTCGCCGGCGCGCTCAGCAGGCTTGTGCCCGCCAAAAGTGCTCCGACCAACGTCAGCGTCCCAAGCTTCTTCATTTTTGTCTGCATATTCTCGCTTCTCCCTGACGAATTTTTCAGCAGCGCAGCTGAATTTCGCCACACCGCTGCCGTACTAAAACACCTGGCTGTACAAAGTGTGACCAAGCCCGCCCGGAAATTCTGTGACGCATGAACATTCTGAGAGATCGTGGGTCCCACTTCGCAATACTGTAATAGTCCCAACGGGTCCTTCCCGTCCAGTAATTTGGGCAGCCAGTGACTGTCCCCTATTGAACCTTTGCTCATTTCGAGACACGAGAGGATGAGTTCGGGCCATCCTGGCATCCGAAAAACAACGAATGCCAAGTAGGCGGGAAGGGAGGGTCTTCCCTTACCTCGAAAAGGTAAAAGGAAGGTCGAAAGGACGCTCTCAATCTACAAGCTCGCACCCATTTTTCAAGCGATTTCTCAACTAAAAATTATCTCGCAAAAAAGTAATCGGACCTGTCGGGTCCTACTATTCCATTCTGGAATGCGAATTCTTCTCCCTGCTCAGGTCTCGCGGGCCCCAGGCGATGCCGAGTTCCGCTACCCACTCCCGGTCAAATCCGGTATACTGGAATTCCTGCCCTTCATTGCGTAATAGACCCCAAACCCAGCCAATCTAACCACGAAGGAGCGTATCTATGAATAAGCTCTGGGTATCGTTTGTCGCGGGCCTGCTGGTCGTCACGACCACCCCGGCCTCCGACAACAAAAAAGAAGTGGAACGCGTGGAGAATTCCGGCACGGTGATTTCGGAAATTCTGGATATTCCGGATGACATTCCGCAATCGCTGCTGGATAAGTCGGAGTGCGTCATCGTGCTCCCCAGCGTTTTGAAAGCCGCCTTTATTGTCGGCGGCAGCTACGGCCGGGGCGTCATGACCTGTCGCACCGGAGAGAAGTTCAACGGGCCGTGGGGCTCGCCCACAATGGTTGCCCTCGAAGGGGGAAGCTTCGGTCTGCAAATTGGCGGTGAGGCGACGGACTTCGTCCTTCTCCTCATGAGCCAGCGCAGCGCCGAAAGCGTCCTCTCCACGAAGGTGAAGCTGGGCGCGGATATCTCCGCAGCCGCCGGACCAAAGGGCAGGGATGCCTCAGCGGAAACCGATGCCGCGATGAGGGCGGAAATCCTCAGCTATTCGCGCGCCCGTGGCGTGTTCGCGGGGATTTCTCTTGAAGGCTCCACCCTGCGGCCGGACAACGATGCCAACGCCAAGCTCTATGGCAGCGAAGTCCCCGCGAAGGACATCGTGCTCAAGGGCAGCGTGCAGCCGCCCACCTGCGCCCAAAGACTGCTCACCACACTCAACCATAAGTCGCCGAAAAACATTTCCGGCGACTAAAGAAGCCGTCTCATAAATAAGGCAAAGGGGGTCGGAGCTTTAGCTCCGACATTAGAAGGGCTAGCAACAATGGGCTTTCGCCCCTGAGGAAATGCCTCCTCAGCCCTACGTTTATTTATGAGACAAGCTCTAAAGATCGCGCCCTGATCTCAGGGCAGTGAAGGCGGTTGTTGTTTTAACGAGGGGCGCGCTTCAGCGTGCGTAATTTCCACGGCGAGCGGTATCCATCTCCGTGGGAACCGCAATCGAGCGCGCCCCATTTTTTCCGACCGCGCGCACCGCAAAAAAGTGATTGTCGGTGGAGACTCCCTTCAACACCGCTTGCGCCCCCGAAGTTACAAAGTCGTAGGCCATCCACCGGGCTTCGGTGGTCTCTCGCCAGAGAATTTCAAATCCCGTGCGTTCCGCATCATCCTCCGCCGTCCACGAAACTTTCGCGTCCGGGGTCACCGCGCCTTCCAGCGTCGCCTGGGTGGGCGGCGCGGGGGACATCGCCAGTTGCCGCAGGACTTCCGCATTGTCGCGCGCTACGTCTCCCATGAATCGAAAATCGAGATACTTTTCCATATCTCCGTACTCCACGCCGTTCTCCGTGCGCGGCGTCTGGTGCTGCTGGGTGTACTCTTCCAGCGGTTCGGTGAAGCGCACGGCCGGGAAGCCCGCCTTGTAAAAAGGATAGTGGTCCCCTCCTCGCCCGAAGCGATCCACGCGGAAGATCATGCGGATCGCCCCGCGCCCGTCAATCTCTTCAATCGTGCGCGCCAATTCGCGCGAAGACGAATCGCTGTCGTCAATGGGCCCGTTTCCAGAGAAAACCCGCACGCGATGCGGTCCGCCCGGCGCCCGGTCCGCGCCCACAATGTCGTCGTCCAGCATTCCGCCCACGGTGTAGCCCTGCTGCTTCAGCCATTCCACCAGGTGCGTGCTTCCAAGAAGACCCTGTTCCTCGCCCGACACGGCGGCGAACAAAAGCGTCGCGCGGAACGGTGTGTGCCCGCCTGCCGCCAGCTTGCTCAGCAAGCGCGCGGATTCCACGCTCACCGCCACACCCGAAGCATCGTCATCCGCGCCGGGCGCGTCCAGCTTCGGGTCCATGTCGTCGGACGGCCGCGAATCCATGTGCCCGGACACAAGAAATACGGTCTTCGCCAGTTTTGGGTCGGAACCCGGAAGAATCGCGTACACATTTTCCATCGGCGCGGGAACTCCGCCGGTTCGCTTGGACGTGGCTTCGAACTTGTCCACCACCACCTGCAGCTTCCCGCCGGATTCCTTTGCAATTTCATTCAGCCGCGCCGCCACCTGGTCCCGCCCGCAGCCCACCCCGCGCTTCGCATCCGTCCACGAAGAGATCGTCAGCCGCGTCCCGCATGCGACCATCTGATGAATCAGCGCCTGCATCGATTTTTCGTCGATGGACTCCCGGGCGATCGCCCCCGCCGGCGCCGGAAGCGCTTTCGGCTGCGGCTTCCCCTGCGGCGGCTCGGCCGGGTCGCGCTGCGCAACTTGCTGCGAAAAAGCGGGGCCCGCCAACAATAAGGCGGCAATTGAAGCCCCGGCACACCACTTGCAAACTGACTGGCGAATTACAGTTTGGAAAATTTTCACGGAGGGTTCCCTTTGTTGAATTGGCTTGCAATCGAAGAGCATATTCTAGCCTGAATCGCCCATCCCGGAATGCTCGACCTTGGCAAAGGATTGCCAGTGGGGTTCGCCGACAATGTTTGGCGGCCTGGGCAAAAGCTAATGGAAACGAACGGGAAGCCTGGCCGGGGAGTGTCTTTCTACCTGCGTGAAGTAGCCCCGCACGGGCAGTAGCCGCTGAAGGAATGCTTCGGCGGGCTTCCCCACTAATTTCATCTATGCGAATGCGAACCCACAGAAGACCGCCGCGTCTGCACACGCGGCGGTCTTGGACCGGAATGTTCCCAACTGAAGTTTATGGACAACCCGACAGCGGCGTCAGCGTTACGCTTGGAGCGCTGCCTGTAAGTCTGGAAAATGGATTTCCAGCGGCGTTGAAAAAACAGGTGGGATTGTTGCCGGAGTCGGATAGCTTCACCAATATGCTCTGGATGTTCCAATTGTCGTTGGATTCTGCGAACCCGTTATGCGAAGTCAAAGTGATTACGGCGTTCCCAAAGGCCGATAACGGCTGAAGCGTATTCAAACTGAATATCTTGTCGTGGTTGGTGTTGTTGTCCCAACTGGGGTCGCTTTGCGCCTTGAGTGTAAAGAGCATAGGGTTGCCGTTCACGAGAAGGACAGCTGTCGCCGAGCTATCTCCCCTTAGATCGTCTCCACCAGTGGTGATGTTGAACTCCACCTGGTTGAATTTGGCCGTGGGGGGAGGAGTTGGCGTGCAGTTCGGCGTGCTCAGGGTAAGCGTGGGGGCGTTGTTAGTCAGGCGCGCCAACGGATTTCCCCCGCTGTTAATCAGGCATTGTGCGGGCCCGGGGGGATTGGATGCCGTGATATTTACGCTCTGAATGTTCCAGTTGTCGTCCGTTTCGCCGAAGGAGTCGTGAGATGTCAGAGTGATCAGAATATTCTGGAGCTGGGATAACGGCTGCGGTGGAGTCAAGGCAAAGATCAGATCGTGAGTGGAATTGTTATTCCAACCGGCCTGATTTTGAGCTTTCAGCGTAATCACTTGAAGTACAGAGCCGTTTGGCGCCTTGATGGTCGCGGTGGCGGAGCTGTCCCCTCGGAGGTCGTCGCTTCCGGTAACAATGACGAACTCTATTTGTGTCAATCCGCCCGGGCCAGACTGATTCGGACAGTTTGGCATCACGAAAGTATCGGTTGGCATGCTGCCCGTCAGCCTCACCAGCGGATCGCCGCCGAGGCTCAGCTCGCAAATCAATCGCCCGGTAGGATCCAGAACTTTTGCAGTGAGGTGTTCGATATTCCAGTTGTCGTCCGTCTCGCCAAAGGAATTGTGAGAGGTTAAAGTCACGGCTATGTCCGTCAATGGCGTTTGTGCCGTAGGAAGTACCGGCGGCCTCAGCCCGGTGACGACTTCGTTGGTCGTGTTATTGCCCCAGGGGGACATGCCCTGCGACTTCAGGGTCACTGTTTGAAACGTGGAGGCGCCGGATTGCAGGCCTGCGGTTGAGGAGCTGTCTCCACGGAGATCGTCGCTTCCTGTGGAAACGTCGAATTCGATCGATGGGCCGAAACTTGCCACGCAATTCGAAGTGTCGTTGCTCCATTGCTGCTGTGCGACGAACGCCTTCCCATTGAGGTTTACCGAGGCTGGTGACTGGTTGCACTTATCGCCGATCTCCTGTCCAAACGACGAAGAAAATATATTGTTGCTGTCCCACCAGGCGGTATTGCCAAGTGGGTCAAAAATATTCAACGAAGTGCCAAAGGGCAGCGGATCCGTCACGGATTCGGCTAATTCGTGGGACAGAATGGTCGTCTCTCGGTCGGCTGACAACTGATTTGGACCGCTGGAAATGCCGGCAGAGCACCCCGGCAGTGAATCGTCGTTGGGCATGAACGCATAAATCACCTTGCCGCCGTTGAAATCGAATTCGCTGTGATACGCGCAGAAATCCGTACTGGTGCAACCGGTCAACCCGTTGCATTCCTGCACGGCGGCGCCCGTGAAAACAAAAAATTCCGTACTCAAACCAAAGCTCAATCCATTCTGGTTGATGAAGTTTTGGATCTCATTTTGGACGTCGGAATCCTGCAGCGGGGATCGCGGATAGGGAGTCAAATCCTGAAATACTCTGCCCACCTTGACCGCTCCCGGGGCATTCTGCGGCGCAGTGCAGGCCGTGCTCGAGCATTGTCCTGGATATTGCGTCAGTATGTTCCAGTAGCCGGTCTGGCCAAGATCATTCAGGAAATTCGTTATCGTAGTCTCATAAAGCTGGTCCGCCGCGGCATTTCCGGCAGGTGGGGACACATAGTGGGACCCTGGCGGCAGCCAGAAGATCAAATTTGCGTCGACGGTTTGCATGATTGGCCCGCCGTGGTCCGATAGGTTGGTCTGCGCCTGAATCGTTCCTGCCGCTGCCAGCCAAAGAGCGAAGGCGCAGGTCAACGAAACAGGCAATCTCGAATTCTGGCGTGCCACTTTGACGAAGCCGTTCCAAACTTTGCGAATTTCTACGCAGGACTCGTGATTCCTCATGGTGAACTCCTCTCTCAGCCGGCAAACTTTTCGGATTCTGGACGCTTATTTTTCGGAGCTGCTACTTGGGTTGAACCAGCACTGGAGGTTTTATAGGCACGATGAATTGCCTGTTGATATTGTCCAGCAGCACCGCGGTATCGGCGCGAGTCAACTTTAAGGCGGGCTGGAAGGTGTTGTCGCCGAGCAGAGGCATGACCCCGCTCTTGATCGCAAGTGCGAAATACGGAGCCGCCGCAGGCTTCCAATTCTTTGCGTCAGGAGTGCTTTGCAAAAAGCTGCTCAGCTCCTGGCTGGTCATCGGCTGCAGTTGATTCTTTGCCCCCATAATTCTGACCAGGATAATGCTGGCTTCTTCGCGCGAAAGTGCCGCATTTGGGGAAAAATTTGTCGTCAGCGCGCATCCCTTGCACATCACTTGCCTGTTCATAAAGGGCGCCATCGCCTGAATTGCCGAAAACAGCGGATCCGTCGATTTAATATCGGAGAAGGAGACCGTCTCGCTCGGCTTTCCCAGCTTGTACAGGCTCTGAACCATGGTTGCAAAATCGCCTCTTGTCACCACTCCGTCGGGGTTGAAGATCCCAACCGACACCGGCTTCATGATGCCCTGCGCCACCATGTTGCTGATCGCAGGCGCTTCCACCCCGTGGTTCCCCAGGTCAGAGAACACGGCATTTTGGCTTGGCAATGCGGTAACTTTCTTCACCTTGGTCGGTGCCGGCTGCGCTCGACCAGTTGAGGGAGAACCAAGGGTTGCAACGAGCAGGGGGAAGTATAAAAGGAATCGGGGCCGGGTCTTCGTTTGCATGGGAGCCTCCGACGCTCAGGCAGGAAATGCGTGCAGATGTACTATTCGTATACGTATTTTATGTCAAGAGATATTTACTGGTATTGAGTATATTCTGTGGATAATCCGCAGCTGTGTCGAATATTCCCCATTCTGTTCCAAATGAATCCAGTTCAGCGTTCCAATATGAAACGATTCGCCGCGTGCCTTAACTTTGGTTGCGAAACGTAGGTTTTGTGTTACTCCTTCCTTTCGACTCTAACTCTTGAGCTTTTCATACTCAGGCTCTTTCCCACCCCCAGCCTGCCGATTCGAATAGTCCCCCCACCATTCGAACACGCGTGTAACACCCTGTAACTAGACTTCTATATACTCTATTAATATACTTCGATCATGACAACCAAACGATCCAGCTCGCCCTCCGGCCCTTGCCAGTTTGAATTCACTGGAGATCCGACGAAGGATGTCCACGCTGGGCCTGTCGAAGGGTTCCGCTCCTAATTCCCCGATGCCTATTCTCCACTCCCAATCCGAATCATTTCCTTCCTTCTCTGCGACCTCTGTGTCTCCGGCCTCAGCGAACTCTGTGTTAAAGTCCGTCTCCACTCTTGTTCCCTCTGCCTTCGACCACAAACTAAACGCTGCAGAATCTATGCTCCCCCTAACTTCAATCCTTCCCGCACTTGCGCACCCCTACTCTAAGCCCTTACCCCTGTATCTCTTGCGGAAAACAGGGGGGTACCCCTACCTGGTCATACCAATTTCGATTCCCACATCCGCGCAGACCACGTCCTTAATGGACAACTCGGAATAAGAAGGGACACCACGTTGGCGGGATATTGGCTACCATCACCAACCCATTCGGCTCATCCGCTGAAGGATTATCGCGCTGTACCTATTCATCCGTTCGGGGCGCCGCTTCAGGGGAGCCGGCAGTATTGCAGCGAGCCGCGCAGACTGTTGCCGGCCAATGTCCCGGGCTTCGGTTGCGTCGTAGTAACGGCACGCCGACTCCGCCCCGTAAATACCGGGGCCCCACTCGACCACGTTGAGGTAGATCTCCAGAATGCGCCGCTTGCCAAGGGCGAATTCGGCCACCGGCACCAGTGTGGCCTCCACGCCCTTGCGCAGGAAAGAGCGGCCGGTTCCGAAGAACAGGTTTTTTACGAGCTGCTGCGTAATGGTGGAAGCTCCGCGGGTGCGTTCGCCTTCCAAATCGTCTTCGGCAGCGATTTGGATCTCGTGCCAATCGAATCCGTGGTGATGGTAGAAGTTCCCGTCCTCCGCGGCGATTACCGCGTGCTGGAGGTCGGGCGAGATTTGCCGGAGCGGAATGAAATCGTAGCGTTCGCGATACGGCGTGTGGTGAATCCAGGCCTGCATGCGGCGCTGCACGTGCACGGCGGTTGTCGGCGGGTCGATCCACCGCGCGGCCACAAGGATCAGCGCGGCGAGCGACCAAAGGAGCGCAAAGCCAATGACAACCCAGCGAATAAACGATCGCAGAAAGCTCGTCCGAGGCGGGGACTGGGTCTGCGGCTGTATCTGTGTTTGTGTCTGTGTCTCTGTGTCCGGCATCGCAGTCACAGTTCAGAATAACAGCCTCGGCTGTCTTTCCGAGTTTTCTCCCTGTAACACAGGTATGAATCACAGGTAGGATTTACGGGTAAGCGCTCATCGTGGTGACGGAAGTGACTCAATGCCGAAAGGAGACAAGCAATGTCCTACAGCATAGCGACCTTGCTGACCCGCAATCTTCAAGAAGTCTTCGGTGAAAACGACCCCGCGCGCCGGCGCGCGGCCGTTCAAGAGCTTTACACCGAAGATGGCGTGTTCTACGACCCCAACAAGGGAGTCTATCGTGGCCGCGACGAGATCGACCGCATCGCGGGCGAGATCAGGGCTACCCACCTTGACTTTCGGTATCAGCCAATTGCCGAGCCAGAGGAAACGGGCAACGGCGGACGGGTCCGATGGGTAGCGGGCCGCCCTGGTGAGGCGCCAGCTTACGCCGGGACTGACTTCATCATTGCCCGGGGCGGCCGGATTGCCGCCCTCTATCTTTTTTTCGACAAGCTACCCTGAGCTGGGCTCTGCCGATGAGCGCACGGATCAGGCGAGAGGACTTCCAGCGTTTGATTTCCATTTCGCGGCGACGGGCTTCGAGCAAAGATGCAAATTCTTCTTTGTGAATAAGTTTCCAAGGGCCGCGTCCCCGCGTCGAAGGAGTGTGACCGCGTTCATGTTCAGAAATTCTGCGATCAAGATCATCGGTTGAACCTACATAAAACCTACCGGAACGCTGGCTTTGCAGGATATAAAGAAATGCAACCATGGTGAGCGACTCGAGACATAGGTAACACTTTGTACCGGACACATGGGTAACACTTCTTCCTCTAGGGAGAGGAGGGAATGATGCCTTGGAAGGAGTGTTCGGTCATGGATGAAAGAATGCAGTTTGTT
>Ga0210385_10000117_pt1 | contig 87135 bp, 86 predicted proteins | sample IncBWH26OmetaG_FD_160107 | JGI IMG/M metagenome (GOLD analysis project Ga0210385, IMG submission 160107) | Forest soil microbial communities from Barre Woods Harvard Forest LTER site, Petersham, Massachusetts, United States - Inc-BW-H-26-O ... | reverse complement strand
TGATGCATGCACTGATTACGCTCACTCGCTGCAGTTCCTTCTGACTCAACGTGAATGTCTCCTGTCTCATGGGGTGACATTTTCACGTTGCCGTTAAGGGGTGACAGAATTATGGAGCTAAGACACGCTCGGCGACCGGGTTTTTCAGAGGGGTTGATTGGAAGTACATTGGCTACATCTAGGTGAGTTCGTTCTTGAAGCGGCTTTCGACGTCCTCGCGGCTTAGCGGTTTTCTTCCTTTGTCAAGAATCACCGAATAAACGACTTCATGCCGTTCAATCTGAGCGGAAATGAACGCCCCATCGTCGGGGAGTTCCTGGAAAATAAATTTCACATTTCTGCCGTCGTCAAGTCTGGTGATCCACTCGCTATCCGTCATATTCATAGTCCCGTTCGAGGCCCAGGACTGGTTTTTCAATGCAAGCCTCTGGCACGCCGGCGTTTTGAATTCCGCGCTGCGCCTTGTATCAGTGCTGAAGTTCTTGCGGACTTGGCCATGCGAGGCAGGGCCATTTCCTTCTTAACACTGGCCTTCGTCGCGATTTCGAGTTTGGTCAACTTCTTTTTGCGCAAGATAGATCCACCTTGGCTGGCAAATCGAAGATTTGCAGTCTCATTTGGCACACTTGCGGAATATTCCACGCATTTCCATTAGCTCAAGTGCCTCGACCCATCTCGAATTGGAGAGTTTTCATTGAAGGTTTGTCCCCATCCTCTCGGGCGTTCCTTGCCTCTTCTCTTACGCAAAACTTTGCAATAGCATTTCGGACTCGGAGGTGCTCCATGCCTTGGAATATGACTACTCTTTCAAAAGTGGATATGCCGGTAAGTCTGGCCGAGGGCCTGAAAATCCTGGAACGCGATCAATACTGTTGCCAGTACTGCGGGCTCGATGGCAGAGCGAACTTTGACAATGCGCTGGTGATGTCCGTCGATTTCGTCGTGCCGCGCGCTCGAAAGGGCAAGAAGGACCCCGCCAACCTCGTAGCCTGCTGCCGTCCCTGCAACATGATTAAGGGCACGCGGGTTTACAAAAGCTTCGAGGATGCAAAAAAGTATGTGCTGGCGCGGCGTGAGGAGATGCGCCAGGCATGGGAGTCCAAGCGCGCCCGCCCGGCGGTGAAGGCGGCCTCCGCCTGATTCGCCTCAATTCAGCGCCGACAGAAAGTTAAATTAGGAACAATCTCGCAGGTGCGCTGCTCGCTCGGACACTGCCCCTCTTCTAATTACTCGTTGAAAAGGCGCGGCTGCGCCGCGGGTGCGGCGGCGGGCTTCCGACGGGAGACGCCGACTACGCCAAGGACTGTCAGTTCGGCGATGGCCGGGCGGGGAACATAGATCCGGTCGGTGTTGGAATTGAAGTCGGGCGGTGAGAGGTGTAGCCCATTGTCCAGGAAAGTCAGCAGGTCGTTCGGGATCACGCCTTCGAGAGTCGCGTCGTCGCGAAAGCGAACCTTCACCCATAGGCCGTCCAGCTTCGGCCGGTTCAAGAATGCTGTGCGTTCCGGGGCAAACCCTTCCTCCAGGTCCCGCACAAAATAGACCGCCCTGACCTTCGAAACGGCGACTTCTTCGTGTTCGCCCTCCGGTGTCAAGAGGTCCAGCGTCTCGGCACCCGCCAGGCGTGCCGGATTCAGAAAGCCGCGCAGGGCGTTCTTGTCGTCCAGTTCAATCACTACTTTTTTGTGCGTCGAGGCTGGGGCCCGCGTTTTCAATGGAAATCACCGCATCCAGAGCAGGAAACAATTGCACAAGGCTGCAAATGTATGTTATGTTAAGCTCGGTTTTCCTGTCAACTCATTGTTTTTATTGGGGTTAGGTCACTGAGGGTCGGTCTTTGTCCGAAAAGAAGCAGATCCTAAAATCCGCCTCCATCATTTCGCTGGTTACCTTCGCTAGCCGCATTCTTGGCTATGTGCGAGACCAACGGATTACCCTTCTCCTCGGCACCACACTCAGTGCCGATTCCTTCGTCCTGGCCTATCGTATCCCCAATCTTTTCAGGCGTTTAGTTGGAGATGGGACCTTTTCCGCCACCTTCATCCCCGTCTTCACCACCTATATGCGCGAACGCTCGTCCGACGAGCTTTGGCAGTTTGCCAACCGCTTTTTCTGGACCGTGGCGCTCGTCCTGGCGGTCGTGGTCATCTTCGGCGTCATCTTCTCCCCTCATGTGATTCACACGTTTACCTCTCCGGGGGATAAGGTCGAGGGTTGGGACGAGGCCATTGCGTTAAACCGCATCATCTTCCCTTATCTGTTTTTTCTGGGCCTGACCGCCATTGGCATCGGCATTCTGAACTCGTTCCACTTTTTTGCGCTCCCCTCGGCCACCAGCGTACTCCTGAACGTCGTCATCATCGTTTTTTCCACCGCCGCGGTGTGGCCGTATTTTCGAACTCCGGCGACATCCCTTGCCGTGGGTGTGCTGGTCGGCGGCGCTTTGCAGTTCCTGATGCTGGTGCCGCAACTGGTGCGCCGCGGCATGCGCTTCGATTTTGGTCTCTCGTTCACGCATCCGGCGATCCGAGACGTTGCCCGCGTGCTCTTCCCGCGCTTCTTCGGCCTCGGGATCTCGCAGATCAATTTCTTCGTGGACACCTACTTCGCCAATTCCGCGCGCATGCCGCGTGGCTCGCTTACGGCGCTCTACGTTGCCGACCGCGTAATGGAATTGATGCTCGGTGGCTATGCCATTGCCGTCGCCACGGCGATTCTGCCGATCATGTCCCACCAGGCTGCGGCAAACAATTACGAGGGCTTGAAGAAGACGCTCACGTTTGCAGTGCGCATCGTCGCTTACATCACCATCCCCGCCGCCATCGGCCTGATGGCCCTCCGCGAGCCGATCATTCGTATGCTCTTTCAGCACGGGCGGTTCGTGGCCGAATCCACTCGCCTGACCGCGCGGCCGCTGCTCTACTACTCCATCGGCCTGCCTGCGCTGGCCTGCGTGAAGCTGATCGTTCCGGCGTTCTATTCCGCGAAGGACACGAAGACGCCGGTGATCGTCGCCCTGATTTCGTTCTTCCTGAATATTGCTCTGAACATCCTGTTCCTTAACAACTTTTACCTGTACAAGCGATTTCAGAACGGCGGCCCGGCGCTGGCTACCGCCATTGCCACGATGTTTGACTTCGTGATCCTGTTCGCCGTTTTTCGCCTCCGTTACGGTCCGCTGGGGAGTTTCGCCATCATTCGTTCGCTGGTTAAAATCTCGGTCTGCAGCCTGATCATGGGGGCCGGCTGCCTGGTGGCGAATTACTACGCCAACTTCACCCTCAACTCTGCCTTTTTCATCCAACTCGTGATATTTATCGCCATGATCACTGGTGCGACACTGGTCTATATCGGGCTGACGTGGCTCTTCAAATGTCCAGAAATTGAAGAAGTGTACGGCATCGCCATGCGGCGGCCCGGCGCCGCGGAAGGATTGGCGGGATCCTGATGGAAATCTCCAACACCATCGCGTCGTTTCTCACCTATGTCCGCGTGGAAAAGGGACTATCGGCGAACACGGTTTCGGCGTATCGCCGCGACCTGGTCAAATTCGAAAGCTATGCGAAGAAGAGAAAGCTGACTCTCGAAAGCGTCACGCGAGACGACCTGGTGGATTTCCTCTCCAGTCTTTTCCGGCAGAAACTCGAAAGCCGCACCGTCGCGCGGCACCTCGTCACGATGCGCAATTTCTTCCGGTTCGCCCAAACGCAGGACCTGATCAGCGTTGATCCTTCCACGAATCTCGAATCGCCCAAGATACGGCGGTCGCTACCTGGCTATCTTCGGCTTGAAGAGATCGAGCGGCTGCTCTCCGAACCCGACGACAAGACTCCGATCGGCCTCCGCGACCGGGCCATGCTCGACGTTCTCTATTCCACGGGCCTTCGCGTTTCCGAACTCATCAGCCTGCGCGTGATGGATCTGGACCGGGCCGTCGGCTGCGTCCGGTGCGTCGGCAAGGGGGACAAAGAGCGCATCGTTCCCATCGGTAAGAAGGCGCTTGCCCTGGTGGACCGCTATCTTCGCGATGCCCGGCCAAAACTCGTCCCGGCAGGGAAGCAGGTCAACTCGCCGACACTTTTCATCAATCGCCGAGGCAGTTCGCTCAGCCGCGTGGGGGTCTGGAAAATTCTCTCCGCCTACGGGCGCCGCGCCGGGTTGCGCGTGCCCTTGACGCCGCACATGTTGCGGCACAGTTTTGCCACCCACCTGCTGGAGGGAGGCGCCGACCTGCGCTCCGTCCAGCTGATGCTGGGGCATTCCGACATCTCCACGACGCAGATCTACACCCACGTCGTGGAAGAACGCCTGAAGCAGATTTATAAAGCGCATCACCCCCGGGCCTGACTCGCCGGGAACGGACTCATCGCGGGTATGGCATTCGCTGCGTGAATGCCAACTTTGAAGCGGAAGGAACGCAATGCCTGATTACATGTTTCTCTTGGAAAGCCGGCTCTCGCCGGAACAACGCGCGGCCATGTTGCGCGTGCAGGAGTTGGCCGCGGTCCTGGGCTTCAACGTCTACCTGACCGGCGGCACCGTTCGCGATCTGATTACCGGTGCTAACCTGCGCGATCTCGACTTCACCGTCGAAGGGAATCCCTCCAAGATGGCGCGCGAACTCGAAAAAGGCGGCGCCAAGGTTCTCTCCGAGGACGAAAAACTGCGCCACGTCGAGATTCTTTTCGCCGGTGACGTTGAGGGTAGCATTTCCGCCGCGCGCGATGAACATTACGTGCGCCCCGGCACGCGCCCGGAACTCCGCTGGTCCACCATCATGGAGGACCTGCGGCGGCGCGACTTCTCGTTAAACGCTATCGCGATCTCGCTCAATCCCGCGTCTCGCGGGTTGCTGCTCGATCCCACGAACGGCCTGTCCGACATCGAGCACGGCGAAGTTCGCGCGCTTTCCATCCACAGCTTCACCAATCAACCTGTGCGCCTGCTGCGCGCGCTGCGCCTTGCGGCTCGCATGGGCTTCAAGCTCGAGTCCCGCACCCAGGAATGGTTCAATCTCGCCATCGAACGCGAACTGCAGCTCACCATCACTCCGGAAGACGCTGGTGAAGAAGTGCGCAGCCTGAGCCGCGAAGAGCGTCCGCAACTCATCCTCAAGGAATGGGAAGAGGGCGACATGCTCGAGCGCGTTAACCCGATGCTCGCCAAAAAGCATCCCGGCTACGACGCCATCAACCGCCTCATCAAGGTCCGCGACGACCTCTACATGGCCGGATTCCGGCCGCGCCTGGCCACGCCGATGCTGCTGGCCATCCTGGACCGCCTGAAGGATCGCGAGCTCAGCAGCACTCTTTCCAAGCTGGGGTACCGCTCCGCCGAGATCGAGGCCATCGAAAAATTCCCGGAGAAAGCGCAGGAAATTCAGAAAGAGCTTACGGGAAAGAAAACGAAAACTCCCATCGAAGCGTATCGCTACATCGAGAAAATGCAGATGGAATATGTGGCGTACCTGCTTGCCGAATCCAATAACTCCGCGGCAGTCTCCAAGCTGAAATCGTTCCTTCACAAGTGGCGCCCGGTCCGGCAGGCGCTGCCGATTGTGGGCACCGAGCTCGAAGCTCTTGGTATGCCCCGCGGCCCGAAGTTTGATCAGATCGTGCAGGATGTTTTCGCCATCCAGTTGAACGGCCGTGCCAAAACTCCCGAGGAACGAGTAAAAATCCTGCGCAAGCTCTCCGGCATCAAGGAACCGCCGAAGAAAAAAGAGAAAGAAAAGAAGCCGGCGAAGGCTGAAAAGCACGTCGAAACCCCCGCCGAGAAGAAAGCTGCCGCCGCGGAAAAACAGGCCACGCACGACCGCCACAAAGCGGGCATGAAAGCCGCCGCGGCCAAACACAAATCCAAGAAATAATTTATGAGTGTGAAAGCGAGGCTTTCGCTTTTACGCGCTACACATTAAAACCAAAAGTTTCCGCAAACCACGGTTTCTCATCTAGCCGAAGGTAATTTTGCGCCCTCCGTTCTTCAAGCGCTGGAGGCGCGAAAGAAGTTAGCCCAGGCCGTAAGGCCTGGTAACTCGTGTCCAAAGCGAGCCCAGCCCCGTAGGGGCGATACATCCCCTACGCGGAATTCAAATCTCCGCCCCGCAACCTTCCCGCATCATCACCGCCCGTCTCCCTGTGCAAAACTCACAATCCCGTTCGCATTTCTCATCCCCGCGTTTTACAATCAACTTCCATGGGCAATCCCCAGTTTGTTCATCTCCACGTTCATACCGATTTCAGCCTTCTGGACGGCGCGTGCGAAACGGGCGAACTCCTCGACGAAGCCTCCCGCCAGAAAATGCCAGCGGTGGCCATCACCGACCACGGCAACCTCTTCGCCGCCGCCAACTTTTTCAACGAAGCCAGCAAGCGCGACGTCAAAGCCATCATCGGCTGCGAAGTTTACGTCGCCAAGGGCAGCCGCCACGACCGCGGCGAAAAATCGGCGGCCGTCACCAACGGCGAGCGCGGCGAGATGGAGCCCGGCTCCCGCGGCAGTAACCACCTCGTTCTTCTCTGCGAAAATCTCGAGGGCTATCACAATCTTATCAAGCTGGTCTCCGCCGGATTTCTCGAAGGCTTTTACTACAAGCCGCGCATCGACCTTGATCTGCTCTCCAAGCACAGCAAGGGCCTCATCGCTCTCTCTGCATGCCTTCGCGGTCCTGTAACCGAACCGGTCGTGGACGAAAAGTTCGATCTCGCGCGTGAGAACGCCTATCGCCTGCGCGACATCTTCGGCAAAGGCAATTTCTTCCTGGAAATTCAGGACCAGGGCCTCGAAATCGAGCAGCGCGTCAACAAAGACCTTGTCCGCCTCTCGAAAGAAACCGGCATCCCTCTCGTCGCCACCAACGATTGCCACTATCTCCATCACAGCGACGCTCACGCCCAAGAAGTCTTGCTCTGCATCCAGACCGGCAAGACCATGAGCGATACCAATCGCATGAAGTTCGCCACCGACCAGTTTTATTTCAAGACCGCCGAGGAAATGGCCAAGGTTTTCCGCGAACTTCCCGATGCGCTCAGTCGCACCGTGGATATCGCCGCGCGCTGCAACGTGAAAATCGAGCGCATCCCCAACGCGCTTCCCGAATTCAAGGTTCCCGAAGGCCACACGCCGGGCAGCTATTTCGAAAAAGTGGCCCGCGAAGGTTTCGCCCAGCGTGTGCCGTTCCTTGAACGGCAGTCGCAACAGGGCGCGCTTCGGCATCCGCTCGCGGAATACGAGCGCCGGCTTTCGTCGGAAATCGAAATGATCAAGAAGATGCACTACGAGGGCTACTTCCTGATCGTCTGGGATTTCATTCATTACGCGCGCGCGCAAGAGGTTCCCGTCGGCCCGGGCCGTGGCTCCGCCGCGGGAAGCCTCGTCAGCTATGCGCTGCGCATCACCGATGTCGACCCGCTGCAATACAATTTGCTGTTCGAACGCTTCCTGAATCCAGAGCGCGTCTCCATGCCCGATATTGATATCGATTTCTGCATGCGGCGGCGCGGCGAACTGATCGACTACGTCACGCGCAAATACGGCCGCGAAAACGTCTCACAGATCATCACCTTCGGCACCATGGCCGCGAAAGCCGCGGTGAAGGACGTCGGCCGCGCCATGGACATTCCCTATGGCGAAGTCGACCGCCTGGCCAAAATGATTCCCGCCACGCTTGGCATCGAGCTCAAAACTGCGCTCGAGGAAGCGCCCCAGCTAAAGTCGGCCGTGGACAGTGACGAAAAGTTTAAGGATCTGATGGCCGTGGCTCTGCGCCTCGAAGGGCTTTCGCGTCACGCCTCCACGCACGCCGCCGGAGTCGTCATCTCGCCCCAGCCGCTCACGGAACTCGTTCCTGTTTACAAGACCAACCGCGACGAAATCACCACGCAGTACGACATGAACGCCCTCGAGCGTATCGGCCTGCTGAAGATGGACTTCCTCGGCCTGACCACGCTCACCGTTCTTTACGACGCGGTCAAAATGGTCGAGCAGAATCGCGGCGTCAAGCTCGACATTGATAACCTCGGCCTCGACGATGAAGCCACGTACAAACTTTTTTCACGCGGCGACACCACGGCCATCTTCCAGTTTGAATCTCACGGCATGCGCGACATCCTTCGCCGCTACCAGCCCACTCGCATCGAAGACCTCACCGCTCTCAACGCCCTCTATCGCCCCGGCCCCATCCAGGGGGGCATGATCGACGACTTCATCAATCGCAAGCATGGCAAAACGAAGGTCGCCTACGAACTTCCCCAGCTCAAGGAAATTCTCGAGGAAACCTACGGCGTCATCCTCTACCAGGAGCAGGTGATGCAGATCGCCAACCTCCTGGCCAGTTTTTCCCTCGGCGAAGCCGACCTGCTCCGCCGCGCCATGGGCAAAAAGAAGAAAGAGGAGATGGCCGCGCAGCGCGCCAAGTTCCTCGCTGGCTGCGAAAAGAACAAGATCAACGAAAAGAAAGCCGTGCGCATTTTCGATTTGATGGAAGAGTTCGCCGGCTACGGCTTCAATAAGTCGCACTCCTGCGCCTACGCGCTGCTCGCCTATCAGACCGCCTATCTGAAAACGCACTATCCCGTGGAATTCATGGCCGCGCTGCTTACCTCCGAAACGGGTAATGCGGAAAAACAGGTGAAGTACATTAACGAAGCTCGGGGCATGAGCATCTCCATCCTTCCGCCGGACGTCAACGACAGCGATCTCTACTTCACGCCAGTCGGCGACTCCATCCGGTTCGGCTTCGCCGCCATCAAAAACGTCGGCGAAAACACCGCGAAAGCGATCCGTGAATCACGCCTCAGCCAGGGCGAATTCAAATCGCTCTACGAATTCTGCGAACGCATCGAGTCCCGCTTCCTCAATAAGCGGGTGTTCGAAAGCCTCATCAAGTCCGGCGCGATGGACTCGCTCGGCCCGCGCGAGGCCATGCTCGCGTCCGTCGACGACGCCATCAACGCCATCCAGCGCGCCGCTCGCGCCAAGGAATCCGGCCAGCATGGTCTTTTCTTCGGCGGAGCCTCCGCTGAGCCCAAGGTTCATTTCGAGTTGCGCGACGCCCCTCCATGGAGCGAAGAAGAACGCCTGACCAGCGAATACGCCATGCTGGGCTTCTACGTTTCCGGCCACCCGCTCGAAAAATATGATTCACGTCTGAAGGATCTCGGCGCGCTCTCGCTCGACGAATTGGAAGGCCAGCGCAACGGCAAGGAAATCACCGTGGCCGCGTTGATCGTCGGCACACGACCGATGCGCTCGAAAAAAGGCGCCCGCTGGGCCATTTTCACGATTCAGGACATGACCGGCGTGCAGGAACTCCTCGCGTTTCCCGAAAGCTTTGCCCGCCTCGAAAACATCTTGAATCCCGGCGCGCCGCTCCTCCTGAAAGCCCGCGTGCAAATCGAAGAAGCGGGCACGCGCCTTTCCCTGCAGGAAGCCCGCCGCCTGGAAGACGTTGCCGAGCGCACCGGCCCCAGCGAGTTTCGCCTGCGCCTGGACATGAGCCTGCTCAACGATGAAACTTTGAGCCAGCTGGAACAATTATTTGCGAGCACCCCGGGCCCAACTACGATAGTGTTTGAACTGGTCTCCCCCGACGGCTCCGTGGCATCCCTGAAGTCTCAGAAACGCATCCGGGTGAAGCCGGAGCTTGAGGAAGCCGTCCGCCGCATCTGCGGCCAGCAAGCGATTCAGAGGGTTGCGTAATGTGCGCCGCGCAAAAAGAGAAGAAGGTTTCGGCGATAACGACGCTCGACCGCCAGCGCGAAATCGAACGCCTGGAAAAGGACGTCGAAGAGCTGCGCCGCCTCGCTACGACTGACGAAAGCGAAGTCGAGGTTGAGCGCCTGAAAAGGGAAGTGCTCGAACTCCGCCGCGAGTTTTACACCCACCTCGGGCCCTGGCAGCGCGCCCAGATTGCGCGGCATCCCCAGCGGCCCTACACGCTCGACTGGATTAATCTGATGTTCACCGACTTTGTCGAACTCCACGGCGATCGCGGCTTTGGCGACGATAAAGCGCTGATCACCGGCCTGGCAAAGTTCCGTGGGCGGCCCGTTGCCATCATCGGCCATCAAAAAGGGCGCGACACCAAGCAGCGTATCGACCGCAATTTCGGCCAGCCCAAGCCCGAAGGCTACCGCAAGGCGCTGCGCATCATGGAACTCGCCGCAAAGTTCGGCCGCCCGGTGCTTACTTTCATTGATACGCCCGGCGCGTATCCGGGCATTGACGCCGAAGAGCGCGGACAGGGCGAGGCCATCGCCCGCAATCTTCGCGAAATGGCGCGGCTGCCCGTTCCCATCATCGTCACGGTCACCGGCGAAGGCGGCTCCGGCGGGGCGCTGGCAATTGCCGTCGGTGATCGCGTCAATATCCTTGAGAATGGGTTTTACTCGGTGATCTCGCCCGAAGGCTGCGCATCCATCATCTGGCGCGACTCCACCAAAGCGGAAACCGCCGCCATCGCCATGAAGATCATGTCCACCGATCTGAAGGACCTTGGCATCGTCGACGAAATCATTCCCGAACCCGACGGCGGCGCGCACGGCGACTATGAAGCCGCAGCGAAACTTTTCGGCGACGCACTGGAGCGCCAGCTGCTGATCCTCTCCAATCAAGGCCTGAAGGAACTCCTTCAAGCCCGCTACAAGAAATTCCGCCACATGTGCCAATTCTTCGACCTCGGCGGGTAATCTCGCCCTTATTCCCTCCGACTCTCCTCTCAGCGCACTCTGCGTCTCAGCGGCCTCTGCGTTATCTTTTCCCCCTCTTCCCACCCCGTGCCGCTTTCGCTACGTCCGCCCTATCGTTTCGTTGTTCCCTTCCATCCCCCGCACTAATCTGAAGAAGCACCGCACCACTACCAGCTCAGGGGACTCAGAGCCGCGTTGCAAGCTGTCGACAAAGGACAGAACCATCATGTCGGAACCTTTCCGTCCGTACGAAAAACTGGTTGAAATCTCCATCTTCGGCAAGAAGTTTCAGGTGCCGGAGCGCAATTCCTTGCTGCGCTGCTTCCAGTTCATCAGCCCGGAAACCATCCCGTACGGGCGTTTCTGCTGGAACCAGGATTGCCAGTATTGCCGCGTCACCTGCCAGCTTCCCGATGATGACGAGCCGCGCGAAATGCTCTCCTGTAAATTCATCGTCATGCCCGGCATGGAAATCACCGAAATGAGCCAGGAGCTCAAGTGGTGCCTCCGCTCGAAGCTCCCCTCCGACGCCGCCGTCTCCAAGTAAATCGTTGTGTTTGCTGTTGTAGGGCGGGGCCCGCCCGGCCCTATCTTCCTTTTGAGTGCGGAAGCCCAGCTTCCGCTTTTGCGGTCTAACCTAGCCTCCCAAACTAACCCAGGAGAAACCTATTCCAGCCTTCGGGGTTTTTCCGAGCGCCAAACGGAGGGGTCGCGCTGCTGAATTAACCCCTCTACCATCCCGGGCTCGCAGCCGCCCCGCCCCTGTACCGCAAACGTACTTTTGTTTATTTGCCTCACCAAGCGCGATGCTCTACCATTTTTGCGTATGTCTGTCCCTACACACTTGCCTTGCGATGGCTGCGGCCAGCTCGCCTCTGCCGAGCACATCGCCCGCCGCCTGCAGCGCCTCGAATGGGCCACGCGCTCTCGCCCGATCCACATCCAGGCCCTCTTGCTCACCGCTACCGCTCCCGAAGCTGACTCCGACTTTCTGTATTCGCCCGATTCCGCTTTCACTGGTCAAGCCGGCGTTCTCCTCTCTGCTCTGAACATCTCCACGAAAGGGAAGTCCGCCGAAGAAGTGCTTGCCGACTTCCAAAAGCGCGGCTTGGTTCTCGCGTCCCTCCTCGATTGCCCGGTCGAACCGGGCATCGGCCCCGGCGAGGTCCGCGCACTCCTTGAACACCATCTCCCCCGGGCCCTGACCCGGGTCCGCCGCTCTCTGAAGCCCAACCGCGTTCTGGTGGTCTCCCCGGAACTCGAGTCATTTCTCCCGCAACTCTCCGATTCCGCCCTGGGCTGCCCGGTTTTTCACACTTTTTTTGCCACCTCCCGGGGCGATTTTGCATCCGATGCGTCGGAGCTTGCCGCATTTCGCGCTGCCCTACCAGCCCTTGCAGCGCAGGCTACCTAGGTTCCTATGTGACACACATCACTGAGTTTCGTGACGGCCCGACCCAAACTAACTATGGCACGTTGAAACTTTGCGGTGTGATAAGATGTGCTTTGGAACCGCTCCTTTAGGGGTGATTTGTGCAAAATCGGGCAAAATTTGGTGTAGGCATCGGGGTAATCGTGGTGGCCTTGTCGTTCCTCGCCTGGCTGGGCTATGGCGAGAGCAAGACCTACTATCACACCATTGCCGAATATCAGACGCTGAACGCCTCCGAGCGCGATCACCGCATCCGCCTTGCGGGAATCGTCGTGGAAGGCAGCATCAAACCCGGCTCGGGCCGCGTTGACTTCACACTGGAAGAGCAGGGGAAGACTCTTCCGATTACCTACATCGGCAGCGATCCGCTTCCGGACACGTTCAAGGACAAGTCTCAGGCTCTTGTCGAAGGACGTCCCGGGACCGACGGCCGCTTTGTCGCCGAACATGTTCAGGCCAAGTGCGCATCCAAGTACGAAGCCGCTCCGGGTGGCGACAAGCCAGCTCCAGCGGCCACAACCCAGCGAAGCAGCATGTAACACGCCAGTCGAAAATCCTCGGGGAGAGGCGGAAGCATTATGGATGTATTCGGTTCGTTTACGCTCCTGCTGGCATTTGTTTGTGCCGTGTACGCGCTGGTTGGCGGCATCGCCGCGATCATCACCCGCCATCCTTTGCTGGTAAAAAGCACGCGCCAGGCTGGCATGGCCACCTGCGTACTGATTTTCATCGCCACGTTCAGCCTCGAATATCTCCTCTTTACCGACAATTTTTCCCAGGCTTACGTCGTATCCCACAGCAACCGCGATCTCTCCGCTTTTTATAAAGTCGCCGCGCTTTGGTCCGGCCAGGAAGGCTCGCTGCTATTCTGGAGCTTCCTGCTCTCGATCTACGTCATCTCGGTTCTGATCGCCTATCGCAACAAGAACGGCGAGCTCATGCCGTATGTGGGCGTGGTCCTTGCCGGCGTCCAGACCTTCTTTCTCACGCTGAATAACTTTGTCGAAAGCCCTTTCAAAACTCTGGCCACCGTCAACGCCAGCGGCGTGCTCGAACCCTTCACGCGCGTGGATGGCAATGGCCTCAACCCGCTCCTGCAATACCCGGAAATGGTCATTCACCCGCCGAATCTTTATTCCGGCTATACGGGCTTCACCATTCCGTTTGCGTTTGCTCTTGCCGCATTGCTCGCGCGATATCCCGGCGAAAAGTGGATTCACCTCACCCGCAAATGGACCATGATCGCCTGGTGCTTCCAGTCGGTCGGCATTCTGCTAGGTGCGCACTGGGCTTATGCCGTCCTCGGTTGGGGCGGCTACTGGGGCTGGGATCCTGTCGAAAACGCTTCGTTGCTGCCGTGGCTCACCGGCACCGCGTTTTTGCACTCCGTGATGATGCAGGAAAAGCGCGGGATGATGAAGGTCTGGAACGTCTGGCTGGTCTTCTGTACGTTCCTCCTGTGTATCCTCGGCACGTTCCTCACGCGCAGCGGTATTGTTAGTTCCGTGCACGCGTTCGCCAACTCGCACATCGGCCCGTGGTTCGTGGGCTTCCTCGGACTGACCCTGCTGGTCTGCTTCGTCGCGTACTACCTGAATCGCGATTACCTGAAGAGCGAAAACCAGCTCGATTCCATGATCTCCCGCGAATCCAGCTTCCTCTTCAACAACCTGCTCTTCCTCGTCGCCTGCATCGCCGTTCTCTCCGGCACGCTGTTCCCAGTCATCTCCGAAGGGCTTTCCGGCTCGCGCATCAGCGTCGGCGCGCCGTTTTTTAACAAAATCATGATTCCCGTGGGCCTCGCCATTCTGTTTCTCACCGGTGTCGGCCCGCTGCTCGCGTGGCGCAAGACTTCCGGCGACAGCCTGAAGCGCAACTTCGGCTGGCCCGTGATCTTCGGCCTGCTGTGCGGTGTCGCCGCCTTCTTCATGGGTTATCGCGACACTTTCTCGATTATTTGCCTGGTCCTCTGCGGCTTCGTTTTCTGGACCATCGTCATGGAGTTCTACCGCGGCGCGAAGGTCATCTCCGCGCGCACCGGCATGAGCAAGATAATGAGTGCGCACGAACTCGCCATGCGCAACACGCGGCGTTACGGCGGCTACGTCGTGCACTTCGGCATGGTGCTGGTCTTCATCGGCCTCGCCGGTTCAGCATTCAACACCGACGTACAGCGCCCGATGAATATCGGCGAATCCATGAAACTTGGCCCGTACACGCTGGTCCTGCAGAGCGCGGACACCAAGCCCGAACAGAATTACACGGCGCAGCGCATGATCGTCGAAGTCCTGAAAAACAACAAGCAGCTCATGATGCTCTATCCCGAAAAGCGCCAGTTTCAGGGCACCGAGCAGGCCAACGGCACCATGGTGGCCATCTATTCGACGCTGCGCGAAGACGTTTACGTGGTCTTTGCCGGCATCGATCCTGACAGCAGTCTCCCGGTCATTCACGCCTTCCTGAATCCCCTCGTTAAGTGGATTTGGCTCGGCGGGGTCTGGGTGGTCATGGGCACGCTGCTCGCGCTCATGCCCAATCGCCGCGCGGCGCTCGCCGTGGGCCTTGTACCGCAAACCACTGCATCACCGATTACACAAGCTTTGAATCCTTCGGTAACCCTACGTGAGGGCCATGACTAATCGCCGCCTCGCTCCGCTGCTTCTGATCATCGCTTTCGCCGTTCTGCCTCTTTTCGCCCAGCAACAGGCCGACCGCGTCAAGGAGGTCGGCGGCAAATTTCTCTGCATGTGCGGTTGCGGCCAGGTCCTCACCCAGTGCAACCACGTCGGATGCACCGTGTCCACTTCCATGCTCAAGGAACTCGGCACGATGGTGAATCGCGGCGATTCCGAGGACAAAATCACCCAAACGTTCGTCCAGGAATTCGGCACCACGGTCTACGCCGAACCTCCGAAATCCGGCTTCAGCCTTGTCGCCTGGCTCATGCCGGTGTTCTACTTTCTGATCGGCGCTGGAATCGTGGTTTTCTTCATCATGAAATGGCGCAAACAGGCGCCTGCCCCGGCCGCGGTCGCTCCGGCCGGCGTGCACATTTCCCCCGAGGCTTACGAACGCGCGCGTTCCCAGGCCAATCGGGATACCGAGGATTAGCCCCATGCCCTCCATTGCCTTCGCCCTTTTTCTTGCCGCTTCCACCGAATGGCCCATCATTGGCGCTTGTCTCGGCCTCGCCGCGGCGGTTTTTCTTTTCATTTTCTACATCCAGCCGGACGCTTCCGATCTAGCTCCTCACCGCACGAAGCTTGATCAACTCCTGGAGCGGCGCGATACGATTTACGATAATCTGCGCGACCTTAAATTCGAATACCGCGCCGGAAAATATTCCGAAGGTGATTACGAAACCATGAAAGTTACGCTTGAGAACGAAGCCGCCCTCGTTCTTGCCGAAATCGAACAGGTCACCGAATCGCAGATTCGCCGCCCGCGCCCCGCCGCTCGCCCGGCCGCCGCGGACCGGAGCACTCGATGAAGGCTTTCTGGCCGCGTCTTCTTTCCACAGCCCTCACAGCTCTTTTCGCCGCCTCTGGATCGCTCGCCGGAACCGTTCACGGCTCGGTCATCAATCGCACCACGGGCAAACCCGTTCCGAATACCGACGTCGATCTGTTGAGCCCCACGCAAGGCATGGCGTTGCTCACCAGCGTCAAAAGCGACGCTCAGGGCCAGTTCACCGCAACCAACGACGCTATCGGGGCGGGGCCCGTCCTCATCCGCGTCACCTATCAGGGCGTCGGGTTCAATGGATTTCTTCCGCCGGGCCGCCCGCAGGTGGATGTGGAAGTCTTCGACGTCACCAAGGATTCCAAGGTTATCTTTCCCGCTTCGCACGTCATCATTTTTCAGCCGCAGGACGGCAGACTGATCGGCGCCGAAGAATACGACATCGCGAACGACTCCAATCCGCCGGTCGCCTATTTCCGTTCGGAAGGCAATTTCGAGTTCGCCATTCCCGACAAGGCCGAGCTGAAGCATGTCACCGCCACCGGGTCGCTCGGCATGGACGTTCCGCAAGCCTCGATCGACAAGGGAAAGGGCCTCTATGCCATCGCCTATGCCTTTCACCCTGGCCGGACGAATGTTCGCCTGTCGTACGAGCTCCCCTATCCCGGCAATTCCGCGAGCGTGAAGCTTCCCGCCACTTACTCGGGCATGCGCATGCTTCTTGTGGCGCCTCCCGGCATGACGCTCTCCGGCCCAGGGATCAGCGCCGCGGGCCAGGAGCAGGGCATGAACGTGTTTCTTCATGAGGCGCTCGCCGCCAAAGCCGCTCTGAACGTTTCCGTCTCCGGCGTTGGCGTCCCGCAGGCCGCAGAGGCGCCCGACGGCCAGGGACAGCAGCAAGGGCAGGAAGGGAACTCGCGCACGCAGGGTCCGCAGGTGGATCTGGCGCCGCCGCGCATCAACGATTTCAAGTGGCCGCTGCTCTTTGGCCTGTTCGCGATCTTTGGGCTGGGCGCGATTCTGATTTCGCGCAAGCAAGTGGTGATGGTGCCCGCGGACGGCGACGAGCACGCCGCTCCATCCCAATCGAAAAAAGCCGCCAAAGCCGCGAAGAAACAAGCCGGGGTCGACGCCGTGACGGAATCCGTCAACGCCAACCTCGACTCGTTGAAGGAAGAAGTGTTTCGCCTCGAGCTGCGCAAGCAAGCCGGCACCATTTCCGAGGAGGACTACGCACGCGAAAAATCCCGCGTCGAAAAGCTCCTCCGCGACCTGGTCCGCAGCTGAACATGCTTTTGTGGCACAGCCATTCTTGGCTGTGCTCCTGGGTTTCCCTGATTTTGCAGGGGCCGGGCTTGCTTGCCCTGAGTCTGATCGAAGGGCCCGGCCCGCTTCTGGGGTTCGTAACAGGGCCTCAACGTTTTCGCCGTAGAAAACTTCCCGCGCGTCCCTCCTCGCGCTCCCGCGGAGCCGCGCCAAACAAAATTAATCGTGGCCCCACTCAAACTATCGCCAACCGGCCTGCGTTTCGAAAGCATCGATAAACGCTATGGCGGGCTTTTCGCTCTCCGGCGCGTCACCTTCGAAATCGCGGCCGGGGAGTGCGCCGTCCTCGCCGGTCGCAACGGCTCCGGCAAGACCACGCTTCTACGCATCGCGGGGCAGATTGTGCGCCCCACCGCCGGAAAACTTTCGTTCCCCGGCAGCGCCGCCGAGGCCGCCGGCAACTCGCGACCCGGTTACGTCGGCCACAGCACTATGGTCTACGACGAACTTACTGCCGAGGAAAATCTTCTCCTCTTCGCGCGGCTGCAGAAAGTCGAATCGCCCGTTGCGCGCGCGGAAGACCTCCTTCGCGAAGTCGGCCTCTATGAGCGTCGCGCCTCCCTCGTCCGCACCTTTTCCCGCGGCATGCGCCAGCGCATCGCCATCGCCCGCGCACTGATCCATCGCCCCTCGGTGCTTTTGCTTGACGAGCCCGCCACCGGCCTCGATCCCCTCGGCATCACCTGGCTGGCCAACTCGCTGCGCGAGCTCAACCGCGCCGGCTGCACCATTGTTATGAGCCTCCACGGCGAATCCGAAATCTCCGCGCTGGCCACGCGCGCCGTCCGCCTCGATGCGGGAAACGTCATTGCCGACACCAAAACCGGCGCGTCGCTTCACGATATCCTCATGTTTGGAGCCGCCTGAACCGCCGCCATGAGCCTCTTTTCCAACACGGCGGTCCTCCTCAGCAAGGAACTTCGCACCGAATTCCGTTCCCGCGAACTTCTCACCACCACGGTTGTCTTCATCCTCGTCGTCCTGATCCTGTTCAGCTTCGCCATCAGCCCCACCACCGAGGAGTCCCGCGAATTCGGCCCCGGCCTTCTTTGGCTGGCCATTCTGTTTGCCGCTTCGCTCATGCTCCAGCCCTGTTTCCTTCGCGAGCAGAGCAACGACACGCTCAGCTCGCTCCGCCTCGCCGTTAGCGATCCCTTTTCCATCTTTCTCGCGAAACTCATCGCCAACACGCTTTTCCTGCTCCTTACCGAGCTGATCATGCTTCCGTTTTTCGCCCTCTTCTACAACGTGCCCATTCTTCCTGAAATTCATTGGCTGGTCCTCGTGCTCTTCCTTGGCAGCCTCGGCATCTCCGTTGCCGGCACGGCGCTATCCGCCATTTCTGCGCAGGCCCGCATGCGCGAACTTCTGCTGCCCTTGTTATTGCTGCCGCTGCTCACACCCGTACTCGTTGTCAGCGCCACCGTCACCGTCAGCCTGTTCGAACGCGAGCCCATCGTCAAAGGGAAGGGAATCGCCTTCCTCGCCGTCTTTGACGTCGTCTTTTTGACGGCGCTATGGCTTTTCGGCGAATATCTTCTGGAGGAATAATCGGCCATGTCCAAACGCATCATCCTCGGCGCCGTCGCCATCCTGCTGGTGATTGCGGCCGCCTATGCGGCGTTCTTTATCGCGCCGGAAGAGCGCACCATGGGCCTCATCCAGCGCATTTTTTATTTCCACGTGGCCAGCGCCTGGGCCGGTTTCAGCGCGTTCTTCCTGTGCTTCCTTGGCAATCTTCTGTATGTCTGGCGGCGCGATCAGAAATACGATTGGCTGGCCGTCTCCGGCGCGGAAGTCGGCCTCGCTTTCACCACCGTGGTGCTCATCACCGGCCCCATCTGGGCGCATCCCGTTTGGGGTATCTGGTGGACCTGGGACGCCCGCCTCACCTCCACGTTCGTCCTCTGGCTGCTCTACGTTTCTTATCTGTTGCTGCGCACGCTGGTGGAAGAGCCGGACCGCCGCGCGCTGCTCAGCTCGCTCTTCGGCATCTTCGCCTTCCTGGACGTGCCGCTCGTCTTCGGCGCCATCCGCTGGTGGCGCACGCAACACCCGCAGCCCGTCATCATGGGCGGCCAGGGCTCCGGACTCGACCCCACCATGAAGTCCGTTTTTTTCTTTTCCGCGCTGGCCATGCACGTCTTGATGATCTTCCTGGTCGCCGAGCGCTACGCGCTGGAAAAAATGCAGACCGAAACCGATTTTCTTGCTCGTGAAGTGGAGGCCCAATGAAAAATCTGGACAGTGTTTTCGCCGCCTATGTCGTTGGTTGGGGCGTATTTTTCGTTTTCTATCTCACCATCGCCAAACGCACTTCCAACCTCCGCGCCGAACTCGACCGCCTGAAAAGCTCCTTACCCCGCGCGAAATAATTTTTGAGTGCGGAAGCGAAGCTTCCGCTTTTACGGCTGAGCGACAGCCGCCCAATCGAACCGAATTTGTAGCGGCCGCCTTCCGAGGCGGGCGCCTTTAAGGCAACGGATTGATCGAGGACTCATCCAATGACCACCACCAAAAAACGCGTCGGCATCGTCCTCTTCCAACTCGGCGGCCCGGACTCGCTCGCGACCGTCGAACCCTTCCTCCGCAATCTGTTCCTCGATCCCGATATCATCCCGCTCGGCCCGCTGAATTTCATCCGCGGCCCGCTCGCGCGCTACATCGCCAAAAAGCGCACTCCGCCAGTCGCCGCGCGCTACGGCCAGATCGGCCGCCGCTCTCCCATTGGCATTCTCACCGAACGCCAGCGCAGCAAGCTCGTCACGGCCGTCAGCCCCTATCTCGATCCCGTCGCCGTCACGGCCATGCGTTACTGGAAGCCCCTCACCGAAGACGCGGTAGCGGCCATCAAGAAGTCCAATCGTCTCGACGAACTTGTCCTTCTTCCGCTTTACCCCCACTATTCCTACGCCACCACGCTCAGCAGCCTGAAAGAGTGGCGCCGTGTCTACGGCGAACCTGTGGACACGCTTCCCGAGCGCACCGTCGAACACTTCTTCGACCACCCGCTCTACATCCAGGCGCTCGTCACCAACATCGGCAAATGCCTGCGCCAGTTTCCAGACAGCTCGCGCATTCATCTCGTCTTCAGCGCGCACGGCTTGCCGATGAGCCTCGTCGAAAACGGCGATCCCTACCCGCGCCACATCGGCGAAACGGTTCGCCTCGTCTGTGAAAGCGGCGCGCAGAAATTTTCCAAGTGGCCGCGCACGCACATGCTCTGCTTCCAAAGCAAAGTGGGCCCCGCCAAGTGGCTCGAACCCTCCTTTGTCGGCACGCTCCACAAACTCGGCCACGAAGGAGTAAAAGAAATGCTCGTCGTACCCATCTCCTTCGTCACCGAGCACATCGAAACCCTGCACGAAATCAACATCGAAGGCCGCGCCGACGCCAAAAAAGCCGGCATCGAGCGCTACCGCATGATGCCCGCCGTAGGAGACTCCCCCCTCTTCATCGAATGCCTGAAACAACTAGTCCTCCGCGCCGCCGAAATCCACCCCGACGCCTCCAGCACTGCCGCGTCCACCGCATAGACGTCCTCCGGTGTAGGGGCGGCTTTACGCCGCCTTCCTGCCGTGCTCTTCTCTGCGACCTCTGTGCTCTTTCTCCGTTTTCTCTGTGTTAACTCCCCGCTTTCCTTTCTCTCTTACTGACCACCGATTACTGCTAACCGATTACCCTCACTTAAACTCGAACCACCATCCCCCCACCCCTTGCCACGCAAATCCATTCGTACTACACTCCCCCACGGTTCAGGATTGGCGGTTTCAGCATCACCGTAGTTGGTGCGCTATAATCTGTATTTCGGGATAGGGCCCGAAATTCATGAAAGCGACGTTTCACTCTGGTGTCCATAAATTTTCTCTGTTCGTAGTGGCCTGGGCGGTCTTCCTCCTCTGTGCCGGTGCGCTGGTTACTTCCGAAGACGCCGCTCTGGCTGTGCCTGATTGGCCCCTCTCCTACGGTAGCATCACGCCACCGATGGTCGGCGGCATCGCCTTCGAACACTCCCACCGCGTCATTGCCGCGATCCTCGGCCTCTTCGTCGTCATTCTTGCCGTTGTCCTCTGGCGCAAGGAAGAACGCCGGTGGGTGAAATGGCTGGGCGTCGCCGCGGTCGGCGGCGTAATCCTGCAGGGCGTCCTCGGCGGCCTTACCGTGCTGAAGCTTCTTCACTACTGGCTGCCCGTCATGCACGCCTGCCTCGCGCAAATCATGTTCGCCACGCTCGTCTCCATCGCCGTGGTCACCAGCCGCTGGTGGGTTTCCGATCGCCCGCAATACGAAGACAAGGCCTCGCCCGCGATTCACACCGTGGTTGCGCTCAACGCCGGCGCCATCTTTCTGCAAATTGCGCTCGGCGCGGCTTTCCGCCACAAATATAGCCCCGTGACGCCGCACGTCGTCTGGGCCATGGGCGTTCTGCTCGTCGCGTCCTGGACGGCCATCCAGCTTCGCAAGCGCTTCTCGAACTCTCCTGAAATATCACGCATCCGCGCGATGCTCCACGGCATCGTAGGCGTGCAGCTGTTGCTCGGCATCGGAGCGCTCTGGACGCGCCTGCGGTCGGTGGACGATCCGCAGCCCTTGCCGCCCGTTGTGATTACAACTGTGATTCACACGGTCTTCGGCGCGATTCTTTTCGCTGTCTCGATCCTGGTGGTGCTGTTCTGCTATCGGCTGGTGCCGCGGAGAAGGGAAGTCGTCGTAGTGACCACAAGGGATGAGGTGCCCGCCTGATGAGTGAAGTCCGCGCCGCCGCGCTAGCGCAGCCGAGCAAGCTCAGCGCCTATATCGCGCTCACGAAGCCCGACGTCTCTTTTCTTGTCCTGATGACCACCGGTGCTGGCTACTACATGGGCGCGCGCGGCCCCATCGGCTGGCTCCACATGATCCACGTCATCGTCGCTACGATGATGATCGCCGCCGGCACCGCCGCGCTGAATCACTATATCGAGCGCGAGTCCGACCGCTACATGCGCCGCACCGCCTCGCGGCCGCTGCCCACGGGCGTGCTGACGCCAACCGAAGCCCTCCGCTTCGGCATCGTCCTGGCGCTCGCCGGCGCGATTGACCTCTATCTCACTGCGGGCTTCTGGCCCTGCTTCCTCGGCGTTTTCACCTGCCTCAGTTACCTGCTGGCCTACACGCCGCTCAAGAAGCGCACCGTCTGGGCTACGTTCATCGGAGCGTTTCCCGGCGCGATTCCGCCGATGATTGGCTGGGCCGCCGCCACCGGCAAAGTGGACGCAGGCGCGTGGCTACTCTTCGCTATTCTGTTCGTCTGGCAATTTCCGCACTTCCACGCCATCAGCTGGATGTACCGCGAGGACTACGCGCGTGCAGGCATCCTGATGCTTCCCGTTGTTGATAAAGAAGGCAAGCGCACCTTCCGCGAGATCATCCTCTATGCCGCGGCCTTGGTCGCCGTCAGCTTGCTGCCCGCCATCATGGGCTTCGCCGGCGTGCTCTATTTCTTTGGCGCGCTCGTCACCTGCACCGGCCTCGTCCAGGTCTGCCTGTGGGCCGCCCACGCCAAAACCAACACCCGCGCCAAGTGGCTGATGCACGCGACGGTGATGCACATCCCGATTCTGCTCGGCCTGATGATGTACGACAAGCTCCCGCGGTAGGAAGCAATCAGTAATCAGTAAGAGCAAATCGAAGAGTGGCGCACGGTGTAGGGGCGGCTTTATGCCGCCTTCTTGGGTCTGTAGTGACGGGTCTTTAGACCGGCCAGGAGCAGCACAGAGTTTGGTGATTTAATTTTCAGCATGGAACAGGCTCAAATCAATCCGCGCCCCGTGGTTGGAACGATCATCGTCGTCAGCGGCCTCGCCGTGTCCTTTCTGTTGTGGCTGCTCTATGTCCATCACGCTTCCGCCGACTTCGCCGGGCGTTGGATGTTTCTGCCCGCCCTCAACGCGGTTCTCAACGGATTATCTGCGATTACCCTCTGCGTGGGGTTGTATTTCATCAAGCATCACAACCGCGAAGCGCATCGCGCGAGCATGCTGCTCGCCTTCGCCTTCTCTTCCGCGTTTCTTGTCAGTTACATCGTGAACCACGCCCTGCATGGCGACACGATTTTCCCGGGTCATGGCGCGGTGCGCACCGTTTACCTGTCCATCCTGGCCAGCCACGTCATTCTTTCCATCGTCGCCCTGCCCATGGTCCTCACCACGTTCTTTTTCTCGCTGACCGGCCGCTTTGCCATGCACCGCCGAATCGCGCGCTTCACGTTTCCTATCTGGCTCTACGTCTCGGTCACCGGCGTAATCGTCTACCTCATGCTCTACCAATTCAACGCCTCGTAAAATTGGCCGGAAGATCGAACACAGATTCCGGCCAAAGGGTTAAAGCTGTGAATCGGGAAATCCTCAAAACTGTTCAATCGGAGACAGTATCCCCTCCCGGACTCCGATATAACCTTCTCATCCGTTGAGCGTCCGTGGAGGATTGTGTTCGCGGTTTGCTTGCCGCGCTAAGCCTCCCCAAAATACGCCGTGGCTCCGCCGGGGAGCCTTCGCTCGACGCCATGCGGAAGGCACACGGGAGGAAGACGTATGTTTCACTTGCTCTGGTATGTTCTGATCGGGTTGATTTCAGGCGTCATCGCGAAATCGGTAATGCACGTCCACATGACGATTTTCTGGACGATCGTGCTCGGCGTAATCGGATCCATCATCGGCGGCGGCGTAAGCCACATGTTCTCGCGCCCATCAAACAACCGCTATCATCCCGCCGGCCTCATCTTGTCAACGCTAGGCGCGATCCTGGTTCTTTACGTTTGCTTCAAGCTGAATATTCATTTTCCACAGATCAACCTCGCATCCCGATAGCGGCATCGCGTCTCGGGCCGCTCAGGGTACTATCGCCTTGCGATAAATCCCCCGTCAGCCCAACCTCGTCGGCGTGGTATCCTCCCTCTCATCCGATTTGCCGCGCAATCCACGAAGAGGAGAGCCTATGTTTCGTAAGCTGATGAGCACGACGGACGATTTTGCCATCACCATTCTCCGGCTTTTGTTCGGCGTCGTATTTTTCGCGCATGGCGCGCAGAAAGCGCTCGGATGGTTCGGCGGATTCGGCTTCGCCGGCACAATGGGCTTCTTTACGCAGCAACTCCACGTTCCCGCACCGTTCGCCGCGCTGGCCATCCTTGCGGAGTTCCTCGGCGGCATGGGATTGCTGGTTGGCCTCCTGAGCCGCATCGCCGCGTTTGGCATCGCGTGCAACATGGTGATCGCTGTCGCCATCATCCACAGGCATTACGGCTTCTTCGCGAACTGGTATGGTCTGCAAAAAGGCGAAGGCTTCGAATTCCACATCCTGGCGTTTGCGATTGCCCTCTTCATCATGCTCAAAGGCTCGGGCGCCCTCTCCATCGATCGCGCGCTATCAAAATAGCGGAGACCGAATTTATTAGGCCCTGCGTGACGAGCGGCCTGACACGGAGACTAAGCTAGAGGCATCCAATCCCCTATGAAAATTCTTCTCTTCGGCGCAACAGGTTCCGCCGGCGCGGCTGTTCTTGATGCGTGCCTCAACGCATCTGTCGTTGACGAGGTCCGCGCCATCGTCCGCCGGCCGTTGATGCACACTTCGCCCAAGCTGCGCACCTACGTTCACAAGGATTTTCTGGATTTTTCGACTGTCGAAGAAGCCTTCCGCTCCTTGGACGCCTGCCTCTTCTGCCTCGGCATCTCCGCCACGCAGGTTGCGCAGGAAGAGTACCGCACCATCACCTACTCCTACACGCTCGCCGCCGCCAACATGTTCAAGGCAAAAAGCCCGGGCGCGGCCTTCCATTACATCAGCGGGCGGGGAACCAATCCCGGCAGCCGCATGTTCTGGTCGCGCGTGAAGGCGCAGACCGAGCACGATCTCATCGAACTCATCGACGCCGATTGCTGGCGTCCCGCCTTCATCGACGCCAAGCCATCGCCCGGCCTGCCGAAAATGTACGCGGTAATCCAACCCCTCGGCCGCATCTTCAAGCCGTTTCCGAATCTCTACATCCACGGCCGCGATCTAGGCCGCGCCATGCTGCAAGCCACCATCGAAAAACTCCGCCGCCGCACCATCGAAAACGCCGAAATACGCCAAATCGCCGCCCGAGCCCAGTTTTAACGTAGCGGCCACTTTCAAGTGGCCCCTCTTGCGATTGTAACGGACGCTACGAAACCAACGCGACCAGACGTTGCTATTGCTTCGGTTCCGCTGTCTCCCCCACTGTGCCTGTTGTAGCGGTCCTGAGTTTGCCGATGTAATTCGTCAAATAGTCGCGCGGAACGGATTTGAGATACGGATTCACCAGCCAGGCAAAGACCGCCGGCACGCCCCGGCTCAAAGTGAGAAATTCGATCTGGACGTACACGCCATCGCTCGTTTCCAAATAGCGCGTGTAGAGATCCAATCGCCAGAGGTAACCGCGATCGTTTCCCACGGGGCGTTCGCTTTCATCTTTTTCCCCCGGGTCTCGCACCTCTGCGATGCGTGTCGCCCTGGCAAACGAATATTCATGTGTCGGGTCGCTTTGTGTGAAATCGATGTCGAATTTGGTGTTGTAGACCGCGGTCACAATGGCGTGCCGGTAGAACCGGAAGTAGACGTGGAAATGTTCCCCGTCCCGGCTGAGCAATTCAGCCCGCTGAACGTCGGGCTTGAAGATATCTGCCTGACGCGGGTAATCCTGCACCACGCCGATCACTTGCTGCAGCCGGGCATGGGGAATAAAGCCAATCGCCAGCCAGTGATGAACCAGTCCATCGGGAATTTCGATTTTCTTGTCGTTATCCTTCGTGGTGAGCGTGCGGATGTAGACCTGGCCGCTTTTCAGGCGGGAGATCTCCTCTTCTCTTTGAGCCTCGGGCAGGGAATCGATGGCCAGGAATTGGCCAGGAGTGGAAAGTTCGCTTTGTATCCTTGCTTCGGTAAGTTCCTCGTACTGTTGAAACGCCTTCACCGTGTGAGGCTTCAACTCTGAGGCGCTGGTTCCTCCAGCGTTAAGCACCGCAAGAAAAACCAAACTGAGGGATAGGCCACCGCGGCTCCAAGCCATACCTGCTCCTGTGAGTGTATTCGTCCTCAGGTTGGATGAAGGAGAAGGGAATTGTGCTACTTCTTCGCCAGGCCGGCGACCATTACGCTAATACAACTGAAAACTAAAAACTAAGAACTTACAACTTCTCTCACGCCTTCGGCAGTGCCGCGATCACCGCGTCCGTAAACTCCTGCGTTCCCGCTTTGCCGCCAACGTCTTTGGTGACGTGCTTCCCCTCTTTGTAGACCTTGATCAGCGCCTTCTCAATCCGCTCGGCCGCCGACTGTTCGCCCAGGTGATTCAGCATCAGGATTGAACTCATCAGCAGCGCCGTCGGATTCGCCAGCCCCTTGCCCGCAATATCCGGCGCCGTGCCATGCACCGCCTCGAAAATCGCGCTTTCCGCGCCGATGTTTCCGCTGGGCACCACGCCCAATCCGCCAACAAGCCCCGCCGCCAGGTCGCTCATCACGTCGCCATAGAGATTCGGCAGCAGCAGCACATCAAACTGGCCCGGATTCATCACAATCTGCATGCAGGCGTTATCAACAATCAATTCCGCGTACTCGATATCCTTGTACTTCTCCGCCACCGCCCGCACCGAGTGCAGAAAGAGCCCGTCGCTCAACTTCATGATGTTGGCTTTGTGAATGGCGTGAATCTTCTTGCGGCCCATCTTCCGCGCATATTCGAACGCAAACTTCGCGATCCGCGTCGAAGCCTTTTCCGTAATGATTTTCAGGCTCTCCACCACGCCCGGCACCACCTCGTGCTCCAATCCCGAATACAAATCCTCGGTATTCTCGCGCACGATCACCACGTCCACGCCATCGAAGTGCGATTTCACGCCCGGCAGATTCTTCACCGGCCGTAAATTGGCGTACAAATCCAGGCTCTTGCGCAGCGCCACGTTCACGCTGCGCGCCCCGCCAGCGATTGCCGTGGCCATGGGGCCCTTCAACGCCACGCGATGCCGCCGCACGGACTCGATCGCCGCGGCGTTCAGCACCTCCGCCCCGATCGTTTTCTTATCGGTGTTCTCTGCACGCGCCCCCAGAATCTCCCATTCAATCTTCACGCCAGAGGCGTCCAGCACGCGCTGCGTAGCGGCCGCGACCTCGGGTCCAATCCCTTCGCCGGGCAGTAATGTAACGGTATGTTTCATAGCGCATCTATATTAAGGGAAGTGGCGCGGCTTGTCGAAGCGCGCTGATTCCGAGGGTTCCGAATCCCCCTGTTATCTGATCGCCGTTATCTGTTATCCGGCGTTGAGGAGGATTTTGCCCGATTCGACACTCGATTTTGCGCACTTTGGACCTGTGCTATACTAACAACGTAACTATCCTCGTGGAGGATTCCGCGAGTGGAGGCCATAAAAATTATGATTAATCTGACGCCCACTGCCGCCGTAAAAGTGAAGGAAATCATGTCCATGCAGACCCCTGCGCCGGTGGCCCTGCGTGTTGCCGTTGTCGGCGGCGGCTGCTCCGGTTTTCAATACCACATGGCATTTGAAAACCAGACCAATGACTCCGATGAAGTCGTGGATTTCAACGGCCTGAAGGTTGCCGTCGACCAGATGAGCTCCATGTACCTTGAGGGCGTGGAAATCGACTACGTCGAAACACTCGAAGGCGCCGGCTTCAAGTTCAACAACCCCAACGTGAAGAGCACCTGCGGCTGCGGCAGCTCCTTCAGCGTCTAAGCCAGCGTAGCGGCCACTTTCAAGTGGCCCCTCTTGCATTCGTAAGATCTCCCAAGGCTCCTGCCCAACCAGGAGCCTTTTCTTCTCTGTGAACCCTGTGTGCTTACTCGGTGCCCTCTGTGTTAAATCCGTTCCTCTCTTCTAACCCCTTTACTTGAGCCCCGCATCCAAGCACCATACCGCTTCATGGAGGCTCACCATGGAATCCAAACAAGTAATCCTCATCACCGGCGCCAGCACCGGCTTTGGTCGGCTCTTCGCAGAAACCCTCGCGCGCCACGGCCACTCCGTCTTCGCCACCATGCGCGATCCCCAAGGCAAAAATGCCAAAAATGCAGCCGAGCTTCTCGCCCTGGCCAGTAGGGAATCGCTTTCGATTTTCACTCTCGAATGCGACGTTACCAGCGACGCCTCCGTCGAACTTGCCGTCCGCTCCGTCATCGCCCAATCGGGCCGGATTGACGTCGCTATCAACAACGCCGGTTATGCGATGATTGGGCTCGCCGAAGCGGTCACCACGCAGCAGGCCCAGCAGATCATGGACACGAATTTCATGGGCTGCGCCCGCGTCAATCGCGCCGTCCTCCCCCACATGCGCCGTCACCGGAAAGGTTTGTTGATGCACATCAGCAGCGGTGCTGGCCGGGTCGTGATCCCCGCCTTTTCGTTTTATACCGCCAGCAAGTTCGCCATGGAAGCTCTGGCCGAAACCTATCGCTACGAACTCGCCTCCCAGGGGATCGAATCCGTAATCGTTGAACCCGGCGCCTACCAGACTCCTGTTTTTGGCAACATGGTTACCGCTTCCGACCAGTCCCGCGCGGAAACCTATGGCATCGCCAATCAGATTCCCACCAAAATGAATGCGCTGCTCACCGGCGCCGCCGGCAGTGCCCAGGAGGTCGCCGACGCCGTCCTGCGCATCATCGAAACGCCTGTGGGGCAAAAGAAGCTACGCTACCGCGTCAGCCAGTCAGACCTTGGGGTCGACGAAATCAATGCCACGACTGAGCGCGTCCAAGCGCGTCTCTTCGAAATGTTCCGCCTCACCGCAGAAACCACCTTCGTCCAGCGCGACGCCGCCGGCGCCGATTAGTTGTGGCTTACCCCTTCAGAGGTGAGGCTTTCCAGCGCGCAGGCAAAGTCGCCGATTCGCGACGAAAACCCGCGCGGTTGTATAGTTAGAAAAAATGCATTACAATATTGTAGTTACACTTTAGGAGTTACACTTGTTTTCCTGGGATCCGGCTAAGAACCGATCGAACCAGAAGAAACACGGTGTCAGCTTCGAAGCAGCGACCTTTGTCTTTGATGACCCGTTCCAGATCAGCAGGCTGGAACGTATCGTGGAAGGTGAAGAGCGTTGGCACACCATCGGCCGCGCCGGGGGTATGCTTTTGCTTCTAGTTGTTCATACCTTTCGGGAAGTTACTACCAGAGAGGCGGACATACGAATTATCTCCGCACGACAGGCTAACAAACATGAAAGGGAATTATATGAGGAAGGTGCCTAAATCCGTTCGTAAGGAACTCCAGGCTCTCTCCAATCGGCCGGACAGCGAGATTGATTATTCCGACATTCCCGCAAGCACCCGCGAGGACTGGGCAGGCGCAGTCCAGGGCAAATTCTATCGCCCTGTGAAGCGGCAGTTAACCGTCCGAATCGACGCGGACGTTGTCGCCTGGCTCAGAAGCTTCGGCAAGGGCTACCAGAGCCGTTTGAACGCGATTCTCCGTTCCGCCATGCTCGGAAAATCCCGGCAACGCAAGGCCGATTAGACAACGTGCCCACGAAAGCCTTATCCTAATCTTCAATCCGAATGAAGATAGCCCTCGCCCAATTCAACCCAACTGTCGGCGATTTTGAAGGCAACTCCTCCCGAATTCTCGACCTCGCGGATCAAGCCAAGCGCCGCGGCGCGGAACTCGCCGTCTTCTCCGAACTCTGCATCTGCGGCTATCTGCCGCTCGATCTCCTTGAACGCCCCGCCTTCATACAGCGCAATCTCGATACGCTGAAAGACATTGCCTACCACATGCCTCTCCCCGCCGTCGTAGGCTTTGCCGGCCGCGTCGATCATCCCCGAAACGGGCCAGCCATCGCCAACAAAGCCGCGCTCATCCAGGACGGCCGCGTCGTCTTCGAGCAGAGCAAAATGCTGCTGCCGACCTACGACGTCTTCGACGAATCGCGCTACTTCCAGCCCGGCGAACGCGATTACGTTTACGGCCTCGGCCGCGAACAGCTCGGCATCACCATCTGCGAAGACGTTTGGAATGACAAGAATTTCTGGGCCAAGCCGCGTTACGCGCGCGACCCCGTAACCGAGCTGATCCAGCAGGGAACCAGCATCCTTCTGAACATCTCCGCTTCGCCCTACACCATCGACAAGCGTTCCCTGCGCATCGAAATGCTCCGCTCCATCGCCCAGCAGCACCGTCGCCCGATTATTTACGTCAACCAGGTCGGCGGCGACGATTCACTCATCTTCGACGGCGCCAGCATGGCTCTCACGCCCGACGGCCACGTCGCCGCGCAAGCCAAAGCCTTCGAGGAAGACCTCGTCCTCTTCGATACCGTTACCGGCAAAGGCGACATCCACCCGCAAGCGAAGGACGAGATCGCCTACGCCTACCAGGCCATCATCACCGGCACACGCGACTACGTGCGCAAATGCAATTTCAGCAAGACAATTGTCGGCCTCAGCGGGGGAGTGGACTCTGCCGTCGTCGCCGCGATCGCCGTGGACGCCCTCGGCAAGGAAAACGTTCTCGGTGTCTCCATGCCCGGCCCTTATTCCTCCGAAGGCAGCCAGAGCGACGCGAAGTGCCTGGCCGAAAATCTCGGCATCGAATACCTGACCATTCCCATCTCCTCGGTTTTCGATTCCTACATCCAATCGCTGAAACCAGTCTTTTGCGGCCGCCCCGTGGACGCGTCCGAAGAAAACATCCAGGCGCGCATTCGCGGCAATTATCTGATGGCACTGTCGAACAAATTCGGTTCCATGGTTCTAAGTACCGGCAACAAATCCGAACTCGCCGTCGGGTACTGCACGCTGTACGGTGACATGGCCGGCGGCCTCGCGGTCATCTCCGACGTGCCCAAGCTGATGGTCTATGAGCTTGCCGAGTACATCAATCGCGAAAGGGAACTGATCCCCCGCTCCACAATCGAGAAACCTCCCAGCGCTGAATTGCGTCCAAACCAGAAGGACTCGGATTCCCTGCCGCCCTACGAAGTGCTGGACCGCATTCTGAAGGCTTATATCGAGGAAGTGCAAACGCCGGTCGAGATTGCCGAGGAATTTGGCTACGATCTGCAGCTGGTTCGAAACATCGCCATGCTCGTCGACCGCAACGAATACAAGCGCAAACAAGCCGCGCCCGGCCTCAAGATCACCTCGCGCGCCTTCGGCTTCGGCCGCCCATTTCCCATCGCCCAGCGCTTCGTCCCATGAGCGATACCCCTTACATCTTTTGTAGGGGCGGCTTTAGGCCGCCTTCTTCGATTTCAAATCAACATTCAAATTCACAAAGGACCACCCTCGCGTGAAAAACACACTCCGCCCCATCGCATTTTTACTCTTCGCAATCTTCGCGACATTATTTGCGCACGCGCAACAACCCGCCGCGCAATCCCCGCTGCAAAAAAGTATCGAAACCTATCTCCGCCACGCGTTCGCTCTTGGTCCCGACGTCCAGATCGCCGTCGGCACACCCGCGGAAATAGGGAACTCCGGCCTGCTCGAAGCCAGCATCGACGTCAAAACCGAACAGGGCTCCGACAAGGTCAAGATGTACATCACCAAGGACGGCCACTACCTCCTCCGCGGCGAGCTTGCCGACCTCACGAAAGACCCCCTGGCCGACAACATCTCCAAGCTGGATCTCTCCAAGGCCCCGGTGCTCGGTGACCCCAAGGCTCCCATCACCATCGTCGAATTTGCCGACTTCGAATGCCCCGTCTGCCGCAATCTGCATGACGCGCTCCGCGGCATGCTGCCCAACTATCCGCAGGTCAAGCTCATCTTCAAGGATTTCCCGATCGACCAGATCCATCCCTGGGCCCGCACCGCCTCGCTTGCCGGCCGCTGCACCTACCAGCAGGACCCCGCTGCCTTCTGGAAGTTCTACGATTACATCTACGATAAGCAGGACCTGGTCTCCGCCGCCAACGTCTACGACAAGGTGCTCGACTTCGCCGCCCAGGCCAACCTGAACCAGGATGCCTTCAAGGCCTGCATGGCCGCCCCGCAGACCACCGCCGAAGTGGACGCCAGCCTCGCCAACGGCAACCTGCTCGAAGTCCGCAGCACGCCGACGCTCTTCATCAACGGCCGACGCATCGTCGGCGCCGACCCTCACGGCATCCAGCAATACATCGACTACGAACTAGCCCAACAAAAATCCGCCAAGAAATAATCGGCCACTCTTGAGTGCGGCCCGACCGTGTCGGGCCGCCTTTGACGCGTCAAAGCAACCACGCAAAACGCAAATCAAAAGGGAATCCACAAAGGAATTACAAACGGGGATTCAGAACCTAACGGCAGGACTGGACGACAGCGAAGACAAGGGCGAACCCCAAGGTGGGCTAGATTTCGTAGTTAACATAATATAGCTTATAGGACTCGTTGTCAAGAGGGATCTTTGGCTAACCGAGCCTTTCCTTCTATTTCCCGCTCTTTCTCTTAAGGTCTGTCCTGGCTGGTGCGGGGGGTGCGCCAGCCAGGACACTGCTGGGTCGCTAGGCTTCCTGAGGTTATGGGGTGAGCCCGGTAGCACAGCCATTCCTGGCTGTGCTCTTCGATTTCAGCCGTGACTACAAATCCCTTTATCTCTACCGCGCCGCCTTCGCCGCAATCGCGCCCGCCGCCGCCCCGATCGCAAACCACTTCGCGGCGCGAGTAATCCGGCGAAATACCGATCCGCCCTTGGCGGCTTTCAGGGCATCATCGCGTTCCCTACCGAGCGCCTGGCTCTTCACCTTCTCATCGGCCAAATCCGCCTGCGCCGCCCCCAATTTCGCTTGGCAAGCCTTACAATCCACCGCAAAGTCGTAAAGCGGCTTCAAATCCGCAGCAGGGAAATTGACCTTGGGTTGAATTCCGTCCGGAGCGCTCACCTGTCCGCCGCCTTTGTAGGGCCCGCCTTCTGAGGCGGGCCGGTCCGGCTCAATGGTGATCGATTCTGGCAAACTAATCACTCCCGGCAGCGCCGCCACCACCTGCGCCGGCTTCTGCACCGCGGTTTCTTGCTTCTTGAGCCCCGCAACAAGGTCATTCATCGTCGCATCACGCGAAACCTGCCGCGCCGTGGCGTCCGCCAGCGCTTGCTGCGTGGTCTTCAACTCCGCCTGCAACGCCGCCTGTTCCGCTCGCGCATCCCGCCAGGCAAAGAACACACTTGCTGCCAAGACCGCGACGACTGCTACGGCGCCGAGTTTGATCCACATTCCCATTCTTCTTTTTACTGATCACCGATTACTGATTACTAATTACTGATTACTTCCTCTCACCGATACCGGCCCACACGCGCCAGCACCTCATCCGCATAATCCTTGTTCGCCCCGCCATTCCACGCCAGCAGGGCCCGCGCCGCATCGCCGCCCGCCGCATCCAGCTTCTGCCGCAGAATTCGGCAGCCAAGCGCCAATCCCACCGCGGGATCGCACAACGTCGAGAGATAAGGGGAACTCGCGCCCTTCTCACGGGCCGTCTGCCCCATCACCTGCATCAATCCCCAGGAAATTCCCCGCGCATACGCCTCCGTCGCCCCTACCTTATTGTTTGTATATAAGGGTGCGACATACTTCGCGAAAAACGCCGGCTCATACCGCATCGCCCACGTATTCCACCCCGACTCCTGCTCCACCACCGCGCACACCAGCGCCGCGTCCAACCCCTCGGCCTCCGCCGCGCGCTGCGCGAGTCCCAAAAGTTTTGAATCGATCGGCATGTCTTTTTGTTCTTGGACCGGAATTCTCCGTGGACTCTGTGCTCTTCCTCTGTGCCCTCTGTGTGAAATCCTTATTTCTTGCGCACTGATCCTCGCTGATGCCCCCGATCGCCGCTTCGCTACCGATGCCGTCCGCCATTCCGCAAATCCACGTAATTCACCATCGGCTGCTCTTCCAGATGAATTCCCTGCTGCTCCGCGATCGTATTCAGCGCCCGGTAAATATTCGGCAAATGCCGCAGCGCCAGGTCTCTCACAAACACCCGCTGGATCTCGTCGTCGCGCATCCGCCGGTGCATCCAGCGCAAAAACACCACCAGCTGCGCCCCCAGCGAAAACACCACTACCACGTACGTCCAGCCCGATGTCCCCATCTGTTTTCCTTTGGAGTGCGGAAGCTCCGCTTCCGCTTTTACGGTTGATGTAGCGCCATCGGATCAGATGCAATCCATTTCTCGTTTCCTGATCGCGGTTATCTGCGCGCTGCTGTCCACATTCCTACAAGAACAGCCCCGGCACGCCGCCCAGCGTCCCTCCCAGGCTCGAACCCAGCGTCGAAAAAAACCCGCCCGGCCGCGAAGCGTTCGCCCGCACGTTCAGCAGCTCCGCGGGAATCCCCAGCGTTCTGCCCAGTAAATTCGTGTCCACGCCGTACAATCCCGAAAGCCCCTGCAGTGCCGCCATCTGCCGCTGAAACGCCGTGTTGCTGAAGTTCACCTGGTTCTGCTGCGCCTGGTTCCCTTCCGCAATTCCCTTCTGCCGCGCTAACTCGTCCGTCAGCTCGCTGAAGCCCGCCGAGTTTCCCGTGCGCGCCACGCGATTTGCCGCCGACTGCTGCAGCGAATCAAACGCGCTCGCCAGCGCTCCCTGCGATTGCCCGGTGATCGCCGCCTTGTCGGCCGCGCTGTACCCCGGATTATTGAGAATGCTCTGGTATTGCGGCGTAAGTAGATTCCCCACCGACTGCTGCTGCCCCAGCAACTGCTGGTTCAACGCATTCGTCTGGTTCAATTGATTGTCGGTCAAACTCTGCGTCTGTCCCTGTGCTCCCCGTCCCATAGTTCCCCCATTTCCTGATTCGCAATGCAGCGCTGGTTTCATGCCAGCGGGTCCTGGTTGCTGCTTAAAGGAAGTAAATGAAGTAAAGAAGGTAAATGAGGTAAAGGAATTCGGATTCACGCAATCGAGTCCGATCCTTTACTTCCTTAGCTTCCTTTACCTCAGTTTTCTGCAGTACGGCGTCCACACGTCGTCTCGAACCCAACCCAATCGCGTCAGGCGCTTTCCGAATTTCGCTGCAATCTCCGGCGGCAGCCACGCGTGCACATCTTCCAATCCTCGAGCCAGCGCATCACGGCGCGTAGCCTCGTGCAATCCCAGCAGCCACTGCCATTTCTCCCGTGGCGAACCAGCCGCCGGATCGAGCAACAGATACGCTTCCGCCGTCAATCGCAGCAGGGCACCGCCGGCAATTCCCTTCCCGCCTTCTTCCCTTCCCAGAACCAGCTTGGTCAGAAACAGCGGGTTCCCCAAATCCGGAAACGCATACGAAAATCCCTGCCGAGCATGGATCGCCTTAAGCGCCTCCAGATCGCTCTCCTCATACGCCCGAATCTTCATCGCCCTTTTTTGAGTGCGAAGGCGAAGCCTTCGCTTTTACGGACCGAGCCGCGCCACTCAAGCTTCCACTCTTCGCGGCGTGCGCCACCACTACACGGTCATCCCGAACCAGCGCCGTTTGCTGGTGAGGTATCCGCTTCTTCTTCTCTGACTGATCGCTGATTACTGATTACTGATTACTTCCCCTCAAATCGTCACGACCACGCTGATCGTCGCATTATCCGTCTGCGTCAGCGTCACATGCGGCGTCCGCCCCTGCAGCGTCGTCAGCACGGCCGAGACCGTCTGATTGTCGTTCGGATCCTGCAAATCAAACGTGAATGACGCGTTCAGCGTCACCGTGTCTCCCGGATTAAAATCCCAAGTCGCATTCGACGTAAGATTCGGCATCGCTCCCTCTCCTCATTCTGATTGCTGACTACTGAATACTTCTTCGCGCCCTCACAACATAGTCTGCTTCACCACTCGAGCCCCCGGCACCACCCCAAATCCATTTCCCCCACGCAGCAATCCATTCGGCAGCGCCCCACTCCCGCTCGAGGGCAGCGGCGCCGGCCCTGAAGTTCCTCCACCCACCACCGCCGTAGCCGGCGATCCAAACGTCGCCGGCGCCGACGCCAGCGAGCCCACGTACTGAGAATATGCGCGCCAGTACAGCGTCTGATTCCCCAGTTGCACGTATAAGTTCCGCGACGCTCCCAGGAAATACACCCGCGGCGCCGAAAACGCCGGCGTCACGTCCGACTCCGCAAAATAAAACAGGCCCGGCCGCGTCACCGCCGGGTCCGTTATCGCCAGGTCAAACCAGCCATTCGCCGCCTGCACCGCAAGCGCGGCCACCGCCGGCGGCGCCGGGGAAGGATTCGCCGGATCCACGCCCGCGTTCGCGCTTGTCGCATTCACCGCCGAAACAATCTTCACCAGCGTCTCGTACAAATACGGATCCCGGTCCTTCACCGGCGCCAATTGCGCAACCGTCAGCATTCTTCCCCTCTGTGAACTCTGTGCTCTTCCTCTGCGCCCTCTGTGTTAACTCTTTCTCTCACGCGCTGATCTTCGCCGTAGCCGTCACATTATTCGGCAGCGTCGCAATCAAAATCCGCGCGAACTTCGCCACCACATCCGGAAATTCCGCTCGCGTCACATTCCCGGAATTCACATTCGTGATCGCCGCGCCTTCCTGGATATACGCCGCATCAATATCGGTATCCGCTGTCTGTAACTGCACCGAAATCACGCCTGGCGCCCCGCTCCACACGATCTCCACCGCCGCCCGCACCTTACCGCTGCTGAACGCCGGCGCCAGCGCCACCTGCGCGCTCTTGAACGGCGCCGGAAAAACCACGTCCGTCGAAGCAATCACCGCCGCGCTATCCCCAAATCCCACCGACACCGGCGGTACCAAATTTCCATAACTCGGCATATCGTCTCCTCCCAAAAATGTAGTGGCCGGTCTTTAGACCGGCCACAAAACACAAACCTCTTTTCCTGCCCACCGGCCGGCTCAATTCATTCCGCGAACCGGCGACCACGGATCCACCCGCACCGACGGCGCAAACCGCTGCACCTTAAACCACGCGCCCGCCTGATTTGTCCCCACTTGAAACGCCACCCGCTCTCCCAGCACATTGATCGGCAATTCCAAATCCTTCAGTCCCGGCGAACTCATTCCCAACGGCTGCTGCGCCGTCGCCGCGCTTTCAGAATCCACGAAACTTGTCAGTGCCAAATTCCCCACGCCTTCCACATACATCGTCAGATAACTGAACAATTTCCGGTGCGCGCCCAGGCCCAGCGAGGATTCGACTGCACGCTCCGGGAAAAAGTGGGTCGTGTAGTAACTCGGAATTGCCGCGCCATCATCGGAGAACTGCGTGTCGCTCAGCTGATAAATCTTTCCGGTCGCTCCACCGCCGCCAACTCCCGGCAATCCTCCTCCAAACGCAGCCACCGCGGTTCCATTCGTCCGCTCGATCAGCGCGCAGCAATTCGCCGCAATCGACCACGGCGACCACTTTCGCGAATTGTCCGTCGCGGTCTTCCGTCCGGTATACGTGATATTCACCGGCGGCCGAGACTCGATATCCGACGCCGAGTCCAGGTCGTGATAATCGAGCATCAGCACGCGATTGGGCGTCGTCGCACTTCCAAATGGCGCCCCTATGTAAATCCGTCGCTCCTTCGTGTCCACTGTCACCCAAAGCGTCTGTGCGTACTGCCAGTTGATCTGGTTCCACGTGGGCTGGATTTCCTGCGAAATCTTCACCGGCTCGCCGCCCGAAAAAAGATAAAGTCCCGTCCGGTGCGCGATCACCACCCAGTCTTCGCCAAACCCGACACCGCGCACGGACGGCGTGCCCACGCGCCGCGAAACCTCCGAAATCGACCACAATGACGGTTCGTTCGTCCCGTCGTCCTGCGTCACGTGCAGTGAATGTTCTTTCACAAAATAAAGCCTCTCGCGCAGCTTGAAAGCCGCGCGAATCGCCTGCCCGTTGTTTTCCGCGATGCTGAGCATCCCATCGATTCCGTCGTAGCTCTCCGGATCCTCCACTCGGCTGCCTCTCACGAGCGAAGAGTTCACCGGTTGCGCCGTCGGCGAAATCTCGATCGAGTCCACATAAAACTGCCCGCCCGAGTTCGGCGTCCCGTCCGCATAAATCCGCAGGACCAGGTCGCTCGGAATCGTCGTCAGCGGCGCAGTTAATTCCGCGCCATATTCCACGTAGTTTGTTGTTAATTGGGCGGCCGTCAGTTGCAGCCCCGTCGTATTGATCCCGCCGCTCGCGCTGAAGAGATGCACATGCAGCGTCCCCTGCGTCAGCGTCGAATTCCGCGCGCACCGCGCCCGCACAGTGTAGTCGGTCCCCGCCTGAATCCGTTGCGCGCCCAGCGCATCCGCCACGGCGTTTTGCGTCATCAGTCCGCGCGTCGCCGTCGTTCCGTTCCCCACGATCGAATACGCCGCGCCCCACACCACAAAACTTTCTTCGTCCGTTCCACCGGGCGCAAACGTCGGGTCCGGAGTCCAGCCCAGCGGATAGTGCGGAAGCGACGGTCCCGTGAACCCGCCGTCAAATCCCAGGTTCATCCAGTTGTTCATTTTGTTCCGCTCGCCCCACCAAAAGAGCCGTTCCGCGTAATCGATCACTCCCGCGCAATCGCCTAACTCGATCAAACGGAACAAATCGTCCACGTTCGTTCCGGCCAGCAGAATCGCATCGGAAAAATCCACCACGGTCGACGTCGTCGTGTTGTCGCCGATGATCATGTTCCCGCTGAAGAGCGTGCCGCCTCCGCCAACATAAAAAAAGCTCGCCCCGCCGGCTCCCGTGAAGCACAGAATTCGCGCCACCACGTTGGAAGGACCCGTCGGAATGTTCGTCACCACCGCGCGCTTCCCGCCGCTCGCAGTCCAATTCGTTGCGGGCCCCGGCGCAGTAAGGTAACCCTGCCGCGTCTGAAAAATCACGCAACACTCGTGCACGCCCTGATCGACATTTCCCGCCGCGGCCGCCGTGCCCCCGCCGGCCGCCGCCAGCCCGCCACTCGCCGCGTAGTACGTGAAATGCGTCGCATCAATCACGCTGGCCACGCTGAACGTTCCGTTATATCCGCTCACTGCCACACCGGAAATAGTCACCAGTTGCCCTGCGCTCAATCCGTGCGCCGCCGAAGTCTGAATCGTCGCCGTCGCCGAAGCTGCCGTTCCGCCACCGGAATTTGCCAGCCCTGTTGCGCCCGCGACGTATGTAAATTGCGTCGCGCTCAGCACGCTCAACACAGGAAACGTTCCGTTGTATCCGCTTACCCCCACGCCCGAAACCGTTACCGTCTGCCCAGCGCTCAATCCGTGCGCTGCGCTCGTCGTTATCGTCACCAGGAAGCCGTTTTCGCTCGCCCCCCCAGGGCTCGCCACAATCCCCACTGCCGCAGGTTGCGTTGCCCCGCTCGGACTCGCCGCGATCGCCACAATCGAGTTTTCATCCGCCACAGTCGGCCCGGCTCCCGGCCCGCCCTGGCTCACGCGATCCAGATTCGTGTCGTCATATTGCCGCGGCAGATCGTTTCCAGTCATTCCGTCGCTTGTCGCCAGATACTCCCTGCCGAAAAGCGTCGTCGAATTCGCGTAGGCGTTTGGCGTCAGCCCGCTCGCGATCTGCGTCAATGTTCCCGGGGTGGTTTCTTTATACAGATTGCCGCTCGCGTCCTGCGCCATCGTTCGCAGTGTTCCGTTCGGCGTGATATAGCTTTTCACGTAATTCACCGTCGGATTTCCCGCCAGCGGCCCGAACAAAGCCTGCAATCCCGGCCGCGTCGCCACGCCGCCGCTGCTGAAGAGCACGTCCTGGCAGTCCGGCGACACTCCGTGCGGTAGATCCGCCGGCGCCATATCGCTCACCAACCCGCCAAAAATCTCAATTGGCGCATCCAATGACCCAAGTGTTGTCATAGCTGTCAGCTCGCCGTCCATGTCGGGCCCGCCTTCCGAGGCGGGCCGCACGTCACGTAGCGGCCACTTTCAAGTGGCCCAGTTTTGAGTGCGAAAGCAAAGCTTTCGCTTTTACGCATTCAACCCAACCAACTGTCCGTCGTCTCCCCTCACCAGTGCGTGGCATCCTGAGCGTCCCGATGCAGGGACGCGAAGGATCCCAGCCCATACCCAACCGTGACTGTAAATTTCGAGGGCGGGTTCAAGCTTTCTTGCTGTTCTGGTGGTGCTTCTCGGGCGTGCCCAGTGCACGTTGAATTTCCGAAGGGCGGCGATCTTCGCCGCTCTTTTCATTTCTCTCTGGTTCCCTTCTTCTCCGGCACGTTCGCCGCTTCCCCGCCCTTCTCTTCCCTCTCCGCCAATCCAAACTTCGCCGCCTTCTCCCGATCCAAAATCGCTCCGCACGTCCGGCAAACCGCCACTCCCGGTTTGATCTTTTCTCCGCACGCCGGGCAATCCGCCATGGGCTTCGGGTCATACAGCCACGGCTTTTCCAGCCCTAACTCCCGCGCTGCCCGCCGCTCCAGGTCCGTGATGAACATCATGTTGTGCGACCTCTCCCACTCCAGGTCCGCCGTCTCCACCAGCCGCAGCTGAAACGCCTTCAACTTCTTTCGCGCCTCGGACAACTCCTCGTCTGTCGGCTCCGGTCCCGCGGCCACAAACACGCCGTGATAGCTTCCCTCGCCCGAATCCCCGTTGATCTCGCGCACCAGGTCTTCGGCAATTTCCTGCGCGCTCAAACGAATCTCCATCGATCGCTTGTCGCCCAGGTCCATCACGCTGGTACACGCACGCACCGGCGTCACCGCATACGCTGCGCCGCCCTCCGGCGACTGGATCACCAGCGACCCGAAATACGTCCGGTTCCGCGGCGGCCATTTCTGCGTAGAGATATTCACCAACGACACCACGTCGCTCTGCTTATTCATGTTTTGCCTCGTATCTTCACAAAGGAGTCTTAAATCACCGCGTAGCGGCCACTTTCAAGTGGCCCCGTATTGAGTGCGAACGCGAAGCTTTCGCTTTTACGCCTTCAGCCCAACCGGCCAACTCATGTTCGTGCACAAACCACAACATCCATCGCGCCCCGATTCCGATCGAGACTCGATGGACCTCAACTCAAAACAATTTCGCGGGTTTCAATTAGGGTGCCGAAGCGGCTCGCTTACTGCATCCGGTACTGTATCGTCACATTCGCGTCCGCCGGCGCCGTCGAACAACCCGCGGCTGCCGTCTGCACGCTCAACGTCAGCGTGGCCCCGCTGGCATAATTCTGCGTGATCGCACCCGAATCGTTTGCTGCAGCCGCGATTGTCACGTTCACCGGCGTCGTGCCATCCGTCAGCCGCACCACCGCGTTCGTTGTGCATCCCGCGGGCGCGGTCTTCGTCTGTACCTGTACCCGCGTCACCGTCACGCCGCGATCCAGCGTCCAGGTCGACCCGGTCCAGGTGGTGCTCAACCCACCCGGCAGAAATATATTCTGTTCCGATCGAGGCGCCGCGTTCAGAAACTCTCCGTTGAGCAACAATTTGCTTCCGCCAATTCCGTTGGAGGTGCTCAGGAAATTGGCCACTGCCGTGGTCACGAGCGGGCTTCCGTACGCGCATCCCTCAAACGTTGATGTCAATGTCACCGTCGAGCCCGGCACCGACACCTGGGGTAAAGCGCAGCTGTTGAAATTCACGTAATGGCCCGTGGTTTGGTCAAAGATCACCAGTCCTGGGGAGCCCGGGGGGAAACTCGCCGGCATCACTAGCTGCACCGACTGGTTCCCCGTTGTCGTCGTCACCGACGTGCAGGCCGACGGATTTATCGCCGTCACTCCTCCGAAAGGATCCACGGCGATGGCGCAGTAGTTGTATGTCCCCGGCGCGAGCCCTATCCCGCTCACCGCCGTCACGCTCTGAAAGTTGGCAGGGCTGGACATCGGTGAAAACACCTGCGAACCCGCGTTGAGCTGCGTGTTGTACCCGCTGACGACCCCCAAATTGTTCGACATATTGTCGAACCGATAATTCACCGCGCCGATACCGCCGGTACACCCTCCCAGGTTTCCGCGAATGGAGATGCCCGCATAAAGACTGGCGTTGGTACCCGTCTGAAGAAGCGGCTGATAGCCCGTGGCGCATTCCATGTAATTGAATTCACTTCCGGAACTGGTCGCGTTGGTTAAATCAAAATAGGGAGTCGCCAACCCGCCCGTCAGATCGGAATAGGATCCCTGATTGAACGAAATTCCGGATAACCCGTAGGGATACATGTTGAACTTGAACGACGGCCCGGCGTTGTTTTCCGTCAGCACCTGGTTCAGGACCACGTTGGTTCCAAACGTGCCACTCGCCAGTCCGCAGCTGTCCACCTCGAATGTTCCGAAGGAGTATGTTTGATTGCTGGTGAAAATGTACGGCATCGGCGCCGGGATCGGCAGATACAAGGGCATGCCGCAGTTGTGCGTCATGATATAGTCCCGGCTCTCGGAAAAATTGCCGCCCGCCGCGCTCCAGCCGCCATAATTCCAGAAAAATCCGAAGCTTCCTTTGTTCACCACCGGATAACTGTGAATTCCACCATCCACGTGAACATGCTCGAAGCGCATCGACACCACTCCGTCATGGTTCGCCTGCTCATCGAAATAGAAGCCGCTCTGATAGGGCTGCGATGGAGTGAAAACCAGGTTTTCCAGGTAGCTGCTGCTTGCGGTTTCCGGCTCAAAGTACACCATCGGATACGCCGTGCCCTGGAAACATGCAAGTGCGGAGCTTATCTGATAAAACGCCGCCTGGCAGTTCGTTGCTCCCTGCCCCGCGACCATGTTATCCGCTTTCCCCAGGAGAATCGTGCCCATCTGCCATACCGTTGAGCCAAATTGAAGTGTGACGCCTCCCGAGCAATTTCTGGGGTTCTGCGCGAAGTTGCCTAGCATGTCGAAGTTGCCGACTACAGGAAAATACTGATATATGCTTGTCGCCGCCGGAATCACAATGCGTCCGCCATTGGCTCCCGTACTGTTCGCCGGCAGCGCCGCGCATGCCTGCAAAAGGTTCGGCGTATTGTCGTGAAATGCTTTCGCGCCAGAGACGGTGTTGCTCGCCGCCGACGCAAGCGTCAGGGATGTCGATCCGCCACCCGAAACAATCGTCGTGTCAAGGTACTGGTTCGATGCCGCGGTCGGAGCGCTGGTCGGCGCGTCTCCCGCGTCCACGCTTGCCGCGCTGATGCCCCAGCCTCGGTCCTCAAAGTACCCGTCATTCCCCTGAGCCACGCCCACCAGGGAATAGCTCGCCGCGTTTGCCGGCAGCGCGCAGGATGTGCCAGTGCACTCATAAATGAGATGATTCTTTACAGCTTTTCCCGGAACCAGCGTCATTGTCCCGCCGGCTCCGACATTCGTGACCCCGGAGCAACTCCCGAGCCCATACTGTACGGAATTCGGCGCCGTCCCGCTGGGCGCGTAGTTCGCAATGGCAAACGCTCCGTTGTAGTGAGTGTCCGCCACGCCGGAGAAAATCGCCTTCACGCCCCATGGCACCACCCAGGTGAAAGCCGCTGTGTTCGTTGGTCCATAAACGCCGGGGGAAACTGTCACGGTCGCATTTCCGCCCGAGCACGTAGCCGATTGGACGTTATAGGTGTAATGCGAGTCCCATTTCAATATGATCTTCGGCGCGATCCGCATGGTTCCGCCCACGCAAGCGGGACTCGGGCCGCCCGCAGCCGTCAATTCGTTCCGCGTAAATTGAAACGTCGTGGCGCTCGGGACCGCTGTCAGGCTGAACGCGCCTTCACACTGCACGCTGTTCGTGCTCCCCTGCTGGATTTCGATCTGCGCGTAAGGTTCGGTGGAAATACCCGAAGCTGCCGTCGGCATATTGTGAGGCGTGGAAGTCGTCACCGTTAAAACGCCGTTGCTGAATACCCAGGTGCCGGTGATTGCGTAGGACTGCAGGGCCATAGAAGCCGGTGCCGTTGTGGTGGATCCTAGCGCGCTGCAAGGCGTGATGCCTCCCGCCCAATCCCGGTCCGCCACGCAGTAATTCCGTTGCGTCGTTCCCACCTGGAAGAGCGGCGTCACCGTTGGCGCCTGCGGCGTTGCGATTGCCGGAGCCGGCCCTGCCCCCAGAATCAGAATTCCGTGGCCATTTTGAAAGTCGGACGCTGAAGCGCAACTTGCCGTCGTCGCTCCCGAACTGATCGAGCAGGTCGTTGCGTTTGTTAGGGAGTTCGGCCCGATGTATCCGCCGAATCGGGTGATGTCGAGCCACGGGTTCGGTCCCTTGGTGTGGAAATCCGCGTCAATGTTCTGCGGCGCCGTAAACGTGTTCGGCTGGTTGGTCTGGGCACCGCTTGCGGCCGCGATCGGCCCGATCTCCGTTCCCGTTTCGTCCTTGTAATACAAGCGCTTGTCGACGCTCTTCGTATACAGATTCACCGTGCCGCTGCCCGCCGCTCCCGGTGCGGTTCCCTGATTCGAGAGCGTCAGCGTTCCGCTCGCCAGGTTTCCCACCACGCTCGTGCTCCCATTCACGGTCAGGTTGCCCGTCAACGTCAGGGAGAACGCATTGATTCCCCCGGTAGAACTCAGGCTGCTGAACGTCGGCGATGACGGGTCACTCGGCAGAATCACGTTCGGCAGTTGCTTCGTTGTGATTCCCGGTCCGCTGATCTCGATCTCGTATTTCCCCGGCGCTGCGTAGAACGAATAATTCCCCAGTCCATCCGTCGCCGTCGGATTCGCCAATGCCTGCGTCAGCCCTGGATCCGAATAGATCAGCGCCAGCGGAGTGCACGGTTGCCCGCTTGCCGGCATCGCGCACACGCGCACCGTCGCCCCGGCCAGCGGCACCCCGCGCGTGTTAAACACAATGTCGTCTTTGCGCGACCCCTGCCCATGCGTTGGCTTCACCACGCCCGGCCACAAGTGCAGCGCCATCGCTACAACCGCCCACAAAATCCCCATACGCATTTTCGATCGTATCATGTCAATTTCAGTCCTGTACCTCGTAGCACAACCACTACCACCCCACCATGCGAATTTTGCGGAAAGATTCTCGCCCGTGCTATTGGGAAGTATGAGCGCCGGAGGCGCGGCAGACGTTAGCCCAGCCCGTGAGGGCTGGGTCAAGAAACCACTCAAATCTAGCCCCGGAGGGGCGACAGACCCGTTTTCTATAACAACTTCCGCGCCGTAATCGAAAGCTGCACAATATCCCCGGTCACGCCAACCGGGTACGCTGCTCCCGGCGTAATCTCCGTCCCTCCGCCGACAAACGCCTTCAACTTCCAGTTGTTCAGCGCCGTTCCCTGGATCGGAATGTAATACCCGCTGTTCCCGTTCTGGCTTTCCGCGAACGCCTGCACAATCGTGTCTGACGGCAACACATTCGCGATCTGCGTAAAATCAAGCGTGTCCCCGCCCGACGGATAATTCCCCGAAAACGCCAGCGTCGCCACTGCATAAACAAAATTGCTCGCGCTGCTGTCCACATTATTCGGCAACAGCGCAATCGTAATCGCCATGAGATTCTCTCCCCTCGATTTGCCAAATCTAAAATGCGGTAAAGGAAGTAAAGGAGGTAAATGAAGTAAAGGAAAAGAGTACCAGCGCCCACGCCGCAGCTTCGCTTGTCCTTTATCTCCTTTACCTCCTCAACCTCCTTTACCTCCCTGCTTCAAAACGGTGTATACCCGCTCCTCGCCGAATACGGCCGTCTCCGCCGCCCGCTCTGCTGCTCTCTCCGCACCGCGGCCACCACCAGGTCCTCGATCGCATCCGACGCCGCGTCGTCCCACTTTTCCGCCAGTGGGCTGCCACGAGCCCACGCCGCGCCAGCCGCCGTTCCATAAGCCAGGGCCTCCTGCGCATTCCGAATCAGCACCGGCGAAGTCGCATCCGTAAAATCCGGATACGCCTTCAAATACCGCAGCCGAATCTGCGTATCCTGCGTCGCTCCCAAAAACCACAATCCATCCGCCCGCCACTCCCAAACGCTCAGCACCACGTCCTGCACGCGCGAAGGCAACCCGCCGTGCCGCGTCAAATCCACCATCTCGTCAAATTCCTGCGTGGACAAATTCGGCCGTTCCCAAAGTTTCAGTGGCACCAGCAGATCCGTCGGCAACTGGTTCGGCGGCGCCGTCGCATCGCTGATCGAAACCTGCAGTGAAGCATCCTGCCCCGCCACAGCGGTCACCACCAGTAGCGCATCGTCCTGGATAAATCCCCCGCCGCCGGCGTTCCCGATCGATCGCTGCACCTTCCGGTACGCCGAATTCAGATACGGCAGCAGCACTGTATCCGTAAACAAATTCCCCTGCGCATCATTCAGCAGCGACCTCACCAGCGACGTAATCTGCCCCGCCGTGTTATAAGCACTCGATCCAACAACTGGCATTTGTAAACCTCAAGTAGTTCGTTCGCACACTTCAATGAGTGACTGGTGAATAGTGACTGGAGAACCATGGCGCCAGCCGTGCGTATTTCACCAGTCACCAAGCACTAGTCACCAGTCACTCCCCCGGCAACGGCGACTTCTGCAAATACGCCGCCACCCCGATCACCGCATTAATCAACGCCGCCGCCGCCCCAATCCGCGCCGTCGCGCCCATCCCCGCCTGCAAATTAAAATGTCCCGGATCAATCCCCACCGCCGCCAAACCCGTCATCACCCCGCCCGCCCCGCCGCTAATTCCCGCAGCCACCAATCCCTTCAACCACACTTCAACCCGGCTCGCTCTCATTTCGTCTTGTTATCCTCGATTTCAATGTACCGGGAGAAAGGTTAAGTTGACCCGCAAGATGTCATCCCGAACTCGCGCCTTTTGCGAGTGAGGGATCTGCTTTTTCTTGCATCCTGCTGTCTGATCGCTGGTATCCGTTATCGGTAACTTCCGCCACTCACCCCGCCGCCACCATCGGCGCCCCGCCAAACGCCGGCGCCCCGTCATCCATCACCTCGAAGGCCCACTCCTCATACGCTCGCTCTTCCCGCGCTTCCCTTTCATACAACTTCGCGCGTTGCGAAGCTTGATCCCGTCCTCGCCCCCACTCAATTGCCCGCGCCACATGCTCCGCAATCGTCGCGGTCAACTGCACAAACTCTCCGCGCGGCCCCTGCAACGTAAAGCAATGTTCATATTCTCCACGGTCAGGATAAGGCCCCAGTGCCGCCACGCTCTTCCCATCCGCGCGCTCTATCGTCTGTGCATACCAACTTCGAGGCGATCCATACGCCTCCGCTGGCATCCACCGCTCCACATGCCACCGGTTCACCTGCGGATACTTGGGCTCCCACCGCAACTCCACGACCTCGCGAATCAAATCTCCGCGCGCATCGCGGTCCTCAAACTTCCCGCCAATCCATCCCAGCCGGTTCCATCCCCACACCACCCGGTAATTCGCCTCGCCATACCGGTTCGTTCCGCCCGCCAAACACAACCGTCGCGCCACGCTCTCCGGCGTCACATGCGTCTCGCGAATGACCTCGATCATCCCAGCCGTAGTAGCGGCCACCTTCAGTGCCTGCCCTGACGCAGGAAGGGTGGCCCAGCTAAGCTCCCCTAACTCCCAAATTTGTAGGGCCCGCCGACCGTGGCGGGCCGTTCATCCCTGATGAAGCACAATGTCAACTCACACGTCTCGAATCGCCGCTGTGCTTCACCATGGTATTCACCCGCAGCAACCAACCGCTTCCTGATTACTGATAACTGATCGCTGATTACTTTCTTCTAGTACCCGCTCGGCCGCGCCAGCGTATCAATGAACGCCCCGCTTCTCGGGCTGTCCGACCACAGCTGAAACGCGGTGTCAAAGTAAAAGATGTACGAAGCCGCAATCCCGCCGCTCGCCCCGTAAATCGGAAACACCGTGTTCCCATTGACCTCGTAAAAATCAATGTCCTTCAACACGGCCCTTCCCCAGTGCGACAAATCCAGGAAGTCCACGCGCGTCTGGTCCGCGTTCACGCTGGACTTGATCGGAATCCCGCTCATCGTCTTCCGCCCGGTGAACAGCAAATCCAGATCGTTCCCGCCTCCGCTGCCGCCTTCCTTGATGATCTGGCTCACGGTGATCCCCAGGTTTTCCCAGGCGTGCTCCTGCTCCACGGCCATGTACGCGATCAGCTTGCTCAGGTGATTGATGCCCAGCGACTTCCTCACTTTGTTGATTGCCAGCCGCACGTTCGCCGGCGTCAGCGCGGCATTCCCCGCGTTCACGCGCGGTGTCTGCAGTTGGATGGGATACGTTGCGCGGTTCAAGTTCAACCAGGTCCCGGTCGTCGCGTTGTTCTGGTGATACTTGATGCCGAAGAGCGAAGTCGGCTGCGCTCCGGTTAGCCCGTCATGCACGATCACGTCCGTCGCCACCGTTCCCGCGGGCACGTTGTCCACGGTGATCTGCTGCGTGGTAATCGGATCCGCGGTCAACACGGTGGTCGTCACGCCGGCCGCCACGTTGCGGTTCGTCGTCAGCGTCGTGTCGTAAATCTGGATCGTCTGCCCCGGGTACACCAGCGCCGCGCCGTAAGGAATCGTCATCGTAAACGTCGAGCCGGCCACGCTGCTGATCGTGCCCAGCACGCCGTTCCCCGCCGTCTGCATCAGCTTGTCAAGGAACGCCCGGAACTGCTTCATCCCGTTCGCCACTTCGCGCTTCGCCGCGTTCTCAACCGCGCGCTCCCGCCCTGTCGTGGCGTATTCCACCAGCTTCGTGATTTCAATCGCGAACCGGAAGAAAATCGGCGATACCTGCGCAACGTCATACGCCGTCCCCGATCCGCGCCCCAGGTCACCGCCGTCCGCGTTGTAAGAGCCGGCTTTGCCTCCGGGATTCACCTGCAGCGGCAGCCTCATGTTGCGGCTGGATATTTTCTCGATGTCTCCCCGCTGCTGGATCATCGTCAACAGAATGTCGTCGCGCTCATAGAGCAGGGGCACTTTGTCGCGCACCTTCTCGAGCTGCAACGCGAGGACATTCGCGTTTGCTTGTGCTGGCATATTCTTTTCTCTCCTTAAGTTGTACTATCCGAAATCCCACGCGACGGCGACCTTCAGGCTTGCCCCGACGAAGGAACGGCTCGCCCAGTTTTTTCCTCATCTAACTCTTCTCTGCGAACTCTGTGCTCCGCCTCTGTGCTCTCTGTGTTAAATCTTTTTCTTCTCTTCGCCCCAAAAACAAAAACGGCACGAAACCCGCTCGCGCCGCCCAATCCGCTCCCTGCTATCTGATCGCTGCTATCTGTTATCCTCTTCCACCCTCACATCCCCAAAATCTGCTCATCGCTCCACTTCCGGTAATCCACGCGCCCCCGCGGCACACTACGGGTCGCCGCCGTCTGCGCATTCCGATCGCCGCCCGAATTTCCCGTCGCAGTCCCCTGCGAAGAATTTGGCGCCCGCTCCGCTCTGCGCTCATCCGTGCCGCGCCCCGCACCCTCCGCACCCGATTCCCTCTTCCGCGCCCCCAGCGTCGCCTGCGTCCAGGACCCCACCACTCGCCGCACCGCCCCGGGCACCAACTGCTGCGCCCGCGCATCAATCAGCCGCACCACCTGCCTCCGCGTCGCCTCGTCAAACTGCCGCCCGCTCAAAACCCCAGCCACTTGCTCCCCCAAGGATGCGTCGCTCCGCAGCGCCGTTTCCACCTCTTCTCGCACAGCACTCCGCAGCCGATCCTGTAGGAGAGGGGCTTGCCCCTCCCGTCCGGCAAGGTTCGCATGCCGCAAATTCGGCAACGCCGTTTCCATCGCCCGCGCAATCGTACCGCCCACGCTCTTCTCCAACTCCGCATTCGTAGCCCGCTCAAACTCCCTGTACCGGCTCGCCACCTCTTGTGGCACAGGCACTCCTGCCTGTGCGCTGGGTGCCGCACCCTCCGGTTTTGAGGGTGCGGGTTTTTCTTCTCTCGTCTGCCTCTCGGCGTTGATCTCTTCTCGTCCAGCACTCACCGGTCGCTGGCCACCGGTCACTCTCCCCAGAATCCTCACTCCCGCTTCCACCATCTCCCGAAACGCCGCCGGATCCTGCGAGTACAACTTCTCCACCAGCGCCGTTCGCCCCGCCCGCAACTCTTCCGCCGGCTTTCCCCCCGCCCCAAAAAACACCGCATCAATCTCCGCCAGCTCTCGAGCCCGCTCCGCCGCGCCCTTCGCCTCCGCAACTCCGCCCGGATAAATCTCCTTCAACGCCCGCGCATCCTCCGGCGTAGCAAACGCCTCGCGATAAGCCGCCGCCTCCCGCTGCGCCCGTTGCACGCCCTCCCAAAGCTCCCGCGCCTCATCCCCCGCCCACGGATCCTTCATCTCCCGCGCTAACCACCCCGGCGGCTCCTGCGCCAACTCCTGTGGCACAGCCATTCCTAGCTGCGCGCCTTTCCCATCACGCGTCGCAACCCCATCCCTGTAGCTGACCCCTTCAGGGGTGAGGGTTTCCCCGCCGACACCTCGATCATTCCCCTGCTCCCGGCCCGCTGATCCCCTCTCCGCTTCCTGCCCTTCCGGTTCCAACTCCAATATCTGCTCATCCGTCAGCGCAAAGATCTCCGGTGCCGAATTTCCGCCAACATCAACAATCATCAACGGTTCATTACCACTCATCGATTCACTCCTTGCATCGCCCGCAAATGCGCCTCTGCATGCGCCCGCACATTTGCAAACCCTGCCGGATTCGTCATCCGCGCGCTCTGCCCGGCTTCCGAATTCGCCCAACGCTTGCACTCCTCAAACTCCACCGCATGGTTATCCAACAATAAATCCACCGCCACCGTGGGCAGCACAACTGTGTGCGAACTACCGCCTCCTGCCGCCTGATCGCTGTTATCTGTTCTCTGCTCGCCAGCCGCAGGCACCTGCACCACAATCGGCGCCGCTCCCAACAACACCTGTATCTCCCGCAACTGCTTATTCCTCGAATCCTCTCCCGGCACCACCAACTCCGTCAGCCCCAGCACATTCTTGATGTACCCGATATTCGCCGGATCGGCCATCGCCTCCTGGATCAGCGGATCCTTCAGCCCAAACAATTGCTGCAGCACCCCGCGCTGCTGCGACTTCAGCCGCGGAAAAGTCTCATCCGCCTCCGGATGCACGGCAATGTTCCCCTTCAAATCCGCCACGCGGATCATCCGCGCGTCCAGCATCCCGTCCGGCCCCAGCAGCGGCACGTCGACATCTTCCGGCCGGTTCTTCCGAAACGCTTCCACGCCCAGCAGCATCACCTCGCCATAAAACTGCTTCAGCCGACGCCACACCAGTCCCAATCGCCCCAGGGCCTGGTCGCGCGCCAGCGCATACCCGCTCGCCGTCTTCACGTCCTCCATGTTTCCGCCAAACACCGCCGGAAAAAGTCCCGTCAAAAATTGCGCCACCGGCCCAATCAAATCCTGCTGGTGCCGAATCATGTCCGGAGGCACCTGCGCCGGCGCCGGTTGAAAAAATCCCGCCGCCAACGGCTGCCCCGGACGCGCCCGCGCCGGAAAATGCGCCGCCGGCTCCGCCACCTGGTTCGCCAGCGCGTCAAAATCCAAAACCTGCGGGTCCGCATAGATCGGCGGAATGCCATACTCGTACGTCTCCGCCTGCATATTGCTCAGCACGTTGTAGCGTTCCTGCACCTGCACCAGTGAATCGCCCACGCTCGGGCGGTTCTGCCCGTCTCCCGGCAGCGCGTGCAGCACCCGCCAGTGATCATCCATACTTTCATTCCGCGCTTCGCAATACGCGTCGCCCGCAAACGCCACGTAGCATCCATCCGGAAACAATGCCAGCAATTCGCGCCGCACATCCTCGTCTTCCACCGAATAAAATGCCCACGGCCGCAGCCACGTCCGGTCAAACGTGATCAAATTCATCAGCGCGTCGCCCGGATGAATCGACGGCAGTCCCTGCTCCACGCTGATTCGCGAAACGCGCGCGTACACATCTTCCGCGCCCTGCGACGGAGTCGTCTCAATCTTGTTCGCCGCGTGCGGATACGCCGCCTTCAACTTCGCCCGATGCACTTCCGTCTGCCACTGTAAGTACGGAAACTCGTGCATCTCATTCGCCCACACCGGCGTGTTCAATTCCAGCCCACCCGCAATCGTAATCACTTCCTGCCCATTCGCCACCCGCCGCGTCTCCACCACCCGCGGCACCGTCACGCGTTCCGCCCTCCGCAAATCCTTCTCCCCAAGCTCCGCCCCGCATCCTGGGCAACTAATCGTGCGTTCCGATTTCCGTTCGTCGTACTCCGCAAAACTGTCATCCCGACCGGAGCGGCCGGCATTTTCTTGCGCACCGTACTTGGGTGCGCCGGCCGCGGAGTGGAGGGACCCAGGCAAGGCCTCACCGTCATCTCCCGATTCCTGATCGCTGTTCGCTGCTATCTGATCGCCCTCAGCCGTCGTCTCGCGCCCGCAACTCGAGCACTTCCAAACATCCGGCCCCAGTGGAATCTCCACCCCCGCCACAATCTCCTGCTCCCGAAACCCAAACCTCTGCCCATCCGCCACGTATCGCACATACGCGCCCAGCTTCCCATCCGTCCACAAAAAATATCCGATCGACGTCAGCAGATGCTCCACATGATTGTTCCGCTCCACCAACTCCGCCACATCGCTCGCCGCCTTCGCCGCCGCAATATCCACCAGCGATTGCGCCGATTGCGGATAGAACCGCACGCTCGGAACGTCCTGCGAGAGCACCGCCACAAACGAAAGCCCGAATCCCTGATAAAAATTCGTCACAAACTGGTAGCGCGGCATCTCCTCCAGCGTCCGGTCGTCGTTGAACTTCTGCTCGAACGGCAAATGCCAGTTCATGTCATTCGGATTCCACCACGCATACTGCAACCCCTGCCAGAAAAGCCGCGCCTGCCGCACCCGCCGGATCTCATGCCGCCGCGCCGTCACCCCCTCCTGCCGGTACTGCCGCACCAACTCCCGCAGCGCATTCACCAGCTCAGGCCGCAACTCCTCCAACAATTCAAAATTTGCCCCCAGTTCTGCCGCGCCGTAACCCCGCGCATCTCCTGTCGCGTTCCCATCCGCCGGCGCCGTCATCCCCGGCTCCCAACCCGCCATCGCGCTTTCTCTGCCGTTGCTGATCATCTCTTCTCCGAATTCTTCCTCTGTGACCTCTGCGCTCTGCCTCTGCGACCTCTGTGTTAAATCTTTCTTCCGTTCACTCCCCACCAGATGCCCTCGCCGCCTCACTCTCATTCTTCCTCTGTATCTGCTGCCACGATCTCCGCCGCATCCTCGGCAACTCCACCGGCTTCACCGCCTCCGCAAACTCCACCGGTGGAAACCCAGCCGTCCCCAGCAACGAATTCATCAGCGCCCGATTCTCCATCCGCAAACGCGCCACTTCCCCCTCCAGCATCCCCACATACCGCGTCGTAAACGCCCTCTTCAATAGCTCAAACATTTTTCACCCGTAAAAAGTAGCGGCCACCTTCAGGTGGCCAAATCTGCTTCTTAGACCGTCGAACTCTCACTCGGAACCTATTCGACCGCGCCAGCGTGCCTCCGATTCCTTTACCTCCTCAACCTCATTTACTACCTTTACCTCCTACTTTTTTTTCTAAACCTCTGCGGCCCCAACTGCTTCTTCGCCTCCGCCTCCAACCTCTGCTGATGAATTGCCCGCGAAGTCGGATCCTCCGCCGTAATCTGCCGCGCGATCTGCACGTCCACCGGAATCCCCGGCACAAATCGCGCCGTTCCACTCCCAAATTCGGGCGGAGCTTGCCCCGCCCCGGGTCCGCTTACAGCGGAAGCCCCAACACCGGCATATCTCACGCCGGGAACCAGTCCATAACGCGCCGCATCCGCCGCGTCATCGCCATCCATCTTCCGCACATCCTCCACGCGCCGGTCGTCCCGCACCAGCAGCGGCAAACACTCAATCAGCCGCGGACAGCTATCCGCGATCATCCACGCATCCCGCTCCAGCAACTGGTACATCAATTGCCATCCGCCGATCCTGTCGTCCGTCGCCGGCACCGGCCGAGGCAAACCGTTCTGCTCCAGCACATCGCCAAGTTGTTCCGCAATCGAAGCCTCGCTAGTCCGCCGCGCAAACGCATCCGGCGACAAATAAATCTCCCGGATCCTCTCCCTCTGCGTCCGCTCCGCAATCGCCTGCCCGAGCATCCGCGGCGACAATTCGTTCTGCACAAGCTCCCGGTACGTGACAATGCGACGAGCATTGTCATCCTGAGGTCCGGCGCCTTTTGCCGGGCCGAAGGATCTCAACGCATCACCACCCAATCTGTCATCCCGATCGGAGTGGCCGGCTTTTTCTTGCGCGCCGTTTTCTGGCGCGCCGGCCACGGAGCGGAGGGATCTGCTTTTCTCCGTCTCCCCCACCGGCAAAAACCGAGCATCCAGCCGCGATTCCCTCTGACTGATTACTGAAAACTGATTACTGATTACCGTGCTCGCGCCCGGCCCCGCCCCATGCCAATACACCGCGCTAGGATGCTTAAATCCCCAGTCAATCGAAATCCACCGCGGCGCCCAATCCTCCAGTCGCAACGCCTCCGCCCGCGCCGTGTGCCGTCCCACCTCAAACAAATCGAAATACTGCCCCTCCAGGACGCTCCAATCCCCTTCCAGGAACGCCCTTCGCAACCGGTCCGGCAGCGCCGCCAGGGTCTTCTTGTAATTCACATCGTTCGCATAAATCGGATTGTCCTCAATCCGTGCCCGGACAAAATCATAATCGCTCGCATCGTAAAGTTCCGGCCGCTCAAATCCCGCCGGCGCCACCTTGTCCACCCAAAGCGCCTTCACCCATGCATGGCCGATGTTGCCAGGATTCGTCGCCCCCGCCATGCACGGAACAACGTTTTTGCCTTTACTGTCTCCGTCCGTGTATTCGGGCATAGGGCACCGGTTCCTCGACGTCAGAAATTGCCACTGCTTCAGCGTGAAGTGCGTCAGTTCATCGATCCCGATAAACAAAAACTCCGCGCCCTGATACTGATAAACATCATTTTCATTACGGCAGTACCCAAACCGTGTAGTAGATCCGTTGTTCCACGTCACCACATGCTTCGCTTCGTTATAACTCCGGTACGAATCGCGTGGAACATCCCGCCGGAAGTAAGTGACCAGTGACGATTCCAGTTCCGGGAAAGTTCTCCTCAACAGTAGCGTGTCGCTTCCCGCCACTTCCAGCGCCTGCGCGACAGCCTCTGCCAGCAACGCCTTACTCTTCCCTGGTCCGGCCGCCCCGCCGAACAACCTGTACTTCGCACGGGACTCATGAAACCGTTCTTGCTGAGCGAATGGCCTATACCAATTCCTAATCGCGAGGATATCCCCCATCCGCTTCTTTCCATGCCTCAGACTCTGCGCTCTCAGCCTCTCGGCGTTTGGTTCCTCCTACTGCGCCCGTAGCTTCTTCCCCACAAAATACGCCGCAAGTCCTCCAACCAGCGCCACCGCCGCCGGCCAGTGCCGCAGGCTCAGCACCACTCCCCCCACCATAGACGCTACTCCCGCGATCTGCGAGATCTCTCCAATAAACACCACTTTTGCGTTCGTCATCGTTCCTCCTCAATCTCGCGCCGGCCTGGGTATACTCCACCCGATGTCCGCCCCGCGTTCCTCTTCCTTGCCTCCGGCGTGTTTCCCATACGCCAACTCCACCCACAACTCAAATGCCCGCAGTTGCACCTTCTCGTCTTCAGACTTCAGTAATGCCTGCATCACGCCAACTGCTTGCACCCCCGCGTCCACCGCCTTCGTAAACGCCCACGCGGTTCCCGGCATCTCCTTCAGTTGTTCTTTTTCTGATATGGGAGCGCGCGTCGTTTCATTGCCGCCGCCATCTGCCGGACCACCGGACGTTTCGCGGTCCGCAGGGGGTGCGGCGGAGGTACGCGCACTCCCGCCAGCGGTCGTTCCGCTTCCGTCGTCAGATCCAGCAGCTGGCTCCAGCGATCGCGCTCTCGCCCGGCCTTTACGTTTGCGCGCTCCCCTTGCCCGTGAGTATCCGCCGCTCACGTGCACCTCTCCGGACAGCGGATCGTTCAGTGTCCGGAAAGTTCCAATCCCGCATCGAAGCACCACCCCCAACACGCACCTCCGCCAAGCTACCTCTGCTCTCCTCTATGGCCTTTCCTCTGTGTTCTCCGGGGACCTATCTCTGTGTCCTCTGTGTTAAAAACTCTTCCCTCTTTCGGGTCCGCGCCGTCTCCGTCTGTTGCCTCTCTCCCGATTCCACGGCGCCAAATCCTCGTAAATCGTCACCGCCTCATCCCTCGCCTCCGCGTGGATTAGCGCCCCCAGCACCGCACCTTCAATCGCCCGCCCATGCCTCGCGCAAAATCGCGACCCCTCTTCCGCCTCGCGGACACACGGCACCCAAGCGCTCCGGCACCCCGCAATCGCCTGATACGCCCAACATCTCTTCATCTGTTCTTTCCTGCTAGGTGGGTCCCGAACTTTCCCCGTAGCGGCCACCTTCAGGTGGCCCCGCCCCACTGTCGGGACGCTAAAGCGCTTCTCTCTTCCCCAAAAACAAAAAAGCCCCGGCAATCTGCCGAGGCCAGCGACACTTCTCTACGCTGCACAGTATACCACTCATTCAAGTAATGTCAAGGGAAATCTTGCCCTGCAATCCATCTTTTCCTTCAGCCCTACCCCCCCTCATTCCGTTCCAGTTTGGGAATCCCCCAAACAATTACTCCTTCCCCGCCAAATATTTCATCTTTCCTTCGCTTGACATCCCCGTCCCCAGGGTTCACCTTGGAGTTGTTGCAGCCCTCCCCTGGAAGGTGACCACTGATGCCCTTCTTCTGCCATCAAGTCAGTTACACAACAGACGCTCGCAATCGCCTGCTTCACGATCCCCAGGATCGTTTTGAAGCCATCCGCACTCCCATCGAAAAACTAGGCGGCACGCTCCGATCCTCCTTCTTCACCCTTGGCGCTTTCGATGTCCTCGTCATCTCCGAATTCCCTGAAGACGTCTCTCCCTCGGCCATCTCCGTGGCTTTCTATCAGGGCGGCGCCATCGCTAACATTCATACCATCCCGCTGCTCCCCCTTGCGGAAGCTCGCGACCTCCAGTCCGCTTCCTCTTCGCCGCTTCGGCCAGCTCGTGCCTCCTCTGCTCTAGCCGCCGCCTCCGGCCGCTAATCTTGAAATGCGGCGGCTCTGCTTCCGCTTTTACGCCGTAGTCCCGTCCGCCCCAATAATCTATCAACCTCGGTCGAACTAACATGAGGTGTCATCCTGAGCGTCCCGATTCCGATCGGGACGCGAAGGACCTCAACAAAACTTTCGCAGGAGATGCTCGAAACACGATCACTGTTTTTTTGCTTTCGCTCCCCTTCTGTAAACCGGGGAGCCGCAAAGCGCCGGGTTCAGCCAGAGTGGGCGCAGCGGCCAGCGCTGTGCCCTCGGATTCAATCTGGCCGGGAGCGGATCCACGTCGCTGATTCCGCCCTGATAACTTCTCTCCGCAATGAACCTGGCGCCGAGGGGCGCAGCCGCTGACGATAAGGAGAGTATCGCGCTGCGCCCCTCTCTTATTTCTTAAAATGTAGGGGCGGCTTTAGGCCGCCTTCTTTCTTCTCCGCTCTTCCTCAGCGAACTCTGCGCTCTCAGCGTCCTCTGCGTCATCTTTTTTCCGGTTCTGCTAAACTTCCCTCATGCCCTCTCCGCAAGCGGCCCCGCACCTCGTCAACATCCGCCTTCACCCCATCAAATCTCTCGACCCCGTCTCCGTCCCCGAAGCCCGCATCAGCCCCTCCGGCGGCCTGGCCCTCGATCGCGCCTGGGCCCTCTACTCCGTCGACGGCAAATGGGTCAACGGCAAGCGCACCCCCGCCATCCACCTGATCCGCGCCGCGTACTCCCCAGACCTCAGCAAAGTCACCCTCTCCGTCCCCGGCGATCGCCGCGAAATCCCCACGCGCACCTTCGCGTTCCCCGGCGCCTACGAGGACGCCGCCGAATGGTTCAGCGTCTTCTTCGAGCAGCAAATCCTCGTCCGCTACTCCGAAAACGGTTTCCCCGACGACACCGTCGCCAGCGGCCCCACGATCGTCTCCACCGCCTCACTCGAATCCGTCTCCGATTGGTTTGGGCCAACCCCGCAAGGTTTTCCGGGCATCACGGTCGACGAAGCCCGCCAACGCTTCCGCGCCTCTCTGGAAATCAATGGCGTCCCCGCCTTCTGGGAAGACCAACTCTTCGGCGAAGACGAACGCAGCGTAGTCCGTTTCAAAATCGGCGAAGTAAATTTCGAGGGCAGCAATCCCTGCGCCCGTTGCCCCGTCCCGCCGCGCAATCCCCAAACCGGCGAAATCCTCGAAGGCTTCCAAAAACGCTTCACCCAGCTCCGCGAATCCACCCTGCCGCCCTGGTCTCCCCGCCCCCGCTTCGACCACTTCTACCGCCTATCCACCAACACCCGCGTAGCCCCAAGCGAAACCAACAAACTCCTCCGCGTAGGCGACCCGCTAATCCTCTCCTGATTCTTCCGTGTAGGGGCGGCTTTACGCCGCCTTCTTGGGTTTCCTTTCCACCGCCACGCCAGAATTGAACTTGAGGGTGCCCCATCTTTCGCGGTTTGTGCGAATGGTGGGCTCCTACGATCGAAATGCAATAAATCTCCGTTCTTCAGTCTTGAACTCTCTTCGTCCAACGAATCTGGTTTTCTCCATTTGTATCTCGACACAAATCCACTTTGGCCGGTGTCTAACCAAAACACAATGTACTCGACCACGGAAACTGTCGACCTCCGCGCCTTCTGGATCGAGCTTTCCGCCCTATCCAAGCTCTATGCTGTCTACCTCGCGGCTGTCACAATCTACAAACTTTTTTCTTTATCCCCAATTCTCGTTCGCTTGCACTTCCTCAAAAAAGGGGAGGCATCCGAATTTGACGATTATGGCTACCGACCATCTGCGCTCATGCGCAGCAAATGCGAAAACCTGCACCAACTCACTTTCTTTTCTACTTTGCTACTCGGTTTGGTCTTCTTCTCGCAATTCCCGGCGGTCTTCAGAGGGTTCGGCGATTCGAGCGAAACGGGCTGGGCCGTGATCTTTCGCGGGCTAGGTGACTATTTCGCCTTCGATGGCGGCGTCCTAGTTGTCCTAACGATGCTGCACACCGCCGAATGGAGCGTCTCAGCACATCTCCGCCGCCTCACTCTCCCCCATTAAAATACTTCCGCGGCGGGAACATCCCCCTTTTGAGAATCTCCGCCCCGCACCGCCTCCGGATCTCCTCCGACCAGTTCACCCAACCCCGCTCGCTCAACCCCAGAAAATGCCGCGCCCTCTCATACGGCGTCAGCCCCAAATAGTACAAACGAAACAGCACCATCCTCGACGCCCACTCCGGCCCCTCCAGCGCCGCCTGCCCAGCCAGCGCAAAATCCGCCACCCAATCTTTCATCTTCGGCCGCACATCCGGCCGCCATGCGTACTTCGTCTCCATCTCCATGTTCAGCGCGCCAATTCCCCGCTTCGACTCCATCACCTCCCGCGCCCCCCGATACACTTCCCAGCAAACATCAAACGCCATCTCCGGCTTTACGCTCATCTCCCCCTCCGCGCATTTCTCCTTTACTTCATTTACCTCCTTTACTTCCTTTCTCTCCCCCTTCCGCCAATCTGTACTCCCACACCAATTCCTCCCTCTCCCACTCCCTCCGCCGCTTCTCCACCACCCATCCCCCGTACTCCGCCTTCCGCAAATGCCGCAACTGCGCCGAAATGCTCGCCGGCGGAAATTTCGTCTTCCATGACAACTCTGCCAGCGTCACCCATTGCTCGTACCCCGCCGCCAACCGCAGCACCATCAGCAGCGCCTCCCGCTGCGTTTGTCCTCGCCGGAACGTTACCCCGCGTCCTGCAACGGGCAGCGAAGTCACCACTTCACTCATCCGGTCCTGGTTCATCGCCCGCCTCCCTCTGAACTTCCACTTCCTCCGCTTCGAAGTCCTCCTCCCAGGCGCTCCGATCCGGGTCCTCGTAATCGCCCGCGCAGCCGCTGCATACCCGCGCGGACTTTTCCTCACTTTGCACAGATTTCCACAGTCCCGTTACTTGATACTTACTAGTCAGTATTATGGACTGAGTGATACGGTGTCGCGCATCGCGCGCTACCCGCGTCCACTGGAGGGCTCCGTGACCATTTGCCGCACTCAACCACCCTGGGAATTCCTGTTTTCCGCTTCCAGCAACACTCTTCACAGTTACGAACTCTCGCGCCTCGGTCACGCGGCCAATCTCCGCAAGGAAATTAATTCTCTTGTCGACCAGCTGCTCGACGAGAATGCCAACGCCATGGTCGCGCGCGTGCTCCTCGAGATGCGCGAACGCAACTTGCGCACCGCGGATATCCAGGCCGCGCCGGATCTGGCCGCTCCCAAACCGGTGTCCTCCAACGGCCATGCTGTGTCCGATAATCTTTTGGCGGATCGACTCGTTCGCCCAGACCTTTCGCACCACGGCGACTGACCTTTCGCCGGCCTTTCGCGGCGAAAGCCTTACGGTTTTCCTGATTTTGTCCAGCGAGCCCTGCGCTCCGCGTGGACGGAAAGGTGTGCAACCCGCTACCCTCTCTATGCGCTCAACAATCCCCTTCGGCAGCGCCCGCCCCGCCGCCTCGCAACCCTGCGGTCCAACGCCCATCAGTTCCAAGCCCGCGTCAGCGTTCGTCACAACTCACCTCACCAACTTCTGTCTTGGAATCACTGTATTTTCTATAGGACTCCGTTTCCCTGCTCACCCGTGGCACAGCGATTCCTCGCTGTGCTCTTGGGTTTATTTGTAGCGGCAACCTTCAGGTCGCCCAGTCTGCCGCCCTCGACCCGCGCCGAGCCGCATTTGTGGCACAGTCATTCCCGGCTGTGCTCTTGGGTTTGTTTCCTATGCGCACTCTGTGCTCTTTCTCTGTGATCTCCGTGTTAAATCTTTCCTCCTTCCCCAAAAAACAAAAAGCGCTCCGATCTCTCGGAGCGCTCTTCGATCTTCCAATTTCTATTTTCTAATTTCTAAACTTTCTGTATCGCTGGCATCTCTCCCTTGGTGTTTTCCAGCATCTGCTCTTTTCGATAGATCAACGAATTGATGTCGTACGTCGCCAGCTCAAACCCGTGCCCGTGTGTAATCGCATCCGTCGGGCAAGCCTCTACGCAATACCCGCAAAAAATGCACCGCGAATAATCAATATTGTAGACACTCGCGTACCGCTCGCCCGCCGAAATCCGGTTCGTGTCCGTATTTTCCGCCGCCTCGATGTAAATGCAGTTCGCCGGGCAAGCCGCCGCGCACAAAAAGCATCCCACGCACTTTTCCAGCCCACTCTCATCCCGGTGCAGTACGTGAATCCCGCGGTATCGCGGCTGAAAATGTACCGGCTCGTGCGGATAATTCTCCGTCACCGTCTTCCGGAACATATTCTTCCAGGTGACCGCGAACCCCTTCACCAACGCAACAGTAGTCTCTGCCACTTCCCCAATTAAGTTGGCCATAATCCCCTGTAGCGGCCACCTTCAGGTGGCCAAGTACTGCGCAGTTTCCGGCAAGCCAAGCAAACCATTCCGCCCACTGAGTCTACCAAACCCGCGCCACTCCCGCCAAACCACCAATTTCTCCGTGCCCTCGGTGCTCTTCCTCTGTGAACTCTGCGTTAAATCCTTTTTCTTCCCGCCTACTTCAACCCATCCACAATCTGTTTCCCATGAAATCTTCCATTCTCAATAAAGATCTCTCCCGTATGTCGCCCCGCCACCACCACGCCCGCCAGATAAATCCCAGCCACATTGCTCTCCAACGTATTCGGATCCAACGACGGCCTCCGACTCTCCGGATCCAGCCGCACTCCCAGCGCCTCAATAAATTCGTAATCCGGGTGGTATCCCGTCAACGCAAACACCTGCCTCGCCGCCATCTCCCGCACCCCTCCATCGTTCTCCACCACAATCCCCTCGCGCACGATCTCCTTCACTCGCGTGCTGAAGAGCGCCTGAATCTGCCCGGCCTTGATCCGGTTCTCAATATCCGGCCGCACCCAATACTTCAGCGACTGTCCCAAATCCTTCGACCTCACCAGCAGCGTCACCCGCGCCCCATTCCGGTATAAATCCAGTGCCGACTCCACCGCCGAATTCTTCCCCCCGATCACCACCACATCCTGATTCCAGAACGGATGCGGCTCCGTATAGTAGTGATTCACATGCGGGAGATTCTCGCCCGGCACTCCCATCTCATTCGGCAAATCGTAATATCCCGTCGCCACCACAATCTTCTTCGCGTGATACTTCTCTTCCCGCCCGCTCTGCGTCTCCGTCACCACCGTAAACGCGCCGTCGTGCCCATCCACCCGCAGCACCTTCTCAAACAGCCGCAGCTCCAGCCCGTAATGCTCCGCGCCCTTCCGGTAATATTTCAGCGCCTCAATTCGCGTAGGCTTGTCGCCGCCGGTCACCATCGGCAACCCGCCAATCTCCAGCAACTCCGGCGTCGTAAAAAACACCATGTTCACCGGATAGTTGTAAATCGAATTGCACAGGCACCCCTTATCAATCACCAGCGCCCGCATCCCCACCCGCCTCGCTTCCATAGCGCAAGCCAGTCCGGTAGGTCCCGCTCCAACGCAAACAATGTCATAAGTAGTCATAATCTTTCGATTCGCTCGATCCGCTCGCGGTTACGGTTACTTCCATCACTGTGGCACAGGCACTCCCGCCTGTGCTCTTTGTTCTCTGTGCCCTCTGTGCTCCTCCTCTGTGCCCTCTGTGTTAAAACTCTTCTCTTTAGGTTGAATTTTCAATTTTCAATTTTGACCTATGAACTTCTCTCCCCCATATCCAAAATCCCCACCAACTCCACGCGAAACGCCTCCAACTCCTTCAACATCTCCTCCGTCGCCGCGACTTCCTTCTTCTTCCAAACAAACACATCCCCCGAACCCTTCTTCAACTTCACACTCAAATTTCCATCCACCAGAATCGTTACCGGCACCAGCAATTTCAACCCGCCATTCTCCACGGGCCCCAAAACCGCCGCGCATTCGCCCCTGTGCACGATCAACGCACCCTCATAGGGCGGTATAGCAATAGGCCGGAATCCGGCCCCAAACAACCGCTCCAATACTCGCATCTGCCCCTCTGTAAGTTCCATCACCCTTCCCACTTGTAGGGCCCGCCTTCCGAGGCGGGCCGTTCATGCCTCACTCCGTCGCTTCTCAGCAAAATATGCGCGCCGACCTCAGCGCTCGGCGTTTACCCCGACTCGGTCGGGGCATTAAGTCCCCTCTTTCTTCCGCCCACCCAAAACAAAAAGCGGCGCACCCAACCCGCGCCGCCCAAACCGCCTCCTGCTATCTGTTATCTGATCGCTGCTATCCTTTTCCAACCCTCATGCCGCAGAATGCGTCTCCTCCGCCCCCTCCAACTGCTCCAATATTTCCCGCAGCGTCCGAATCAACTCATCCCGCGACACATGGCTCTTCTTAAACTGCAACCGGAACTTAAACGCCTCACCCTCCGGCTCAAACTGAAACACAAACGGTTGCGACCTCGGCGCCAGTCCCTTCTCATCATTTCGATCCTGCCGCGCCGCATCCCGCGTCAATCCGCCCTGGAGAATCTTCGCCAACATCTCCAGCATTTTCTTCTCAGTCGGCTGCCGCGCAATTTGCAGCAGCAAGCCCTTGCTAGTCACGCCGCTCTCAATGCACTTCTTCCGCAGCGCCTCCGGAATAGCCATCAGCGCCATCGTCTCGGACACCGAAGTCCGCGATTTCCCAATCTTCTTCGCCAAATCCTCGTGCCGGTATTCAAATGTAGTTGCCAGCCGGTGCAAACCCTCCGCCTCTTCAAACGGAGTCAAATCCTTCCGCTGCATGTTCTCAATCAGCGCAATTTCCAAAGTCTCCGCGTCATCTGCCATCTTCTCGATGGCCGGCACTTCGCGCAGTCCCGCCGCCCGCGCCGCGTGATACCGCCGCTCACCTGAAATAATGTGGTAGCAGTCCTCGCGCGGCACATATCGCACCAGCAGCGGCTCCAGCACGCCCTTTTCCCGGATCGAGTCCGTCAACTCGCGAAGGTCTCCCAGCACCTTGCGCGGTTGGTCCGGATTCGGCCGGATCTGGTCCACGGGGATCATGCGTCCAACCGCCGCCCCGCTATAACTTGTCAGTGATTCTACGTAATGCGCGTCATGCCGCATCTTCAGCGTGACGGGCAACCCGGCTTTCTTCAACACGATGCAATACCTCCGCTGCCAGCTTTTTGTATTCCACTGCCCCCGGCGATTTGGGAGCAAAAGTCAAAATCGTTTCCTTGTACGCCGGACTCTCTTCCAGCCGCACGTTCTTCCCGATCTTCGTCTTGAACAGCACCTCGCCGAACACCGCGCGAATCTGCCCGTGCGTATCCTTGGAAATATTTGTCCGCTTGTCGTAGAGCGTGATCACCACGCCCAGCATCTTCAATTGCGGATTGGGCCGCGCCCGGATCCGCTCGTAGGTCTCCAGCAAATCGTCCGTGCCCTCGATCGCGAAATACGCCGCCTGAATCGGCACCAGCAGGTGAGTCGAAGCCACCAGCGCGTTCACCGTCAAAATTCCCAGTGATGGTGGCGTGTCCACAATCACGTAATCGTAATCCTTCAGCACCGGGGCCAGCGCATCCTTCAATCGGTATGGCGCGTCAAACTGCCCCGCAAGCACCGTCTCCAGTTTCGCCAACGCCAGCCGCCCGCTGCCCACATTCAGCATTGGATCTTTCGTCGGCTTGATCACTTCCGCCATCGGCAAATGCGCATCGCCCAGCACGTCGAACATCGACGCCGTCACTTCCCCCATATTAAAAAATGCGATGGTGGTATTCGCCTGCGGATCCAGGTCAATCAGCAGCGTCCTTCTTCCCTTGTTCGCGATCGCCGCAGCCAGATTGATCGCCGTCGTCGTCTTTCCGACGCCGCCTTTCTGATTCGCAACCGTGATAATCGCAGTCATCGAATCTCTGCCTCCGCTCCTCGCCGCATTCTCTCCAACCGCTTCGCTTCTTCCATTCCCTCTTATCTCTGTGAACTCTGTGCTCTTACCTCTGCGCCCTCTGTGTTAAATCTGATTCTTCGCCTTTTCTTAAAACGTTCGCCCACACCCCAACCGAGGCACCTCGACTCCCTCTGAATTATCTATTGTTATGCCGGCAGAAAGGCCACAAGGCATAGGCCCACTCTACGTTTCATACCCGCAATTCGCAAGCCAAAATTGCAATTTCTCAATCTGCCAGTGGAAATCTCCCCCTCCCCAAAATTCCAGAGCATTTCTAGGGCCCGCCCTCCAACCCGGGAGCGGCCTGTTCTTGCTCTCCTCTGTGAACTCGGCGTTCTTACCTCTATGTCCGGCGTTTACCCCGACCCGGGTCGGGGTGTTAAGTCCGTCTCTTCCTCCCCAAAAACCAAAACGGCACAATCGAAACTGTGCCGTTCGCCCGTTTCCTGCTAGCTGATCGCTGTTAGCTGCTATCCTCTTCCCCTCAAAACTCCACTCCCCAAAAATCCCCCGCCGGTTCCTCCAACTCCAATCCCAACTCCCAGCCCTTTCGGCCCTCGTGGCCACGCCAAATCAACGTAGCCGCCGCCGTTTTCCCGCTCATCCCGTTCACCACCCGCAATTTCTGCCCGATCGCGAGGCCCTGTTCCACAATGGCCATGCATCCTTTCGGGCTAACGTCCATCGTGTACCCCTTTGCCTGCAGTGTCTTCCCGCCCTCTTCCCACTCCACGGTCAATTCCACTCGGGAATTCAGTCGCTCTCCCGCCCGGATATGTTCCCCGCGCGGTCTTTCCGCCAATCCATCAAACCTGGCCACAGTCGTCTCCCTCTGCTCAACGCTCTTCGCTAACCAACCGCGACCCAGCGCGCTATCTCAATTTCACTTAAAGCCACACACCCTGTCCTGCAATCCACCGTATCCACGCCACTCCCCACCGTCAATGGAACTTCCGGCCCCCTCCGCCTAACCAGTAACTTCCTCTCATTGGCTTCCTTTACCTCATTTACCTCCTCTACCTCCTTCCCGTACACTTTCCTATTCCCTCATGCTCTCCTGGCCCACTCTGCGCTCCGAGCTTCGCCCCACTCTGCACCTCGCCATTCCTCTCGTCCTCGCCGAAATCGGCTGGATCAGCATGGCCATCGAAGACACCATGTTCGTCGGCCGCCTTCCCAACAGCGCCCAATCCATCGCCGCCGTCAGCATCAGCTCCAGCCTCTTCCTCGTCTTTGCTTTCTTTGGTGAAGGCCTCCTCATCGGCCTCGACACTCTCGTCTCCCAATCCTTCGGCGCCGGCCGCCCCGAAGACTGCTTCCACTCTCTCATCAATGGCATCTACCTCTGCTGCACCTTGGCGCCTCTGCTCCTCGCCTCCGTATGGTCGCTCCCTCGTTTCTTCGATCGCCTGGGGGTCTCCCTCGATGTCGCCATCCTCGCCGGCCCTTACACGCACACGCTCGCCTTCGGCCTCTTCCCTCTGCTTCTCTTCTTCACCTTTCGCCGCGCTCTTCAGGGCATGAACCTGGTCCGCCCCGTAGCCTTCGCCCTCATCACCGCCAACCTCATCAACCTCCTCGGAAACTATCTCCTCGTCTTCGGCCACTGGGGCTTTCCCATGCTTGGGGTCATCGGCTCAGGCATCGCCACCGCCATCTCCCGCACCTATCTAGCCGCGGTCCTCATTATTTTTCTTTTCTGGCACGACGCTCGTAACCACGCCTACTTCCGCCAGACCTCGCTGCGTCCCGACCTCGCGCGCATCCGCCGCCTCATCGCTCTCGGTTTTCCCGCCGCCATGCAGATGACCGCGGAGATCACCGTCTTCGCCGCCGTCGCCTCTTTAATTTCCCGTCTCGGCGCCATCCCCCTCGCCAGTCACCAGATCGCCCTCAACACAGTCGCCTTCACCTACATGGTTCCTCTCGGCATCTCCTCGGCTGCCGCCGTCCGCGTCGGCCAGGCCATCGGACGCCGCGATCTCCCCGGCGCTCGCCTCGCCGGCAACACCGCCATCCTTCTCGGTGCCTCCTTCATGTCCGCCATGAGTGTCGTCCTGCTCGTCTTCCCCCAATACATCGCCCGCATTTACACCAACAATCCCGTCCTCATCCACAACGCCGTCGTCCTGCTCGCGGCCGGCGCTGCCTTTCAGCTCTTCGACGGCATCCAGACCGTCGCCACCGGCTCACTCCGCGGCACCGGCGACACCCGCACTCCGATGATCTGCCACTTCTGCGCCTACTGGCTCATGGGCCTCCCCTTCGGCGCCTGGCTCTGCTTCCGCCAGCACTGGGGAGTCCTCGGCCTCTGGATCGGCCTAAGCGCCTCCCTAATCCTAATCGGCCTCCTCCTCCTAACCTTCTGGCGCCGCCGCCTCCACCACCTCCCACTCTAGTGGCACAGCCATTCCTGGCTGTGCTCTTGGGGTACTCCCCCTCTCCTCAGCGACCTCTGCGCTCTTAACTCAGCGTCCTCTGCGTTAAGTCCCCTCTTTTTCCACCCCAAAAACAAAAACGGCGCGATCTGCTTCGCGCCGTCCAATTTTCCATTTTCTAATTTCTATTTTCCAACCTTACATCTTGTATCGCCCCAAATCCTCATCGCTCAACCCTTCCAGATAATTCCTCAATTGCTCGTTCGAGCCCCGCTCCGCCAGCGCGGTGGCCACCTTCGAATTCTTCAACACCGTCTCATCCACAAAAATCGGGCAATCCACCCGCAACGCCAGCGCCAGCGCATCGCTCGGCCGTGAATCGATGCTAATCAACTCGCCCTCGCGCTCCACCCAGATCAACGCAAAAAACGTATCATCGCGCAGATCGTTCACCACAATCTTCTGTACATGCACATCCAGCCCCAGCAGCACATTCTTCAGCAGGTCATGCGTCATCGGCCGCGGAGTCGACACCTTCTCAATCTCCAGTGCGATCGCGTTCGCTTCGAACGCACCCACCCAGATCGGCAGCACCGACTGCCCCTGCACATCCTTCAGCACCACAATCGGCATCTGCGTCACCGGATCCATCATCAGGCCGCGTATCTTCATTTCCACTTCCATCGCGCCCTCCCTATCCCCCGCCGATCATGCCACCAACTATCAAACTCTCGCCCCACGTGGCACAGGCACTCTTGCCTGTGCTCTTGGGTTTCTCTTCTCTGCGAACTCTGCGCTCTTACCTCTGCGCCCTCTGTGTGAACTCTTCTCTTTCCGTTTCTTTTCTTACTGATCGCTGATCTCTGATTACTGTTATCCTGTATCCCCACCCCAATCGCAAACACCACGCAAACTTCACGTCCTACCGACCATCTCTCCCACAAGCGAATTCGGCATCGCCGAAATCACCTTCACCTGCACGTAGTCTCCCAGAAGTTCCCGCTCCGGTGAAGCAAAATTCATCACCCGGTTCGAACTAGTATGCCCCGACCACTGATTCTCCCGCCGAGATTTCCCATCCACCAGCACCTCAAACGTCTCGCCAACAAGTCTTTCATTCCGCACCCGCTGTATTTCCCGCTGCCGGTCCATCAAAATCCCCAACCGACGACCCTTCTCCTCTTCCGGAATCGCGTCCGGCATCTTCAGCGAAGGCGTATTCGGCCGCGGCGAATACTTGAACGCAAACACGCTGTCATACTGCACCTCATCGAGCAACGAAAGCGTCTCCTCAAAATCCTTTTCCGTCTCCCCCGGGAATCCCACAATCATGTCCGTCGTGATACTAATCGGCCGCTTCGACGCCTGCATGAGAGCAATCTTATCCAGATACTCTTCCCGCGAATACGTCCGCGCCATCGCCCGCAGCACCGCCGTCGATCCGCTCTGCACCGGCAAGTGCACGTGGTCGCAAATATTTAGATGCGTCTCAATCGCCTCCACGATGTCTTTCCCGAAATCCCGCGGGTGCGAAGTCGTGAATCTTACGCGCCGGATTCCTTGCACTTCCGCCACCGCCGCCAGCAACTCTGAAAACCGCATCTTCCTCGCGCTCGGGTCCGAGTACGAGTTCACCGTCTGCCCCAACAACTGCACTTCGCTGTACCCCGCCTCCGCCAGCCGCCGCACCTCCTCCAATATCGAAGCGCTCGCCCGGCTCCGCTCCGGCCCCCGCGTAAACGGCACCACGCAATACGAACAAGCCTTGTCGCACCCCTCGATAATCGTCAGGTACGCCCGCCACGGATTATCCCGCCGCGTAATCTCCGTCTCAAATGTCTCGTCCGTGTTCGTATCCAACCCGGTCACGCGACGATTCCCAGCCTCCAGCTCCGCAATCAACTGCGGCAATTTCCGGTAACTAGCGCTCCCGCAAACCAAACTCACCCACGGCGCCCGCTCAAAAATCTCCTCACCCTCCTGCTGCGCCACGCCCCCCAGCACCCCAATAATCTTTCCCCCACCGGCATTCACAATCTTCCTCAGACTCGGGTGTTTTGGATCTTGTGGCACAGTCATTCCTAGCTGTGCGCCTTTCCCTGCCGCGAGCGCACCGTGCACAATCTTTCCAAAATTATCTTCCGTCCGCTCTTCAACTGTCGGCTGTTGACTGTCGACTGCCAGCTTCCCCTCCGCCGGCCGCAACTCCCCCAGCCTCGAAAACACCTTCTGCGCCGCCTTCTCCCGTATCGAACAAGTGTTGTAAAGGATCACCTTAGCCGCTTCCGGCCCATCCACCTGCCGGTATCCCCGCGCCAGCAACAACCCCGCTACCTTCTCCGAATCATGGTCATTCATCTGGCACCCAAACGTCTCCAGATAAAACGTCGACCCCTCCGAATCTTGGGTGCCGCACCCTTCGTTTTTAGGGGTGCGGTTTTTCTGCTCAATCGAAGTGCCAACTGTGTCGACGCCCTTCGCTAGGGCCGGCTTTTTACCCTGAGCGTCGTTCGCGAAGGGTACGCCGCCTTCCTGGGTCTCTCCGATTCCGGGCACACCAATGCCCGTCAACCGTTCCAACCCAATATCAAAACTCTTCCCCATACCCTCACTCTACCACACGCATCTTTGGGGGGCCGTGCTTCATGCGGCCCGCTGAATCCTCAATTTCGCCGTATATCCCAACGCATAGAGCACTCGCAGCAATAAATCCGTCGACACACTCTTCGTATTTCGATTCAGTATCGCCGTCACTCGCGTTCTCGACGTCTTCGCCAGCGTCGCCACCTCCGCATGAGTCAACTTCTTTCGCGCCACAATCCCCACAATCTTCGCGTTCAATTCGCTCCGCAGTTCAATTTCTGCCCCCTCCGCGGGAGTTAACCCGAGCACGCTCGCCAACTCCTGGGCATTCCTTGCCACGACTGGATTAATCTTCTTCATAGAGCAACTCCTTCAATCGCTTCCTTCCCATGCTTAATTCCGGTAACGGTGCCGTCCGCGCCTTCTTCACAAAAGCGTGGAAAATCAGAACACCCCGCGCCGACTTCACGTAATAAAAAACCCGATAAATTCCGGCCCGATCTCGAATTCGCAATTCCGCCGCTCCGCGGGCGATGGTCCTCATCGGTCGGGAAAGCGGCATGGAGAGCGTTTCTCCCCGTTGCAAATCATAGACAGCCTTTCCCAATTCCTTCCTCACTTCGACAGGAAACGAGCGAATCGTCTCCCGAGCTGCCGGATGGAAGATGGCTGGCTTCACTCTGCCAGTGTCTCACATCTGAGACATCACATTCAACCATCCAGCCCGTCTTGCCTTCGACCACTGGCTGCCGAGCCCGGAACATCCTTTCCACGGCTGCCATTCCGCCCTTGCCGCAATATCCCTGTCTATGCTCTAATCGCGGCGATTTTCATTTCCCCAAGGATGGACTCTACTCGTGAGTCTTCTGAAACAATGGTTATGGCCCGATGTTTCACTCCGCCGCCAGGCCCAGGGCGCGATTCAAGAAGCGTTTTGGATTACGGTCGCCCTCTCAGCTTACAAATTGATCTGGGTTCTGATTCTCTTTTTGCGCGATTCAGACGCCGGTCTGAACTCCGGTCTGAACTTAGGCGGACTCGTCGAAGGTCTTTGCTTCGCCTTATTCGCGCTGGGACTCCACTTCCGATCCCGCATCGCCGCGGTTCTGTCCTTTTCCTTCTATGTCCTGGACTTCATCTATGTCTTTGTGATGGTGCGTCCGCATCTCCCCATCCTCCCAGCGTTGATTGCCCTTGGTCTCTTTGCCGGCGTCCGCGGAACTTTCGCCTACCACCGCCTTCCTCCGAAACCCCAGGACCTTCCGACAATCGAGCAAAGCTTCCGATCCGTGAAACCCGCTCCGGAAAACCAAGCCAACGCCAGCGATGTTCATGATCTCGGCTAGAGATTCGCGTTGCCCTTCCCGCTGCCCGAATCTTTGGTCTTCATAAACGCCGCCACAAACAACACCCCCAACGTCAAATCCGTCGCCGCAAACACAAGATCCCTCTGGTTCGTCTTCCCCTGTATCACCAGCACAATCACCGCCGTGCAGTACGTAAACTTCTCCACCATCGACGGAATCATCATCGGCCGAAACCTCACCGGATCCCTCCCAACAAACAAAAACGCAATTTGCCAGGCCAGCGCGCACCCCACAAACCCGTAATAAAATTCCGGATGCGTAATCACCGGCGGATCCCGCTTCCCAATCAAATCAAAAATAAAATACAGCGGCGCAATCACCACCACTCCCCAAATCCCCGCCACCCAAAACACCACCTTCGCAAACTTCATCCCTCGCTCCTCTCTGACTGATTACCGATTACTGTTTACTGATAACCTTCCTCCGCCAAGCACCACCGCCCCATCCACCTTCCCTGCATCCCAACCCAACACACTCGCATCTCATATCTTTTGACCCTGCCCCACCCCTGTGCTACGTTGAATTTGTCCGTAAAATTTACTCTCTCTTAAGGAGACAGACATCCTTTTTCTCCTGAACGCCTTTTTCATCGGCAGCATCTTTGACATTCTCGAGCAAACCGGCTGGGTCGCACGCGGTGTGCTGGGCATTCTGCTCTTCGCCTCGCTCATCTCCTGGGCGCTGATCCTTCAGAAGTCCGGCATGTTCGGCCGCATTCGCCGCCAAAGCGATCAATTCCTCAAAATCTTCCGCGCCACAAAAGGCATCGCCAATCCGCAAGGACTCGTCTCCGCAGGCTCGCCCTTCGCCAACGTCTACGCCGCCGGCTACCGCGAGCTCCAATCCCAGGTCACCGGCACCGGCAATCCCACGCCCGTCAAACTCAAATCCATGTCGGCCGTCACTGTTAGCATGCAGCTCGCGGCCTCCGAAGAAGTCCGCCGCACTGAAAAAGGCATGTCCTGGCTCGCCACCACCGCCGGCGTCGCTCCCTTCATCGGCCTCTTCGGCACCGTCTGGGGCATCATCGACGCCTTCTCCGGCCTCGGCACCTCCGGCTCCGCCAGCCTCCGCGCCGTCGCGCCCGGCATCGCCGAAGCGCTCGTCACCACCGCCGCCGGCCTCTTCGCCGCCATCCCCGCCCTCATCGCCTACAACTATTTCCTCCAGGACATCCGCGACCTGGCCCAACGCCTAGACACATTCGCTCTAGAATTCGCCGCCCAAATCGAGAAGACGTTTACGTGAACTATGAGCATTCGCGCCATAGCAAGAAACTCTTCCTGTCATCCGGCTATTTGCTCGTCGATGCGGGATAACAGCGAACAGATAACAGCGAACAGAAACCATTGCCTACGCCATTTGGTCGGCGGCGGGCACCGGTTTTCTTTGCTTCCTGATCGCTGTTCCCTGCTATCTGTTATCCGTCAGCCCCTGCATCAATCCGTGAGAGTGCACCCATGCCCCAACTAGCCAAATCCACGCAATCAAGCCTCTCCGAAATCAACATGGTTCCCTTCATCGACGTCGTCCTCGTCCTCTTGATCATCTTCATGATCACCGCGCCCATCCTCCAATCCGGCATCGAAGTCGACGTCCCCAAAACCCACACCGTAAAAGAAATCACCCAACAACGCCTGGTAGTCACATTGGACAAAAACCAGCTAATCTATCTCGGCAACGACCCCATCAACATTCACCAGCTCGCCGACAAAATCAAAAAACAATCCAAGTCTGAGAAAGACGTCGTCTACGTCCGCGCCGACGAAACCGTTCCCTTCGGCGCCTTCTGCACCATCATCGACACTCTCCGCCAGTCCGGCATCTCCAACATCAGCATCGTCACCCAGCCAATCAATGATCGGAACCGCTGATGCCCGCACCAATCCAAGACGCCCCCGTAGCGGCCACCTTCAGGTGGCCCCGCCCTCAACACTTCCGAGTCTCATACGACATGCCCGAAACCGTCATCCCGACCGGAGGCCCGCGCTTTTTGCGGGCCGCAGCGGAGGGATCTGCTTTTTCTTCCTTGGAGTGCGGTGGCTCTGCCACCGCTTTTGCCTACTCAACCCAACCACCCAAACTCAACCCACCCAGCACAATTTCAACCCAGTCACTTTCTAGCTCCCTGTTATCCGCTATCTGATCGCTGTTATCCTTAACCCAAGGAGCCGGCTCGCAACTTTTTCCGCCCCACCCGTTCTAACGCCATGGACTACGCCGCAGACAACTACGACGCCCCCTTCAAACGCTACTTCGGCTACTCCGCTTGGCTGCACATCGGATTGGTCGCCGCGGTCGCCCTCAGCATCTGGATCCAGCACTCCGGCAATCCCTGGGGAGGCATCGGGGGCGGCGCCGAATCCAGCACCAAGGTCAATCTCGTAAGCAGCGCCGGCATCACCATGCCGCATCCGGTCGTCCCCACCCCCAGTCAGGTCGTCGATCCCACCAAAGGTTTGGCCGAAGAAGAGCCCAAGATCGAACCGCCCAAGCCTACCGACGCCACGCCTCTTCTCAAGTTCAAAGAAAAACAGCCACCTCCACCGCCGTCCAAAAAATCCAAAGTCTTCGAACCTAAAACCAAACCTCCCGATAACGCCGCCCACTACGGCAAAGGCGGCCAGATGGACATCCCCTCCGGCTACTCGCAAACGCCTGGAGCCTACTCCAGTGGCCTCGCCGTTCAAGGCCAGGGTGGCGGCGATTTCGCCGCGCGTTACGGCTGGTACATCGAATCCGTCAAGCGCGCCATCAGCCAAAATTGGATTCAGACCAGTATCGATCCCGCCATCCGCTCCGCCCGCCGCGCCAAGGCCACCACTTCCTTCCGCATCTATCGCGACGGCACCATCAAAAACATCCGCCTGGACACCTCCAGCGGCAATCGCTCCATGGACGACTCCGCCACCCGCGCCCTTCTCGGCATCGACAAACTCCCCGCCCTCCCCGCCGACTATTCCTACCCCTACGTCGACGTAACCTTCGACTTCGACCTTTCCTCCACGCACTAATTTCTTCTCTGTGAACTCTGCGTTCCACCTCTGCGTCCTCTGTGTTAAATCTTTTCTCCTCTCCCTTTCAATTTGTCCTAAACTATTTCTTCAGCCCAATCTCTTCCGGAGGAACTCTTGCTTCGAATCACCCGCGCCGTTCCCATTTTTCTCCTTTACTTTCTTTACCTCCTGCCGTTCTCCTCTATCTCGTCGGCTCAGGACTGGTTCCGCTCCGGCACCGGACTCGGCGTCGACAAGCCCCGCATCGCCGTAACCGACTTCGCCCCCCGCGCCGACAACGCCAAACCCCACGCCGCCCTCTTCACCCAGGTCGTCCGCGAAGACCTCTCCTTCTCCGGCGTCATCGAACTCGTCTCTCCTAGCTTCTATCCCACGCAGGTTCCTTCCACTCCTAACGAGCTTGCAAAAACTCTCTGGACCGATCCCCCTCTCAACGCGAACTTCGTCGCCTTCGGCAATCTCACCGAATCCGCCACCGAAGTCTCCATCCCTGCCTGGATGTTCGACGTCCGCAGCACCTCCAACGAACCCGTCGTGGGTAAGGTCTACCGTGGTGCTCCCACCGACGATCAAGTCCGCAAATTCGCCCACCAGTTCGCCGACGAAATCATCTCCAAACTTTCCGGCGGCTTCCCCGGCGTAGGCTCCACGCAAATCGCCTTTATCAGCTCCCGCACCGGCCATAAGGAAGTCTGGGTCATGGATTATGACGGTGCCAACCAGCGCCCGATTACCCATCTCAACTCCATCGCGCTCACTCCGCGCTGGTCTCCCGATTCCTCCCGCATCGCCTTCACCTGCTTCGAGCCAGCCAACAGCGTCGTCAGCGCCCAAATCTGCATGTACTCCTTCGACTCCAGCAGGGTCGTCTCCTTCGCCCGCTACAAAGGCACCAACTCTTCTCCCACCTGGTCTCCCGATGGCACCGAGGTCATGTTCTCCTCGTCCATGCAGGGCACTCCCGCGCTGTACGTCTCCGACGCCAGCGGCAATCGTCCCAAGCGCCTCACCTTCTCCAATTCCGGCGGCGACACTTCGCCCGCCTGGAATCCCAAAACCCTGCAAACCGTCGTCTTCGTCAGCGATCGCGGCGGCGTTCCTCAGCTCTACATGATGGGCGCCGACGGCACCAACACCCAGAAAATCGATGTCCCCGACAAGGGCTACCTCGTCGACCCCGCCTGGTCTCCCAACGGCCAGCTCATCGCTTTCAGTTGGCGCCGCCCTTCCGGCAATTACGACATCTACGTCATGGACATCGGCTCGCGCCACATCCTCGAAATCACGCGCGACTCCGGCCGCAACGAACGCCCCAGCTGGGCCCCCGACGGCCGCCACATCGTCTTCGAGTCCACCCGCACCGGCACCCGCCAGATCTGGACCATGCTGGCCGACGGCTCCCAGCCCCACCAACTAACCACCTCCGGCCACAACGAATCCCCCAACTGGTCCTCCAAATAACAATCTTGTGGCACAGCCATTCCTGGCTGTGCTCTTCGATCTCCGGTTAGGCCTCGAACAACGGAACTTGAGGGTGCCCCATCCTTGCGCTTTTTGCGAAGGGTGGGCTCTTACGCTCCAACGTCACAAACTCTCCCCTCTTCTCTTCGTTTTTCTCGGTGTCCTCTGTGCTCTTCCTCTGCGAACTCTGTGTGAACTCCCCCTCTTCTCCTTTCCGCCATCCGATATCTGCTATCCTCTTAAAATCAGGAACCAAGCCAACATTCGCATCACCCTCTTGCTTCCTGATAACTGATCGCTGATTACTGATCACCTTTCAGCATCACGAAAACCCAAATCTCCACCGAGGTCCAAACCAGTTGAGCACCCCGACCAATCGCGTCATCTCCGGCATGCGCCCCACCGGACGTCTCCACATCGGCCACTACTTCGGCGCCCTCCAAAACTGGGTCAAACTCCAATCCGATCCCAACTACGAATGCTTCTACTTCGTAGCCGACTGGCACGCCCTCACCAGCGATTATGCCGACACCTCCGCCATCGCCGAAAACTCCCTCCAGATCACAATCGACTTCCTGGCCTCCGGCCTCGACCCCGCCAAATCCACAATCTTCCTCCAGTCCCAAGTCCCCGAACATGCCGAACTCCATCTCCTCCTAAGCATGGTCACTCCGTTAGGCTGGCTCGAACGCATCCCCACCTACAAAGAGCAACTCGACCAAATCAAAAACAAAGACCTCCACACCTACGGCTTCCTCGGCTACCCCACCCTCCAAACCGCCGACATTGTTCTCTACTCGCCCCAAGCGAAATCCGATGGAACCGCTTCAACATCCGGTGCGGCGGCCACCTCTGCATCCGGTGTAGGGGCGGCTTTAGGCCGCCCGTCTTTGTGGGTCCCCGTAGGCGAAGACCAAGTCTCCCACGTAGAATTCAGCCGCGAACTGGTCCGCCGCTTCAACTTTTTCTACGGCTTTGAAATTAAAGAGGATTTCTTAGTCCCGGCGAATTGGGGCGATTATTCGGCCGTGTTGAAGGAACTCGGCGTTGTGGGGACACTTAGAGATATCGTTGATGTTTCGCCAAACATTGAGGCACGCAACGCAATCAAAAGCTCGATGAGAAGCCGCGTTATGGAAATGGGCATAGATAATTTTTTTCGGGAAATTGGACCGAATGGAAAATATTTTGACTTCAAGGAAGTTCTGGCCGAACCGGGCCACCTCCTCACCCCCACTCCCCGCATCCCCGGCCTCGACGGCCGCAAGATGTCCAAGTCCTACAACAACGCCATCACCCTTTCCGAATCCGACGACGACATCCGCAAGAAAACCAAAGTCATGGTCACCGACCCCGCCCGCAAACGCCGCACCGACCCCGGCAACCCCGACATCTGCCCCGTCTACGACTGGCACAAACTCTTCTCCACCGAAGAACGCGACAAAGGCCGCCTGACCTGGGTCCGCCAAGGCTGCACAACCGCCGGCATCGGCTGCATCGAATGCAAATCCGCCATGGCCGAAAATCTCATAAAGTGGATCGAACCCGTCCGCGCCCGCCGCCTCAACTACGAAGCCCATCCCAAAAAAGCCCTAGAAATCCTAGACGCCGGAAGCGCGAAAGCGCGAGAGTCTGCAAAGCAGACGATGGACCGAGTCCGCAACGCCATCTTCCACTGGCCCCGCAAACGCGCCGAACTCCAGTAGCACAGGCTTCAGCCTGTGTTCTTCGATCTCTGTAATGGCGCCGAACAACTGAACTTGAGGGTGCCCCACCCTTGGTTTCTAAGGGTGGGCTCTTACGATCTAACGCCACAAGAGCTCCGCTCTCCCTCTTCTCTGTGCCCTCTGTGGCTACTCTGTGTTCTCTGTGTTGAAATCTTCTCCCCGGTTTTTCTTTTCAACTATTAACTGTAGACTGTGAACTGTAAACTATCTCCACCCATGGCCTCTCCCTACAAAATCAACATCCCCCTCTTCGAAGGCCCCCTCGACCTCCTGCTCGACCTAATCAAAAAGCAGGAAATGAACATTCACGACATCCAGATCTCCAAAATCACCTCCCAATATCTCGACTACCTCCACCAGCTCGAAGTCCAGAACATCGACGTCTCCGCCGAATTCATCTACATGGCCGCCACGCTCATCTACATCAAATCCAAAATGCTCCTCCCGCCCGACCCGCTCGCCTCCGAAGAAGAACAGGCCGCCGATCCCCGCGAGGAATTAGTCCAGCGCCTCATCGAACACGAGAAATTCAAAAACGCCGCCCAACTCCTCTACCAGAAACAGCAGATCGAAGAAAACGTCTGGTCCCGTCCCGACAAAACGCTCTACAACGACGAAGGCACCGAAGGCGAACTGGTCGTCTCTCTCGTCGACCTCGTCCGTGTTTTCCAGCAAGTCCTCGAGCGCAAAAAAGAAGTCGTCCGCATCGAACTAACCCACGACGTCTTCACCGTAGCTCAAATGATCGCCCAGCTCCGCTCCCAAATCCTCGGCAGCGACACCAACACCGTCAGCCTAATCCAATTCTTCGAAGCCTGCCCCTCCCGCCACGCCATGATCGTAGCCTTCCTCGCCGTGCTCGAAATGGTCAAGCTCCAAGCCGTCCTCCTAACCCAGGAAAATCAATTCGCCGACATCCTAGTCAAGAAGGCGAAGGCCTTCGACGTAGCCTTCGACGAAAACGGCGCCATCCTCCACATCGACCAGGAATATCAGTAGGAAGTAATCAGTAATCAGTAATCGGTAATCAGTAATCGGTAATCAGTAAAGCGAACACCTCGAATGTACTTGAGGGTGCCCCACCCTTGGTTTGTAAGGGCGGGCTCTTACAACCTAAGCGTAGAGACTCTCCGTTCTTCACTCTTCTCTTCTCTTCTCCTCTCTTCTGTTCCGTTCTTTCCTCTGTGACCTCTGCGGCTCCTCTGTGCTCTCTGTGTTGAAATCTTCTCTTTCCTCCTCCAAAAAACAAAAAACGGCACGCCCAACCGCCGTGCCGCCACCCTCTTCCCATTTTCCAATTTCTATTTTCGAATTTGCGACACCTGCTCCGTCGCCACTCGCCGCGCCTCCGCATCCGCCGCCAAAACATCCTCCATCGACCCAAATTTCGTCTTCGCAGTCCGTTCCAAAACCTTCTCAATCACCTCCGCAATACCCAAAAACGGCAATCCTCCCGACAGAAACGCCGCCACCGCCACCTCATCCGCCGCGTTCAACGCACAAGGCCAAGCCCCGCCCTTTTTCATCGCCTCCCGCGCTAGCCGCAAGCACGGAAACCTCCGCGTCGAGGCCTTCTCAAAATCCAGCCGCTTCAACTTTGACCAATCCAGCTGCACCTCATCCGTCTTCACCCGCGCCGGATACGTCAGCGCATACTGAATCGGCATCCGCATATCCGTCGGCCCCAACTGCGCCAGTACCGACCCGTCCACATACTCCACCATCGAATGAATCGTCGACTGCGGATGCACCACCACCTCAATCTGCTCCGGCCGCACGCCAAACAACCACCGCGCCTCAATCACCTCAAATCCCTTGTTCATCATCGTCGCCGAATCAATCGTGATCCGGTTCCCCATCCGCCAATTGGGATGAGCCAGCGCCTGCTCGGTAGTTACGTTCGCCAAATCCTTCAGCGGCGTCTTCCGAAACGGCCCGCCCGACGCCGTCAAAACAATCCGCAACACTTCTCCATGCGTCCCGCCGCGCAAACACTGGTGCACCGCGTTGTGCTCGCTGTCCACCGGCAGCAATTGTTTTCCCGACTTCTCCACTGCCGCCATCACCAACTCGCCCGCCGCCACCAGCACTTCCTTATTCGAAAGCGCAATCACCTTCCCCAGCTTGATCGCCTCATAAGTAGCTTCCAGCCCCACCACGCCCACCGCCGCCGACACCACAATCTCCGCCGACCCATGCGTCCCAACCGCCAGCATCCCCTCGCGCCCATGATGAATCGCCGGCAGCGGCGCAAGCCCCTTCTCGCGTAACCGTGTTGCTAGCTCGCCAGCGAGCGCAGCCGTAGCCACCGACACCACTTCCGGCCGGTGCGCCAAAATCTGCGGCACCAACTGCTCCAAATTCGACCCCGCCGCCAGCCCCACCACGCGAAACTGTCCCGCCAAAGCCTCCACCACGGCCAAAGTCTGCCGCCCAATCGATCCCGTGCAACCCAGTATAGAAATATTTTTCATATTGGAATTTGCGAAACCCGCGAACTGATTTTCAGGATAACAGATACCAGCGATCAGATAACAGGAACCCAATCTTCTCAGCGAGTCTCTGCGAACTCTGCGTCTCTGCGTTATCTTTTGCTTTCTCTCTACTCTGAAGCTGTCGACTGTTGACTGTTGACTGTAGACTGTCGGCTCTCTAATTCGTCCCCGGATTCACCAACACCACGTAATACCAAATCACGGGAATACACAAAATCAGCGCATCAATCCGGTCCAACACTCCCCCATGCCCCGGCAACAATCCGCCCGAATCCTTCACCCCCGCCGATCTCTTATACGCCGACTCCAGCAAATCCCCCATCTGCCCCGCCACATTCCCAATCACCGCCATCGCCAAAAGATGCCCGATCGGAATCCGAATCCAATAACTAAACGCCCAAGCCACGATCAACGACCCAACCATGCTCCCAACCGACCCTTCCCATGTCTTCTTCGGCGAAATATGCGGCGCCAAGGGATGCTTCCCCATAGCACGTCCCACAAAATAAGCCGTCGTATCCCCCGCCCAAGTAACCACCAACGCAAACAGCAGCAACTTCGGCCCATCCGGTGCGCGATCATGTAGCCAAACGGCAAAGGAAAGGGGAAACGCCACAAGGAGAAGCGCACTGCAGGAAATCCCTGCCGCCGGAAGCACTTCCACGAGCGGACGCCGTGTCCACAAGACTATGCATGTCAAACCGAGTACAAAGGCAAAGATCACGCTTGTGGGTGTGTGAAAAAATTCAGGCCTTTGCCGGAGCGCATGAAACAATCCCGGATGCAAGACTGGCCCCTGGGTGGAGTCGCCGGGAAAGATGAAGTTAATGTGGATCGGAGGCCGCGAAGCCGTCCCGACAAAAACAAGAAAGAGTGAGCAAACAATCGTCCACACCCGATACGCCCGGTGCCCAATCGCCTCCCCCAACGCAAAATACTCCCAAAGCGCCAGCACCGTAATCACCGCAGTAGCCACCGCCACCACCCACGTCGGCGTAAACCACACCAATCCCACCACCACCGGTATCAGCACCAGCGCCGTCAACACGCGTTTCCAGGTCATTCACACAGTCCTTACCGGCCGCCTGCCAACCACCAGCCAAATTAAAAGTGGATTCCCTACCGAATTATACAGTGTAGCGTGTAGGGGCGGCTTTAGGCCGCCTTCTTGGGGTTCTCCATCCGCCAAAAATTCTATCGCGGTTGTCCTTCTCCGTCGCTCCTCCCGTCCAGCCTCTCCGCGGACTTATACGGTGGAACAAACTTTTCTACCGGAGGTTGAAACTCCCGCCATTCCAAAACGAACGATCCCGAATATGGCCACGCATAATTGTCTTTCGCCAGCCCTGCCCGCACTGGATTCTCAAAAATATATGCCATGGCCGACGCGCAATCCTCGCCGGAACGAAGAATATGCTCGTAAAACCCCCTCTGCCAGGCGTCGAAGATGCCAAACTGCCGAAGACTCTTCGCCGCACATCCTTTGAATCCGCGGATCAAGTCCGACAGATTTGCTTCGGCCATTCTACCGGCCAATAGCAAATGACAGTGGTCGGGCATGAAGCAGTACGCATGCACATCGAAATCAAAGCGCCCGCTTTGCTCGCGCAAAATAGCTAGCAGGCTTTCCACCACACCAGGAATGGTAAATAGCTTCTTCCTGTCCCTTGCGCAGATGGTCACAAAGTAAGACCTAAACCCCATGTAGTAGGGCTGGGGTAACCGAATCTGCTTGCGCTCGAGATCAGACATGTAGGGGCGGCTTTAGGCCGCCTTCTTCGGGTGTCGCGAAATGCAAAGGCAGCCCCCGGCCGCCACTATTATTACCATAATGTCATATAAATGAACAAGAATCCAAAAGGAGGGCAAAGCAAGAAGGCGGCCTAAAGCCGCCCCTACCGCGCGGCGCTCTTCTGCCCATCAATCCCGCCGTATCTCCGCTCTCTCCCCTGAAAGTCCACCAACGCCTCCAACAACCGCGCCCTGTTAAAATCGGGCCACAACGTCTCTGTCACAAATATCTCCGCATACGCAATCTGCCACAGCAGAAAATTGCTAACCCGCATCTCCCCGCTCGTCCGGATCAGCAAATCCGGGTCCGGCAAATCCGCCGTATAAAGATGGCGCGAAAGCTGCTCTTCCGTAATCGCCGCGTCGCCCCCGTGCCCGTTCCGTTCCGCCAGGATCGCGTTCATCGCGTCCACAATCTCCGCTCGCCCACCGTAATTCAGCGCAATCGAAAGCACCATCCCCGTATTTCCGGCCGTAGCCTCCGTCGCCTCCCGCGTATCCTTCTGCACGCCAGCCGGCAACTCCTCCGGCCGTCCCAGGAACCTCATTCGGATATTATTCCGCTGAATCAGCGGCATCTCGTTGCGGATATATTCCCGCAGCAGCTGCATCAAAAACTCGATCTCCACTTTCGGCCGCCGCCAATTCTCCACCGAAAATGCATACAGCGTCAGCGCCTCCACCTTCAGCCGCGCGCAAGTCTCAATCGCCGTCCGCGCCGACTGCGTCCCCACCCGGTGTCCCGCCATGCGCGGCAGATGACGTTTCTGCGCCCAGCGCCCGTTCCCGTCCATGATCACCGCGATGTGTCGCGGCAGCCGTTCCAAATCCAGTTTTTTCAGGATATGCGCTTCCTCTGCGGTCACCGGACCGAGAGCAGCAGCGGAAAGTTCAAGCGAGTGAGCCACGTTGATTCCAGGTCATCTTCCTTTACGCCGCAAAGTTAACACACCCCTCAGTCCCCGCGCAACGCGCTTTTGGGGAAAGGTGATCTCTCCGCAACGACCGAACGGTGGGCGGTGGGTCCGGGCCTCGAAACGCCAGGCAACCAACCGATTCCTGCTCGCTGCTATCTGCTCGCTGTTATCCCTCTGACTGATTACCGATTACTGATTACTGAAAACTCTTCTCACCCCGGAACTCCCCTCACCCACTGATAAACCCCCTGCCCCACCAGCACAAACGTCAACACAATCATCGCCACCGCCGTAATCCATGCCACCACGTTAAACGCCACCGTGTTCGTGTGCTCCCCCATCAAATCCTTGCGGTTCACCAGCAGCAAAATAAAGATCACCACGATCGGCAACCACACGCCGTTCCCCACCTGCGAAAAAATAAAAATCTTCCACAGCGGCACATTCGGAATCAGCACGATCCCCGCTCCCACCAGAATCAGGATCGTATACAGCCAGTAAAACGCCGGAGCCTCCCGGAACTTGTGATCGATCCCGGCCTCGAACCCCATCCCTTCGCAAATTACGTGCGCCGTCGAAAGCGGCAAAATCGTCGCCGCAAACAACGAAGCGTTCAGCAATCCAAACGCAAACGTCAGCGCCGCCCACTTCCCCGCCAGCGGCACCAGCGCCTTTGCAGCCTCCCCCGCGTCGGTGATATTCGTCAGCCCAGAAGCATGCAGCGTCGCCGCCGTGCAAATAATGATGAAGAACACGATCACCATGCAACTGATGCTCCCCAGCAGCACATCCAATCGCGCCTGAGGATACTGCCGCGGCCCCACCTTCTTCTCGACGAAGCTCGCCTGCAAATAGAAAAATTGCCACGGCGCGATCGTCGTCCCGACCAGCGCCGTCAACGTGATCAAATATCCCATGTCAACATGGATCGAAGGAATCACCGTCATCCGAGCCGCGAGCAGCCAGTCCGGATGAGACAGCAACGCCGAAAACAGGTAACTCAAATAAAAAACGCAAGCGATCAGGAACACTACTTCCACTTGCCGGTACGTTCCCTTCAGTACCAGCACCCACACCGCCACCGCCGCCAAAGGCACTGCGATATATTTGCTCACGCCAAAAATCTGCGCCGCGGCCGCCACCCCCGCAAACTCCGCCACCACGTTCCCCAAATCCACCAGGAAGCCCGTAATCATCACAAAAAACGTCGATCGAAACCCAAACTCCTCGCGGATGAGATCCGAAAGCCCTTTCCCCGTAATCACTCCCATCCGCGAACACATCTCCATCGTCACGTACAGCGCAATCGTCATCGGGATCAGCGCGCACAGCATCGTATATCCGTAGGCGCTGCCCGCCTGCGTATACACCGCGATCCCACCCGCGTCATTGTCAACGTTCGACGTGATAATCCCCGGCCCAATCACGGCCAGAAAAAGCGCTAGTCGCCGCCGCCACTGGTTCCCCGCCGAAAAAAACGCCAGCGTACGCCCGCGGATCCCGTCAATTAAATTGTTGATGGTGGTCAGGTTCATGCGTTCACGAGCCGCGACACCACGTCATCCACGGTAACCGTCCCGATCGGACGTTTCTCTTCGTCGATCACCGTGAGCATCCGCAGATTGTATTTGTCAAAAAGTTCGAAAACGTCCTTCTCGCTCGCATCCGGCGTAATGCTCACCAGCGGCTCCGTCTTCAAGTCCGACATCAGTTGCTCCGGCGCGGCCAGCAGCATCCGCGCCACCGGCACCGTCCCCGAAAACTGCGCGTGCGCGTCCACCAGCACAATCGTATCCAGTTGTTCCAGGTTGAAATCCTGCTTGCGCAGCCAAGCGAGCACTTCTTCCCGCGGAGACGCCTCGCTCACGTACGCAAATTCCGTGTTCATCATCCCGCCCGCCGTCGACGAGTCGTAACTCAGCAGTTCTCGAACCTCCTCCGCCTCCAGGTTCGGCATCTCTTCCAGCAACTCTTCCGAAGTCTCCTTCGGTAAATCCGCCAGCAAGTCGGCCGCCGCGTCCGGAGCCATCTCCTCCAGAATATCCGCCGCCTTCTCCGGATCCAGTGTCTCCACGATCTGCGTCGTCAGCCGCTCATCCAGTTCCGCCAGCACCTTCGCCGCCGTCTCTTCATCCAGCGAAGCGATAATTCCCTGCCGCTCCGCCGCCGAAAGCTCTTCCATCATCTCCGCCAGATCGGCGGGATGCAGATCCTCCAGCTTCTCGTGCGTGATCCGCAGCTTCACTCGCCGCAGCGGGTCCGGCTCAATCAGGTTCACAAACTCCCAGCGGATCGATCTCTGCGGCAGTTTCCCTTGCAACCTCCGAACCAGCGCCGACGGCGCAATCCCCTGCAACAATCTCCGCATCGCCCCCGGCAGCCCCACGTCCACCTGCGCGATGCGCAACTCCACATGCTCGTTCGTGCGCATTTCGGTGAGGTCCACGTCATTCACGCGCACCACTTTCCGCCCCTCGGTGTCAATAATCTGCTGGTCCAGCAAATCCTTCTGCACCGCCAGCCACGCTTCATTCGGCTTGTACGCTTCCAGCGCCCGCTCGCTCACGTTCAAATCAATCCGTCCCGGCGCCACTTTCGAAACCTGGTCGTACCGCGCCACCAGCGGCTGAAACCTGCCGCGCGATATCAGAAAGTGCGAAATCCGGTTCGGCTGCTCCGCCGGCTCCACAAAAAATTCCCGCACCCTTCCCACAAAATGCGCCTGCGAATCATAGGCCGACGCCCCCACAATCTCCGTAGCAAACAGCATCTCCCCCTCCTTTCCCCCGTTAGCACAGCCATTCCTGGCTGTCCTCTTGGGTTTCTCTTCTCAGCGAACTCAGCGCCTCAGCGTCCTCTGCGTTAAATCTTTCTTTTCCAAAACAAAAAGCCCGCAAACCATTCCGGCCGCGGGCAACTAAAACGCAACGATGCGTACGCTTCAGCCGGTAATAACCCCTCCCAGCCCGTTGTCCCCCGCCCGGACTTCCAGCAAGCTGAATCGAATCCCTTCCCGATCAGCCCCGGCGCACCGCGGATCGCTCGCCGGAATAGCGGTCAAGTGGCTGTACCCCTCCCCGAAGCAACTAGGGTGAGGTTCGAGTTCGCCGGACGCGCTCATACGTAAAAAATTCACTCCGAATTTAGAGATAAGCCCGCTCTCACTCATTGTCAAGAAAAATCAACACTTTCCGAAATTTTACCGAAATTTTTTGAGTGCGGAAGCAAAGCTTCCACTTTTACGGCCCAAACCTGACCACCCAAACTCCCAACGCTCACTTACCGCCCCTTCTTCTCCCCTCCAAACACCATATCCTTCGGCGACTCTCCCCGCCTCTTACACTCCTCGACATACAAAACCAAGTAATTCTTCAACACATAATCCCGCGTCGCATACCCCAACTCCTTTGCCGCCCGGTCAATCGCACCCGCCTGCCCCTCCAACTCCACAAACACCCCAATCGGCGTCTCATCCACCTCAATCAACAACCCCTTGGCCCAACTTTGCCGTCCCGGCAAAACATACGTCGTCCGATACTTCTCATATCGGAACCATCCCCGCAGCCCCAGCCCCTCAAAAATCCTCTGTATCGTTCCTCCATCCCGCAATTCCGTTTCAATCTCCTCGCGTACCTTATACCGCCCGTCCCCTCGCTGCCCAACATCCCCGATCGCAAGCGCCTCCGGCGGCGACTTAAACGTGAGCACTGTCCGCGCTCCACCCTTACTTTTCGAGCCCTTCTTCACCGGCGCCGGCGTCTCCCATCGAATCCTCAACAACTGCCCGTGCTTCGCCAAGCCCCCATCCGGCGTATCAAATATCAGGTTCATCTCATGGATCCGCGGCGCTTTCGGGTTCGCCGGCTTCGCCCCAAGCCGCTTCAACGCCCGCGCCAGCAACTTCCCATCCCGAATCGCCAGCTTGATCTCAGTCTCCGTAGCCATAAACACCCATCCATTCCCGCCCCGCCAAAGAATAGCAGCAAGCTGTAATCCAAACCCATCTTCGATTAAGATGGCCTAGCAGGGGATTCCACCAGTTTTCAAATCAGTGTAATGGCCGCCTTTGTGGCACAGCCATTCCTGGCCGTGCTCTTGGGTATCTATGTGGAGGCCGGGGCTTCAGCCCCGGCGTAAAACCTGCAAAAGATAGGGGCTTTAGCCCCTGAAGAAAATTTTCAGATCGCAGTAGGTAGAATCGGAACTCTACGCAAATGACCTTCGATTCCAACCCGACCGCGGCCCACCTCTCTCCCGAGGCCGTCTCCCCCGCCGCTTCCGGCCCCGCCGGACTCCAGCCGCCGCTCGCCCCCCGCGAACCCGTCGAGCACGTTATCCATTCCGACCGCCGCGTCGACCACTACGCCTGGCTCCGCGACAAAAACGATCCCCGCGTCCTCTCCTATCTCGAAGCCGAAAACTCTTACGCCGACGCCTTCCTCAAATCCACAGAACCTTTCCAGGCCCGCCTCTACCAGGAAATGCTCGGTCGCATCCTGCAAACCGATCTCAGCGTCCCCTACACCCTGCGCGGCTTCGAATACTACACCCGCACCGTCGAAGGACAGCAATACTCGATCTATTGCCGCAAATCCGCGCAAGACCCCGCGGAACACGTCCTCCTCGATCTCAATGTCCTCGCC